>Ga0210392_10002169_pt1 | contig 10101 bp, 11 predicted proteins | sample IncBWC30OmetaG_FD_161057 | JGI IMG/M metagenome (GOLD analysis project Ga0210392, IMG submission 161057) | Forest soil microbial communities from Barre Woods Harvard Forest LTER site, Petersham, Massachusetts, United States - Inc-BW-C-30-O ...
ACATCGTCGTGGCACCGATCCAGCTGTCGGTCTGGGCGATCCCGACCGCGGTCATGGCGTTCGCCGTCCACGCGACGCGGCTCTGGCTGTTCGACAGGCGTCTCAAGCGGGTGCGCGCCGGATGATCGGGCTCGAAGCGCTGTACGTCCTGACGGGCACGATGTTCGCGGCGTTCGCGCTCAGCCACGCGGCCGGCCGTTCGTGGCGCAGCGCCCTGTTCTGGGGATGTTTCGCGCTGCTCATGGTCGCGGGCTCGTGGCTGCCCGATCTGTTCAGCGGCGCTATCGCCATCCTGCTCGCGGTTCTCGCGACGATGGGCTTGAAGCCCGCGGCGGTGCCGACTTGCGATGCCCCGGCGCGAGAGACGTCCGCGGCGGCGCTTCGCAACAAGTTGTTCGTGCCCGCTCTCGCGATCCCCGTGATCACGCTCGCCGGGACGCTGTTGCTGCCCTACACGAGGCTGGTCGATCCCAAGCAGGTGACGCTCGCCTCGTTGGCGGCGGGCGCGCTGGTGGGCCTCGGTCTGGCGATGGCGCTGTTGCGCGCGCCCGTCACGACGGCGATGCGCGAGGGAAGGCGGCTGGTGGACTCCATCGGCTGGGCGGCGGTGCTGCCGCAGATGCTGGCGGCGCTGGGCGGCGTGTTCGCGGCCGCCGGCGTGGGCAAGATCATCGCGGGGCTGGTGACGCAGTACATCCCGATGACGGCGCCGCTGACCGCGGTGGTGACCTACACAATCGGCATGGCGCTCTTCACTTTCATCATGGGCAACGCGTTCGCCGCGTTCCCGGTGATGACGGCGGGGATCGGATTGCCGCTGATCGTCGGCAAGTTCGGCGGCGATCCGGTGATCATGTCGGCGGTCGGCATGCTCTCGGGGTTCTGCGGCACGCTGCTGACGCCCATGGCGGCGAACTTCAACATCGTGCCCGCGGCGGTGCTGGAGTTGCGCGACCGCAACGCGGTGATCAAGGTGCAGGCGCCGACCGCATTCCTGCTGCTCGCGGCCAACACGGCGCTCATGGCGCTCTTCGTCTATCACCGGTGAGACAATGACCGCACTGACCCAGGATCTGGCCGAACGCTTCTCGGCAATCGCGCTCGGCCATGTGACGCGCGAATATCCCAACAAGCTCGACCACGTGCTCGACGGACCCGAGGACGCCCGCATGCCGCGCGATCTGCATCCGATCTTCTACGGCAGCTACGACTGGCACAGTTGCGTGCATGGCTATTGGATGCTGGCGCGGTTGCTGCGGCTGTTTCCGCAACACGCGCGCGCGGGCGACGTCGGGCGCCTGTTCGACGCGGCCTTCACCGAGGCCAATGTGGCGGGCGAGCACGCCTATCTCCGGCGCCCATCGTCGAAGGGTTTCGAGCGCCCCTATGGCTGGGCTTGGGCGCTGATGCTGGCGGCCGAGCTCAGCGGCACGCGCTGGACGATCGCGCCGCTCGAAGGCGAATTCGCGGGCCGCTTCGAGGCGTTCCTGCCCAAGCTCACCTATCCGATCCGCGCCGGCACGCACGGCAACACGGCGTTCGCGCTGGTGCTCGGCGAGGAATATGCGCGCGCCGCGCATAACACGAAGCTGCGCGACCTCTTTGCGTCGCGGGCGCGCGACTGGTTCGGCCAGGACCGCAACGCGCCCGCCTGGGAGCCGAGCGGCGACGACTTCCTCTCGCCGACGCTCATAGAGGCCCTGTGCATGCGCCGCCTGCTGCCTGCGGGCGAGTTTGCGCGCTGGTTCGCGGCGTTCCTTCCCGATCTCGAAAGGCGCGAGCCGCGCATCCTGTTCGAGCCCGCGCGCGTCAGCGACCGCAGCGACGGCAAGCTCGCCCATCTCGACGGCGTCAATCTGAGCCGCGCCTGGTGCATGCGCGCGCTCGGGATCGAGGCGTTGCGCGAGACCGCCGAGCGCCATATCGAGGCCGCGCTGCCGCATGTCGCGGGGGACTATATGGGCGAACATTGGCTGGCGAGCTTCGCGGTGCTGGCGTTGGGGGAGCCATGCCCCACTCACCATGGCCGGGCTTGACCCGGCCACCCAGCCAGCGAGCGTCAGCGAGCGAAAGAGTCATCAGCGCCCGCAGACGCGGGCGCGCTGGGTGGCCGCCTCAAGGGCGGCCATGGTGAATCGGGGTGAGGTTTATTTCAGCCTGAACGGATTGCCGTTCTGCTTGGCGATGCAGTACCAGCCGGTAGCGCCGGTATGGAGGGCGGCGTAGTAGACGTCGCCATTGTCGTCGGTCTTCAGCCCGTCCTTCGACGCGGCATCGATACCGTTGCCGTCGGCATTGGGTGCCGAGGTCTGGCCGACCTCGATGTCGTTGAGCAGCAATTGCGCGGCGTTCAGGTCGTCCCCGGTGGCGCGCGCTTCGAGCGCGGCGGCGGCGTGTGCCGTGCCTTCGAACCACACGCCGGTGCGGTCGCGCACTTCGAAGCTGAGGCCCGAGAAACCGCCGCTCGTGGCCGAGAGGTTCGCCAGCGCCCAATCGATCGAGCCTTTGTGCTTCTCGAAGCCGGTCGCGAGGAAGCTCCAGGTCTGCACGTCCTCCGGCGTCGGGTCGTCATGGTTGATCGTCTTGCCGTCGGTGCCGGTGCCGATGAAGTAGTAGCCGCCGCGCCTGCGCCACATCGCCTTGACGAAGCGCAGCGCGTGCGCCGCGTCCGTCTTGTCGCCGAGCATCCGGAACAGCGCGTAGGAATCGATATTGTGCTCGGTCGATTTCCACAGGAGCTTGTCGCCGTTCGCGGTCAGTCCGCCGGTGAAGCCGCCCTTGCCGCGCGCATCCAGCGCGTTCGTCACGATGAAGCTCGCGAGTTTTTCCGCCGCTACGCGATAGGTCTGGTCTTTCGTCGCGCGGTAAAGCTGCATCAGCGCCAGCCCCGACCATGCGATGTTGCCGGTGAAGCTGCTTTTGGACGCGATGTTCGGCGTGCCGTCGTGCTTGACGAAAGGGTCCGCGTGATAGGCATCGCGCACGCGTCCGTCAGCGGCCGGGTCGTGGTCCTGGGCATAGACGAGGCTGTCGCCAAGCACTTTCGCGCGGGCGATGTCGTCCGGCGTCCCGCGCTCCAGCAAAGCGGCGATCAGCACGGCGTCGTCATAGGTATAGCTGATGTCGCCGCCGTCGAATGCCGGCGTCGGCACGAAGCTCTGCGCCAGGCGCAGGGTCGTACCTAGCGCGTGCATGTCCATCATCGTGTCGATGAAGCTGTAGGCGTTGTCGAGCGGTGCCGCCGACGCCGCGGCCGGCGCGAGCATCAACGCGAGGACCGCCCAGCGCCGCATCACGACGGTCGGAAGCGCATCACCGCCGCGGCGCCGCTGACGATGAAGAGCACGAGCGCCGCGCCTTGGGCGATATTCGGCGAAATCCCGTGCAGGGCGGCAAGCTTCTGGAACGACTGCACGATCAGCACGAAGACGTTGAAATAGACCACCGATACGGCCGAGATCACGTAGACGGGCCGCCACGCGCCGCGCAGGTGGAAGCCGTAGCGCGCGGCGATCGCCAGCAGCAGCACCGCGCTCGACAGCAACCCCAGGATCAGCGCCGGCGTCAGCGTTTTGATCGGAAACAGGAACCCGGTCAGGTTCGTCGCCGCCGTGAAAGCCAGGAACACGGCCGTCATGGCGTTCATCCGGTTCGCCGTGAGCAACCCGATCAGGACGATCAGGCCCGTCGCGATGGCCACCAGGCTGATCAGCACATGCACGAAGGTGAATGTCGGCATTCCAAATATCATGTTGCGCTCCCATATCTCGCCGTCATCCTTCGAGGCCCGCGTCCATACGCTGTCGCTATGGACGGCGCGCACCTCAGGATGACGAATCCCTTCTGCCGTCATCCTGAGGTGGCCGCGGAACGCGGACCTCGAAGGATGCGGATGCACGCTCTATCCCCACCGCCCGGTGACCGGGTGGGAGCTCGAAAGTCCGCCGTCGACCGCGAAGGCCTGACCGTTCACATAGGACGACGCATCCGACGCCAGGAACAGCGCCATCTGCGCAATCTCGTCGGGATGGCCGTAGCGCTTCAACGGGTTGAGCTGGCCGATCTTGCCCTCGGTGCCGCGCGACTTGGCGTGATCGAAGATCGGCTTGGTCATGCCGGTCTCGATGATGCCGGGGCAGATCGCGTTCACCCGCACGCCGGTGCCCGCCAGGAGGTTGGCGCTGGTCTGGGTCAGCGAGATGACGCCGGCCTTGCTCGCGCTGTAGGGCGCGCCGCCGGCGCCGGAACGCAGCCCCGCGACCGAGGCGGTGCAGACGATGGCGCCCTTCTTGTTGGGCACCATGATCCGCGCGGCGTGCTTGATCGCCAGATAGACGCCGACCAGGTTGACGCTGAGCACGTCCATCCAGTCCTGCGCCGACAACTCCAGGAAGTTGCGGAAACCGCCGCTGACGCCGGCATTCGCGTAGAGCGCGTCCAGCGTCCCGAACTCGGACACCGCCCGGTCGACCGCTGCCGCGACGTCCGCTTCGGACGACGCGTCGGCCCTGAGCGCGAGCGCGGTTCCGCCCGCTTTGGCGATCATTGCGGCGGTTTCATCCACCTCGGCGGCGCGGTCGACGGCCAGGACCTTGGCGCCTTCCTGGGCGAAGAGCAGGGCGCTCGCGCGGCCGATGCCGCTGGCCGCGCCGGTCACCAGCGCGGCGCGTCCTTCAAGACGTTTCATGCGTTTCTTCCTCGATAGTCTCCAGCCAGCTTGCCTCAAGCTTTCCCAAGGGGCCAGTGGCCGGTTAGAGTTGATTTGGGATGAGCACAATCGACATCGATTCGCCTGCCGATGCGCGCGCGTGGTTCCGCACCGAGCGGAATGCGCGGGTAATGCGCTTCATCGCGGGCGGCGAGTGGGTCGTGCGCGACGCCGCCCGTCTGGACGGGCTGTTGGCCGGCCTCACGCTGGGTGACGCACAGGAAGCCGAGATCGACGGCAGCGCCATCACTAGGCTGGACAGCGCCGGCGCCCTGCTCCTGCTGCGCACCAAGCGCGACATGGAGAAGGCGGGCAAGCGCGTGAAAAGCTTCACGCTGCCGGAAATCTATGCGCCGCTGATCGACACGATCGAGAAGGAACACGTCGCGCCGCCGGTGGTCATGGAACGGCGCCACGGTCCGCTGGCGCTGCTCGAGCGCATCGGCCGCGGCACGGTCGAGACCGGCCGCCAAGGCTACCGCATGCTCGGCTATCTCGGCCGCTTCGCCATCGAATGGGCGGAGGCGATGCTGTTGCCGCGGGGCAATCTGCGCTTCGCGGCCCTGATCCATCAGGTCGAGGAAGTCGGCATCAACGCGCTGCCCATCGTCGGCCTCCTCGGCTTCCTGATCGGCATCGTCATGGCCTATCAGGGCGCCGACCAGCTCCGGCGTTTCGGGGCGGAGATCTTCACCATCAACCTGCTCGGGGTGGGCATCCTGCGCGAGCTCGGCGGTCTCGTCACCGCGATCATCATCGCCGGCCGCTCGGGCTCGGCCTTCACCGCGCAGATCGGCACGATGCGGGTCAACGAGGAGATCGACGCGCTGCAGACCATCGGCATCAACACCTTCGACGTGCTGGTGCTGCCGCGCGTGCTCGGCCTCCTCATCGCGCTGCCGTTCCTGACCTTCTACGCCGACGTCATGGCGATGATCGGCGGCGCGGTGATGTGCTATTTCGACCTCGGCATCACCTTTCCCGCCTTCATGCGCCAGCTGCACGAGGCGATATCGATGAACACGTTCCTGGTCGGCATCATCAAGGCGCCGGTGTTCGCGATCGTCATCGGGCTGGTCGGCTGCTTCGAGGGGCTGCAGGTCGAGCGCAACGCCGCCAGCGTCGGCAAGCTGACGACGCGGTCGGTCGTGGAATCGGTGTTCCTGGTGATCGTGATCGACGCCGGCTTTTCCATCCTGTTCTCGATATTGAAGATCTGACGATGGCGGGAGACAGGAAAGACGTGGTGATCAAGGTGCGCGGGCTGGTGAACCAGTTCGGCAGCGACGTGATCCACGACCATATCGATCTCGACGTCTATCGCGGCGAGGTGCTCGGCGTCGTCGGCGGCTCGGGCGCGGGCAAATCGGTGCTGCTGCATACCATCATCGGCCTCAACAAGGCGCGCGAGGGCACGGTGGAGGTGTTCGGCGAGGATCCGACGCCGCACCGCGAGCGGCCGGAGAACTCGGTGCAGATGCGCTGGGGCGTGCTGTTCCAGGAAGGCGCGCTGTTCTCCTCGCAGACGGTCGCCGAGAACATCCAGGTTCCCTTGCGCGAATATACCAGGATGAGCCAGGCGCTGATGAACGAGATCACCGCGATGAAGCTCTCGATGGTGGGCCTGCCCGAGGACGCGGCGCGCAAATATCCGTCCGAGCTCTCCGGCGGCATGAAGAAGCGCGCCGGCCTTGCGCGCGCGCTTGCGGCCGATCCCGAGATCGTGTTCCTCGACGAGCCGACGGCGGGGCTCGATCCGATCTCCGCCAACCAGTTCGACATGCTCGTGCGCGACCTGCAGAAGAGCCTGAACCTCACCGTGTTCATGGTGACGCACGACCTCGACACGCTGAAAGCCACGACCGACCGCATCGCGGTGCTGGTCAACAAGAAGATCAAGGTGGGGACGATCGCAGAACTGCGCAAAGACCCCGATCCGTGGATCCAGGATTATTTCGCCGGCGCGCGCGGACGCGCCGCGCTCGACAGTTGAGAAGGCTCTAGCCATGGAAACAAAGGCGAATTACGTAGCGGTCGGCGCCTTCGTGCTGGTGTGCATGATCGGGCTGGTGGTGACGCTGCTCTGGCTCGCCGGTGCGCAGTACAGCCAGGAATACGAATACTTCCAGACCTCGTTCAAAGGCCCGGTGACGGGGCTCGGCGACGGCACGACGGTGCGCTACAACGGCATCGACGTCGGCCACGTGACCGAGCTCAAATTCGACCCCAACGATCCGCAGAAGGTGATCGTCAAGCTGCAGCTGAAGCCCGACCTGCACATCCGCCGCGATTCGGAAGCCTCGATCGAGAGCGAGGGGCTGACGGGCGGCTCCTATGTCGAGATCAGCGGCGGCACGAAGAAATCGCCGGAGCTGACCGCGCCGCCGGGGCAGATACCGGTGATCCGCTCCAGCCAGTCGACGTTGCAGCAATTGGTGCAGAGCGCGCCGCAGCTCATGGCCAAGCTCAACAACGCCGCCGACAAGCTCAACAACATCCTGAACACGAAGAACCAGAAGGCGTTCGGCGACATCCTCACCAATCTTGACACGACGACGACGATGCTCGCCAAGCGCTCCGCCGACATCGATGCGACGCTGGCGAATTTCTCGCAGGCGTCCAAGGCCCTCGCGCAGGCCTCGACCAAGATCGGGCCGACGCTCACGGACGCCGACGACAGCGTGAAGAAATTCGGCAAGCTCTCGGCCGACGCCGACGCCTTCGTCAACGGCGAAGGCCTGGGACAGCTTGGTGATCTTCTGCGCGAGACCCGCGGGCTGGTGACAAGCCTGACAAGGCTGTCCAACGAACTCGACCGCCAACCGACCAAGCTCCTCTTCGGCGACCGTCACAAGGGATACACACCCAAATGACCAATTTCTCTCTTCTTGCCAGCCGCCGCGCCGTTCTCGTGAGCGGCGCCGCGTTCCTCCTCGTCGGCTGCAGCGACCTGATCGGTCCGACCTCGACGCCCAGGCAGATCTATCTTCTGCAGCCGACGGGCGGTGCGGCAACCGCGGGGCCCAAGGTCGATTTTTCGCTCGCGGTCGCGACGACCACGGATTCGCAGCATCTGGACAGCTCACGCATCGCGCTGACCCAGAACGATGCCTCGATCGACTACTACGCCGGTTCGGAGTGGAGCGATCATCTGCCCATCCTGGTGCAGAACGCGCTCGTCGAGGCGTTCGAGAACAGCGGCCGCATCGACGCCGTCGCGTCGGACACGGGGGGCTTCCATGCCGACTATTTCCTCCAGGCCGAGATCCGCGACTTCCAGGCGCACTATTCCGTCCCCGACGGGATTCCCACGATCCGCGTGCGCATCGAGGCCAAGCTCGCGCCCACCCACGGCCGCGAGATCATCGCCGACCTGAACTCGGTGCACGAGGTCGCGGCGAGCGGAAACTCCGTGGCCGAAGTCGTGCGCGCCTTCGACCAGGCGCTGGGCGCGGTGTTCTCCGAGATCGTCAACTGGACGCTCGCGACGCCGTCGCGCGCCGATCCGGAGCCGGCGCCGGTGCCTGTTGTGAAGCACAAGGGACGCTGAGAAACCGCGCTGCCCTCATCCTTCGACAAGCTCAGGATGAGGGACTGATGGACCCCGGCTTCGCTCCCTCACCCTGAGCTTGTCGAAGGGTGAGAGCCGTCCCGCGCTGAATGGGGAACCAAGCGCTTCGCTTCCGCGTTTACCGTGGGATTGGCGCAAATGGAGATTCGCATGCTGAGATGGGCTTTCATTTTTCTCGTGGTCGGACTGATCGCCGCGGTTCTGGGCTTCACCAACGTCGCCGGCGCGTCGATCGAAATCGCCAAGATCCTGTTCTTCGTGTTCATGGTGATCTTCGTCGTCCTTCTCATCGCCGGGCTCACCGTCGGCCGGCGCGTAGGCGGCGGCTAGGGTTCTGATGGCGTGTCCGCCTCCTGCTTGCTATGAAGAGGGCAGGCAGGAGGAGTGGATATGGGGCGTTTTTTGGTTGTTGCCGTTTCGGCGCTTGCGCTTGCAAGTTGCGCTTCTACGCCGCCTGTGGCGGTGCATGATGCCGAACCCCACCTGAACGACATCGTCACCGTCGGCACGCACAACAGCTACAAGCAGGCTATCGATCCCAAGCTGTTCGCGTTCCTGATGAGCCAGGCGCCCAAGATCGCGCCGACGGTCGATTATTCGCACGTCCCGCTCACCGATCAGCTCAACGACGGCGCGCGCGCCATCGAGATCGACGTCGCTTACGATCCTTCGGGAGGGCTGTTCGCGCATCCGATGGGGCCGGCGCTGATGGGCGAAAAGCTTCCCGACGGCTATTCCGAAACCATGTCGAAGCCGGGCTTCAAGGTGCTGCATTTCCAGGATTTCGACTTTCGTTCGAGCTGCGCGACGCTGCACGACTGCCTCGCGATCCTCAAAGGCTGGTCGCGCGCCCATCCGAACCACGTGCCGATCCTGCTGACGTTCAACGCCAAGGACGATTCCCTGCCGCAGACCACCCAGGCGCTGAAATTCGACGCCGCGGCGTTCGACGCGCTGGATGCGGAGATCCGTTCGGTGCTGGACGCGCGCGACCTGATCACGCCGGACGACGTGCAGGGCGCCTATCCCACCTTGCGCGACGCCGTCCTGCAGCATGGCTGGCCGGCGCTCGCCGCTTCGCGCGGGAAATTCATCCTGGCGCTGGACGAGGAGGGCGCGAAGATCGCGCTCTATCGGGGCGCGCGCAAATCGCTCGAGGGCCGCGCCATGTTCGTCAACACCGACGAGAAATCCCCCGCCGCGGCCTATCTGACGCTCAACGAGGCGCTGACCGACACCGCGCGCATCGCCGCCGACGTGCGCGCGGGCTTCCTGGTGCGCACCCGCGCCGACGCCGACACGGTCGAGGCCCGCGCCAACGACACGCGCCGCCGCGACGCGGCGCTGGCGTCCGGCGCGCAATACATCTCGACCGACTACATGCAGCCGGATACCCGCTTCAGCGCCTATACCGCGCGCATGCCCAAGGGTGCGATCGCCGCCTGCAATCCGGTGCGGGCAAAGTGCGAGGGCAATCTCGAAACCCAGCCGTCCCCTTGAGGGCCGCCTTCGCTAAAGCTACGGCGTGCCAAGTGAGTCTCACTCGCCGCGGCGTAGCCTTCAGGCGGAGCCGGGAGGGCCGAAAAATGCGCAGCATTTTTCGGGGAGGGGCTTGTCGCAGACGGCGGAGCTAAGCCCCTCCCCGAAATTTGTTCGCTGCGCTCACAAATTGTCGACCCTCCCTCAAGGGGAGGGTGGAAGGGAGATTGAAATGCCGATCAAGAACCGCATCACCGAGCTGCTCGGCGTCGAATATCCGATCGTGCAGGCGCCGATGGGGTGGATCGCGCGTTCGCGGCTCGCTTCGGCCGTCTCCAACGCC
>Ga0210392_10002170_pt1 | contig 10100 bp, 12 predicted proteins | sample IncBWC30OmetaG_FD_161057 | JGI IMG/M metagenome (GOLD analysis project Ga0210392, IMG submission 161057) | Forest soil microbial communities from Barre Woods Harvard Forest LTER site, Petersham, Massachusetts, United States - Inc-BW-C-30-O ...
CTCATCCCCCGCGGCAATTACGGCCTGGACGAGAACGGGAAAAAATATCTGAAGCACATCCGCACGGCCGGCGAGGACATCGCGCACATCGTGGCGCGGCTGCGGGAATTTTACCGGACGCGCGAGGATGCGGAGTCCCTGCAACGGGTGAGCCTGAACGCCCTGGCCGAGCAGGTGGTGGACATGACGCGGCCGCGCTGGCGCGACATGCCGCAGTCCAATGGCATCACGATCGAGGTGCAGACGGATTTTGCGGCCGATGCGCCGCCGCTGGTGGGCATTGAGAGCGAGATCCGCGAGGCTTTCACCAACCTGGTGTTGAACGCGGTGGACGCCATGCCGAACGGCGGGCGGATCAAATTGCGCACGCGCGTGCAACATGACCGAAACAACACCAAACATCCGAAGCAAGTGGTGGTGGAGATCAGCGACACCGGCATGGGCATGAACGCGGAGACGAAGAAGCGCTGCCTTGAGCCGTTCTTCTCCACGAAAGGCAAACGCGGCACCGGCCTGGGGCTGGCGATGGTGTATGGCGTGATGGAACGGCACGAGGGCGGTATCGACATTGAGAGCGAGCCAGGCAAGGGCACGACGTTCTTCCTGAAATTTCCAGTGCGCAAGAAGGCCGCCGACGGGGATGCCGAAGACGAGGGCGAGGACATCGAGGTGAAGCCGTTGAACATCTTGTGCATCGATGACGAACCGCTGGTGCGCGAACTCATCAAGGAGATGCTGGAGCGTGACGGCCACCAAGTGGCGGTGAGCGACAGCGGGCAGTCCGGCCTGGATGAATTCCGGCTGGCGCGGGAGCGGAACCGTCCCTTTGACGTGGTCATCACGGACCTGGGAATGCCCTATCTGGACGGAAGGCAGGTGGCGAAGGCCGTCAAGCAGGAATCACCCGGGACGCCGGTGGTGATGCTGACCGGCTGGGGCGCCTTCATGAAGGAAGACGGGGACGCGCCCACACAGGTGGACAGCATCATCAGCAAGCCGCCGCGTTCGAAGGAACTGCGCGAGGTGTTGAGCCGGTTTTCGAAGTGCTGAGTTCCAGGCACTAGCCGTGGATATCCACGACGGTGAGGGTGGTGTCATCGGGTATTTCGGCAAAACGGCGCGCGAATTCGGCGCGCCATTTTTCGGCTTGTTCGTGCTGGGCAAACAGCGCCGATTCCGACCATTGACCGCGAAAGAGCAGGGCGGCGGGCGGATCGGCCAGCAAGGCTTGCGAATCAACTTCTGATTTTTTGGCGGTCGTGGCGCGGGCGGTGGTGCCGCCGGGGAGCAGGCCGAAGAAACGTTTCAGTTGGCGCGGCTGCTTGAGCGGCAGGGCGGCGCCGAAGCGTCCGCCGACCTCGAACCAGTCGAACTTGCCGTTCTCATTCTCGCCTTCACCGCCGTAGTCGGCGAACGGTTCCAGTAGGGCGGGGATCGGGCCTTCACCGGCGACGAGGAGGAAAGTGTGCATGGATTTAAAGGCGCAGCACCCGGTTTTTCACGGCCGCTTATCCAGCGTCTTGGCGCCGGCGATGTTCCAGGCCTTGGCGATGCGGCCGTTTTGCACTTCGTAGATCATAAGCAGCTCAATTTTGCCGGGGCCTTCGGGAAACAGGCGGATGACTTCCTCGTGATCGACGACGATGTTGCCCATGACGGTGCGGTTCAAGAGGGTGGCGTGCAGGCCGGGTTCCTGGAAGCGGGCGGTGTAACGTTCGCGAAAGGCCGCGGTGCCGCTGGCCAGCAGCTTGGACGGATGCTCGAACATCTGGGCGTCGTCGGCGTAGGTGGCGAGAAGGGCGTCGAGGTCGCGCGCATTGAACGCATCAAGCTGGCGCTGCACGACGGCGGCGGGATCGTTTGAGGAAGGCGGCATCAGGGTTTCTTTTCGAGCTGGGCGAGCGTCCGGCGCAACAGTTCGTTGGTTTCCTTTTGGGCGGCGAGCAGATCTTTTTCGACTGCGAGACGTTCGCGGGCCACGGCCACATTTTCGCGGCCGATCTCGTGGCTCTGTTGCATGAGCGAGCCCATGGGGCCGCGCCCGGTTTGCATCCGCTTGATGAAGGCGCGCATCATCAGGAGGCCGACGGCGGCGACGATGAGGATGATGGCGATGCCCACCACATCAACGATGATGACCTGGTTCGTGGTCAGTGGCTCATTCATATTGGGTGATCAGAATAAATCAGCCATGACGGGCCGGGCATGTCAACGGTGAAAGCCTTCATAAACGGCAAGTGCATCAGCCGCCGAAGAGTTTTTTGAGGAAGGATTTTTTTGCGGGTGAGGCGGAGGGTGCCGATGAAACGGCGGCCAGCACTTCGAAGGGTTCGCCGGTCTGGCCGGGGATGTCCCCGTCATGGGTGTAGCCGGTCAATGCCTGGGCGAGTTCCACGGGGATGCTGAAGATATAGTCGCAACGCATCTGGCTGAAATCTCCGCTCTTTCTTTGCAAGCGGCGGTTCGCCGGCGGTTTCTCCAAATCTTCATCGCGCTGTTTGGCGAGCAGGCGGTCGCGGATGGCGGCGTATTCCGGCGGCAGGTCGCCTTCGGCGGCGAGGTGATCGCCACCGCGCTGGGCATCACGGGTGACGGACCAAAGTTTGCGGCCGTCCTGCCAGCCGGCGGCGGCGCTGGCCATGACGTGTTCCTCCACGAAGCAGGTGACAAGTTCGCCGCCGGCGGAGAGCGTTTGCAGAATGGCGTCGGGCGCGACGTGTTCGGTGTGGTCGGAGACGATGAGATACCAGCCGCCGGGAAGTTCGGCGGCGCAGAGGTCGGATTCGGGGAATTCCTCGCGCTGGCCGGTGGGGCGGAGGCCAAGGGCGTCGCGCACGGCGGCGGGGGATTTACCTTTGACGGCGAGCCAGGAGAGGGAGTAGCCCATAGGGTGGAGGTCGGTTAAGGGATTATCTTGAGTTCAAAATGAGCCACGGTTTGAACTGCAGAACGGCTGGATCACTTGCTCTTGGCAACAGGTTCATAGACGGGCTGGGTCCAACCACATTTTGGGCAAATGCGGATTCCGGAATCAATCAATTCTTCGCAACTTACGCAGCGGAGATCGTTGGTTTTCAACTCGGCGGTGCCGGCCTTGATCTTGCCCCGCATCCAGAGATACCAGGTAAAACCAACGGTCCAGAACAACAGGCATAGAAGGAAAAATGCCACCGGCCCCACGCCTGACCGGTATCGTTTAAGCTGAATTCTGGAAGAGTCGATCGCCGCCCAAAGCGTGGTGAGGATGATCACATACCAGGCCACATTATGGCGCGTCATCAAATATTCTAGGTTGATGCCCACATAGAGACTGAACGTCACCAAGATGGCATGCCACAATTTCATGGTTGAGTCATATCCAGGCGGCGGGGAGACGGATGAACGCAGGAATTGGCATCTAATCTGGCGGATCAGATGTGAGTTTCCCAAGCAAGCCGTCAGGCGAATATGCCGGATGATCAGGGGAAAGATTCAGGATGGCGACACAGTGTCCGAGCGCGGATTGTTCGGCCAGTTCCTGTTCGGTCTCGGCCAGGTGAACCGACTCAAAGCAGTAGTCGCAAAACCGAACCTTGGGATCATCGGTCGGCTTTAGCCGGGACCAAAACTTCGGGCACTGGAAGTTCACCGTGCAGTTGCGGATTTCTGTCTTCATGCGCGTTCATCCGCTACTGCAGCTTTGGATGTTTTTGGTAGAAGCTTTCGGTGAAGGCCAGTTCCGTGTCCAGCCAGCCGCAATTGGTAAAATAGAGCAGGTAGGGCGGCCAGATGGCATGGCCGTTCGGAAGCTGGACATCGGTGGGCGCACCGCTGAAGTCGCAGCGCAGCGTCTCCGGGACGACCAGCCGCTCGTAGCTTTGGAACTCCGGCAGCACGGCGCCGCAATCCGGCGTCCGGCAACGCGCGAAGTTTTCGCTATTCACCCCGCCGCAATTTGAGCATGTCCAAGTTGGCATGGTTTGACCCTTTCTCGAGCGAAGCAAAACATAACCCGCAGCCGGGCCTCCAGCCAGTTCTTTTGTCGGGTTGTGCGTTTATCCATTGGCGCGTTCGGGTTACACCCCATGGGCGAGAATCCTCCAAGACATACTATGGCGGTCATGAAACTACTGACCAAAACCAAACTGTTCACCGGCGGCACCCTTCTGATGCTGGCCATGACGTCCGCCTGGGCGGCGGATAACGAAACCACCTCACAGACGCAATCAGTGAGTTATGAAAACAGCGATCTTTACCGCGCGAACGAGCTGTCCCTGGAAGGTTTCGGGACGGGTTCGATTGGCAAATATACCATCGACCATCTGTCGGGCAAGCGGGTGCGGGACAACACCAAACTGGGCGCCGGCATGGGCATCAGCTATTTCTTTCTGCGGAACTTCGGCATCAACGCCGAGATGTATTCGCAAAACACCTCGGGTGTATTCATCGACAGCGCCTCGGTCAACGCGGTTTTTCGCATGCCGCTGGGACAATGCGGCGTGGCGCCCTACGCCTTTGCCGGCGGCGGCCGCCAGTTCGAACTCAGCCGGGTGTGGTTTGCCCAGGGCGGGTTGGGGCTTGAATACCGCTTCTGCCGGAACGTCGGCGTCTTCGTGGATGCGCGCGCCGTGTTCCCGAACGAAACCAGGTATTACGGCGTGGGCCGGCTCGGCTTTCGGATCGCTTTTTGAACGGTCATGAACACTTGCGCCGGCGGAAGTCCGCCGGCGCTTTTTGCTTTTTTGAAGTTGGCGACGGGGTGGGCGGCAAGGCCATCACAAAAAACTTTGGCTCATTGGTATTCAGACCGGGCGTCCGCGCGGGCCGCGAGGTGAATGGAATGGGACCAGACCGCATGCCCCCACATGCAATCCGCTTCCGCATCTGTGACGGTTACGAGCGGCCGCAATGTATCCGCGTGTCCATCCCAGAACGCGTAATTGCAGCGGCGATTGTGCCAGAATCCCATCCACGCGTAATCCCAATCGAGCATGTGCGCGCTGATCCCCGGCCCGGGCCAGCGGGTGTCGCCCAGCAGAATCGCCTGCGCCGGCCTGGCGATGGCGGTCATGGGCAAAGAATGGACGCCGCCGCTGCCGTAGGTTCCCCAGAACGTGTCTTCGGCGAGGCCATAACTGGATTGCACCTCATCGTCCACTTCCGCCAAGGCGGGATCCCACGCGGGCGGCATGGTGGGACAGGCCCACAGACCGGTTGAATTTGTCAGCGAGCCGGTGGTATAGGGGAGCAGCGCAAAACTCCAGGTCCACACCTGTCCGCGGTTAGGCTTGGAGGGAGGTGGCCAGACCGCGCCGCTGCCGCCACCCATGCGCTCACCGCACATCCGGTCGTTATTATCCGAGGCATACAGGGTGATGCCGAGTGAGATCTGCTTCGTGTTGTTCAGGCAGGCAATCCGCCGGGACTTTTCCCGGGCTTGGGAAATGGCGGGCAGGAGGAGCGCGGCCAAAATCGCGATGATGGCGATGACCACGAGGAGTTCCATGAGCGTGAACGCCGACCAGCATCCATTGGCGGGGTTCCGCTTCGCACGTTTAGTTGGACGGTTGGCGCGCATGGTGATGGCTAAAATGGAAATCCTGCGACCGGTCAGTCGGGCGGCCGCGGCTTCCACGTCCGGCCAAAATATACACGGCTGAAAAGCTTCATCAAATAGTGATAATTTGCCGTTGAGTTGACAAACCCCATCACTTTCAAAACCTCCGGGCGTTCCTTATATTGCGCCCGTTGCTCCGGCGACAGCCCGGAACCGCGGGTGTGCGAGGTGATGACAAATTTGGTCTCCGGACTGCGGGCGAGCAGTTCCGGCAACAACTCATAGGCCGTGGGCGTCGGGGGCAGGCTGAGCGGTTGCCGGGAGGAAAGGCCGCCGGTGAGAAATGAGGCCAGAGCCGAGCCCGCGCCGCCGGCCTTGAAAACCTGGGTCCACTGCTTCACCGGGTCAACCACCGGCACCTGATGTTCAACGATGCATACCGGCTGACGGCCCTTGGCCAGCGCGGTGAGGAGCGCGTCCTTGGTGTCCACACGGCACATCACCAGCCCGCCGCCAAGTTCCGGAAGAATGCTGCCGACGCGCTCTGCCGCGTCAAAGCCGCAAACCAAAATTTCTTTTTGTGTGGTTGAGTCATTCATAACACGAGAGCCGCTTGGCCGATCAGATGATGGGCAGCGGGGTTGCTCTATTTAGAATGTTCCGTTTCTTGAAAATAAAGGCCGACCGACATCGCCAACATAAATAAATATATGCCTAAAAGAAAAGCCGCGTTCACATAGAATTTAAACGGACTGTCTGCCTTTTTTATGACGGATGCTTTCCCACCTATCATGAATCCATGTTTCAATACCAACACAATAAAACCAAGAGCCCCGAATGTCATAAAACTGGAAATGGTGACATAGGGCTTTAGGCCACTTTCAACCAAGAAAAACGACATCGTCAGAGCATTGATAATAAACAGAATTATCATCAGAATTTTCATGTTATCACAGATTCGACTCTTGTATTTCAATCCAAAGCGGAAGCGACCCAGCCCAGGGACAAGGAGTAGGGCGAGTGAAGGCGGTTGTCGAGCGGAAATGGTGACATTTAATGAGTTTGAGAGTTAGTGAATTTGTGAGTTTGGGACGGGGAGGACGGGCCGGATGGGGCATTGCCCGGCCATTTTTCTGTCCGAAAGCAGTCGAGGACGAGGACGAGGACGAGAACGAGGAGGATTTGGCGGGGTGAATCAGGGTGGTTGACAGGGGGGTGGCGGGGCCTAAAATGTGGCGGACAGGCGGGTGACAGGTGTTAAATGTTCAAAAAAACCGTGTTTTTTTCTTTGAACAGCTCGCAGGTCATCCTTCTCGAAATCCCCGCTCAACCAGCGGCGGCTTTGATGAAAAACCCGCCTGATTTGGATGAAAATCTTGTTCATAACGGCCCCGTTGTATGACTACCTGGCGGATTCGCTGTTGGTGGGGTTCCGCGACGTGTATGGGGCGGATTGCGTGGACTGGCCGCGCAAGCCGATCATGTACGGGGATTTTCCCTCGATGTACGGCCGGGGTTTTACGGTGTGGTCCAAGCCGATTCCCGATGTGCCGGCAGCGGCGCGGGCGTTGAAGGAGGACGTGGACCTGGTGATCTACAGCAGCTACCGCCGTCAGATGCCCATCGACTGGCGGGTGCTGGTGCAGAACCGGGACAAGGCGCCACGCGTGGTTTACCTGGACGGCTATGACGATGTCTTCATCGATCCCGAGCGGCGTCCGTATTTCAAACGGGAACTGATGGAACTGGCGCCGGGGGTGTTGCCGACGGGTTTTTGCGTGCCGGACCGGCTGGTGCGTCCGCTGGATGCGACGGGCAAGACGCAGTTGCACCAGACGCACGTGCAGGACACGGAATTCACGAGCGAGACGGGCTACAAGTTCACGGAGGAGAAGGATTATTACGACGACCTGGCGCGGTCGTACTTCGGGATCACGATGCGCAAGGGCGGGTGGGATTGCACGCGGCATTACGAAATCATGGCGGCGGGGGCGCTGGTGATGTTCAAGCATTACGATGAAAAGCCGGCGGCGTGCGCGCCACAGTGTCCGCATTTCATCAGCTACTCGGACAAGGCTGATTTCATGGCGAAAGCAAACCGGCTGGTAGTGAACGGGAAGCCGACGGAGGAATATCACCGGATATTGCAGGCGCAGCGCGACTGGCTGCTGGCGAATGCGACGGCCACGGCGCGGGCGAAGCAACTGGTGGGGCAGATCGAGAACCATTTCGCGGTAAAACCGGCGGAGCCGATGCCGCAGCTGCATTTTAAATGGCTGCGCCGGCTGCGGATCCACGGTTTCCTGTTCAAGGAGAACTTCATGATGCGCGCCATCACGTTTGTGAAGCAGAACCGGCTGGTGGACTGGTTTTATTACCGGGTGGTGCGGAAGGTGCCGTTTGTGGGGCTGTTCGTTTCCCGGGTGTTGCTGAAGGAGAAGGCGGTATGACCACCGGGTGGCAACATGATGCGGCAGGGGCGAGTGTCGTAAAACGTGTTTCCCGTAGTTCGTTTCCGTCGCCTGACGCTGCGCCCGGCGACGGGGACATCGCAGCGCGATGTCCCTACCAAGCTTTTACCCTGCCTTGACTCCATCATGAAACACAACAACAATCACCCTTCACGCCCATGCCGAAACAACGGGTGTGCGGCCGGCAGACAGGAACCTGACTATGAATAAGATCAAGACGAAGACGCAAAAGAACTGGGACGGAGTGAAGGGCGCGGCGCTGTTGCTGCTGGTGGTGCTCTCGCTGATGTTCTGGCGCAGCTTTCTGCCGGACTATGTCCATTTCTCCAACGACGGCCCGCTGGGGGCGCAGGCCACGGCCTCGGTGGCGTTGCCCGGCGCCTTCCTGGGTTCGTGGGGCGACAACAATGACATCGGCAGCTCCGGCGGCGCGTGGCCGCTGAACCTGAGCGTGATGTTCCGCTGGATTTTCGGCCCGTTTGGGTACGCCAAATTTTATGCGCCATTCGCGCTGTTCATCCTGGGGCTGGGGACATGGACGTTCCTGCGCAGCCTGAAGCTGACGTGGCTGGCGACAATCATGGGGACGTTCGCCGTGGTGCTGAACACGTGTTATTTCGCGGGCGTCTGCTGGGGTGTGGCCTCGGCGGAGATCGCCGTGGGTTTTGATTTCCTGGCCATGGGCCTGTTCATGGGGAATGACGGGGAGAAGTCACGGATCATGCGGTCAGTGCGGCTGGCGCTGGCGGGCTTGTGCGTGGGTGTGAACGTGATGGAGGCGGCGGACATCGGGGTGCTGTGCAGCGTGCTGGTGGCGGGATTTGTCTTTTTCAAGTCGCTGATTGAATCCGAGGGCGACGTGGTGATGAGGGCGGCGTGCGGGGTTGGCCGGGTGATGATCGTGGCGCTATTTGCGATATTCATCGCGGTGAGCACGGTGATTTCGCTGCTGGGCACGCCGGGCCTCGTCGGCAACTCAGACGACAACAAGGAATCGGAAGCGGCGCATTGGGACTGGGCGACGCAATGGAGCCTGCCGAAGCTGGAAACCATCGGCATCTTCGTGCCGGGCGTCTTCGGATACCGGATGGACACGCCGAAGCACATGGAGCCAGGTTTGGCGGACAGTTACAACGGCGGGGTATATTGGGGCGGCATCGGCCGGAGCCCGGAGATCGACCGCGCGTTTGACGCGGGGACGACTCCGCCGGGCGGGCTGATGCGGTTCGGGTATGCGGGCTATTATGCGGGCGTGCTGACGGTGCTGGTGGCGCTGTGGGCGCTGGTGCAAAGTTTCCGGCGGCAAAACCCGGTGTTTTCGCGCACCCAAAAGATTTTGATATGGTTCTGGGGATTCGTGATGGTCGCCTCGCTGCTGGTGGCGTGGGGGCGGTTCGCGCCGATGTTTTACGGGCTGCTGTACAAGCTGCCGCACTTTTCCGCGATGCGGAACCCGGCCAAGTTTGAGATCTTCACGGCCTGGGCGCTGGCGATATTGTTTGCGTACGGGATGGATGCGCTGAGCCGCCGTTATCTGGATGCGACGGCCAAGGCGGGGACGAGAAAATGGGACGGCTTCGACCGGAACATGATCCTTGGCTTCGCGGGCCTGCTGGGTGCGAGCGTGGCCGGCTGGTTTTATTATTCGACACACAAGGAGCAGCTCGTGCAATACATCAAGAAGGTCGGTTACGGCGACGACACGTTCGCCACCCTGATCGCGACCTTCAGCATCGGCCAGGCGGGCTGGTTTGTCTGGATCCTTGCGGGCGCGGTGATCTTGCTGGCGCTGACGGCGAAGGGATTCTTTTCCGGGCCGCGCGCGAAGGCGGGCTCGGTCCTGCTGCTGGCCTTCCTGCTGCTTGACATGGGGCGCGCCAACCTGCCGTTCATCATCCATTGGGATTACAAGCAGAAGTATGAGATCGGCACGCTGAACCCGATCGAAAAATTCCTGGTCGACAAGCCGTACGAACATCGCGTGGCAAAGCTGCTGCCGGCGCCGCTGAGCACGCCGGGGCAGTTCGAGCTGTTCGACCAGTTGTACGGGATCGAATGGACGCAGCATCATTTCCTGTATTACAACATCCAAT
>Ga0210392_10002174_pt1 | contig 10086 bp, 6 predicted proteins | sample IncBWC30OmetaG_FD_161057 | JGI IMG/M metagenome (GOLD analysis project Ga0210392, IMG submission 161057) | Forest soil microbial communities from Barre Woods Harvard Forest LTER site, Petersham, Massachusetts, United States - Inc-BW-C-30-O ...
TGAGCAGCAAAAATCGAGCGGTGAAAAGGAACGGCTGGCGCTGAAACCACCGCAGCCGGCGCCCAGGAGCGCGACCGCCGCCAGCATGGCCATTAATTTCCAACTTAATCTCACTTGCGCAGTATAAATCACTTCGTCACGATGGCAACTTCAAGTTGCCTAAAACATGCCCCGCCTAACCAATCACCTGGTAAAATCACTGCTGTTTGCGCTGGCCTGCGCGGCCGCAATATCGACATTTGCCGCGCCGGACACCAACAGCGTCTTCAGCAAGCGGGCGGAAGCTGAATTTCAGCGCACAAAACAGCTGTATTGGACGAATGCGAACAACCCGAGCAATGCGTGGGTGTTTGCCAGCGCGTGTTACGACCTGACCGAATTCGCCCCGACGGAGGCGCGGCGGGGTGAGATCGCCAAGCTGGGCATCGCGGCGTGCCAGCAACTGGTCACCCGCGAACCGAAGTCCGCTGCGGGGCATTATTACCTAGGCATGAATTACGGCGAACTGGCCGAGGCCGAGGCGCCCTCCCTCGCCGCTTACCGGCTGGTGCATGAGGTGGAGCGGGAGTTCAAGACGGCGCAGGCGCTCGATGAAAAGGTGGATTTTGCCGGTCCGGCCCGCTGCCTGGGATTGCTTTACCGGGACGCCCCGGGCTGGCCGTTGAGCATCGGCAACAAATGGAAGGCGCGCGAACAGCTGGAACGCGCCGACAAGCTCGCACCGGGGTACCCGGAAAACCAATTAAACCTCGCGGAATCGTTCCTGCAATGGCGGGACAGCGAGGAGGCGGAGAAAAGCCTGAAAAAGCTGGAAACGACGTGGCATAGCGCCCAAACGAACCTGACGGGGGCGGCCTGGGAAAAAAGCTGGCGCGACTGGGCCGTCCGGCGGGCGGGAGCCAAGGCGGAGTTCCAGAAGCTGTTCAAGCGTGTTCCCGGAACGTAACATTTTTAATCTAGTGCAAATTTGAACGGATGAACTAGACTATTGCTCGAAGTCAGACAAACCAGCATGGCAAAAAAACTCATCGCAGCCCTGACGGACTCCACCGTGTTCCTGCGCGAGTGGATGGTCAATCCCCAGCGGACGGGCTCGGTGGCGCCAAGTTCCCCCAAACTGGGCGCGGCCATGGCGCGCTGGCTGCCGCGGGACCCGGAAAGTTTCGTGCTGGAACTCGGCCCCGGCACGGGAGCCGTGACGGAGGCGCTCATCAAACGCGGCCTGCGCGAGGACCGGCTGATCGCCATCGAACACAACGCGAGCCTGGCCAAACATCTGCGAAAACGTTTTCCGAAGGCCCACATCATCACCGGCGATGCCTGGGAACTGGACCGGCTGATGGCGGAATTGACGCAGCCGGTGGCTTCCGTGGGCGCGGTGATCTCCAGCCTGCCGCTGTTAAATTTCCCGCAGGAAAAGGCCGAGGAACTGGTCGGAAAAATTCGTGCCGTGCTGGATCCCCGCGGCCGGTATGTGCAATATACCTACCGGATCGGAAAAGACCGCACGCGCGGCACCGACGAGTTCCGGATGATCGCCTCGCAGATCGTGTGGCTGAATTTTCCACCGGCGCGGGTGAGCGTGTTTCAGAAGTAGGCCAGCGGCGGCGTCAGGGTTTCTCGGGCACTTCAATCAGGTCACCGTCCTGCAGCCAAAATGCATCATCGTGCTGGGAAAGGTCCACGGTATAAATGACGGGCCGGGCAGATTTGCCGGTTTTACGGGTGATTTTCACCCGCGATAAATCCGACGAGGTGCGCAAAATCGACCGGGCTTCGGTCTTGTTCAGGGCCTCGCTCAAGAAACCTTCCCTCCATGAACTCACCTTGAAAGACGTCGAATCACCGCCCACGACCAGTTGGACGGACTTTTGGAGGCATTGGGCAGAAGCCTGGTAAGGGTTGTGGATCACAGCTGATCCAGTTTGCACCGCCTGCAATCTTTCAGCAAAGGATGCAGACCGCCCTTCCATTTCCCGCACCGGGTCCGGCATGTCGGCATTCAAGGCATGGATACTTTCAGGGATTTCAATCACGTCACCAAATTCCACCGGCACATCCTGGGCGCAATCCACCACGTTGCTGTGATTGAGCAGGCTGACCTTGATTTCCTGTTCCTTGTCGCCGATTTTTTGGCCGGGCCGGCGGATGAGGATCCGTCCCAGATCCGGAAATGGCAACGCCTGATAGGCTGGCTGGTAGGCTTGCCCGGGTAGGACACCCTGCGATTGACTGTAAAACCGCATAACCGTTTCGAGCAATGTGAACTGGTTGGTCAGCATTGCGGCCACATGAAAAACCTCCAGTGGCTGCGCCAGCCCCTGTCGGGTAATACGGATACGGGTGAAATCCGGCAGATTGTCCAGCGCGCCGTGCTGGCGGAGCAGGCCGACAATTTTACCGGCGGCGGCGGCATCAATTTGACCCTCATTTCGTCCAAGCTTTTGTTTGACCGTGTCCAATGGCGTATAGCCAATGTGATTTTGCACGTTCGGATCGGCTCCCTGATCCAGCAGCGATCCGACGATTTTGACATCCTGAACCGACAATTGCCCCTTCAAAAAACTTACCGACCAATGCAAAGGCTGGTTGCCGGCCGCGTCCTTTGCTTTTGGGTCCGCACCGTGTTTCAACAATATATTCACGGTGTCGGCCTGGCCCTGCCAGACGGCAGCAGCCAGCGGTGTCCAATTTGGCCGGTCACCATTGATATTGACGGTCTTGTCATGTGATTCAATATTTGCCCCCCCCGCCAGCAAGCTTTCCAAAATATTTATGTTCGTGTCTGACAGCGCGGTGAACAACAATGGCCGTCCGTTGATTTGTGAACCGTCCGGGTCGGCCTTGTATTTCAAAAGCAATTGCACCATCGGATGTTGGCCTTTTGAAATTGCGAGAAACAACGGTGTAACGGGGGGATAACTACCGCCTGATGTTTCCACGGCTCCTTTTGCATTTGGATCCGCCCCGGCTTGCAAAAGCATTTCGGCAGACACCAAATCTGTTTTGTTTACGGCCGACACCAACGGAGAGGCGATTTTGTCGCCGTTGGGGTCAGCCTTGGCGGACAGCAGCAGCTTCACAACTTCTGCACCGTCTCTTTCAGCCGCGTAGCTCAACGGAGTACGTCCATCGGAGTCCACGGTGTTCGGATTTGTCCCGGCGTCCAACAACGCTTTAAACAGTTCAGGTGAAGTTTTGATGGCATAGTTCAGCGCCGTCCGGCCTTTGTCGTCCCGGACATTCGCGTCAGCACCGGCGGCGAGCAAACTCTGGATGATTTTTAACTGGCCGCCCTGCACGGCGGCGAACAGCGGCGGCGTTCCGTTGTTATCCCGGGCATTGGCATCGGCCTTGTTCGCGAGCAATGCTGCGACTACGGAGGGATATTTCAATTCCGCAGCCGAGTGTAGCGAAGTCTTTCCCTGGGAATCTTTGGCATTCACATCCGCGCCCCGGCCGAGGAGCAGTTCCACCATCGCCCGGTTGCCGACAATCGCCGCCATGTTCAACGGCGGGATTCGACCCGCATTCACATCCGCGCCGTGGTCCATCAGATACGTCGCCACCCTGAGCCAACCTTTGGCTGCGGCCTCGGTCAGCGGCGTGAAACCGCGATCACCCGGCGCATTTATCAAATCCGGGCTGTTCTGAATCATTTGTTTGATGCGGGTGATTTCCTGGTCCTCCTCCGAACTTGCGGGCACGGATAAATCCACCAAGTCCGCCCTTTTGGCGGATGGCGGGGAAATCTCCGCGCGCAATTTCAAGCCCTGCATCATGCCAGCAATCGTTTCGGCGATCTGCTGGTCCAACTCCTTGAGTTCCGTGTCCATGCGGGCAACCTGGATACTTTCCGGGGTATAATCCTCCAACAATTTGGTCCGCTGAATTTTGGCCTCCCGCCGTTCCCTGATGAGCGCATCCAACGTGGAGTTGGGCATGAGCGTGGGCAAAAGTTTTTCCAATTCATCGCGGCTTTTTCCCTCCAGCTTCCTGAGCAACTGCGTGTCGGCATTTTCCACGACCGGTACCGGGGCGGCGGCATCAGTCTTGCCCATGCCCATACCGGTGAGGTCCTGCTGGCTCAGGGTGGCGAGGGTTGACTGGTCGGAAAAATCGCGGAGGATGCGCTGGTATTGGGCGGCGGCCTCGTTGGTGCGGCCCTGGGCGCGGTAGCATTCGCCGAGGCGGAAGACGGCGGTGGCGGCGAGCTGGCGGTCCTTGTCGAATTGCGCGGCAAGGGTCTGGTAATCGGTGATGGCCGCGTCGAGGTTGCGACTGGCCTGCTCCTCGAACAGGCCCTGCTGCAGGAGCGCGGTGAGGTTGGTGGTTTGCGCCGGCGACAGCGACGCGGCCAGTAGAATGATCCCGATGCAGAATTTTATTTTCATATCCTCAACGATGCCAGCCTGCCACATTTTTCCCGCGCGAGTTGTCATGCTTTTGCAAAATCGGAAACATCGAACATTTAACATTCAACTCCCAACGTCCAATTTTAGAGGTCATTGGGTGTTCGAGATTGAATGTCAAATGTTCGGCGTTCATTCCAATTCGAGCTTATAACCCACGCCGTGCACGGTCTTGAGCCAGCGCGGGTCAACGGGATTTTTCTCCAGCTTGGCGCGCAGGCTGGCGATGTGGTTATCCACGGTGCGAGTGGTCGGGAAGGTGGTGTAGCCCCAGACGACGTCGAGAAACCGTTCGCGCGACACGGGCTCCCCTTCCGCCTCGGCGAGCAGTCGCAGCATGGCGAATTCCTTGGCGGTGAGATGGATCTCTTTTTTGCCGCGCGTGGCGGTCTGTCGTGCGAGGTCGATCTCCACGTCACCCAAGCTGAGTTTCACGGCGAAACCGGTTTTGCGTTCGGCGCGGCGCAGCAGGGCGCGCACGCGGGCGAGCAGTTCCTCGGTGCTGAAGGGTTTTACCAAGTAATCGTCCGCGCCGGCATCCAGGCCGTTGACGCGGTCCTCGATCTGGCCCTTGGCGGTGAGCATGAGCACGGGCGCGGTGATGGCGAGGCGGCGCAATTCCGCGCAGACCTGGAAGCCGTCGAGCTTGGGCATCATGACATCGAGCAGGATGAGGTCGGGCTTTTCGGCGAGGGCACGCTTGAGGCCGGTTTCGCCGTCGGCGGCGGCGAAGGTGCGGTACCCTTCCCCGCCCAGCAAATCCGCCAGCGCGGTGCGCATGGGCGTTTCGTCCTCGATGATCAGGATGCGTTCCATATTCATTTTTTCACCGGCAATTCAATGGTGAACCGGCTGCCTTTGCCGATCTCGCTTTCCACCACGACACGACCGTGGTGGGCTTCCACGATATGTTTCACGACGCTCAGGCCGATGCCGACGCCCTGGGTCTCGCGGCGCAACTCGGAGCCGAGCCGGTAAAACCGCTCAAAAATCTTTTCGTGCTCGGCGGCGGGAATGCCCGGGCCGTGGTCGGCGACGGACAGGTGGATGGCGTCTGCACCATCCAAATTTTTAATTTCCACGGTCACGGTTTCGCTCTTGGGCGAATGTTTGACGGCGTTGTCGATCAGGTTTACCAGGGCTTGTTGTATCGCGCGGCCGTCGATGTCGAGTTCGAGGTTAGCCGTCCCGGCGGGCGCTGACGAGGTTTCGAGCTTGAGATTTACGCCTTTCTCGGCGGCGTAGGGTTCCATGAGTTTCACCGTGGTTTCCGTCAGGGCGACGAGGTTGGTGGGTTCGAATTCATATTGCTTGCGGCCCTGCTCGATGCGGGAGAAATCCAGCACGTTCTCGATGAGCGAGGAGAGGCGGCGGCATTCCTGGACGATGAAATGGAAGTATTCGCCCTGGCGGACGGGGTCGGGAATCTTGCCGCGCTCGAGATTCTCCGCCATGAGCCGGACGGAGGCGATGGGGGCGCGAAGCTCGTGCGAGACGCTGGAGACGAAGTTGGATTTCAGATCGTTGAGCTGGAGCTGGCGGTGAAAAGCGCGCCGCGCCGCCAGCAAGCCGGCCAGGGCGGTAAGCACGGTGCCCAAAATCAGCAGGGCGAACAGTTTTGTACGGCGGCGTTCGGCAGAAAGCATCTGCTCCCGGCCGGTGAGGAAAAATTTCAATTCAAAACGGATGGCATTCTGCGCGAAATAATTTCCGGCCGTTTCTCCGGCCTCCCCCAGCACATCTTTTGTGCCAAGCACGGGGATGGCCTGGAGCGCGGGCAGCGGGACGCCTTCAACCTTGAGGGTTGGGGAGGCATATTCCGGGATCAGGAATTTGTTCTCCAGCAAGGCACGGTTAAAGATGGCCGCGACCACGGTGCGGGGCACGAGGAAGACTTCATAACCCTGGCCTGAATTTGAATCATCCTGCCCGTTCAAATATGTCATCGGTTGAAAGATGGCGAGCATCTCATCGCCTTTGGCCCAATGGGACCACCACAATTTTTTCCACGGCCGCAGGTCAGGCAATTGGCGGAGGGAATCAAAAGCTTCGGCCGTCTGCGACCGGGTAATCCAAAGCTGGCGCATCCAATAGACCTTTTGCTGCTGCCCGATGGTCGCGCGATTGGTGAGGCCTTCGGCCAGGTCAAGCAAGCGGGGGGTGAGGATGGACGGATGATTAAAAGCCCGGTACCAGACAGATTGGAAGAGTGAATCGGTCGGCTGCACATTGGTTGCGAGCAACAACTGGAAACAAGCGATCTCTTCGAATGGAATTCCGGTTTCAGAAGGGAAGGCCTCGGTGTTTTGCACGATTTGCTCCGGTGGCGAGGTCAACATCTGGGCCGCGAGTCCGGCCTCGGGAGAGGGATTGCTGGCCCGAAATGCCTGCCAGCGGTCGTCCCTTTCCCGCGGGTTGCGGGCGGCGCGCAGGGCCTCCCAGAGTTTTACCTGGTCGGGGGACAATTCGCGGAACCATTTGGGCGGCTCGGGGGCGGCGAGGAAATCGGGCGGGCCCACCTGCCGGCCATCGGCCATGAGGATGCCGGATTTCGGGGCGAGTTGCGCGAGTTTCAGGCCGGGGTAATCGCGCTCCCATTTTTCGATGTCAGCACGGAGCTTGGCATCGGGAAAATCATATCCGCTGACCGTGGACTGGCTGATGGCATACAGGCCCAGGCCCCAGACATTTTGGAGGCTGACATAGCGGTGGAGTTCCTCATCGACGGAAACACGGATGGCCCGGGCGAGGCTTTGCGCATTTTGGACGGCACGGGCGCGGGCACCTGCTTCCGCCGCACGTTCATCCTGCTGCAATGACACGAGGCTGACGACGGCCAGCACCGCCACCGGCAGCAAAATCATCACGCCCTGCCAGAAGAAAGTCGGCGAGGGTTTTTCGGGACGGGCGGATTCCGGCTGTTCCCGCATTTTTTTTCTCGCCCGAAGAAAGAGCCAGAGGACGATGCCGAAACATAAGGCGAAGGAGACGGGGAACAGCGTTTTTGCGGCGGAGGATGGACCAGGGCGCTGGAACGCGAGAAACGCCAGCAACACAAACAAACCTGCAAAAACCCAGGGCACGAACCGCAACTGGTGGTAGCGCAGTTCCAAGGGGCTGCGTGCCCGCGCACGCAGCCGCCGGCCATAAAGCCCGGCACCCAGGCAGCCCAGCACAAATCCCAGCACCAGGAACAGGATGAGGATGCCGTTAATCATGCATGGAGCGCTTACATTTCATGGCACACAGCCTAGTGGAACCATTGCGGTCGATTGTCATGGTTTTGCAAAATTTTAGGGTACTGCTTTGGGAGCGCGGCTGTGAACACGAGATGAACCGTGGCACATTGAGACCGCTGCGGCTGGTCCCGCTCCGAGCGGGACACAGCCGCCGCCCGTTATTAAAACGCTGCGGTATTGCGAAAGCGCGTAATGATATATGTGTCGCGGGTTAATGATGCAAAAGCGCCAGAGGGCTGGCGCACTCCAAGACGCTGGCGCGTTCGCCATACATCACTTTCAGCGGAAAACAATTTTGCAGACGATGACGGCGACGATCACGCTGGTGGCATCGGCGGTCAGGCCGGCGAGGACGGCGTGGCGGGTGCGTTTGACGGCGACGGAGCCGAAATAGACGGCGAGCACGTAGAAGGTGGTCTCGGTGCTGCCGTAGATGGTGCCGGCCGTCTTGGCGATGAGGCTGTCCGGGCCGAAGTGCTGGACGAGTTCGGTGAAAAAACCGAGCGAACCGCTGCCGCTCAGGGGGCGGACGAGCACCATCGGCAGGAGGTCGGTGGGAAAGCCAACCGCACTTAACACGGGTGACAGCAGGTTGGAAATGAGGGTGATGCCACCGGCGGCGCGGAACATGCCGATGGCAACGAGCATCGCGACGAGATACGGGATGATGCGGATGGCCACATCGAATCCCTCCTTGGCGCCGTCCACAAATTCTTCGTAGACCTTTACGCGGCGCAGGGCGGCGTAGAGCGGGAAGAGCGAGAGGAGGAACGGGATGGAGAGCAGCGAGATCGCGTTGACGATGCGGACGAACAGGCCCAGCTTCGCATCATCGGCGGACAGCGGCAGGCCGAAGGTTTCCGGGAAAACCAGGCGTAGAAGCAACAGAAAGAAGAACAGCAGGAAGGCGGTGATGATGGCGGTGCCCCACCATTTCATGGGCGCCAAGGTGGCGGCTTCTTTGACGACGACTTTTTCATCCGTGGATTTGGCGGTTTCCGTGGATTTGGACGCGGCGACGGTTTCGACCGCAGCGAGGCGGAACATGGGCAACTGGCTTAAAAATTTGGCCATGAGGACGCCGGAAACGCAGGCGCAGGTGGTGCAGATGATGGAGGTGCCGACGATGGACGTGGGGTTGGTGGATCTGTTCGCGGCAAGGATGGCGATGGCGGTGACGGGGATGAGCTGGATGCCGCTGGTGTTGATGGCGAGAAAGGTGCACATGGCGTTGGTGGCCGTGCCGGGTCGCGGGTTGAGCGTTTCCAAGTCCTTCATGGCGCGCAGGCCGAGGGGCGTGGCGGCATTGCCAAGGCCAAGCATGTTGGCGGCGATGTTCATGAGCATGGAGCCCATGGCAGGATGATCGGCGGGAACCTCGGGAAAAATGCGGCACATCAGGGGGCGCAACACGCGCGCGAGCAAGGCGACGAGCCCGGCACGTTCCGCAAGCCGCATGATGCCCAGCCACAGGGCCATGACACCGATGAGCGTAAAGGCGATGCCAACCACGGCGGTGTTCGCCATCTCGAGGCATTTATCGGTGACGTCCTTGAGCTGACCGTTCCAGCCGCCGATGAGGACGGCGCAGAGAACGAGGCCGAGCCAGATGTAGTTCAGCATGGCCCAACGCTACAAAGTGTTTCCGGAAAATGCGAAATGAATTTGTCGGGAGATGCCGGGTTGTTCACCCTCACCCCTCCAATCCGCCTTCATCTGATTTCGGTGCGACAGGGGGACGAGGGGAGCAGATGGCGGCAGTCCGATTGTCGGTCGACATTTCGCGGCGCGGGTTTTTTGGTTCAGTCAGGGTGGAGGGTTACAGGGTGAGGAAGACGAAGAGGAAGATTTTTTGGATTTCGAAAATCATTCAATTCCCCAGCGAAACCACGGTTTTTGACCCGGCTGTCTTTTTCAAGGCGCCAATTATCCCTAATCTTTACGGGGCGATTAAGATTTTTACGGGATTTTTTTGGGCGGACCCCCTTCCCACTCCCGATTTTTGAAAATAAGTGGCATAAATCTGCATTCTACATTCCCCACACAAATTCAGATTTTGGGGAGGTGTGGTAGAACGGAGGGATGAAAGCTGAAAAGCTGACGCGAGAGGCGGGAGGCGAGATCCGAGATTCGGGTCTCGGGTTGCGGGTCTGGAGTACTGGCGCACTGCCCCGAGGCAACAGTTCAGACGGCGAACATTCAACATTTAACCTTCAACGCCGAACATTCAACCAAACGGGCCGCACTGGCAAACAGGGATCACACGTCAAAAGACGGAAACAAATCAAACCACAAACCTAACCATTAATAAAACATCATGAGCACGACACATATCGGAAAGATCGGACGGTTGCCCCGGAATACCCGCCACATATTGGGGGAGCGGATTGAAGACGGGATCCCCAACAAGGAACTGGTGGCATGGCTGAACGGGC
>Ga0210392_10002175_pt1 | contig 10084 bp, 7 predicted proteins | sample IncBWC30OmetaG_FD_161057 | JGI IMG/M metagenome (GOLD analysis project Ga0210392, IMG submission 161057) | Forest soil microbial communities from Barre Woods Harvard Forest LTER site, Petersham, Massachusetts, United States - Inc-BW-C-30-O ...
CTTGTCGGAGGTTGTTGCCGGTGGTTCCAGCGGTTCGCCGTCGCTTGCCGAATCGGGAACACAAAATCACGCCGGCGACGCTGCGGTCGGTGGGCGCAGTGCCGGGGGCTCGGGCAACTCATCGGTCGCAGGCGCAAATGGCTCGCTAGCGGGCAGTGGCATGTCCATGGCCGGCGCACCAGGAGAGCCCAGCGCCTGCGAGAGTTACTGCACAGCCGTGTTCAGCAATTGCACGGGAGAATACGAGCAGTATCGCACGCTCGCGCAATGCCTCGAGGTCTGCAAACAGCTCCCAGCTGGCGCGACGGGCGACGAAAATGTCAACACCGTCGAGTGCCGCAGCCGCCAGGCGTATTTTGCGGAGAGCGAACCGGCCGTCTACTGCAAATCCGCCGGGCCTCTGGGCGCTGGCAAGTGCGATTCCAACTGCGTCTCCTATTGCGCGCTCATGCAGACCACGTGCACGGCGAGCTCCACGGCCGGCAACTTAGAGCTCAGCTACTTCGATAGCTCGCAAGACTGCCTGACCGCATGTAACGCGCTGCCTCCAGATCCCAGCGGCCCGGTGCAGTATTCGTCATCGCCGACAGCTGTGCCGTCCAGCTACATCGGCAACAACGTGTTCTGTCGCGCCTATCACGTCGTCGCCGCGATAGATCAAGACGCCCCCACCGAACACTGCCCGCATGCCATGGGAGGAGACCCTTGCAATCAGCAGTGAGCCTCCACGAGCTGCGCCGCCCGTGGGGCGCGCTCGAGCCGGGAGGTCAAGGGTCGCGGGGCTCAGGGTGATCCAGCTCGGTCTGCTCGCGCTGGGTTTGCTGCTTTTGTGCTGCCTAGCCATTGCCGTGCTCGTGCCAGCGAAGCCCTTGCCTGCAGCTCCACGCCACGCGTCACCGGCCAGCGCAGAGCCCGCGGCGACCAAGGCGCAGCCCGCGCCGAGCGTCGCCCCGCCACGCCTCGAGCCGGCCGACGCACTAGTTCCGGCGCAGATCAGCCGACTGTACGGGCTTCCGAGCCAGCCGACGGAAGTCAGCAACTCACGCGGCCGGGGCGACTTTGAAACCCAGCCTGACGAATCGCTCGAGCACCACTCGGACTCACGCGTCGTCGTCTCCTACGAAGAAGACGCGGAGGAGGACGAGACCACGTCGCCGCTTGCACGCATCCTGCTCTCCGCAAAAGGAGACAGCGACCGCGGCCAAACGCGTCCTGCCAACGACGACAGCCTGCTGATCATGCCCGAATGCTCGCTGTTTGCCGTCGCCGACGGCATGGGCGGCTACGCGGGCGGGCAAGTCGCCAGCTCGCTCGCGGTCGAAACAGTGAGGCAAGCATTCGAGCGCAAATCCTTCGTCGGCGAGCTACGCGCGGATAAACCGATCCCTCGCCGTGGAAAAGAGCTGGCCAGCTCGATCTTACAATCCAACTGGGCGGTCTGGAACGCACGCCAGGCGACCCCAGCACTCTCCAAGATGGGCACGACGCTCGTCGCCGCGCGCTTCTCACCAAACAAGCAACGGGTCTACATCGGCCACGTCGGTGACAGCCGCTGCTATCGATTTCGCGCGGGAGTCCTACGCCAACTGACGACGGATCAAACGATGGGCCTGATCGGCCTGCAAGGGCCTCACGCGAACGACCTGCTGCAGGCCATCGGGGTCACCTCGGACCTCGCCATCGACCTGATCGTGGACAAGCCGCTCGCCGAAGACATCTATTTGCTCTGTTCCGACGGCCTCCCCAAAATGGCCAGCGACCGAGAAATTCAAGGGATCTTGTGCGGGGAAGGCGATCTCGAGGCCGCCGTGTACGGGCTGATCGAGCTTGCCAACGATCGGGGAGGCAAGGACAACGTGACGGTCGTCCTGATCAAAGTCATCGAGCGAGCGGTCAGAGCCACATTGCCCATTTCGGCTAGCGAGATGAAAGCCAAAGGTTGGAGCAAGCTGCCCGATGTTGCCGTAACGGGCAGCGTCAACTCCGAGGACGTGACGGTCGTCGGCTCACTCCCCTTCGACGAACCCACGACGATCGGCGTAGCCCCCGCAAAAGGCGGTCGAGGGACGGGGCGCGCTAGCTAGTGCCGTGTCCGCAAAAAGCGGACCGCCCTTCGCGCGCAGCGGCTCCGCTGGCGTCGCGGCATTGTCGAATGTGACGGAATGCCCCACGGGCAAGCTGCAACTGGGCGGATTTCGAGAGCTCACGACCGGTTCTCAAGCCCAAGGACGCGACTCGAGCCCCGGATCGCTGGTAAAGTATCGGGGTTGTTGCGCGAGGCTGATCATGAACGACGACGCTCCGGTGTTGCTCATCGACGACGACAATGCCGTGCGGCGCACCTTCCGTCGCATCCTGGAGCACGCGGGGTTGCGTGTGCTGGAAGCCAACAATGGCAAAGTCGGGCTTTCGCTGTGCCGGGAACAGCAACCGAGCGTGGTGTTGCTCGACTTGCGCATGCCCGAAATGGACGGCTTGGAAGTGCTGAGCAGCCTCGTCCTCGAGCACCCCGAAACGCCCGTGATCGTGGTGTCCGGACAGGGCACCATGACCGACGCGGTCGAAGCCTTGCGCCGCGGTGCCTGGGATTTCGTCTCCAAGCCGTTACCGGACAAGGAGATCCTGGTGCACGTGGCTCGACGCGGCATGGAACGCTCGGCGCTGTTGCGCCAGAACCGCGCGTACGGCGAGAGCCTGCGTGACACGAACCAGCGCCTGTCCGCTGCGCTCAGCGAGCTACGAAGCGACGAACAAGGCGCCCGGCAGCTCCAGTTTCAGCTGCTTCCCGAAGACGGTCTGCGCCTGGGACCGCTCACCTGCGAGCGGCGCCTGTTCCCCTCCCAGCAGCTCAGCGGCGACTTCCTGGACTATTTCGCGTTGAACGACCGCTACGCGGGGCTCTACCTAGCGGACGTCGCCGGGCACGGCACTGCCTCGGCCTTGGTGACGGCGATCCTCACCACGTTGGTCGCAAAGTATCGCGAGGCGCTGCGTTCCCGAGGCGACGAAACCATCCTGCACCCACAGCAGTTCCTGAAGGGCCTCGATCTTGATCTGAGATCGCTCTCGATACCCAAACACGTGACGCTGTTCTACGCCGTCATCGACCTCGATCTAGGACACATCGTCTACGGCAACGCTGGCGCGTTCCCGTTTCCGTATTTGTCGAACGGCACGGAAACCATCGAGCTCGAATGTCCGGGGCGCCCGTTGAATCTGCCGGGGCGCGCGGGCTTCGGCGGAGGCGAAGCCCGCTTGAGCCCTGGTGGTCGGCTATTGCTCGTCTCCGACGGAGTCCTCGAGCTGCCCCCCAAACAGACACACAAACAGCGCCGCGAACAGCTATGCCAACTGCTCGCTCACGCCCACGGTATGGACGACCTGATCGCCGCTCTCGACTTGAACGAAGGTACCGCGCTCCGCGACGACGTCGCGCTGCTCTTCCTGCAACGAGAGGAAACCCATGATTGACGGACAAGTCACCCACGCCGCGCAAGCAGGCGTCCACGTTCTTCGCTACTCCGGGACCGTCAACTTCACCATCGCCCCTGCGCTGCAACGGTTCTTTCAGCACTTGATTCACGAGGGCTGCGTCTCTGGCTTGGTGTTCGATCTCACCGCGGCAGAGTCCTTGGACAGCACTAACCTGGGGTTGATGGCCCGGGTAAACGAACAAGTGCGTGAGACAGGCTGCGCCAACAGCGTCATCATCTCCAGCAACGAGGACATCGACGCGGTGCTACGCAGCATGGGCTTTGATCAAACGTTCGATCTGTCCCCGGCTAGCTCCGAAGTTCCAGACACGAGCGCCGAACCCGTCGCCGCAGAGTTGCTTTCTGCGGCGGAGCTCCGACAAACCATGCTGGAAGCACACCGGGCCTTGGTTCGCCTGAGTGAAGCCGGGCGCCTCGAGTTCGAGTCGGTGGTCGCCTGCCTCGAGCGCGACGCTAGTCTGAACCAGGCTTGATTGCTCGATGGGCCGCCGCATGAAAAGCCGCTCGAGTCGCCCGCAGACTGGTGAAGCAACGCAGCCAGGGCGATAGGCACGCTCGTTGCAGCAGGGGCTCGCATCATCTGCATAGCGAGCGCCTCCATGAAAACTCAAGTCGCCGTTCAATCCAATCGCCAGCGTGCGGGCCACTACCGCACAGCGGTGTGCCGCTTCCACAACAGTCTGTACCTCGGGTGCGTCATCGGCGTCCTGCTCGGATTCGGCTTCGGGCATGACGCGCTAGCCTGGCCGAAACGCGCGTGGCGACGTGCGCGCGCCGGCCGTTCGTCGGCGATCGCCAGCGGACAAGCCAGTAAAGCTCGCGCGAACGCCGACAGGGCTCGCGGCACTCTTCGTGCAGCGCATAGGTCGTGCATCACGCAGGACCTCACCCATGCCCGATCTGAGAGAACACGCGCTGGCCTTCGGCGTGCAAACGCTGGCTGACGTCGATCTGTTGACGTTGCTCTTGGGTACGGGCAGCGCGGGGGAATCGGTCGCGCTGTCCGCCGCCACGCTGCTCGACCGCAGTGGCGGCCTCGAAGGCATCGCGCGGCTGGGACCGCACGGCTTGTCGCGCCGCGGAATCGGGCCCGCCAAAGCGACGCGCATCGCGGCGGCAGTCGAGCTCGGGCGGCGCGCGCTGCTACAGCTGCTCGCCGAAGAGCGCGCCGTATTCGACTGTTTCGAGCAGGTCGTGCGTTGGGCGCGACCTCGGTTCGGCACGCTCGAGCACGAAGAAGTCTGGCTACTCTCGCTGGACGGGAAATACGGTCTCAAGTCCGCACGCCGCATCGCACAGGGCGGCCTGCACGGCTGCGCGCTGCTCACCCGCGACGTGCTCTCGCCGGCCTTGCGCGACGGCGCAAGCGCGATAGTCCTGGTTCACAATCACCCGAGCGGAGACCCAACGCCGAGCCCGGAGGACATCACGATGACGCGGGCGGTGCGCGCAGCCGGAGAGCTCGTGGGCATCCCGCTCATCGACCACGTCGTCGTGGCGCGGGGCGGAGCGTGCTCGCTCAGCGAGGGCTTCGACCGAGCTTTGCACGATCGCGACGCGCGCGCGGCCGAGCGGCCAGTATCCGAATCCGACAATTTGCCCAAATAACCGGGCTCTTCGCGGGGTGCTTTCGGATCTCCGGCCGCTTGGCTATTCTGGGCTGTGATGAGCAGCCCCGAGATCCAGTTCGCCGCGCTGACCGACGTCGGGCGAGTGCGCGAGCAGAATGAAGACAATTTCCTCGTCGACAAGAAGCTCGGGCTGTTCGTGGTGTGCGACGGAATGGGCGGGCACGCCGCCGGCGAAGTGGCCAGCGCCCTGGCCGTGCGCACCGTGCACGAAGAGATCAAAAAACAATCGGACTTGATCGACGACTACGCGGCCTCCAGCAAGGGCGCGGCCAAAGTCACCAAGCGCGACATCCTGAACATGCTCGAGTTCTCGGTGAACCGCGCTTCGCAGCGGGTGCACTCCGAGGCCGCCAAGGACGCCAAGAAGCGCGGCATGGGCACGACGCTCGTGTGCCTGCTGATGATCGGTACGCAGGCCTTCATCATCTACGTGGGTGATAGCCGCATCTACATGCTGCGTGACGGCTTGCTCGAGCAGCTCACCGAAGACCATACGGTGTACAACGAGCTGATCCGGCGCAAGAAAATGCCGCGTGAGCAGGTCGAGCAGCTCGCGCAAAAGAACGCCATCACGCGCGCGGTCGGCGTGTACGAGCACGTCGAGCCCGACACCCTCGTGCTCGACCTGACGGCAGGCGACCGCTTCTTGCTCTGCTCTGACGGCCTGTGCGGCTACTTCGAGGAAGATCTGGAAGGCTTAGGCACTCGCCTCGGCAATCCCGACGCGGACGCGGCCTGTAAATCGCTGATCGACGCGTCCAACGAGCGCGGCGGCAAAGACAACATCACGTCTGTGATCGTCACCGTCGGCGACGTCACCGCTCGCGACGAGACCCGCGCCAAACAGCTGCAACTCAAGCGCGACATCCTGGCGCGCATGCCGCTTTTCCGCCCGCTCAACGATCGCGAGATCCTGCGCGTGCTGCAGGTCACCGACGTCGTGGACTACGGCAACGGCGAGACGATCATCAGCGAAGGGGACAAGGGCGAGGAGCTGTTCATCGTGCTCTCCGGCCAGGCCAAGGTGCGGAGGAACGGCGCAGAGCTGGCCATGTTGAACGCCGGCGACCACTTCGGGGAGATGGCGCTCGTGCGCAGTCAGCCACGCTCTGCCACGGTGATCTCCGATGGCAACAGCGAGCTGATGGTGATCCGGCGCGCCGAGTTCTTCGAGATCTTGCGCAAGGAGCACCAGCTCGCGGTCAAGCTCTTGTGGCAGTTCTTGGGCGTGCTCGCGGATCGCCTAGCCGACACCAGCCGAGAGCTGGGCGCCGCCAAGGAGGAGCTTGCCGCCGAGGACATCACGAGCGAGATCTTCTCCGACGACGAAGACGACAGCAGCCGCAAAACCCTACTGATTCCTCCGCCTCCGCCATCCGTGCGCGGGGGCTGAGTCATGCGTGAGCTTCGGCTTTCGTTCGGCGTGCTGGGGCTCGCCGGCGCAATCGCCTGCTCGAAGCCCGCTCCTCCGTCCGTCAGACCTGCTCCGAGCGCCAGCGCGACCGGCTTGGCGGGCGCAGAGCCCGCAAGCGTACCGCACCTGGTTCAACCCAAGGGCGCCTGCCGCGCGTTGCTGGTGAACGGCAAAGCCACCGCCGACGGCACGCCGATCATCGCAGGCACCTTGCTCGACGGCGAGCATTGGATCGAGCTCGAAGCTGGCTCGTCGGTCGCCCTCCGGCACACCGTGACCAGTCGCGAATTCAAGCTGATCGGGCCTGGGAAGGTCCTTCCCTGCCGCGGCGGCGCCGAGCAGCTGCTGCTGACCACGGGTCAGCTGAGCACCTCCGCCAATCTCGGGGTCCGACCCGGCGCCGAGGTGTTGATCGCAACTCCGTTGGGCACGGTCCACTACGGAGACGCCGCGCTCGACGTCGAATCGTCCGCCCAGGCCCTGCGCGTTCGCGTCAAGCAAGGTGAAGCCTGGGTCGAACCGGAAAAGGCCGGCAAGCCGCCCTTCAAGAACCCTGTCGGCAGCGGAGCCGAGGTTCGCTTGTCGCGTCGGCCGATCAACGCTCAGGAGCTGCTGGACGCCTGCCAAACCGCGGCCCAACACGCACGAGACAGCGCAGAGCGGGTACTGACTGCCGGCCAAACGGGAGCCTCGAGCTCGCTCGGTGCCCGAGCCGCCGAGAACATGCGCGCTCGCGCCGGCGCGCGTTCAGAGTGCGCGATGGCCGCGGCCGCGCTCGGCGCGCTCGAAGATCCGGCCGAAAGGCAGAGCTTGTCGGCGGCTGTCGCACATGCAGACGACCTCTGGCGGAGCGTGCCACCCGCCGCAACTGGGCAGAAAAACTGAGCCTCTGCCGAAAGCGACGCCGCTGGTGTTGCCAAAATCCGCGGCAGTAGTGCTAGCGTCCGATTCGGGCGTTTTGACTGCCCGCTGCACGCGCATGAGTCTCACGAAGCGCTTCGCCGTCGACGCACAGGCCCTGGGTCTGTGTTGTGCTGTTTTGAGCCTTTCTGCGCGAGCCGCGGCGGACGAGCCGCGCAAGGTGACCGAGCCGAGCGTGCTGCGCGAACCCGCGGAGATCACTCAGGTCGCCGATGCCTTCGACGACCACGACCTGTTCGATCTGCATCTCTCGCTCGGCTACGAGGCGACTTGGACGTCGTCGGTCATTCGGCGCGACACCGCGCTCGCGCAGCCCGGGCTGAGCACGGGCGGCTTCACGCAGAGCAACCTGAACGCCGCTCAGTACAAGCAGACCACGAGCCGCCTGCTGACCCGAGCCGACATCGGTCTGTACAAAGACGTGGCGCTGATCATTCGGGTGCCCATCATCTTGTCCGACGATCGTCAGCTCACCGGCGTCGACGGCAGCGAGACACAACAGACCGTGGCACTAGCGGGGGATCCCGGCGAGCAGCTGTTCCGGCTGCCGTTCAAGTCCCCAACCCGCAGCGGCATCGAATACCTCGCCGTCGGGCTCGACGCGGGCATCATGAATCAAGCCCGAGACAGCACCAAGCCCACCTGGGTGATCGGCGTGGAAGGCCGCTTCAACGTGTCTGAGCCGATGCACGCCTGCAACACCAACACCAGCGGTCTGAACCAGGCAGGCGGGCAGGTGCAGTGCGCTTACCCGTCGGACCTCAATCGCAACGGCAAGTCCGGTGAATACCCGAACGCCGACGCGAACGGATCGTTGGAAGGTCGCTTCAGTGGCGGGCGCCCACCGGGCGTCAGCCGCGGCACCACCGGCTTCGAAGCACACACCTACCTGTCACGTCGGCTGAAGTACATCGAACCGTACGGCGGCTTCCGCAGCTTGATCGAATTTCAGAACAGCTCGAGCGACTACGGCGCTACTGATTTGAAGGGGGTGCTGGCCAATCACCCGCCACTGCGCGGCACACTGCTGTTCGGTGTAAACGTAATGCCCTGGGAAATCCCGGATCAATTCCAGCGCATCACGCTCGATTTCCGCTTCACCGGCACGTACGTCTCCGAAGGTCGCGACTACTCCGAGCTGTTCGACGCCCTGGGCTCGAGCGACGCGCCCTCACTGCGCGCGCCGAACTACGCCGAGTATCACGCGTGCACGCCAGGAAAGGACTGCAGCCAAGCTACCTCGGTCGTGAATCCGCAGTCGGAGAAGGTGTACTTCACGGGCATCACTGACGTGCAGCAGCACGGCACGTACCGGCTGAGCACGGAGTTCACCTGGCAAGCCGGCGAGTACATCAAGTTCCACGTCGGCGGCGGCTACACGTTGGTTCAGTCGCACTTCATCACCTTCGACCAAGCTTGCAATCCGGCCTTTTCCGGCGACGCAAGCAAGGCCGGGCCGTGCCACGACCAAACCACCACCAGCAGCGCGACCACCGTTTCCGGCACGCCCAACCCGAACTACCGGCGGACCATCAACGACCCCGGACAGCGCTTCAAAGTGGACGATTCCCATGCCATCGACGCGTTTGTCAACGCCACGGTGATGTTCTAGGCGCGCGCGAGAGTTATCGCCATGCACAGGTTTGCGATTGCAGCGGCGTTCGGCACGACGCTCCTCTGCGCGCCGGGAGTCGCCTTGGCCGGTCCGAACGACGCTATTTTGCTGCCCGCGGCCATTCCGGACAAGGCAGAGCTCGCGTTGCATCCGGAAAGCGTCGAGCAGCTGAGCAGGCTGGCTCGCCAAGTCGACGCCATTCTGAGCGAGGCCGTTCAGGATTTGGGACTGACCCTGACAGTGTCGGAGCGCTCACGCGACGTCCCAACCGACGACGCGCTGGTCGAGCGGGCACATGACTCGTGGCTGATCTCACCGCGCGTGAGCTTGGAGGGTAGCGGTTTGCGGCTGCGTATCATCGCCGTCGCGCCAGGACAAAACGTGCTTCGCGAGCGCACGCAGCACATCGACGTTCCAACTCTGGAAGTGCGTGCCAACGTCATGATGCGCGACGTGGTGCACAGCTACAGCTTGGAGCCCAACGCGGGCAGTAAGGCTTCGCATCCCGCGCCCGAGCCGGTGCTCGACTCGGACGCGCCGCGCTCGCAAGGCCGCGCGGTCTTGGCTTTGAATTCGGCCGTCGTTGGCGGTTACGTCGGATTTTCACTGCAACACGCCAGCGGCTCGGACGACGCTCGCCTGACCTATCCGCTGGTCGCGCTGGGCACCGGCATCGGCCTCGGCGCCTCCATGTTGATCGCGGACGAGTGGGACATCACCCTCGGAGACGCTTGGTTCTTGTCGGCCGGCGCGTGGTGGCCGGTAGCCTCCGGCGTGCTGCTCGCCAAGAGCTATCACGTGCAGAACGAGGATCGCTACGTATACGGCTTGGTGGCGGCGTCGGCTGGGGTCACGCTGAGCGCGGCGGCGCTGAGCTTCAAACCCATGAGCGAAGGCGGCGCCGTGCTCGCACACTCCGGCGGCGCCGCTGGTACGCTGATCGGCGGTCTGACCGAGATGGCCTACCGCGGCAGCACCAAGCTCACGCCCGAGCGCGGGATAGATCGGA
>Ga0210392_10002177_pt1 | contig 10080 bp, 12 predicted proteins | sample IncBWC30OmetaG_FD_161057 | JGI IMG/M metagenome (GOLD analysis project Ga0210392, IMG submission 161057) | Forest soil microbial communities from Barre Woods Harvard Forest LTER site, Petersham, Massachusetts, United States - Inc-BW-C-30-O ...
ATGCTGAGCGCTGGGCGACCTTTCAGCGTCAGATCATCACGGCGGAACGCACGCTGCGGGCTCCGGGCGGCGACGCGGCACCGGATCGCTTCGCCGATCTCGCCGTGCTGACCGCGCGGAAGACAGCGCTGCTCGAGGCCGCGCGGCGCGGCATCATCAGTACCGAGACGGCGGAGGCTCGCGCGGCCGAGCTGGACACCGAAATCGTGGCAGCCGCGCTGCCCAGCAGCGATCAGGGAACAGGTTGAAAAGATGCGTATTTTGATCGCGGGAGCGGGGCGCGCTGGGCTGAGCGTCGCAGCATACCTGGCCAGCGCCGGCCACCAAGTGACGGTCATCGATCGCGATCCGCTGGTGTGCTCGCGCGCCACCAACCAACTGGGCATCGTTGCCTTCGTCGGTGACGCGGCGGATGCAGCCATCCTGGCCGAAGCCGAGGTTGGGCAAGCCGAAGCGGTCGTCGCCATGTTGCATCGCGACGCGGACAATCTGGCCGTCGCCTCGCTGGCCAAGCTTTCGCACGTGCCGCGCATCATGGTGCGCATGCGCGATCCGGATTATCGCGCCGTCTACCTAGCCGCTGGCGTCGATCGCATCTTGTCGGAGACCGAGATCTTCATCGGTGCTCTGGCGGCAGCGATTGAGCACGAGGCCGTGCGGCACGCGATGTTACTGGGCAACGGCGAGTCGGTCGCGTTCGAGGTATTGATCCCGCAGACCAGCCAAGTCGTGGGCAAGACAATCAGCGAGCTGGCGAGCTTGCCAGAATTCCCCGCGTCGTGCGTGTTCGCAGGCTTGTACGAGGCCGACGGCTCAGTGCAAGGTCCGCGCGGTGCGTCGGTGATCAGCGGTGGCATGACGGTGCTACTAGTGGCTCGGCGCGACGAGGTGAAACGAACGCTCGCCCTGTTGATCCGGAAATAGCGGCTCGACGGTCGTGGCAGCCTGGCTAAGTGGGGCGATGCGCCGCACATGGTCCTTCGCTCTCGTGCGATTTTCTTGCGTGATTTCATGGGGTTAATGCGAGCGCAACGGTTGGTTCGAGGCTTGCTTTTGAGCTGGCCTATGCGCAACCTTTCTCATGCATCCAGGCTCGTCACCGCAGGCGGCGCGGTCAGCGCGATTTGCGCGGTCGCCGGAGCGATCGCCTTCAGTGGGCAAGGCGCGCTGACATATGCCAGCGCGCTGCTCGTGTTGGCGGTGGTCGTCGCGCTCGTGGGCTATGCGTATGCAGACAACCGTGGTCTCGGCTGGGGCGCATTTGTGCTCGTCGCCGCGACGCTACCGCTCTTCGGGATGCTGTACGCGGCCGGCGCGGTGATTATGAAGCACCTAGGTCCGGCTGTTGCGGGAGGCTGTCTGATCGCACTCGGCGTCGCGGTGGCCGTCCTCACCGTGGGGTTCTCTGGTCGCGGACGCTTGGGCGGCCCGGTGAGGCGTGGCGCTCCAGCCGCGCCCAGCGAGCGCTGAGTGTGCGCGGCTAAGCGCCCCTTGGGGCAGATGCCGCCACACACAAACGGCCGAAATTAGCCGAAACTAGGTCGGCACGGCGATTGCTCTAGCTCAGTCAGTCAACGACGGAATAGCCGTCCCTGAAATTAGGAGAACGTCATGAGCAACAATAGCAAACGTGCCGAAGGCGCTGCAGAGGAACTCGGCGGCAAGATCAAGGGCGGCGTCGGCAAGCTGCTCGGCAACGATCGCATGCACGCCGAAGGCAAAGCCCGCGAGCTCGAAGGCAAAGCCAAGCAAGAGGCCGCGAAAGCCGCTGAGCGCACCAAGGGTGGCGTCGAGAAGACGGTCGGCGCGGTGAAGAACCGCGTGGGCGCGGTGGTCGGCAGCGAGCGCCTCGAAGTCGAGGGTCGTGCTGAAGAGCTGCGCGGTGAGGATCGCCAGAATTCGAACCGCTGAGAGCGCCGCGCCATGTAGCGGCAAAGGAGAAGGCGCGTCTGGCGAAAGCCAAACGCGCCCTTCGCCTTTCAAGGCTCGATCAGCCGAGCGCTTTGGCGGCAGCCAGCACGTGCTCGGCGGTCATTCCGAGCTCCTTCATGACTTCGCCTCCAGGCGCGGACATGCCGAAGCGATCGATGCCGAGGCTGACGCCGTCGAGGCCGACGTACGGTGCCCACGTCGAGCTGACCGTGGCTTCGATCGCGATGCGCTTGCGGCAGGCCTTCGGTAGCACCGATTCGCGATAGTCTGCTGGTTGGCGGTTGAAGCGCGAGAAGCAGGGCAGGCTCACGACGCGCGTCCCGCTGCCGAGCGAGTCCGCGGCTTTGAGCGCATGCTGCAGCTCGCTACCGGCGGAGAGCAAGATCAGCTTCAGCTCGCTCGTCTCCTTGCGTGCGATGTAGCCGCCCTTGACCGCGCCTTCGCGGCGCGTGGCGGCGGGGATCTCGCTCAGCAGTGGCACGTTTTGGCGAGACAGCGCGAGCAACGTGGGGCCTTCGGTGTGGTCCAAGGCGGCGGCGTAGGCGCCTGCGGTTTCCTCCGGATCCGCTGGGCGAATCACGTCCAGATTCGGGATCACGCGCAGGCCGGGGATGGTCTCGACCGGCTCGTGCGTAGGGCCGTCCTCACCCACGCCGACGCTGTCGTGCGTAAAGATGTAGATGACCGGCATGTGGCTCAGCGCAGCGAGGCGAATCGCGCCCCGGCAGTAGTCGGCGAAGACCAAGAACGTGGCGCCGCTGGGACGGAAGATGCCGTGGGTGGCGATGCCGTTCAAGATCGCGCACATGCCGTGCTCGCGAATACCGAAGCGGATGTTGCGGCCCGTGCGGTGGCCGGGCGCGAAGTCGTCATCGCCGGCCTTGAGATCGCCGATGTAGTTCAACGTCGAGCCGTACAAGTCGGCGCTGCCACCGACCAACAGCGGCACCTTCGCGGCCAACGGCTGCAATACGTCTTGCCCGGCTTTGCGCGTGGCGATCTTGGTCGACTCGGGGAACACGGGAATGGCGGCCAGCAGCTCCGCGATGGGCGGCGTTTTCTTGGCGGCGTCTTGGGGCAGCGTGTGCGAGGACGCGCTGGACGTGCCGAGCAGCTCCGCGAGGGCCGGATTTGCCGCTTTCCAAGCGTTGAACGTCTTCAGCCAAGCCTCGTAGCCCGCGTTCAGAGTTTGCTTGTGCTCGCTGAAGTAGCTCGCCACCTCGGGCGACACGTACCAGGGCGCATCCGGCAGACCGAGACCCTTACGGGCCGCCTCGGCGAACTTCGCGCCGCCTTCACCGTGCGCTTTTTGCGTGCCCTCGACCTCGGGGATGCCTTTGCCGATCAGGGTTTTGGCGATGATCAGCTGTGGCTTACCGCTGCCCGCCTGCTTTGCGCGCTCGAAGGCCGCATAGATCAGATCCATGTCGTGGCCTTCGATGGTCTGTACGTCGAAGCCGATGGCTTCGAAGCGCTTGGCCGCGTCCTCGCTCTGCGTGGCCTTGGCCATGGCGTCGAGCGTGACCGCGTTCGCGTCGTAGAACACGATCAGGTTGTCGAGCTTTTGGTGACCGGCGAAAGCAATGGCTTCCATCGCCACGCCCTCTTGCATGCAGCCGTCCCCGGCCAAGCACACGATGTGGTGATCGAAGATGGTGTGATCTTTGGTGTTGAAGCGGGCCTCGGCCATCTTGGCGGAGACCGCCATGCCGACGGCGTTGGCGACGCCCTGTCCCAGCGGGCCAGTGGTGGTTTCGATGCCGCTCGGGGCGTGCGTGAGCTCGGGATGTCCGGGCGTCTTCGAGCCCATTTGGCGGAAGCGCTTGACCTCTGCCAGGGGCACTTCGGCGTAGCCGCTCAGGCACAGCCACGAGTACAGGAACATCGAGCCGTGGCCTGCAGAGAGCACGAAGCGGTCGCGGTTCAGCCACTCCGGGTGATCCGGACAGTGGCTCAGCGTGTATCCGAAGAGCACGGCGCCGATTTCGGCACAGCCCAGCGGCAAGCCGAGGTGACCGCTATTGCTGGCGTGCACGGCGTCGATCGCGAGACCTCGAGCGATGGTTGCGGCCTTGGCGAGTACGTCTTTTCGAAGCGTCATGGTGCAGGAGAACTAGCCCGAAGTGCGGGCGGCTTCACGCACTTTTGACGAATCAGCCGTCCCAAAGCGTTTTGGGGCGAGCGTCACGCCTCAGGCACGGTTACATCGCGCAAATTTCGCGATCGTACGTGCGCAGCAATGCCAGCGCGACCGACGCGATCACCGGCCCGATAATCAAACCGAGCAACCCGAACACCTCGACGCCGCCGAACAGGGAGATGAAGGTGAGCAGTGTCGGCACATGACCGTGCCCGCCGACGAGCGTCGGTCGGATCACGTAGTCCGATAGCCCGACGACCACGAACCCGCCCCAGAGCAGCTCGAAAATGCCAGCCCCCGGGTGCCCGGTCGCGAACAAACCGATGCCCACGGGAACCCAAACCAAGAGCGTGCCGACGGCCGGCACGAGCGAGCAGATGGCGGTGATGGTGGCGAGCAGCACGGGCTCGGGCGCGCCTGCGATGCTGTAGCCGATGCCGGCCAATACGCCTTGCGCCAAGCCCGTCAGCATCGTGCCGATGAACACCTCTTTGCCGACCTTTTGAAACTCCCACATCACGACGCGCGTGTGCTTCGGATGCAGCGGCAACATGCGCTCCGAGCGCTCTTGGATTTCGGTCCAATGTCGCAGCACGAAGAAGGTGGTCATGACCGTGAAAAATAAGGTCAGCCCTCCGCCTAGAGTTGCGCCGGCTATCGCGCCTATCCAGTGCGTTAGTCGCGAGGCCGCTTCGGTCAGCAGCGTGTTCAAGCGGGCGGTCAGATCGATCGGACCAAAGGGAAGCCTAGATGTGAGCTGCTCGAGGTGCTGAACGAGCGTGTGCGGGGTGCCGGTGAGCGAGAAGCCTGCGGCGAGCTGTTGCGCGACTACTGCCCCGCGAATCACCACGAAGTACAAGAGCCCGAACAGGCCGCCCAGCATGGCCAACCCCGAGCCCGAAGCCAACACCACCGCCGCCACCACCGGTCGCTTCGAGCGCGCCGAGAGCCGCTCATAAGTTCCGAGCAACGAAAACGCCAGCAGTGTCCCCAAAAACAACCCCGAAGACACCGGCGCCGCCAAAGCCACCAACGCCGCCATCGCCAACAACGCAAAAAAGCCGAGCGCCCGCCGTTGGGAAGGCGACGAAGGCGAGCTGCGAGGCGGGTCGGGAATGAGGCTCATGCTGCGCCCTCAGCAACCTGCGGCATATTGCGGCACAACGCAACCGGCTCGCATTCCGAGAGTCAATGCTGCGACTGGCACACGTAGCACTCGCTGCCCGAGGCCGTGCAACCGTCGCGCATCACGCAGCTGCCGAGCTTGCCCGGGGAGAACTCGCAGTTGTCGCCGAATTTGGTGCACGGGGGAAGGCTCGCGCGCGGCTTGTCGTGGCTGCCGGGGCAGCCGGTGAGCACGAAAGCGATGAGCAGGGTGAGGGTGGGGCGCATGACGAGATCGAGGCTATCACTACCTTGCGCTGGCCCAATGGGGACGTGATGCGCGCGGACACGCTTTTGTCCTGCTGGCGCAATGTAAAAGTTTTACATAAGAGCTCGCTTTGCGAAAGACCTCGCCGATGAATCGAGCTCGTGCTCACCGCGGCCGCACCGCGTGACTCCCGGCAGAGGCTCAGCGGATCACGCTCCGCGCCGTATCCTATTCACTGGAATTCAGCGTCGGCAGGACTATGGTCCTTTGCGAAGGAGACGTTGAACATGAGCAAAGAACCGAAAAAGTTGGGTGAAACAGGCCCGAAAGTGTTCCCTCTGGGGCTGGGCTGCATGGGCTTTTCCGGTGCGTACGGGGCCACGGACGACGCCGAAAGCGTGGCCACTATCCAGGCGGCGATCGACGCGGGCGTCACGTTGCTCGACACCGGTGATTTCTACGGCGCGGGCCACAACGAGCTGCTCGTGGGTCGCGCCATCGCGGGCCGTCGGGATCGCGTGCAGGTCTCGGTGAAGTTTGGCGCACTGCGTGGCCCGGACGGCGCGTTCGTCGGTATCGACACGCGGCCGGTCGCGGTGAAGAACTTCGTCGCCTACAGCTTGAAGCGGCTAGGCGTCGAAGTCATCGACGTGTATCGCCCCGCTCGGCTCGACCCCGCCGTGCCGATCGAAGACACGATAGGAGCTATCGCAGAGTTGGTGAAAGCTGGCTACGTGCGGCACATCGGCTTGTCCGAGGTTGGCGTCGAGACCATCGCGCGGGCCGCCAAGGTGCACCCGATCGTCGATTTGCAAATCGAGTACTCACTGATCAGCCGCGGCCCGGAAGCTCAGATCTTCCCGCTCTTGGACAAGCTAGGCATCAGCGCGACCCTGTACGGCATCTTCTCGCGCGGCCTGCTCACCGGCAGCAAGCCGATGGGAAAGGGCGATTTTCGCGCCTACCTGCCGCGCTTCGCTGGCGACAGCCGAGCGCAAAACGAGGGCGTCGTAGCCGCTGTGCAAGCCTTCGCCAAGGAGCGCAACATGACCCCGGGTCAGCTCGCCGTTTCCTGGGCGCTGGCTGCGCAACCGAAGCTCGTGCCCATAGTCGGCGCCAAGAACCGCACACAGCTCGCCGATTCGCTGGCTGCGCTCGACAAGGCGCTGTCAGCGGCAGATCTGAAGGCGCTGGGCGCGCTCGTGCCCGAAGGAGCGATCTCCGGCACTCGCTACGGAGCCGAGCAAATGGCCCACCTAGACAGCGAGAAGTGAGCGGGAGCCCGCACGCAACCGTTTGTCGCAGGCTTCGGTGCAACAAAAGGTCTGACTCTAGGCTCAGCTGAACAGCTCAGAGACCGAGCGGCCGTCATGGATGTGCGTGATGGCCGTGGCGATCTGCGGCGCGAGCGACAAGACCTCGATCTTGGATGAGCGCTTTTCGGGCGGGATCGGGATCGTGTTGGTCACCAGCAAGCGCGTCAGGCGCGAGGCCGCTAGACGCTCGATGGCTTTGCCGGACAGCACGGGATGAATGATGGCGGCCGAAACCGAGCGCGCGCCGCGCTCCAGCAGGAACTCGGTGGCGCTGAAAATCGTGCCGCCCGTGGCTATCTCGTCGTCGACCAGCAGGCAGTCTTTGCCGACGATGTCGCCGATGACGTGAGCGGCGCGTGCGTTTTCGTCGTCGCCGCTGCGACGCTTGTCGATGAAGGCGAGCGGCAAGTGCAGCCGCTGCGCAAAGCGGCCCGCGTCTTTGGCTTCGCCGACATCCGCCGCGACCACGACGGTGTTCGAGATGTCGCCTTCTTTCAGCCGATCGCAAATCGCGGGGACGGCCGTGAGCTGGTCGGCTTGGTTGGAGAAGAAGCCCTGGATCTGCGGCGAGTGCAGATCGATGGTGAGCACGCGGTTGGCGCCTGAGGTGGACAGCAAGTCGGCCATCAGACGCGCGGTGATCGAAATGCGCGGCTCATCCTTCTTGTCGCTGCGCGCGTAGGGAAAATAGGGGATCACGGCCGTGACGCGCTGCGCTGACGCATGCCGGAGCGCGTCGAGCATGATCAGCAGCTCCATGATGTGCTCGGACAGCGGCGGGCACGCGGTCTGAACCACGAACACGTCCTGCTCGCGCACGTTCTCATCGATCTTGATCTTCAAGTTTTCGTTCGAGAAGCGGACCGTGTGCGCTTTCCCGAGCGGAATCGCCAAATGGTGGCAGATTTCCGCGGCTAGCTCGGGGTGAGATGCGCCAGCAAACACTTTGAGATTGCTCGGGGTTCCGCTCATACCGCGGTTTTTACCTCACGGGCTCGGCCCACGGGAACAAATCTAGATCCCGCTCGTTGATCAGGGCGTTTCCAGCGTTGTGCGCTATGTTTCTAAAGGAAGGAAGGCGCTCATGAGCCGATGGTCAATGCTGCCACTTGCAGTGGCACTCACCTGCATCACGATTCCGGGAACCGCTCTCGCACGCGGTGGACACGGAGGCGGAGGCGGTCACGTTGGCGGCGGCGGTGGCGGCCATTTCGCCGGCAGCGGGCACGTCGTCGGTGGCGCGCACTTCGGTGGTGGCGGGCGCGTGGGTGTCGGCGTTGGAGTCGGCGTGCGCGGTGGCGGCGGTTACCGCGGCGGTGGAGGCTACTATCGCGGCGGTGGTGCTTACCGCGGTGGCGGCGGTTTCTATCGCGGCGGTGGTGCTTACCGCGGCGGCTTCGTCAATCGCGTTCACGTGGTCCCGGGTTACGGCTATGGACGGCCCTATTGGGGCCATGGCTACTGGGGTTGGCGTGGCGGCGCGTGGCTCTGGATCGGCGGTCCGTACTGGACGACCCCCGTGTATCCCGGTTGGGTGTGGATCGCACCGCAATGGGTGTGGGATGGCAACGAGTGGGTCTGGCAAGAGGGCTACTGGTCTGCTGCTGACTGAGGTCCGATGAGCGCGAAACGGCTGCTGATTGGTGCTGCGCTGTTCAGCGCCGTTTCGGCGTTAGTTGGCGGCGTGGCCGCGGCCGACGGCCCTTCAATAGACTGCGCGTCAGTGACCGCGCACGCGAGCTACCGCGGCAGTGGTTACTCGCACCTCGTTACGCTCACCAACCGCTGTCAATCCGCCGTCACATGCGAGGTTTGGACGAACGTCGACCCCTCGCCGCACGTCAGCTTGCACGCCAAACCGGGCGAAACGGTCGAGACGATCACGCGCATCGGCTCTCCGTCGAGTGACGTGCAAGCTGGCAAGCAGTGCCGCTTCGGCAACTGAGGCTCGGACTAAGCTGACAGCTTCTTGGCGAGCTTCTCGAGCTCGCTCTTCCAGCCCATGACGGCGCGCTCGGTCCAGACCTCGTCGTGCATCGCTTCGATGGTCAAGATGAGGTGCACGTTCGGGCCGCTTTGCGACAGCTCGAGCACCGTGTCGACGCTGTACTGCTCGATGCCCGGGACGAAGCCGACCGAGTGTGCGTAGACCAAGCGCGATGGCCGCATGATCTCTTTGAACGTGATGCGAGATTTATTGTCGAGCGGCATGCCCGCGCGCTTCATGAATTCGACCTGCGGTGCTGCGGTCGCGGTCATCGTGTAGTCGAGCTCGCCCCCGACGCGCAGCTCGAGCTTCTGCACCGTGACCGTGAAGCCGCCCGGGCCCCACCACGACTCGATGCCCTCTTTCGTCGTCCACAACTCCCAAACGTCTTCGATTGAGGCTCGATAGGTGCGCTCGAGGGCGATGGTGCGCTTGGCCGATGCTGGCGGTGTGCTCATGATTTGCTGTCCTTTCGCGCGGCGCCGCGCGCCTTGTGTTTGCGCTCGAGGGCCTCGCCCAGCTTGTCTAGCCGGGCCTCCCACAAGCTTCGGTACTGCGTGAGCCAGGCGTCCAGGGCGCGAAACGGTTCGGGACGTAGCGAGTAGAGCCGCCTGGCGCCTTCCGGTCGCACCCGCACGAACCCCGCTTCATGCAAGATGCGCAGGTGCCGCGAGACGCCCGATTGGTGGATGTCGAGCCGCTCGACGATGTCATTTACCGCATGCTCGCCGCTCAATAGCGCCTCCACGATGCGCCTCCGCGACGGATCCGCCAGGGTCTCGAATGCTTCAGTATGCATTAATATACATATGCATATCAGCGCATTCATCCGCTGTCGAGCACAAAAGGGAGGGTTTTGTTAATGGTCACCTAGCGCGCGCGGGTCGTCCCAGCCTTCGGCGGCGCGGTCGGGCTGCAAGCCAGCTCGAGCGAGCGCATCGACGAGTCGTGCCCATGGCTAATCGCGACTCGCCGTCAGGCGCGACTCGCCGCCAAGCACGACTCGCCGCCAAGCACGACTCGCCGCCAAGCACGACTCGCCGCCAAGCGCGACTCGCCGCCAAGCGCGCAAGCCCACTCCGGCCTTGGCTCGAGAATGATCGCGTCGGGCCTGAAAGCGCGGCTCACCTGCGTCGATCCCAGACTCGCCCGCCAAGCGCGACTCGCGTCAAGCACGACTCGCCGCCAAGCGCGACTCGCCGTCAGGCGCGACTCGCCGTCAGGCGCGACTCGCGGGGTGGGTCGTCGCTCAACCAGCGAATGTAAAATTTTTACATAACGCTCTGCTGGTGAGACCCCTCGCCCTCGCCCTCGCCCTCGCCCTCGCCCTCGC
>Ga0210392_10002180_pt1 | contig 10078 bp, 7 predicted proteins | sample IncBWC30OmetaG_FD_161057 | JGI IMG/M metagenome (GOLD analysis project Ga0210392, IMG submission 161057) | Forest soil microbial communities from Barre Woods Harvard Forest LTER site, Petersham, Massachusetts, United States - Inc-BW-C-30-O ...
GAATCCCTCCGCCCCGACCATTGAGAGACCCTAAGTCGTGGAGGACAGCGGAGGAACGCTCCTGGGAGGTCCTCATGTTTGGGTGGGGCATTTGAGAGACCAAGTAGGCTCGCTGCATCGAGTTGGCGTAGTCCGCTTGTCCGACAGGGTCGCACACTCCAGCCCATATGAGTCTGTTCCAGCGGCCCACTTCGCTGAGAAGGTTCAACGCTCCATCAGTGACCGGTGAAGATCCTGAGCCCTACATAAAGAAGCATAAAGTTGTTGAGCGAATGCATAATGATGGTGTTGAAGGTTGAGCCCGTGCGTACCCGGACATACCCAGCGACGACCGCGAAGATGAACACGTAGGGCGCCACGACCAACGATCCGTGCATGAAGGCGAAGAGCGCGGCCATTACGAAGATCGCGCCGTGTACATTCAAACGCGACCGCAACCATGAGAGCAGAACTCCGCGAAAGAACACCTCTTCGAAGATCGGAACTATCAAACAGCCACGCACTATCGCTATGATCCAGGCCGGTGTCGGCTGTCCTTGAAGCCGTTTGGCGTCTGTTGCGAAAGCGGTGATCTGCGTTACGACCTGAGAAACGCTTCCAAAGATCGACCCAAGGCAGAAGTAGAACAGTACGATGGCAGCGACGGTTGCGATCCAAATCCCTACGCTGGCGATTGCGTGTTGCGTACCCGATGGCCGCAATGCGATCGGTGGCTCTGTGACCGGGCGAAACCGGAGGCACAGAGTGACCAGAAGTACCATATAGACCTGCAAGGTTACGATCTGAGGGACGGTTGTCCCCCAACCCTTGCCGAGCAAGGCGTGGAATACGAAGTAACCAACTGTCCCGACGACTACAGCGGCGAGGACGCTGCCACCGAACGCTATTAAGAGCTTGTTGCCCCCGACGAATTGCTCGACCTTATCTGGAGTGGACGTGATCATGGGCGACCTCCGTATTGCGTAGTTTGGAAAGCGAGAATCCAGCGGCAATCATCCAGACGAAACCTGGAAAGCGCGTCAGCGGAATCAGCGGGAGCAGCTTGACGTTGAGGATCTCGAACCAGCTAAGCTCACCGGCGACGGCCACAACCAGACCGAGAATGACGATCCACTTTGGCAAGAGCTGGTAGAGGCCAGCTGTCACAGAAATTCCCGCTGCGAGAAGTCCGAAAAACACTGAATAGCCGGGACCTCCAAGACCAAAGGAAACGCGATACAAGGCTTGAAGCAGGTTCGCGTCTTGCGGTATACCCGGATACGTCATCGCCCAGAGGAAGCAAGACGAGATAACCAGCCCCATCGCGGTGGCTAATCCACCGAAGAGTGCCATGTCCGCACCGGCGGCTCTGACGCCCAGAAACTTCAGCCGCGCCACCATCGACATCGTGAAGATGCCAAGTGGCACCGCAGAGCCGAACTGGAGAAAGGCGCACAGCAAGGTTCCCCCTTGCCGTTGAGAAAAGAAGGCAACCATCTCATTCACACTCGCCGTTGGTCCGGGGAAATACGGCATACCGCCGAGCGCTGTGACAGGCATAAGACCGGCAAAGAAGAGCACGACGAAAACGGTCGCTACGATTCCGGAGTTCGGACCTCGAAAGCGGGCTGCGGGGGTTAGAACAAGTTCGGTCATTGCATTCCTCCTTGGGTCTTCTTAGATCACTTCGGGTCTTCTTAGATCACTTCGAAGTTCGCCATCATAGCCATGTCTTCGTGTTCGAGGTTGTGGCAGTGAAAAACATAACGGCCTCGGGATGCGGTGAATGGGATGAGAAGTTCCACTTGTTGATGTGCGCTCAATGCGACTGTGTCTTTCCAACTAACTTCGGCCCGATGGCGTCCATGCCATCCAGAGTCGGCTACCTGAAAATGCACGCCATGCAGATGAACCGGATGCTCAGCATCGCTGCTGATCCGCCAAAGTTCTGTGCTTCCAAATGTCGGATCGGCATCTGTCCGTTCCGGATCGAACGGACGATCGTTGATTAGCCAACCGTCGCGTAAACCGTAACTGAAATGAAAATCGCGGACCCGCGTGACACCGCTTCTCTCAAGCGGTCGAACGTCTGAAAGAAATGTCGGTACTGCCCCGGATGGTTTCGACTGACGACTGATGTCGAAGCGCATGACTTGCGACATTCGCCCATGTACACGCCGGTTTGTGAGCGTTGCGGTACTTCCAAGCGAGAGCATGGAGAAGTCAACGACTATGTCCGCCCTCTCACCTGGAGTGAGAAGAATCGAGTTTTTCTTTACAGGCGACCGAAGCAAGCCCCCGTCGGTGCCAATCTGAGTAAATGGAACTCGACGTCCATTCGTCTCAAACTGCAGTTCATACCAGCGGGCATTGGACGCATTCAGAAGTCGGAGTCTATAGAGCGTCTGAGCCGCAGCGAACCGTGGCCAAGGCGCACCGTTGACGAGAACAACATCACCGAGGACACCGCCCATAAAGGAATGCTCGACTCCCATCCGTTCTTTAAGTTCTGGGTCGAGGGACGGGTATTTGAAATTACCGTCGCCTTCGAATGATCGGTCGCAGATAAGGAGCGGTAACTCGAACTCCCCTAGTGGGAGTGGAGAGTTCAGCTCCTCGTCGTCCCGTATCAGGTACATCCCGGCGAGTCCGCGCCATACTTGGGGCCCAGTAAAATCCATGCGGTGGTCGTGATACCAAAGCATGGCGGAACGTTGATCGTTTGGATAGCGGTAAACCCGAGAGACTTGCGAAGTAACGGCACGTTTATCCGCGTGAATGTGACCATTGAAACCGGCGGGCAGAATTAAGTCGGTGGGATACCCGTCACTCTCTGGTGAGGCATGCGCGCCGTGAAGATGATGAGCGATCGGAACCGGAAGCTCGTTACGAAGCGTAAGCGAAATTGGCTGTCCCGCTCGGGTCTCGAAAGTAGCCCCAGGAAAGAGACCGTCATATCCCCATACCGTGGTTTGAAACCCTGGTAGGATTTCAAGTCGGCTAGTTCGAACATCCACGGAGTATCGATCTGCATCTCGGTCGACCGAGATTGGCTTGAGGAAGGACGGAACGGGTAAATCTACAATGAATTGACCGGGCAGAGACACATCACTTGTCACCATCCGCGGTTGCGGTAGGAGCCACGACGCGCAGTAGGCCGACCGTCCGCTAACTAACGAAGCCGCTGTAGCGCCGAGGCTTCTAATCAGCAGAGTGCGTCTTGATATCGTCACAGCCATTTTGACCTAGGGGTGAAATCCAACCCACTTCGCCTATAATCATTACATATAGTAATGATTACCACAAGGTATTATTCGCAAATGTCAAAATCAGATATGGCGACAGGAGAATTTCCTAGAAATGGTTCGGCAGCTTTTCTGCTAGCTCAGCTCGGTGCATACGCATCCGGCCAGTTTGCAAAGCGCCTGGAGCCGCTCGGATTCACACCGGCGCACGCTGGCATCTTTCGGATCATTGCGGCAATCCCCGGGCTTTCTCAGCAGGAACTTGCAGCAAAGTTGGGCATGTATGCGAGCCGGCTAGTCGCGGTTATCGATGACTTGGAAAGGCGAGGCTTCATTGAGCGGCAGCCGTCAAACACGGACCGTCGCCTCTACGCGCTGCATCTGACGAAGGCCGGAAGAGAGCAACTCGCAGCGATCGGGGCGATTGCGCGGGAACATGGACGAGATCTTCTCGATGGATTGTCTGAAGAGGAGCGGTCGACCCTGACGGCACTGCTTGAGCGCGTGGCAACGAAGCAGGGGCTGCAGGAAGGGGTCCATCCAGGCTATCGAAACCTCTCAGAGGGAACCAGCCCAAAAGGCAGTCGAGGCAAGGGTAAGACCTAACGGAGAAAGAAGAAGAACACACACAATTATCAACAACACAACTGTGCGGAGCACCATAAGAGTGACTTCTCCCCTACAACGCTTTCAAGGGCATGTCCCGTCTCCTTGTATAAACCGAAACGATGAGATCCAGCATTTTCACTCAAGAAGTATAAGATCGTGGCGGTGTCGGCCTAACGCTATGGCTACTGCCAGCCACCACCCAGAGCGCTATAGAGCTGAACGAGGGTCAGGGCTTCTCCCTGCTGCGCGGTCGCCAGATTCAATTCGGCAGAGTAGAGATTCGTGTCATTGGTCAGAACCTCCAGGTAGGCGGCCGCACCACGTTCATACCGCAGCCGTGCAAGGCGGGTTGCATCCTGAGCAGCGGCAACAAGCTTCTCCTGCTGCTCACGATTGACGCGTTGCTTGTTGAGGGCAATCAACGCGTTCGAGGCATCGCGAAACGCTCCGGCGATTGTCTTCTGATAGTTGAGCACCATCTCCTGCTCGGTCGCCTCGGACAGGTTCAACTGTCCGCGGAGCTTGCCGCCTGCAAAGATAGGCTGGGTCAGCGAGCCGATACCGAAGATGGTTCGGGAGCCGGTGCTGAAGATATTGGGGAAGGTGTTGCCGCTGACGCCGGCGGAAGCGCTGAGGGAAAGCTGCGGGAAAAATTGCGCACGCGCGACGCCGATATTGGCATTCGCGGCTTTGAGTTGCGCTTCGGCTTGCTGGATGTCGGGACGGCGCGTCAGGAGCTGCGAGGGCAGTCCCGTGGGAAGATCCTGCGGGGTCGGAGTGAGGGCGTTGGGATCGGTATGGGGAACGGGGCCCGGGTTTGCACCCAGCAACAAATTGAGAGCATTCTCCTGCTGTTGGATCTGCTGCTCAAGCTGCGGGAGCTGGGATGAGGCGGTGTAGAGAAGTTGCTCGGCCTGACGCAGGTCTGATAACGGGACAGAGCCGCCCCTTTCAAGTCTGGCGGTGAGGTCCACCGAGTCCTGCCGAGCCTTGAGTGCTTGTTTGGTGACCTCAAGCTGGCGATCGAGCGCGCGGAGTTGAATGTAGGTGGTCACAACCTGCTGGATGAGGCTCATCCGAACAGCGCGCTGCGCCCAGGTCTGGGCGAGGAGTTGATCGCGGGCGGCTTCTGTCTGCTTGCGATAGAGGCCCCAAAAATCAGGATTCCAGGCAGCGGAGAGGCTGAAGGAACCTACGGCGAGGGGGCTGATGGAGCTTGAGTTTGAGTTGTTGTAATTGAAACTGTTCAGCGAGGGAGCGTCGAGGCCAACGGCTGTCCCGCCCACGCTGAGGGTGGGAAACTGTTGCGAGCGCGTGATCTGCACCTGTGATTGCTGTTCGAGAACGCGCTGCGCGGCGATGCGTACGTCGTAGTTGTTAGCAAGCGCCTTGCGGATGAGGTCCTGGAGTTCGGGCTCGCGAAAGACCTGCGACCACTGCTGATCGCCAAGGGAGTTTTGGGCGTCGCCGACAACGGCTGCTTCGTCTGCCCCGCGAAACGCTGGCGGAGCTGGGTAGGCAGGCTGCTTATACTTGGGCCCGACAGTGCAGCCGGCAAGAGCACTGGCCACCAAGCCCGCCATTGCAATCGCGTACGTGCGTTTCAGCGGCATCGTAAAGTTCCTCATGCATGACCTCCACGGGTGGGGGTCTGCGGTCCGCCTCCGGCAGCTTTGCCCGCGGCAACAGGATCGAAGTCGGCTTTCGAGTCCATGGTTGTCCCTCTACCGCCCCTGCTGAAGCGATGCGAGAGATACTCGACGACGGAGAAGGTGACCGGAATGAAGATGAGACCGATTGCTGTCGAGAGGAGCATGCCGCCGATCACAACTGTGCCAAGGATTTGGCGGGATGCCGCGCCTGCGCCTGTCGCGGTCCAGAGTGGGAGGCAGCCGAATATGAAGGCCAGCGCCGTCATGACGATGGGCCGGAAGCGCACCCGTGCAGCATGAAGGGCAGCCTCGGAGATACTTTGGCCACTGTCGTAGTTAATCTTGGCAAACTCAACGATGAGAATGGCGTTCTTGGCGGAGAGGCCAATCAGCATGACGAGACCGATGGTCGCGAAGATGTCGTTCTCAAGCAGCCGGGCGTGCAGTGCAATGTACGCACCGAGAATTGCGACGGGGGTGCTGAGGAGAACGCTGAATGGCAACGTCCAGCTCGAATAGAGAGCAGCGAGAATAAGGAAGACAAAGAGCAGGGAGAGTGCGAAGACCGCCCAGGAGGGGACGCCCTTTTCAGCCTGCTGTTCCTGGAACGACATGCCGGAGTAGTCGAAGCCGCTGCCTGCAGGCATGGTCTTTGCGAAGGTGTCTTCGAGGGCGGCACGAATCTGGCCAGAACTATAGCCGGGAGCACCGGTGATGTTGAGTTGTGCCGCGTTGAATTCGTTGAAGCGAAAGATGAACTCCGGCCCCGTGATCTGCTTCACCGAGACCAGTGAGGAGAGCGGGACCTGGCCGCCATTGGCACTGCGCACGTAGAACTGATTGATGTTCCTGATATCCGTGCGAGAGGTGCCTTCCGCCTCGACGTAGGTCTGCCACTGACGGCCGAAGCGGTTGAAGTAGTTGACCAGGTAGCCGCCCATGAAGGTGGACATGGTGCTGTAGACGTCAGAAAGCTGAACCTGCTGCTGCAGCGATTTCTCGCGGTCTACGTTGGCGTAGAGCTGGGGCACTGCGGGCTCATAGGAGGGCACCGCGGCGCCAATCTCAGGGCGTTGCTTCAACGCTCCGAGGAAACCGAAGACGTTCTTTGTGAGGGTTGCGGGGTCATCCGAGCCAGAGCGATCTTCGAGGATCATGGTGACGCCTCCGGAGGTTCCGATACCGGGAATGGAGGGCGGCGGGAACGCGAAGGCGATGCCATCGGGGTCCTGCGAGAGTTGCTTCTGCAGATTGCCCTGGATGTAGGCAAGCTGCTCCTCTTTGCTCTTGCGCACCTCCCATGGTTTGAGAGCGACGAAGAAGAAGCCGGCGTTGGTGCTCTGAACCTGGGTGAGAAGCGAGAAGTTGGTGACGGCAATCACGCCTTGAATACCTGGAGTCTTGAGCAGGGCGTTAGTGATCTTCTGCTGGGCTGCATCCGTTCTCTGGGCCGAGGCTCCATCCGGCAGTTGCAGCGCGAGGAACATGTAGCCCTGATCTTCGGTGGGGAGGAAGCCACCCGGGAGGCTCCTGCCCAGGAAGACCGCCACGACGCCGATTAGCGCAATGCCGAGCATCGCCAGCGCGGATTTGTGGATGAGGACGTCAGAGGTGTGGACGAAGCTATCTGTGGTGCGGCCAAAGAACTTGTTGAAGAGAGCGAAGCCACGTTTGAGAAGGCTCTTCTTCGCTCCTTTGTCCTTAGGCTTGAGCAGGAGGGCGGAGAGTGCTGGGGACAGGGTGAGGGCGTTAAAGGCCGAGATCAGGACAGAAATTGCAATCGTGACAGCGAACTGCTGATACAAGCGCCCAGTGATACCGGGGATAAAGGCAGTCGGAATAAAGACCGCAGCCAGAATGAGGGCGATCGCAACGACCGGTCCGCCGACCTCTTCCATGGCCTTTTCCGTGGCGGCCACAGGATCCAGGCCCTCGTCAATATGATGCTCAACCGCTTCAACGACGATGATCGCGTCATCGACGACGAGGCCGATGGCCAGCACAAGGCCGAACAGGGACAGCGTATTGATAGAAAATCCGAGCGCCGGAAAGATGATGAAGGTTCCAATAAGCGAGACCGGCACCGCGAGCAGCGGGATAAGCGTGGCACGCCAGCCTTGCAGGAAGATGAAGACGACGATGACCACAAGGATGAGCGCTTCAACCAGCGTGATGACGATCTCGCGGATCCCGGCGGTCACGGCCTTGGTGGTATCCAGGGGAACGTCGTAACTGATACCAGCGGGGAAGGTGGCGGAAAGTTCCTTCATGCGCGCGTTGACCGCAGCGGCTGTCTGAACGGCGTTGGAGCCGGGGAGCTGATAGATCGCCATGATGCCGGAGGGCGCCTGATTATAACGTCCCGAGATACCGTAGGCCTGATCGCCAAGCTCGATGCGTGCGACATCTTTGAGGTGCAGGATTGAGCCGTCGGCGTTGGCGCGGAGAATAATGTCGCCGAACTCTTCCGGCGTGACGAGCCGGCCCTGCGTGCGGACGGTGTAGGTGACTTGCTGGCCTTTCGGGATGGGCTCGGCGCCGATCTGGCCGGCGGGGTTGACGTTGTTCTGGGTTTGGATGGCCGCGATCACTTCGGGCGCCGTAACGCCGAGTTGCGCGAGCTTGTCAGGCTGGACCCAGACGCGAAGGGCATACTGGCCGCCAAAGATCTGTACGCGGGACACGCCTTTGACGCGAGCGATCTGGTCCTGCAGGTTAATGATGGCGTAGTTCGTGAGGAAGTCCTGGCTGAGCTTGCCGCCCGGCGAATTGATCGCGACCAGCATGAGAGGCGATGTCAGGGCTTTCTGGACGGTGAGGCCGGCAGTCTGGACCTGTGACGGAAGCTGGGCCTGAGCTTGATCCACGCGAAGTTGGGCGAGAACCTGGTCGATGTTCGGATCGGTCTTGGGGTCGAAGTCGACGAAGAGCTGAACCACACCGTTGTTGGCGCTCACCGAATTCATGTAGATCATGTTGTCGACGCCGTTCATCTGCTGTTCAATCGGCGTCGAGACGGCCTGAGTAACCGTCTTGGCATCGGCGCCAGGATAGGTAGCAGTGACCAGAATCTCTGGTGGAACGATATCGGGGAACTGAGACGTGGGGAGACTTGCCATCGTCACGACGCCAACAATGACGGTGAGGATGGCAATGACGATCGCTACGATCGGACGGCGGATGAAAAACTTCGACATCGATTACCTCACTGTCGAGTTGTTGGCCGGGCCGGTGGCTGTAACAGCGGCTGTGACGGCGGGAGCCTGGTGCGGCTTCACAGGGGCGCCTTCACCCAGCTTCTGAAGGTTATCGGTGATGACCAGGGCGCCGGGCCCTAGACCGCTTTCGACCACCCAGTTGGTGCCGACCTGGGCGCCGAGCTGAACTGTGGCCACGTGAGCCTTACCGTCAGAACCGGCGACATAAACCTGGTGCAAGCCCTGGAACTCCTGCACGGCGACTTGCGGGATAAGGAGGGCGCCATGGCGAATTTCGGTATCAGCCTTGACGCGACCGAACTGACCGGGACGGAGGACGTTGCCAGGGTTGGGAAACGCGGCGGCGATGCGGATCGCACCGGTTTGAGAGTTCATCTGGCGATCAACGAAGGCGATGTGCCCCTTTAAAGGAAAGACCTCTCCGTTTGAAAGTATGAGAGTGAGTGGAAGCACAGAGGCATCCTTCAATAGATCTCCGCCGCCCTGGCGAGCCCGCTGCGTAAGCCCTAGATACTCAGAATCGCTGATCGAAAAGTAAGCCCTGATCGGGTTGAGCTGCGAGACCGAAGTCAGCACCGACTGCGTGTTGACTAGATTGCCGACCTGCGTCGTCGCCTGTCCGGCAACGCCGGTGATGAGCGACCGAACCTGCGTGAAGCCGAGGTTGAGTTGCGCGTTCTCGACAGCAGCTTCGGCAGCAGCGACAGACGCCTGTGACGATTTGACCGAGGCTTCGCTTTGCGCCTTCTGCTGAGTCTCGCTATCCAGCTGACTTTGAGCAATGGCGTGAGCCTGCGCCAGAGGGGCGTCGCGATTGACATTGATCTGGGAGAGGTCTAGTTGCGCTTGTGCCTGCGCCACCTGCCCCTTCGCCTGATCGAGTTGGCCCTTGGCTTGATCGAGTGCCGCCTGGAAGGGGCGTGGATCGATTTCGAAGAGAACCTGTCCCTTCGAGACCTGGCTGCCTTCCCGGTAGTCCTGCCTTATCAGATAGCCGCTCGCCTGCGGCTGGATCTGTGCGTTTACATTTCCGTCGAGGGTTCCCACCCACTCACCCGTGAGCGGCACGTCGGTCGGCTGGACAGCAACAACGGTAACTGGCATCGCCTGAGGGGAGGCGGCAAGCGCGTGCTTCTTTTCGCTGCAACCGGAGGCCAACCCCATACTCATCACCAGCATGCCGACCGTGCAAATGACGGTTACTCTGTTCGGCGCGATGGTTGCCGCCGAATCTATCGGTTGCTTGTTCATTCCATAATCTCCATCAAGGTTTGGGTTTTGCCGGCCGAATCATTGGTTGGCGCAGAATATGCATGCGCGTATATTTAGTATGAGACGCGGTGGCTCAGATGGTTGATTCAAAAAATATTGCTGG
>Ga0210392_10002181_pt1 | contig 10073 bp, 9 predicted proteins | sample IncBWC30OmetaG_FD_161057 | JGI IMG/M metagenome (GOLD analysis project Ga0210392, IMG submission 161057) | Forest soil microbial communities from Barre Woods Harvard Forest LTER site, Petersham, Massachusetts, United States - Inc-BW-C-30-O ...
ATTCCTCTCCAGCACCATCAAGTCGTTGACGAAGGCCAAGGCCCAGCGGCGTGCCTGAACTCTCCCAACTACATGAAGTCTACGGCCGCCACGACTACGCCATCATCGGCGAACTGATTCAGCCTGGCACGCGCGTGCTCGATTTAGGTTGCGGAGGCGGCGAACTGCTGGCCTGGTTGAAGGAGCACAAGAACGTCGAGGCACGCGGCGTGGAGCGCTCCGGCGCGAAGGTCCAGAAGGCGATCGCCCGCGGAGTCTCCGTGTATCAGGGCGACCTGGAAACGGCGGTCGACGACTACCCGGATCAGGTTTTCGACTACGTGATTCTGTCCCAGACGCTGCAGGAAACGCGCTACCCGTTGCGCGTACTGGAGCGAATGCTGCGCGTAGGCAAGCACGCCATCGTGGCGTTTCCTAATTTCGGCCACTACTCAGTGCGGCTTTCGTGGCTGCTGAGCGGACGCGCGCCGAGGACCGGACTGTTCCCCTACGACTGGTACGATTCGCCGAACATCCATTTCCTGACGGTGCTGGATTTCGAATCCTTGGTGGAGAAGCAGAACTGGCGCGTAACTCGCCGAATCTTTCTGGCGGGGACGAGGCAGGTAAAGTCGTTTCCGAATCTGTTCGCACAGACGGCGGTGTTTGAAGTGACTACGTAGTCTTCGGCTACGTGCTACCTTGAAACGTTCATGTCCCCGGCCCCGTCCCAGCCCCTTTCGAAGTTAGTCCGCTACACCGTAGTCGTCATCGCTTCCATAGGGTTCCTCTTCGACATCTACGAAATCCTGGTGGGTCCTCTGATCCTGCAGCCCGCGCTGCTGGAACTATCAAATCTGAGACCGGGCACGTCCGAGTATCGCGACTGGGCGGGAATTCTCTTCTGGGTGCCACCGCTGGTGGGTGGATTCTTCGGCTTCTGCGGAGGCTATCTGGCTGACCGGTTCGGGCGGCGGCGGGTACTCACATGGAGCATCATCGTCTATAGTATTGCCGCGTTCGCGGCTGGGGCGGCCACCAGTCTGACCGCGCTGTTGGTTTTCCGCACGGCGGCATTCGCGGGGTCCTGCGTGGAGTTCGTTGCCGCAGTCGCGTGGCTGGCGGAAATTTTCACCGAGCCGAAGCAGAGGGAAGCCATCATCGGCTACACGCAGGCATTCTCCTCGCTGGGGGGCGTGCTCTCGGCCGAAATTTTTTACATTGCTAATCGCTATGGCCCTTCGTTTCCCGCGATTGCGGGCGGGCACTCGGCGTGGCGATACTTGCTGATCTCAGGTATGATCCCAGCGCTGCCGCTGATCCTGATCAGGCCATTTCTGCCGGAGTCTCCACAGTGGGAGGAAAAGCGCAAGCTCGGGACGCTGAAGCGCCCCAGCCTGTCGGAAATTTTCACGCCCCGCTTCCGATTGACGTCCATCGTCACGGCGCTGATGTTGGCCTGCGCTTACGGATGTACGTTCGGGGCTCTTCAACAAGCTCCGCAAATCGCCGCCGGAATTCCCGAAGTGCTGAGCATGGCCCCGGCTCTGCGCGGGCAGGCGGTCTCCGGTATTCAAGGCACGCAGGAACTGGGCGGCCTGGCGGGCCGCATCGCTATGGCGGGGCTCGCATTGGTGATCGTGAGCCGCCGTAAGCTGCTGCGTATCTTCCTGGTTCCGGCGGTGATTCTGATGCCGTTGATTTATTTGTTCACCGCATCGGAGAGCCTGCAGATTTTTCGTTGGACCATCGCCGTCGCGGGGTTCTTCACGGTAGCGCAACTGACCTTCTGGGGAAACTATCTGCCGCGCGTCTATCCGGTCCACTTGCGCGGCACAGGCGAAGGCTTCGCGGTGAACGTCGGAGGCCGCATGCTGGGGACGTCCATGGCTTTCGTCACCACGCATCTCTCAGCGGTCATGCCCGGCGCTTTGCCCGGAGCCAAACTCGCCTCGGCGGCGGCGGTGGTGGGCACCACCGCGGTGGCGCTGTCGCTGATCCTGACGTTCTTCCTGCCTGAGCCGCCGGAAAAGCTGATCGACTGATGGTAAGAACCACTCCGTGATCGTCGCGGCTCCGAGGCGGAGTGGGCTCCATCGGAGCCGCGAGAGTCATCGAGCGGTTCTTACGTCTCAAGCTTGCTACGTTAGGAAAGACATGCAAAACTTCGGTCCCTCGCTCGCTGCAATTCTTCAACGCGACCTTAACCGCCTGCTGCAGGAAGTCGAGGGCTTCCCCGATGACCACTCCCTTTGGCAGGTGGCCAAGGGCATGAACAACTCCCCGGGCAATCTGGTGCTCCATCTGGAGGGCAATCTACGCGAATACGTCGCCAGGCAATTGGGCTCGGCCAATTACCAACGCAATCGCCCCGAGGAATTTTCGAAGAAGGGGTTGAGCAAAGCGGATCTTTCGCACCGCGTCAGCCAATTGATCCTGGAAATTCCACCCATCCTTTCCACGATTTTGGATGCGGATTCACCTTATCCGGAAAACGTGCTGGGATCGCCCCTTTCAAAAGGACATTTCCTGCTGCACCTCTTGGGGCACTTCAATTATCATTTGGGTCAGATCGATTCGGCCCGGCGGGCGGCTACCTGCGCCGGTGCAATTCAATTCGCGCCGCTGTAAACAGATGGCACCTATGCATCCAGATCGCGTCCGGTTTGAAGGCAGCCAACCAATCTGGCGCGTCGAGAACCTGCAAGCGGCCCTGCGGTTCTACGTAGATTCTCTTGGTTTCAAGCCCGCCGAATGGGGTACCGAAGACTTCACCAGCGTTTCCCGGGACAGCGCCGCCATCTACCTATGCCAGGGCGGGCAAGGTCGCGGCGGGGCATGGATCTGGATCGGCGTGGAGGACGCACAAAGGTTGTACCAGGAATTAAAAGCGCGTGGAGTGATCATTCCGGAGGCCCCTGTGAATCATCCGTGGGCGCTGGAGTTCCAGGTTGAGGACCCGGATGGAAACGTGATTCGTTTCGGATCTGAGCCTCTGTAAGACCGGCGCGTCAATCAGAAAAACAAAAAGGGCAGCGAGCCTTTCAGCCCACTGCCCTTACACGAAGCGTCAATGCAATTCGCCAATTACTTTCCTGCAGCCGGTGCCGGAGCGGGAGAGTCTGCGGGCGCCGGAGTCGTCGTACCGGTCGATTTCTTATTGTGATGATGTTTCTTGCCGGTATGCGCCTTGGTGGACGGAGCCGGTGTGCTGGAAGTCGCGGGCGGAGTGGCTGGAGCGGGTGTCGGAGCAGTTCCCTGAGCCATTAACCCTGCCGCTGTCAGTAAGGAAATTCCAAGTATCTTTTTCACGTGTGTCTCTCTTTCAGGTCGAGGCCTTCTACCGGCCTCTTTTTTCTGATCTCAGTTAAAAAGATGCTGTAACATTGCCTCCGGTTCCAAGAGCTTCAGATAGGAAAGTTAATCTTTCCGGGCCGCTTTTACCTCGCCTTCGGTTGAATACGCGATCAGGTGCGTCACCACGCCGCGGCCGTCTTTGACGAACTCATAGGTGCCTAGCAGGCGCGGCGAGAACGTGGTTTCGCTCAATGGGATCAAAGGAATTTTGCCATTGCCGCCGATTTCGATCATTAGTTGTCCGTCCGCCAGCGTGACGCGAAACATCCGTGCCGACATCGCCGACCCTGTGGTTGCTACCGTTTCATAAATACCCACATACTTCGCCAGGCTTTCGGGCGAGACCGTGACGCCCTTCTCCTCTGCCGTTCTCCCTATCAGATGCTCGCGATCCTTCTCGTTTTCGGCGCAAACATATTCCAGCATGTTGGTGTCGGCGGCGAAGCTCACTCCAAAGGAGATTGTCCAGGGCCTTGTATAGGCTTTCGGGTCGTCGACCGTCACCTGGAGGTCCATGTGGCCGAAGTTGGTGCGCCGGAATCGCTCCGTGATGCGTAACGATTCGGTGTGAGGATGGCCGCCCATATCCAGCCAGCTCCGGTCATTGAAGCCCGTGCTCTCCACCACCAGCGAGTCGCCTTCCCAACGTCCAACCGAATATCCCATCCAACTCGGATTCGGATCAATCGGCAATTTGCGGCCGTCCATGAAGATCTGGCGATAGGTGAGGTCCTCGTATAAAATCACGATCAGTTGAGGAGTCTGTGTGATTCGAGACGGACCGTTGGCGCCCGTGAGAATCACGCGAGGACCGGCGGGAAGGCACTTTGCAGTCCAGGGATCGTCTATCCCCAGGTCGCCCAGGCGCTGCTTGTAAAGCGCTTCCGCCCAGGGCCGAATTTCGCCAGGTTTGAGGTCCGCAGTGACATTGGCCAGATGGCCCGGCCCCGCGTTCATGGCCCACAGGCCGGATAGATCCGGCTTGCCGTCCGATGTGCGAGGAGCAGGAGCCGCGAGGTTCGGCTTACCATCTGCCGTTCGCGGAATCAACGACGTGGGGTAGTCGAGCCACTGCCCCATCACTAGCGTTCTCGCTGCGAACAGCAGCGCCATGGGAAGAATCTTCATGAGAGGAAATCCCCTCCAATTCTATCCCCGATTACTCTCTGCCCGATTATTCACGAAGCGCCGCCATAGGTTCAAGCCGCGCGGCTTGCTGCGCCGGCAGATAAGTTGCGCCCAGGGCCACGGCGACCAGCATCGCCGCCGACAACATCAATGTCAGCGGGTCCTGAGGAGCCACTCCATAGAGCTGGCTGGTGATCCAGCGCGATGCCACGTAGGCGAGACCCGCTCCCAGCGCCAGACCCGTCAGAATGACCCCGGAGGTTTCGCGCAGAATCATCGCGATTACCGCACGCGGACGCGCGCCAAGCGCGATGCGGATTGCGATTTCGCTCCGGCGGCGGGCGATACCGTACGAGAGCACGCCATACAATCCCACCGCGGCCAGCAGGATTGCTACGGCTCCGAACGCCGCTGCGAGTTGCGCGATGGCGCGGTCCTGAGCTGTTAACGGGGCCAGTTGCTCTTCCATGGTCGCCGACTCAAGAATTGGAATCGAGGTGTCAGCGCGTTGAATCGCTTCGCGCACAACCGCGAGCGCGGGAGCGGACGCTGTAACCGGCCGGATCAAAAAGATAGGGTTGACGATGTCTGATGGAGGCTGCATGGCCGGCATGTAGAAACGCGGCTCGATCCTCCCACGCAGATTTTGGGTACGCGCATCTTTGGCGACGCCCACCACCTGGCAGGTCGTCTTCGAGCGCTCTTCCATCGCGGTAATGTGCCTTCCGATAGGATTTCGATCTTGGAAGAACTGTTTGGCGAAAGCCTCATTGATTACGCAGACTCTCGGAGCGCCGGCGTGATCGCTCTCCAGGATTTCGCGGCCCAGCACCATGGGAACTCCCAAGGTCGAGAAGTAGCCGGGGCCCACGGTATCGACCGCAGAGCCACGGTCATTGTCGCTTTTGGCAACGTCTCCTTCCACCTGGATTTCCAGTGCGGAATTTCCTCCGCTGAACACTCCCAGGAGCGAAAAACTCGCCGTTCGTATTGCGGGATTTCGTTGGAATTCGCTCAGCAGTTCCTCAAACAAGCGTTGGCGGCGTAGCGCATCATAACCTCCTTCTCGAGTACCGATCCGCACCAGTAGCAGATTCGCGGTTGGATAACCAAGGTCCACCCGCTGGAGATTGTAGGCTGTGCGAGTCAATAATCCTGCTCCCACCAGCAGAGGCAGGGAAAGGGCTAGCTGCATGCTGACCAGGAATCGGCCCCAACGCATGCGACCACGGGAGGCACTGGCACTCCGCCCCAGATCCTTCAGACTTTCGCCTGCATCCGTTTTCGTCGCCTGCCACGCCGGTAGCAAGCCGAACAACAACGCGGAGGCGAGCGTGGATGCAAACGCGAAAGCCACAACCAGGGGATCCAGCGAGAAACTCATGTGGAAGTCCGGATTGTTCCCAGCCATCAGCCGCGCCAGCGCCGCGTGAAGAAAAACCGCCGCGACAAGACCGGCCAAGCCACCCAAGACGGCGAGCGTCAGGCTCTCCGTGATCATTTGGCGAATGAGCCGGCCGTGACTCGCTCCCAGCGACAGCCGCAAAGCCATCTCCGGCCTTCGGGCCGCGCCGCGGGCGAGTAGAAGATTCGCAAGATTTGCGCACGCAATCAGTAACAACACACCCACCGCGGCCAGCATCGTGGTGAGCGAAGCGGCGAATTGAGTGCGCACATCGGAGGCTCCGCGGGCAGCCGAGCGGATTCGGAGATGCTGGTCCAGAACATCCCTTCGTCTTTCCGGGGAAAGATTGTTCCCGTAGAACGTCTCGAGGCCGGCCTGGAAAAGAGCGTTCGACTGAGCCTCTGCCTGCGCCTGCGTCACGCCAGGATTCAGCCTTCCGAAGACATTCAGCCACATTGTTTTCTCCGGGCCTTTGTCGTGCAGCCAATCCTGGCCCGGCATCAACGCCGGTTGCATGCGGAGAGGGATCCACAGGTCCGGCTGCTGGCCGCTTGTCTCCCCGAAAAAGCGCCGCGGGGCGACGCCTATGATGGTCAGCAAGGTCGTGCGTATCGTCAGTGTCTGGCCGAGCACCTCCGGACGGCCGCCGAACCGGCGCTGCCAGTAGTTATAGCTAAGCACTGCATAAGGCGCATCACCCTGATCGTCGGCTGCCGTAAATGCACGGCCGATCACCGGCGTCACTCCTAGAACCTGAAAATACCCTCCCGATACCAGGCGTCCCTTGACCTGCTCCCACTCTCCGTTCCCGTACCTCGCCCGCCATGTGTCGAAATTGCTTTGCGAAGCCATCAGCGATGAGAAAACGGAAGCGTTATCTCGCAATTGCTCGAACTCAGAGTAGGTGAGCCGTTGCCGATCTCCGTCGGTGCGGCCGATCCATCGGCCCGTCCACATCCCGGGAGTGTCGGGATCGGAGAGCATCACCAGTTGCTCGGGCTTCTGAACACCGGGGAGCGGCGCATGCAGCACCCCGTTCCACAACCCGAAAATCGCAATGTTGGCGCCGATGCCCAGAGCTAACGACAGCACAGCAAAAACGGTAAATCTCACGCTCGCCGCCATGGTGCGCAGGGCGTAGCTTAAATCTTGCGCAATCACGTGCCAATGTTCCTGCGGGGCGATGACCAGTGCGTCCAGTGCGGCGCGCAGCCACAGCCTTGCTTGAGAAAGCTGGCCACCGCTTCGGCGAGCGTCGCCGAGTTGTTCGGCGAACATGTACAGCATCTGGTCGCCATACTCGTGGCGGAACGCTGCCGGGTAGAAATACAACAGAGCCCTGTACACGGCTTTGGCGCGCACTTTTATGCTCCTGTCACCAGCCCCGTCGCGCGAGCCTGACGTACCAACATATTCAGGCGTTCCACTTCGGCGGCGGCCACTCGCTTACCGAACCGGGAAAGCCGGTAATAGCGTCTCCGCTCGTCGCTGCTGGAAGGGTCGGGGCTGTCGGCCAGTTCTTCGATCAATCCTTGCTCCAGCATGCGGCGGATGGAACTATAAAGGGTCCCGGCGCTCAACTGGGTCTTGCCTCCGGTCCTAGTGGAGACGTCCTGCATGATGGAGTAGCCGTGGCGGTCGCGATCGGCCAGGGCGATCAGGATGTGGAAAACCGCGGTTGGAAGCGGGAGCAGGGCATCTGGCTTTGGATCAGACATGGATAATTATACTATAAGCAACTATACTCTCTACGAGTATAATTGTCAAGCCTCGAACGCTTAGCGAAGTGGTACCAATTTCCCTTATCGACTCAGGTTTACGCCTGATTCCAACCCACGTTTTTCAACCTCAGAATCGACAGTATGAAGACTTGTATCATTGCCGCCGCTCTCGTGTGTGCCGCCAGTTCCTGGGGTCAGTCGAAATTCAGCTGGCAGGATGCCTGCTTCAAGAATCCCGGAGCTCCCTATTGCCCCGGCCACGACTTCGCGATTAAGCCCCAGCCTCCAACCGAGCAAAAATCCAAGAGCGTGGTGACCAATACGTTTTCTCCAAACAACACGCCACGGAGCCGCGTCCCCAGCGGGACATCGGCGGCGCCGGCGCTGATCTCGGTGGGCAGCATCGACTGGCGCTTCGCGGATCCGTTTCCGGATGCGCTGATCGGATTGAATTTTGGTACTCTTTCCGCCTCACCTCTGGCTCGCAACATGATCGCTCAGCTGGGAGCCCAACAAGGGCTGAATGCGGACGACCTGCAGAAGATTTTCGACGGGCTCTCCGATGTGGACCAGGTGGCCGTATCGGTACGCGGTAATCGCGTTGTAGTCATGGTTACCGGCCAAGTGGCCAACGCGGCGATCCCAGCTCCGGAATCGGGAATGAAAGCGGTGCCGATTTCAGGCAACGCGATGCTGCTGGGCCATGCCGATGCAGTGGACCAGGCAGTGCGGCGCATGGCGACACCGGCGTGGCCGACAGACGTGAGTCGACTGGCGGAGGCGCGCCAGGCGTCGTGTGAATTCTGGATGATCGGCTCACCCGCCTTGGCAGGACCGCAAACAGCGAGCACAGGACTAAAGCGATTCATGCTGACCGTGTCCATCCGCGACCGTTTGATCAGCGACCTGGCTTTCGAATTCAATGGACCTCCGGCCCCCGTCACGATGAAGAATCTTCAAACCGCCATCGGCCCGATTTCGATGGAGGGCACCACGGCTCACTACAGAATGTCGATGGAAGCCAACGAACTACAGCAGCGGTTTGGACAGATCGCCGCCAGCGCCGTGGGCAAGCAATTGTCGACTCTAGTGGCTGCCGCGAAATATCTTCCCGCGCGCGACACAACCGTTCCGAAGCAGACCAAACCCGTGATCTACGGGCTGGATGACGGCCCCAAGGTCGTAAATCAATAGGCGGACTTACTGCATTGCGACGGTGACCGAATAGACCGGAGGAAGGTTGGCGGCCATGGTGCTCCAGGCTTCTCCGGCATTGCGAGTTTGATAAACGGCGCCGGTGGAGGTGCCGAAATAGACGCCGGCGGGCGATAGAGGGTCAGAGGTCATGGCCTCGCGCAACACCGTGACGTGAGCGTCGTGATCGGGCAATCCCTTGTTGAGCAACTTCCAGGTTTTGCCTCCATCGCGGGTGCGCGCGACAGAGAGCTTTCCGTTCAGGTTGCAGCGATAGTTGGCGGACTCCATGGGCACGGTGAACACGGTCTCTTCCTCCTCGCTTGGGACCGCCAGACCAAAACCAAACCGCGTGGGCAAGCCTTCGGAAATGTCGGTCCACTTCTTGCCGTTGAGTTTTCCTTTGTAGACGCCGCAGTGGTTCTGCTGATAGAGCGCCTCAGGCTTGCGGGGATGGGCCAGCAGTTTGTGAACGCATTGGCCGACCTCGGGTAGTTTGTTGGGCAGGAAGTCGGCGAGCACTCCATGGTTGTGCGGCTCCCAGGTTTCGCCTCCATCAGAGGATCGAAATGCTCCAGCGGCAGAGGCGCCCACAATCAGGCGACCCTTGCCGAGCGCCTGAATGGAATGGATGGTCATGCCGCCCGCGCCGGGCATCCACTTGTCGCGCGTAGGATGGCGAGTCATACCATCGACCACTTCCCACGAAGCGCCCCAATCGCGGCTACGGAAGAGCACCGCCGGATCGGCGCCCGCGTAAACCACGCCGGGCTCGTCGGCATGGCCGGGTTGAATGTGCCAGATGCGCGCGAGGGTGGCCGGCTTGCCCGCGACCTCGCCTAGCCCCTGGACGGCCAAGCCTTGATCGGAAGCGTGCCAGGTCTTGCCGCCGTCGGTGGAGGCGTGGATGTGCGGTCCAAACCATGCGCTGTTCACCGCCGCGTAATAGCGGGCGGGATCGCGCGGGTCCTGCACGACGTGGTTCACTTCCCAGCCGCGAAATTCGGGGCCGGCGATGGTCCAATCTTTCCGGTTGGAAGAGCGAAATATAAACGCGCCCTTCTTGGTTCCAACCCAAATCTCAATGGTTTGTTTGTTGGTTTTCGACGCCATGAACAGGATTGTATCCGGTTCGCGCTATGATCGTCATTCACCCCCATGCCACAGGAAAAAGACCAGAGGTTCCGCAAAGGCGGCGCACCTCGTTCCGATCAAACAACGTCGCCCGAGCCTTCGTTGGGGCCGGATTCCGTGGAATCGCCGGTTGGGCCCCAGGTGTCCGCGATTCT
>Ga0210392_10002182_pt1 | contig 10071 bp, 7 predicted proteins | sample IncBWC30OmetaG_FD_161057 | JGI IMG/M metagenome (GOLD analysis project Ga0210392, IMG submission 161057) | Forest soil microbial communities from Barre Woods Harvard Forest LTER site, Petersham, Massachusetts, United States - Inc-BW-C-30-O ...
GACGGCTGCGGTCGCGTTCCAGACTGGGGCGTTTGCGGGACTGGTTTCGCTGCCAGCGGCGTTGGCGGGTGGGCTGACAACCGGGGGCTCTTCACGGACGGCCTGTGGGCGGAGCTCGGCGCGGGCATCGGCGATCGATGGCTTCGCAGCTGGAGGAGGAACTGCCGGACTGCTCTGCGGTTGGACTTGCGAAATCCCACCGCCGTCGCGGCGAAGATACCAGCAATTACGTTTGTTGGCGTGGTCGATGTGATAACGCCAGTGGCTGCCGGCTGGCGTTTCGGCCTTTGGGGTGGCAAGGCAGTCTTCGACATTTGCCGGTTCACCGCGCGCCATGGTCGCAAGCGAAACGCCTGCAAGGATGCTGACCAAAATGGCAGGTACGATATTCGCGGGTCGTCTCGGCATGCGTAACTCCGTGAACGCAATACATTTCACATGCCGAACCTCGCCATAAAATGGGGTCGCAATACGCCACAAATCCGGACAGCATTGGGCTTAATTCGGGCTGGCGCCCGTGGACTTCGGGACACGCTGCGGGTGAGAATTCCCGGCCTTTAATTTTCGGTAGAGCCTTAGTTTTTCAGTACAATCCGCCCGACAACCTGGCCGGCCCGCAGCGCATCGATCCACTTCTGGACGTCCGCCATCGGCTCTTCGCGCATCGGGGTCGGCTTGATCTTGCCGGAGCGTGCAAGCGACATCAGTTCATGCGCCTCGGCGAGTGTCCCGACCATGAAGCCTTCGATGGTCATCCGCTTGTAGACCCACTGCACCATCGGCAGGCTGAAATTGCCGCCCATAAGACCCGAGACCACGATCTTGCCGCCGCGCGCGAGAACTGAAACGGCAAATGCCATCGACTTTTCGTTGCCGGCGAAATCGACAATCTCATCGAAGCCGCCCTCGGTTTCCTTGATGATGCGCCGGCTGATTTCCGGCTCCGACGGGTCGTAGGCGAAGGCCGCTCCGTTCTTCAGCGCGGTTTCGCGGGCCGCTGCGCTCAAATCTGCCACCGTGATCGGCTGCTTGAACATGGCCTGCGCAAAGGCGAGCCCCATCATGCCGACCCCGCCGAGACCGATCAAAAGCAGGTTGCGCTGCCGCGGACGATCGACAAGCCGTTTCAAGGCCCCATAGGCCGTGACGCCGGAACACATCAGCGTCGCGGCCTGATTGACCGGCAGCGGATCGTATTCCAGCAAATATTTTGCGTCCGGCACCAGCACATGGGTGGCGAAGCCGCCATCGATGGTAACGCCGAGAAAGCGCTGCTTGGCACAGAGATTTTCATCACCCGCCAAACAGTCGCGGCATTGGCCGCAGCCGATCCATGGGAAAACCGCGCGCTTGGCGCCGATCAGATCCTTCGGCACGTCGGGGCCTACTTCGTCGACGGTGCCGGCGATCTCGTGGCCGAGGGTGAAGGGCAGCGTCATGCCGCGCGTGGTGTCGAGCTTCTTGCCGCCGCCGAGATCGGCATAGCCGTCCTGGATGTGAAGGTCGGAATGGCAAAGTCCGCAGCGCTCGATCCGGACCAAAACTTCCCGCCCCTCGGGCTTCGGTGCGTCGATGACGGTTTCGCACAGCGGCGCATCAAACTTGACCAGCGATTGGCGACGCATGAGCGGCATGAAGTGTCTCCGAAGGATGTTCAGCTATTGTTCCGTATATGGGTCAATTCCCGAGCCATGGCAACAAATCCACCAACAGAAACGGTTTCCGGACGCCGCGTCTCGTCGATCTCGGCGGCAGCAACCAGCCGGGCCGGATCGATCGCCAACGACTTCAGGCTTTGCCGCAACATCTTGCGGCGTTGACCGAAGGCGGCCGCGGCCACTTGCTCCAGCGCGCGGCGATCGCAGATTTCCGGGGTCTGACGCGGCACCAATCGCACGACGGAGGAAGTGACCTTGGGCTGCGGCACGAAAGCCGCCGGCGAAATGTCGAACAGGATCTTCGTCTCGGCGCGCCAATTGGCAAGCACGCCTAGCCGTCCATAGGCCTCATCGTTCTCGCGCGCCACGATGCGCTCGGCGACTTCACGCTGAAACATCAGCACCATCATGTCGTACCAGGGCGGCCATGGCTCGATCGAGAGCCAATCGATCAGAAGTGCGGTTGCGATATTGTAGGGCAGGTTGGCGACGATTTTTGCGCGTCTTGCTCCAAGCCACGGACGCGGATCGAAATGCTGGGCGTCGGCGCAGACGATCTCGAGCCTTCCCGGATATCGCTGCGCAATTTCCTCAAGTGCGGGGAGGACGCGTTCGTCGCGTTCGACCGCGATCACGTGGCGCGCACCCATGGCCAGCAATGCGCGCGTCAATCCTCCCGGACCGGGGCCGATCTCGATCACGGTGGCATCGTCCAGCGGACCGGCGGCGCGTGCGATCCTGGCAGTGAGGTTGAGGTCCAACAGGAAATTCTGGCCGAGCGATTTGCGGGCAGAGAGGGAATGCCGGCGAATGACCTCGCGAAGTGGCGGAAGGTCGTCGATCGCGCTCATGCTAGTGTCCCAGTTCTGACATTCGTATCACATCGCGGCGGATAAGTTTACGAATGTCAGAACTCGAGGGACACTAGTAAATCTACGATTCCAGTGCGGCTTTGACTCTGACGTTCCTTTAATGAGGTCGCGGCAAGGCTGAAGGAACGTCAGAGTCGCCGCACTGGCTGGGCGGCGGCCATGCGGGCGGCTAGTCGCAATGCTGCAATCAGACTTGACGGGTTCGGCTTGTCGGTCCCGGCAATATCGAACGCTGTCCCATGATCAGGCGAAGTTCGGATAAACGGCAGCCCCAGAGTGACGTTAACGGCGTCTTCGAAAGCCAGCGTTTTGATCGGGATCAGCGCCTGGTCATGATACATGCAGATGGCACAGTCATAGGTCTGCCGCGCGGCATCGTGAAACATCGTATCGGCCGGCAGCGGTCCCCGGATATTCAGACCCTCACCACGCAGGAGATCGACAGCAGGCGCCACGATGGTTCTGTCCTCGGTGCCCAGTGAGCCGTCCTCGCCTGCATGCGGGTTGAGGCCGGACACGGCCAAACGGGGATGTGCAATCCCGAAATAGGATTTCAAACCCGCGACCACGATACGGGCTGTCGTGGCGATCAGGTCGCTGGAAAGCTGTGCCAGCGCCTCGCGCAAGGAGACGTGAATGGTGACGGGAACGACGGCAAGCGCCGGCGACCACAGCATCATCACCGGCTGTGGCGTGGCGTTTTTCGTCGCTGCAAGTTCGGCGAGATATTCGGTGTGTCCGGGATGCCGGAAGCCGGCGCGATAAAGCACGTTCTTGGCAATCGGATTGGTCACCACGGCGCTTGCCCGGCCATCCATGACGTCTTTCACGGCCTGGCGGATCGAAGCAAGTGCTGCGCCGGCGCTGCTATCGTCGGGGCGGCCGGGCAGGGCAGTTGCAGCGTGACCCGTGGAAACGACCGGCAGAGCACGCGCGAAGGCGTCGTTCGCATCTTCCGGACGGCCTTCAGCGAGCGCGACATTCAGTCCGAGCGCTTTCGAGCGGCGCTCAAGCGATGCGGCATCGCCAAGCCAATAGAAGGTCGGCAATTTGAGTTCGTCGCGACGAAGCCATGCCTTGAGCGTGACGTCCGGGCCGATCCCGGCAGGTTCACCCGATGTCAGCGCGAGAGGCTTTGGCATCCGTCAATGGCATTCAATCATCGAGGCCCTGCGGACTTCCTGCAGGTACGATTTTGCTTTCGCCTCGTATTTCTCGGCGTACATCTTTTCCCGGATTTCTTTCTTCTTCGGCGTGTCGACCTTGGTCGGGTCCCGGGCGCACAGCGCGACCATCTCGACGCCTTGTTTGGTCACCTCGGGCGGGGTCAGGTGGCCGATCGCCGTGCCGTCGAGTATTTCCCGAAGCGAAGGAGGGATATCGGCCGAGGTCTTGATCACGGTTTCGCGTATCGCGGCGTTCTGCATCGACTTGAAGAAGGAGTTCGCTTCGGCGCAGGTCTGGATTCGCGCTCGCAGGGCCTCGGCTTCCTTCTTGCGAACTTCCGTGGCCTCCGGTGCTGAGCCGCGCGGCACGATCAGCACGATCGGCTGCATCTTGTATTCGAAACCTGCCGTCTCCGTCTGTTGTTGGTCTCCCTGTTCCTTGGCTTTCTCCTCCACATCCTTTTCACTGATCTGAAGGCTTTCCTTGTATCGGCCGCGAACCAGATTGCTCCAGACCATGTCGGCCTTGATGCGGGCCTTGAGCGTGTCGGCGCGGATACCTCCGCTCTCCAACGACTTCGTCAGCTGTTCCGGCGTGATCCGCATCCGTCCGCTCATGGCGTTATAGGACTGATCGATATCGCTGACCGAGGGATCGATGCTGAATTTTTTTCCTTCCCTGATCTTCAACTTTTCGTCGGTCAACTCGTTGATGACTTGCTGACGATCCGGCATTTTATGAGTGCTCAGCATGAGCAGCTTGGAACGCTGCTCGATGTCGAAATTGGTGATCGGCTCGCCGTTGATCATGCAAGCGACTTGCGCGCGCGTCGGCGATACGGATACCGCGATCAAAGCGAGGGCAGCACTGCTGCCCAAGACGATTGCCGAGAGCCGACTGGAGAGTGCAACGATCCTTGTCATCTTGGCTGTTTTAATCCGAGTCCGGTAAAGCAGGTTTGACATCACTTCGCTCGCAAAGGCGAGCGCCCAAAACCACACTACAATCCTATACTTGCTGGCGGCTTTTGATCCTAGCCCGAAAGACCTTCGCCAAGGGCGGGCCAAGGCTCTTCGCCCAGACAAGGCTTTTGGCCCAGATCATACCGCATCAGCAATATCGTCCGCGAGCCCTCCAGCCGAGCCCCGTTATTGAGCCGACGTGCTCGTATTGGCAATGGTCCGCAGGCCGATCTGGAGCATGAAGGCGTGGCCGAGGATGGGCGGGGAGGTTGTGGTGGCATAGGAGAAGGAGGTGACATAGTTGGCGGCGAGCACGAAGCAGTCGTCGACATAGCCCGCGCCGACGACGTACTGGTTGATCTGGTTGGCGACCAGATCCCAGCGGGCGGCGCCGGTCGCGACCCAGTTGTTGGCGATCTTGACCGAGCCCGAGACCAGGACGCCCTCGCGGCGTGTTAGATAGCCCAGATCCGGCTGGGCGGCGTAGTCGCCGTACAGGAGGCTGACGGACCAGCGGTCGAAGTTGGCGCGGGCTTCGGCCTCGAAGCGCTGCACGCTGCCGGTGGCCTCATCAAAGCGCGCGCGGGTCGCGATCGTGTAGGTGCGGTTCGGCGAGTAGCTCAGGCTTGCGACATAGTCCGATTTCGGGGTTTGCAGGCCGGAATCGACCGCCGTATTGGTCACGTCCTGCACCGCAAAGGAGTTCAGACCGAACAGCTGATAGGACTGGCCGAACACCGCGGTGACCGATCCGCCGCGGTCGAACTGGGTGGTCGCTTGCACGCCCGCATTGGCCCGCCCGCCGCCTTCGACCCGGTCATAGCCGGAGAACTTGTCGACACTGAAGAGGTTGGAGGTGTCGAACGTCATGCTTTGCGAATCTTCGTTGGGCAATTTGCCCGCATAGGATTCGTTCGGACGGATGATGACTTGCGCAATCGGCTCGATGGTGGTCGAGCCCCAGGGCTGAACGTTGATGAAGGGATAGCGATATTCGAGCCCGATGGTGGGCATCACGCGCAGCGCGGTGGTGTCGCCGACCGGCAGGAAGCTCGAGACGCCGGGCTGGTTGGTGATGTCGGCGTTGATGGCGTCAGCGCGAATGCTGGCAAACGGCGTCCAGATTTCGCCGGCTGAATCGGTGAAGGAACGCCGCCAGTCGGCTTCGGCCGAAAAGCGCGTGTAGGTGCCGGGCATGCCGCGCATCAGGCAATTCTGCTTGGTGATGCTTTGGGCCGAATCGGCTGAGTTGAGGATGCACGAACCGTTGGCGGCGGCCGCCGCCGTGATCGGATCAAACACCGCATCCGAACGGGTCAGGTTGGTGAAGTTGGTCTTGTAGCTGACCTCTCCGCCCAGCACCTGATGGTTGATCACGTTGGAATAGTCGACCACCGGCCAGACCACCGGCACCTGCGACTGGGCGCCGGACAGGCTCTCGTAATAGATCGTGCGGGCATCGAAGTAGCTGCGGTTGCCGACGCCGGTTATGAAGATCTGCGACGGTGCTTCCGTCGGCAACGCCAGGAACGAGGAGAACGCGTCCTTGTAGACCGAGAGGCGGTAATCCGACAGCAGCATGTAGTCGGACAGGGCGACGCCTTCCCAGCCCCAGACCCACTTGTCGTTGATGGCGAACTCGCCCTTGGTCTCGAGACCGCCGCGGAATTGGTGATCGCCGGGTTGGCCGGCAAAAGCGCCGGGGTCGAGCTGGTCGATGCCATAGGCGCGGATCTGATAGGAGCCATCCATCAGACGCTGACGGAATTCGCCCTGGAACAACACGCCCTGCTGGGTCATGAAGCGCGGGTTGAAGGTCGCGTCATAGTCCGGTGCGATCGCCCAATAGTAGGGAGTCTCGACGCCGAACCCGTAAGTCGAATTCGTGGAGTAGGCAGGCGTCAGGAAGCCGCTCTTGCGCTTCACGGTCGGATCGGGCGCAGAGAAATACGGCAGGTAGGCCAGCGGAACGCCAAAGAACTCCAGTTGCGCGTTCTCGAAGTACAGCATCTTGTCGACTTGGTCGTGGATGATGCGCATCCCCTTGACCTGCCACAGCGGCGGCTTCTTCGGATCGTCCTTGCAGGGCGCGCAGGCGGTATAGACGCCGTTCTCGAACACCGTGTAGTTGCCGCTGGAGCGATCGGCGCGGGTTGCCGCCATGCGGGTGGCGTCGGCGGTATCGACGCGCAGCGAATCGACGAAGCCGTCGCGGTAGTCGTCGCTCAAATCCAGGATATCGGCGTAGGTGATCTTGCCGTCCACGTCGGTCATGCGGATGTTGCCTTCGGCATGCAACCGCTTGGTCTTCTGATCGTAGATGACCTTGTCCGCCTCGACGCTGGTGCCGTTGTAGAACAGCTGCACGTTGCCGACCGCCGCCACCCGCGAGTTGTTGTAGTCGTAATCGACCTGGTTGGCCTGAACCAGCATCTGCCCGTCATTCGCCGGACGCTGCGTGACGGGCTTGGGCGGCAGCGCATTGTAAGGGAATATCTGCGCGACGGCCGCCGGCGTGAGCGCTATTTCTGATGTCGCGACATACAAGATCAGAGCGGCGACGATCAGCCAAACAGGGGCCGAGGTGGCACGACGTTGTACTGTCGATTTACCCCATGCAACGCGGCCAGCGATCGCGAACTTCAACACCGACCTCAATGCGTTGCCATCCGACCGCTCGACCATCGGCCGTCGAATCCGACCGATGCAGCAGGCATCTCGCGTCTGATTGGTTTTGGAATTGTCCTCTTAAACGGGAAACTCGAAGTGCTGATGTCCCGAGGTAACCGAAAACGCCTCAAATGTTGCACAGTGTTGCACCATCAAAGGCAGGTTACATAAGGTTACAAAATCGCTTCCCGGGAGCGATCAACCGATGGACGAACCGGTGTAAGGGGTCATTAAGGCCCAGCGCCAGAGCAGGGCCTGTGAAGGAATTACCGGTGTCGAAGGTTGCGCCGCATCTTCTTATTGTCGACGATGACAAAGAGCTTTGCTCGCTGTTGTCAAAATTTTTGAGCCGGCACGGTTATCGCGTTTCCGTTGCTCATAACGGCGGCGAGATGGCGTCGACCCTGGAGGCGTCGCGCGTCAACCTCGTGATCCTCGACCTGATGTTGCCGGGTGAGGATGGCCTGGTGTTATGCCGCCGGCTGCGCGCAACGAGTACTTTGCCGATCATCATGCTGACGGCGATCAGCGACGAGACGGATCGGATTATCGGTCTCGAAATGGGCGCGGACGACTATCTTGCCAAGGTGCCCAATCCCCGCGAATTGCTGGCGCGGGTCCGCGCCGTGCTTCGTCGCGCCGGGCCACCGGAAGCGCGCGCCTCAGTGGACCAAAAGCGGATTCTCGAATTTGCCGGCTGGCGGCTCGACGTGACGCATCGTCAGCTTTTTTCGGCAAAGAACGCGCTGGTGCCGTTGCGGGCCGGTGAATTCGATTTGCTGTTGGCATTGGCCGAGCGTCCGCAGCGGGTGCTGTCGCGCGATCAATTGCTCGATCTTTCGCGAGGACGTACCGCCAACGTCTTTGATCGCTCCATCGACGTTCAGATCAGCCGGCTTCGCCGCAAGATCGAACCTGATCCCAAGGAGCCCACCCTGATCAAGACCGTTCGCAGCGGCGGTTATATCCTGGCTGCGAACGTCGTCGCGGTGCCGGCGTCATGATGATGATCCTGGCGCGTTTCAACAGCATCGCCGCACGGATCGCGATTGCGATCATTCTGGCGATCATCCTTGGACTGGTGATGGCCTTCAGCCTCAACGTCGGGCTCAACTGGTACGCCTCCCGGCAGGAGCCATCGTCTCAAGCCTCCAACACCTACATAGTCGTCGCCGTCATGGCGCACCGAAATCTGGTGATGCTGTCCGGAGAAATCGCCATGACAATTCGTGCCGTGGCTGCCGTCCCGCAGCCCGAACGGCAACGGCTCATCGCTGCCTTGGCAGCCGCAGCGCCCGAAATACGCATTGCCCTTGAAGAGCCCGCGCCTTCTGAACCGGGAACCGGCGCCGATTACAATCTCGATCGGCTCCGCAAGCTCGTCCAGATACAGCTTCGGGAGCTATCCCCGCCCGTCACTGTCAGTGCGAGACGGCAGGCGGTACAGACCGATCAATCTGGCAGTCCCGATAAATCCGGGGCATCCGCTGAAGAAGAAGCGGTTCTGGAAGCCCAGTTGCCGGATGGGCAGCGGATCACGTTCGCCGTTCTCGGCATACCCTTGTTCGGCGGCGGATATGTGTTGCCGATATTTCTTGGCTCGCTGCTGTCCATTGCGATCCTGATTGCATTATGGACGGCGCGCCGGCTTGCCCGCCCGATCCGCGATTTTGGCCGCGCGGCCGAACGGCTTGGCGTCGATTTGACCGCACCGCCGCTGGCCGAACGCGGGCCGCAAGAGTTGCGCGCCACCATCCGGGCCTTCAACCGGATGCAGGACCGGCTTCGCCGTTTTCTGGAGGATCGGACCCAGATGCTGGCGGCGATCTCGCACGACCTCAGGGCGCCGCTCGCGCGCTTGCGTTTGCGCGCCGAACTGGTCGCCGATAGCGAGCCACAGCGCAAGATGTTCGATGATCTTGAAGACATGAACGCGATGATCGAATCCACGCTGGCTTTTGCGCGCAATGACGCTCGCCGGGAGCCGCGACGGTTGGTCGATCTCGGTGTGCTCGTTGGCGATGTCTGCGAAGACGCCGGCGATGCAGGCGGCAAGGTCTCCTACGCCGGCCAGCGCGGCATCGATATTCCGTGCCGACCGACCGATATCCGGCGGGCTGTCGCAAACCTGGTCGATAATGCCGTCAAATATGGCGGATGCGTGCGCGTCGACGTGGTTCGCGATGCCGGCCGCATCACCATCGTCGTCGACGACGATGGGCCCGGCATTCCGCCCGAGGAACAGGAGAAGGTTTTCGCGCCGTTCTACCGGCGGGAGCCGGCGCGCGATCCCGCCAAGGCAGGTGTTGGTCTGGGCCTCAGCATCGCTCGAACCGTCGCACGCGAGCATGGCGGCGATGTCACGCTCGGGAACCACAGCACAGGCGGGCTGCGCGCGCTGATCGAACTGCCGGCGTTGCCGCTGTGAACCCACGCACGGCGCGCGCGCAAGTTAAATTCGGGGGCGCCCCGTCGCGCGGACGCCCCAACTCTTACCGGACCGTGCGTGCGGCGAGATTGATTGTGAATCCGTCCGTGATCCTGGGCTTCGGTGTCTCGCCCTCCTGATAGGGCGCTGAGTAATAGGTACCGACGATCTCGTCCTTGGTGACTTCCAGCCGCATGAAGCCGAAATACTGATCGTCGTAGCTCTCCAGCCGCAGCGTGTCGGTGAGCTGCAAGGGGGCCATCGGCGGCTTACCCTTGATCTTGTTCAACGTGCCTAGCTTGGAATAGCCCCCG
>Ga0210392_10002184_pt1 | contig 10070 bp, 8 predicted proteins | sample IncBWC30OmetaG_FD_161057 | JGI IMG/M metagenome (GOLD analysis project Ga0210392, IMG submission 161057) | Forest soil microbial communities from Barre Woods Harvard Forest LTER site, Petersham, Massachusetts, United States - Inc-BW-C-30-O ...
TGCCGATATTCAACGGATAATCAAGCACTTGTCCGACAAGGGAATCGGCGTGCTTATTACGGATCATAATGTCAGAGAGACCTTGGGTATTTGCGCCAGAGCCTATATCGTCAGCCAAGGCAGCGTCCTCGCTTCGGGTTCTGCGGACCAGATTCTTGCCAACCCGCAGGTGCGTGAGGTGTACTTGGGCCAGGATTTCAAATTATAGGTTGGGCCTGAAAGAAATATGTTGAAGCCAAGTCTGCAGCTTCGCATCGGTCAGCAGCTGACCATGACCCCGCAGCTGCAGCAGGCGATCCGGCTGCTGCAGCTGCCTTCGCTCGACCTGCAGGCCCATGTGCGCGAAACGCTCGAGACGAATGTGATGCTCGAGGGAGAGGACGAGGCAGAGGCACCCGATACGGTGCGCGACCGCGAAGAGCTGCCGGTGCGCCTGGATGAGAAATATACCGAGTTGGACGGCATCAGCACGCCGGTTGATCAGCGCGAGACTCCGGAAGTCGAAATCGCCGACGAAGCGTGGGGCGAGCAAACCAGCGGGCCGTCCGACCGGGCTTGGTCGGGCGATGACGATCGCAGCAGCGATTTCAGCGATCAGCACAGTCAAACCCTGCAAGAACAGCTCATCGAGCAGCTGGAACTGGCCAAGCTGTCCGCGATCGACATCGCCATCGCCCGCGTCATCTGCGACGCCATTACGGACGATGGGTATCTGAAGGACTCGCTCGAGGACGTGCGCTTGAGCCTGCTGCCGGAGATCGAGGCCACGTCGGGCGAAGTGGAGAGGGTTCTCAAGATTGTGCAGTCGCTGGAGCCTGCAGGCGTGGGCGCCCGCAATTTGGGCGAATGCATCGCACTGCAGCTTCGCCAGCTCGATCCGGACACACCGGCGCGCGACGTGGCCATTCGGGTCGCTCTGGAGCACTTGGATCTGGTCGCCGGCCAGCAGTTGGTGCTGCTGCGCAGACAGTTGCGCTGCAGCGAGGGCGATTTGGAAATGGCGCTGGCGCTGGTGCGCTCCTGCCACCCGCGCCCCGGCGCGGCGGTCAATCCGACTCAGGCGCAATACGTGATCCCCGACGTTTTCGTGCGCCGCACCGATCACGGCTGGGTGGTGGAAATCAACCAGGCCACCGTGCCGCGCGTGCGGGTGAACCAAAGCTATGCGAATCTGATATCGCGCGCGCCCGACCACGCCATGCTGCGCACCCAATTGCAGGAAGCGCGCTGGCTGATGCGCAGCCTGGAAATCCGCAACGAAACGCTGGTGAAAGTCGCGCGCTGCATCGTGCAGCGGCAGACGAGCTTTTTCGAGATCGGCGAGGAGGCAATGGAGCCGCTGATCCTGAAGGACGTGGCCGAAGCGGTCGAGATGCACGAGTCGACGATTTCGCGCGTGACCACCGCCAAGTACATGCACACGCCGCGCGGCGTGTTCGAATTTCGCTATTTCTTCTCCAGCCATGTCGCGGCCGCGGACGGCACCGAAATGTCATCCACCGCGATTCGCGCCAAGATAAAAAAGCTGATCTCGCAGGAGAATCCGGACAATCCGTTGAGCGACGCCAAGCTCGCGGAAATTTTGTCGCAAGAGGGCATACCCGTGGCCCGGCGCACGGTTGCCAAATATCGCGAGGGCATGCAGATCGCACCGTCCAACGAACGCAAGCGAGCGGCGGCCCGAGCGTCTTAAAGTGAAAGGAGGAAACATGCAATTAGATCTCAGCGGTCATCATGTGGAAGTCACCCCCGCGCTGCGCGGCTATGTTCTCAAAAAATTCGAGCGGATCTCCCGGCATTTCGAGCAGCTGATTGACGTCCACTGCGTCCTCACGGTCGAGAAAATGAGTCACAAGGCCGAGGCCACGCTGATGGTGCGCGGAAACAAGATCTACGCGGAAGCGGCTGAAGAGAATATGTATGCCTCCATCGACGCGCTGGCCGACAAGCTCGACCGCTGCGTCAAAAAACACAAAGAAAAGACCTCCGACCACCACGCCGAGGATGTTCTGAAGGCGCGCTAGGAGCCTTGTCTCCCCATGTCGATGCGGCTGATCATCGTGAGCGGACTATCGGGGTCCGGGAAGAGCGTGGCCCTGCACATGCTGGAAGATATCGACTTCTATTGTGTCGACAACATCCCCGCGGCGCTGCTCAAGCCCTTCATCTCTCACACGGTTCGCGGTATGGGCGACACCTATCCGCGAACCGCCGTGGGCTTGGATGCACGCAATCGGGCCAACGAGATCGAAACCATTCCCGCGCTGGTCGGCGAACTGCGGCGCAGCGGCATCGATTGCGAAGTCCTGTACCTGCACGCGGCGGAGGAAGTGCTGCTCAAGCGCTATGCGGAAACGCGCCGCAAGCACCCTCTGGTCACCGGCGATGTGAGTTTGCGCGAGGCGATCGCCTCGGAGAGCAGACTTCTCGAACCCATCATCACCGCGGCGGATTGGGTGATCGATACCTCGAACATGGGCGTGCATGCGCTGCGCGAGCTGATCCGCGAGCGCATCGATCGCCGCAGCGAGGGGCGGCTGTCCCTGATGTTCGAATCCTTCGGCTACAAGCACGGCCTGCCGGGGGATGCGGATTTCGTGTTCGATGTGCGCAGCTTGCCGAACCCCTACTGGGATCACGCGCTGCGCAGTCTCACCGGCCGCGATTCAGCCGTGATCGCATATCTTTCAAGCCACGCCGGCGTGCGCGGCATGATCACGGACCTGATTGCCTTCCTGGAAAAGCGCGTCGGCGAATTTTCGCAGGCAAATCGCAGCTATCTGACCATCGCGATCGGTTGCACCGGCGGCCAGCATCGCTCGGTATACATTGCCGAGCAGCTCGCGGAACATTTTCGCAAGTCTCACCCCCAGGTACTGACCCGGCACGACTCGCTGCAGAAAAACCGGTAGCCGGTCTCCTAACTCCCCGCCCGGTACTGGCGTGCATGCTCCAATTGCAGGAAGTCGCGAATTTCCGCGGCGCGCGCCTTGGCATCCTGGTAGCCCAAGTCGATCATTTCGCGGGTGAAGCCGCGCTCGAACAACAGGTAGCTGAGCAGCAGCGAGTTGGCTGAATTGTGCGCGCCCAGTGCGCGCAGCAGCGTGCGCAAAGCCCGCGGCAGCTCCTTGAGGTGCCGGCGCGCGATTTCGTTGACATCCTGGGACGGCGTAAGCACCAGCGTCTCGATGGGGCGCATTTCGGCACTTTCGTTGTAGCGGTTGATGCGTTCCAGATTGGCATTCAACGTATCCATGAACAGGGAATCCAGCATGAAGCCGAACATTTGGCTGAAGGTGGGTTCGATGGCGGGCCGCGGCGGCGCCGCACCGGTGGGCGCAGGATCGTTGACGCCGATGATCACGAGCCGCGTCGCGCCCAGCAGTATCGCCGGACTCAACGGCGATGTTTGACGCATGGCGCCGTCGCCATAGTAGGCATCGCTCAGCAGCACCGGACGGAACAGGAAGGGAATCGCGAGACTGGCCATCAAGTGTTCCAGAGTCAGGGTGGCGCGCACCCCCTTGCGGTACACCCGGTGCCAGGGTTCCGCTGAGGCCTCCGCGGCGAAAAAAGTAACCGAGTCGGCATCGCCATAGCAGGTCGCGCTGATGCCGATGGCGTGCAGGTGAGTCTTGTACAAGCTGCGTGGAATGCCGTCGAAGTGCAAATGCGTGCGCAGCAACTCCCACAAGGGCGAATTGTCGAACAGCGCATGCGGCGGCTGCACCAGCCAGCCGCCGGTAATGAAGGCCATGAACCAGTGCATGCCGGATTTCAACATGCTCAACGCGTCCGCCTTGAAGACGTGGTGGACCCGAAAATCCCGCCACACCCGCTCGATGGCGTAGATCGAGCGGCGGAAATGCGCCGCATCCGAAGCGAGCGCAATGGCGCTGACCGCGCCGGCGGAGGTGCCGGTGATGATCGGAAACGGACAGGCCGAGCCGCGCCTCAAGAGATCGGCGATGCCTCTGAGCACGCCCACCTGGTAGGCCGAGCGGGCGCCGCCGCCCGTCAACACCAACCCGAGCTGCCCAGGCTCCTCGGTCACGTTAGCGCGTCGATGACATCGTCGAGCCCGGCCAGCGTCAAGGGATACATGCGCCCTTCGAGCATGTCGCGGGTCATGTCGATCGAGGCGGTTTGGCGCCAGCGCGATTGCGGCTGCGGGTTGATCCAGGCGAATTTCGGGTACTGTTTCATCAGCCGCTCGAGCCATACGCTGCCCGGTTCCGGATTCCAGTGCTCGACGCTGCCGCCGGCGTGCGTGATTTCATAGGGACTCATGGTGGCATCGCCGACGAGAATCAACTTGTAGTCGGGCCCGTAGGTGCGGATGATTTCGGTGGTTCCGACGTGCTCGTTGAAGCGCCGGCGGTTGTCCTTCCACAGCGCCTCGTAGACGAAGTTATGAAAGTAATAGTGCTCCAGATGCTTGAACTCGCTGCGCGCGGCGGAGAATAGTTCCTCGCAAGTCTTGACGTGATCGTCCATCGATCCGCCGATATCGAGCAGCAGCAGAATTTTGATGACGTTTTTTCGCTCGGCCTGCATTTTGATGTCGAGCCATCCTCCCGAACGTGCGGTGGCATCGATGGTATCGGCCAAAGCCAGTTCTTCGGGGACTCCGCGCCGCGCAAATCTGCGCAGCCGGCGCAGCGCAATCTTGATGTTGCGCGTGCCAAGTTCCACCTTATCGTCGAGATTCGCGAATTCGCGCTTGTCCCAAACCTTCACGGCGCTGCGATTGCGTCCACCCTCCTGGCCGATGCGCACACCCTCGGGATTGAAGCCGTAGGCGCCATACGGCGAAGTACCCGCCGTCCCGATCCATTTGTTGCCGCCCTGATGCCGTTCCTTCTGCTCCTCGAGACGCTTCTTCAAGGTCTCCATCAATTTATCCCAGCCGCCCATGGCCTCGATCTCGGCCCTCTCCTCGTCGGTGAATTCACGCACCGTCAATTTCTCCAGCCAATCGGCGGGAAGCTGGCGCTGCAAATTCGCGAAGGCGTCTTCGACGCCCTTGAAGTGCGCGGCGAAAGCGCGGTCGTAGCGGTCGTAGAACTTCTCGTCCTTCACCAAACAGGTTCGCGCCAGGTAGTAAAATCGCTCGGCGCTCAAGTCCCCCAAACCGGCTTTGAGGGCTTCGAGCAGGGTCAATAGTTCGGTGATCGAGACCGGCACGCCGGTCTTGCGCAGCAGAAAGAAGAACTTAACGAGCATTCCGGCGGTTTAAAAAAACGAGTTGCTCGAACAAGTGCACGTCCTGCTCGTTTTTCAGCAGCGCCCCGTACAGCGGCGGGATCAGTTTCTTGGCGTCATCGCTGCGCAGCACCTCGGGAGGGATCTCTTCGGTCACCAACAACTTGATCCAGTCGAGCAATTCGGATGTGGTCGGCTTTTTCTTCAGCCCGGGCGTCTCGCGGATCTTGAAGAACGTCGTCAGCGCCTCGTGCAGCAGCTCGCGCTTCAGATCCGGAAAATGCACGTCGACGATCTGCGTCATCGTCGCCGTGTCGGGAAAGCGGATGTAGTGGAAAAAGCAGCGCCGTAAAAAGGCGTCCGGCAGTTCCTTTTCATTGTTGCTGGTGATCACGATCACCGGCCGATGCTTGGCGCGCACCGTTTCGCGCGTTTCGTAGACGTAGAACTCCATGCGGTCCAGCTCGCGCAGCAGGTCATTCGGAAATTCGATGTCCGCCTTGTCGATTTCATCGATGAGCAGCACCGGCTGCACGTCGCAATCGAAGGCCTCCCACAGATTGCCTTTGAGAATGTAATTGCGAATGTCCTGCACGCGCGGATCGCCGAGCTGCGAATCGCGCAGGCGCGACACCGCATCATATTCGTACAGGCCCTGCTGAGCCTTGGTCGTGGATTTGATGTGCCACTCGAAAAACGGCTTGTCCAGGGCGCGCGCGATCTCGTTCGCCAACAGCGTCTTGCCGGTCCCAGGTTCGCCCTTGATGAGCAGCGGCCGCGACAGCACGACGGCGGCGTTCACCGCGGCCATCAATTCTTCTGTGGCGATGTATCGTTCGGTACCGCGAAATTCATTGGCCATTTAAGCTACTTTCGTGTGACGCGCAGGATTTGCATGGAATTCGTGCCGCCTGAGATGCCGCTCAGCTCACCCTTGGTGAGAATGATGTGATCGCTTTCCAGCACCAGTTTCTGGCCGAGCAGCAGGCGGAATATGGAGAAATAAACGGCTTCCCCCCGGTCCTCGACATCGTAGGCAACGGGGTAGACGCCGCGATACAAGGTCACCCGGCGGCGCGTGCTTTCGTGCCGGGTAAAGGCATAAATCGGAATATCCGAGCGCACGCGCGACATCCACAATGCCGTCGAGCCGGACTCAGTCAAAGTCACGATGGCTTTCACCGGCAAATGATTCGCCGTGTACATCACCGCGGCGGCGATGGCTTCATCCGTCTGCGCGAAGTAGCCGCTGACCCGCTGCCTGGCGCGTACGTGCTCGACTTCATATTTTTCCGCGCCGACGACGATCTGCGCCATGGCCTCCACGACCTTGGCAGGATGCTTGCCGGAGGCGGTTTCCGCCGACAGCATCACGGCGTCGGTACCGTCCATGACCGCGTTGGCGACGTCGGAGACTTCGGCCCGGGTGGGAATGGTGGCCGTAATCATCGATTCCATCATCTGCGTCGCCATGATGACGACTTTATTCTGGTGGCGTGCTTCCTGGATGATCAGCTTCTGCAGTCCCGCGAGCTCCGCAAAACCCATCTCCACCCCGAGATCGCCGCGGGCCACCATCACCCCGTCGCTCGCCTTGGTCACCGCGGCCAGATTCTTGATGGCCTCGGCGCGCTCGATTTTCGCCACCAGAAGCCCGTGCCCGCCGGCCTGGCGCAGCAAGCCGCGCGCTTCATCCATATCGGCGGCGTCGCGCGGAAAGGACACGCCCAGGTAGTCCACTTTCAGGCGCGCCGCAGTGACGATGTCTTCGCGATCCTTGTCGGTCAGCGCCCCGGCGGACAGTCCACCACCCTGCCGATTGATGCCTTTGTTATTGCCGAGCTCCCCGCCCACCAGGACCTTGGTCTTGATTCGCGGCCCGTCGATGCTCAACACCTGCAGGCTGATTTGACCATCGTTGAGCAGCAGCACATCGCCGGCGAAGACATCGCTCGGCAGTTTCTTGTAGGCAATGCCCACCGAGCTCTCGGTGCCGGCATCGACCGCCAAAGACGCATCCAGTGTAAATTCCGCGCCGTCCTGCAGCGTAATCTTCCCCGCCACGAATCGGTCGATGCGGATTTTCGGCCCCTGCAGATCGCCGAGCACGCCCACGTAGCGGCCGGCTTGGCGCGCGGCCTCGCGCACCAGCTCGATCCGTCGCGCATGATCGGCAACGACGCCGTGAGAGAAATTCAGTCGCACCACATCCACGCCGGCGCGTACCATTTCCGACAGCGCCCCGGGTTCGTCCGTGGCGGGCCCTAAGGTTGCAACAATCTTGGTACGCCGCAGGCCGGAATTCATGGAATTCATGCTGCGCGCTGCTCGAGTATTTCCACAGCGGGGAGTTTCTTGCCTTCGACAAATTCCAGGAAAGCGCCGCCGCCCGTGGATATGTAGGAAATGCTGTCCTCGATGCCGTACTTTTCGATGGCGGCCAGGGTGTCGCCGCCGCCCGCGAGAGAAAAAGCCTTGCTGCGCGCGATCGCCGTCGCCAGCGTCCGCGTGCCCTCGCCGAACTGCGCGAACTCGAACACTCCCACAGGGCCATTCCAAAGAATCGTGCCGGCGGAAGCCACCAGCGCGGCGATGGCCTCGGCCGAGTCCGGTCCGATGTCCAAAATCATATCGTCGGCGGACACCTGGCGAACGTCTTTGACGTCGGCTTCCGCCTTGGCGGAGAACTCGGTGGCGACCACGACATCGGTCGGCATGGGAATGACGATGCCGCGCTTCTTGGATTGCTCGAGCAGGCGCTTGCAGATGTCCAGCATATTGGGCTCGTACAGGGACTTGCCCACGTTGAAGCCGAGCGCCGCAAGAAAGGTATTCGTGATGCCGCCGCCGACGATGAGCTGATCCACCTTGCTCAACAGGGATTCCAGCACGGTAAGCTTGGTCGACACCTTGGAGCCGGCAACGATGGCAAGCAAGGGACGGGCAGGTTTCTCCAGAGCGGTTTCGAGCGCCGACAGTTCGCTCACCAGCAAGGGGCCCGCGCACACAATGGGCGCGTATTTCGCGACGCCATGCGTGCTGGCTTCGGCGCGATGCGCCGTGCCGAACGCGTCCATGACGTAGATGTCGCACAGCGCCGCCATGCGCCGCGACAGATCATCCGCATCCTTCTTCTCACCCTTGTTGAAGCGCACATTTTCCAGCAGCACGACCTCACCGGGACCGACTTCGACGCCGTCCAGCCAATCCTTCTTCAGAGCCACCGGAACGCCCAGCAGCTGAGCGAGGCGCTTGGCCACCGGCGCCAAGGAAAACTCCTCGGCAAACTTGCCCTCCTCGGGGCGTCCAAGATGAGACATGATGAGGACACGGGCTTTCGCAGTCAGCGCCGCCTGAATGGTGGGCAACGCGGCGCGAATTCGCGCGTCGCTGCTTACCGAGCCGCCCTGGATGGGCACATTCAAGTCTTCGCGTATCAGCACCCGCTTGCCGCGCAGATCGAGACTCGACATTTTTGTGATCTTCAAGTGCGGCTCTTAAGAGGCCTTCGACCAGGCCAGCGTGGTATCGACCATGCGATTGGAAAACCCCCACTCATTGTCGTACCAGGCGCACACCTTCACCAGCGTTCCTTCGATGACCTTGGTCAACGTCGCATCATAGGTGGATGAGGCAGGATCATGATTGAAATCCACCGACACCAGCGGCTGATCGTTGTAAGCCAGGATACCCTTCAGCGCGCCGTTCGCAGCCGCCTTGATGGCGCCGTGAATCTCTTCCACCGTGGTCTTGCGCGCCGCCGTGAAGGTCAAATCCACGAATGACACATTGATGGTCGGCACCCGAATCGAGAAGCCGTCGATCTTGCCCTTGAGCTCCGGCATGACCAAGCCCACAGCCGCAGCGGCGCCGGTCTTCGTGGGAATCATCGACATGGTCGCCGAGCGTGCACGGCGCAGGTCCGAGTGATACACATCCGTCAATACTTGGTCGTTGGTGTAGGAATGCACGGTGTTCATCACGCCGGCGAGGACGCCGATCTTGTCGTGCAGCACTTTGACCAGGGGAACCAGGCAATTGGTGGTGCAGGACGCATTGGAAATGACCGTCATGCCGGATTTCAGAATGCCGTCATTCACGCCGTACACGATGGTGGCATCGACATCGTCGCCGCCCGGCGCGGAAATCACCACTTTCTTGGCACCTGCCGCAATATGGGCGGATGCCTTGGCCTTGCTGGTGAACAAGCCCGTGCACTCGAGTACAAAATCCACGCCCATCTCGCCCCAGGGCAGTTTGCTCGGATCGCGCTGCGCGACCACGCGGATGCGATCGCCGTTGACCACCATCGAATCGCCTTCGACGTGAACCTCACCGCGAAAGCGGCCGTGCACGGTATCGAAGCGGGTCAGGTGCGCATTGGTATTGGCGTCGCCCAAATCGTTGATGGCGACAATCTTGAAATCACCGCCGTGCTTGCCTTCGTAGAGCGCGCGCAGAATATTTCGTCCGATTCGCCCATAACCGTTGATGCCCACTTTGATTGTCATGTTGTCTCGCTTCGCGACCTATCAACGGGGCCGAAGCGGCCCCGACCTTTGGGCGCTCGCTACGCGAGCGTTGAAACCCAGATATACCCACACCAAACCGCTACCTCAGTACTTTCTCGACTGCTTCCACGACCTTTTCCGCGGTGAAACCGAACTGCGGAAACAGCACCTTGGCCGGTGCCGAGGCGCCGAAATGATCGATGCCGACGATCTGCCCCTTCAAGCCCACGTAGCGCCACCAGGCGGCGCGTACGCCCGCCTCCACGGCTACGCGTCGCGTGACCGCCGCGGGCAGCACGCTCTCCTTGTAGGCATCGTCCTGAGCGTCGAACTTGTTCGTGCTCGGCATCGACA
>Ga0210392_10002187_pt1 | contig 10065 bp, 5 predicted proteins | sample IncBWC30OmetaG_FD_161057 | JGI IMG/M metagenome (GOLD analysis project Ga0210392, IMG submission 161057) | Forest soil microbial communities from Barre Woods Harvard Forest LTER site, Petersham, Massachusetts, United States - Inc-BW-C-30-O ...
TGCGCATCCTGCTTGCGCGGTATCGGCAAGGAGCACACGCTTTCCTGCGTTCCTACGCTGATTTTGCTGGCCGCGCACGCGGCGCGCGGCATGAGCTTGGGCTCCGCGACCATGCGCAAAGTCACGGGCTCGCAGAACGAGCGCTGGCTGGTGAGCTACGAGCGCCCCGACGGCGCGCTACGAGCCGCGCTCAGTGACGCCGAACGGCAGGTCACACGCCTATTGGTCGAAGGCCGGACGCACACCCAAATGGCTGCTATCCGCAACACTTCGCCGCGCACCATCGCCAACCAGCTGGGCTCCGCGTTTCGCAAGCTCGGAGTATCCGGGCGCACCGCCCTGATCTCCAAGCTGCTCCAGAGCAAGGCGCTACCAGCCGACACGGATATTGAGCAACGACTCCACTAAGCCGATCGGGCTGACGACGGTCACGCTCGAGGAAACGGCCAACGTCAAGCCGACCGCGCGGCGCGCCGAGTCGAGCGCCAAGCTGCCGCCTTCTCCCGCCGTAGCCAAGGGCGTGGTCAGAATTTGCTGACAAAAACGCGCGTTCCGCCCGGCGTAGCTGACGGCCAATGTCACGTTGACGCCCTTCACCAGACCCGTCGAATAACAGCTAGATCGTCCAGTTTTTTGCAGCATTTGGCCGATGCGCACGCGTGGCGCGCGCTCCGCAGCGTGGCCAATCCAAAACACACTGCGATCGAGATCCGCGAAGCTCACCTCGGCGATCGCAGCGTCGACGAAGTTGGGTTGCTCGTCGAAGTGCAAAGGCACGAAGCGAGCCAGCCGACCGAGCGTGTCATTGGCCTGAGTACCGCCGTCCGGAGCGCTCGGCTGCAAAATCGGGTCACCTTCCCGGCCTTCGTTGAGTGCCGCCAACACGCTGTTACTGCCCAACAAATAGTAGCGCTTCTTCTTGCCTAACTCGGAGTCGGCGTCGACCACCCCTGCCGCGATCGACCCAGACGAGCCCGCCACGCGCCCGACGCTGAAGCCACCCTGCGCGGGACGCGCTCGGCAACTGAGCGAGTTCGCCCCCGCGGCCGACGGTTCGGGCGCTTCGGACGCCGCCACACTCCCTACCTCGATGACGTCCGTCTTGCAGTGTTCGACCAGAGTCGGAATGCGGGCCTCGGGCGCAAGCTCTGATTCTGGCAACTTACGCGAAACGAGAACCAGCAGACACGGCTCGTTGGTTTCGAACCCGCGCACGGTCTTCCGCCCCACCCCGACACCGATCACGTTGGGTCGAGCCAGGAGCGACCTTTCTTCCCGATGCTGAATCGCCGCTAAAGCCTTGTCGACCTCCTCCAGCCCGTAAAACTCCACGATTTGCTCCTCGTACCTTCGAGCCCTGAGTGCTGATCTCGGTCACCGAAACGCTACCGAGACCACCCGGAGCATGGTGCGTTCCATTCGATGGTGGTGTGTTGTGGATCACACTTTTGCGTCGTCGTTGATTGTTTGTAGTCGAGTCGCGCAGTCGCCCCCGGAGCTGTGACGTATTTCACATCCGCTGCCTCACGACAGAGGTATGACGGAAACCGACGGACAGGGTCAGGGCAATTTTTTCGGGGAATAAACAGATGACAACGACGAGCAAGAACATCGATGGGGTCCAAGAGCTCACGCTGATTGCGACGTTGAAAAGCGGACTCGTGCCGTGCGTCGGGCAAACGCTCTCGTATGCATCGCGCTTGAGACTGCTGTTCGAAGCCCTGTTCGCGCAGCGCAAGCTCGAAACCGAAGCCTCCCTGTTCGAACAAGGCCTGCTCGAGAGCCTGCAGGTGCTGCGCTTCGTGCGTTGGGCGCTGATCGACGACGACACCAAGTTGATGCTCGCGGTGTCCTTCGATGGCCCGTGGGAGCCTTACATTCGCAAGATCGTCGAAGGCGCTGGGGCCATGTTGGACGTGATCTTTTGCCATTGCGACGACTACGCGGGTCATAGCTGCGCCGAGGGCTACCTCGGGTTTGCGGCTTGGGTTCGTTCGAAGCAGGTCGACATTCCGTTCATCTACACGGCGGACGCCGACCTGACCGTCGACGACGTGCGCTATCTGAAGAGCTTCGAGCGCGCCGCGGCCGCGGGCGGATCCATGTCGGCGATGAGCGCCGCCGTATACCCAGAGTCCAGCCGGCCACTGGCGCGCGCCTACGCTCTATTTGGGCTGCGCGCGCTGTTCCCGAACGTCGGCGATGTCGCCAGCAAGTACACCGACCTTGCCTACTTCGACATCGTGTCGGTGCTGGTGATGAAGCCCGATTTCCAGAACCTGGCGGAAAGCGCCGGAGTGCTCCAGGCCAATGGCGTCGAGCTCGGGCTGCGCGAGGCGGCGCTGCAGGGCTGGGTTACTGGGCTGATCCGGGATCTCGCGCCCAAGCTGGCACGAGAGAACGCTCCCCGCGCGCTGGTTCCGAAGGAGCTCGTTCTGCCCGAAACCGTGCAGGGAAATATCCTGACGTCCTACAAGGGCAAGGGCATGACGCATGGCTGCTTTGCGCTCGTGCGCTTCAAGAGTGCGACCGGCGGCAAGCGGCTGCTGGCCCGGCTCGCGACACGGGTCACCTGCGAGACGCCCCTGGACGGTCCGGACCTGCCACCCGTCACTTTCAATCTGGCGTTGACCTTCGAGGGCCTGCGCACGCTCGGGTTGACGGACGAAGAACGCGCGCTCTTTCCGAAGGAGTTTCAAGAGGGGCTCGAGGCGCGCGCCGGGCTGCTCGGCGACGTCGGCTGGAATCATCCGGAAAATTGGGCGCTTCCGGAAGGCAATTGGCCGATCGGCATAGGCAACGGCGACCCGCTCTCGCTGTCTTTGGTCGACGCAGTGCTCATCTTGCAGACCTGCGAAGAGAACGTCGCGGGTTATGCGCTTTCGCGGACCCTCGCCAACTACCTGGAGAAGCTCGAGCTCGATAGCCAGGGCGCCGAGCTCGAGATCATGCACGTGCAAGCGACCCGCCGCTTCGACGACAAGGGCCACCTCCGCTCGTTCGACGGCGCGAGTCAGCCCGTCGCAGCGGGCGAGCCCATTCCAAAGCGCATGGCCGAACGAGATCAGGTGCCACTCGGCGAGCTGCTGCTCGGCTACCCGAACCTACGCGGTGAGCTCGGCGCGCTGCCCGACGAGCTGCGCAAGAACTCCACGTTCATGGCGCTGCGCAACATGACCCAAGACCCGTCGATCTACGACCTGCTCAGAAACGAGGGTAAGCTCGACTTGGCGCTCGGGCGAAACCCCGAGGGCGCCAATCTGATCGACGGGAAGGAATCGAACGACTTCGACTACGCCCCCGGCAGCGACCAAAAATGTCCGTTTTTCTCGCATATTCGTCGAGCCAATCCGCGCACCCCTGTGCCCAACGCGCCGCCTCGCATCATCCGACGCGGCATGAGCTACGGCCCCAGGTGGACACCGGGCGGCAAAGAAAACATCGACGGCGCCCGCGGCGTGATGTTCTTGGCGTTCGCCGCAAGCCTCGCCGATCAATACGAGGTCGTGCAACGCTGGGTCAACGGCGGCAACAGCACGGGCGTGCTGAGCGCACACCCCGATTTGGTTGCCGGCACTTTTCGGCCAGGCGTGAGCCGCGAGCTTCAATATCGCACGCCAGCCGGCGTGGACACGATCAGCGTGCCACCGAAGCCCGCATCGACCCTGCGTTGGGGTCTGTACGCCTTCGTTCCGTCGACCGCTGCGCTGCAAGCGCTCGCCCTGCACACGCCGGGAAAATACCGACCACAGGCGTCCCCGGCCCCGGCCAAGCCCGCGCTTCCCACGCAATACGGCGCGCCGCCGCTGTCTCCAGTCGGTGAACGAGTCGCCGCGAAGCTGGAAGACATGTTTCGTCAAGACAGAATCAAGGCGCGGCTGACTGAGGTGGCCATGGCGGGCGGCATCGCGCGCGAGCCGGAGTACGCCGTGCTCGCGGTGAGCCGGCAGCACGTGGCAGCCATGCTCTCGAGCTCGGACGCTTATTCCGTACGCAGCTATTGGGCGCGCATGACCGCGTGCAGCGCCACGCTGTACCTCGGCATGGACCCCAAGCCGAAAGCTCTGCCCAGCGACGAGTACACCACGCAAGTTCTGCAGGACAGCTACGCGAACGAGTCGACGCTCGCCAACGAGTTCGTGCGCGGCATTACATTCGACAAAGCGTTCTACGCAGCAAGGAGCGCCGCCAACGCCTGGTTCGAGGAGAAGGAGGAGTCCTTCCTGCAAGTAATGCAGGCTGTGCAGGGCCGCCCGCGCGAACAGCGGCCGGAGCCGGTCTTGGATTTGCAGGCGCTCTCCGCGCGGGTGATCCGAGACGTTGCCTCGAGCTTGTACGGAATTCCAAAAGATCTGATCAGCGACGATCTAGATCTGCACAGGCCGGGAGCCGCGGAGTCGGCCGCGCTGCGCTGCCCGGTCGATCTCACCAGCGTCTTCGCGCACGTGTTCCCGCCGCGTCCCACCGCCACCGTCAGCGCCGATGCGCGCGCGCGAGGAATCAGCATCAAAGAGAAGGTGATGAGCTGGTACGCGGATCGCAACAACGACGAGGCCAAGGCCAAGAGCCCGCTCATCCAACACGTGCTCGGGGCCAACAATCAAACTGACGATTTCATCCAGCGCACGATCATCGGCTTACTCAGCGGCTTTGCCGTACCCACGAACGGCTCACTGATCAGCGTGCTGGACCAACTGGTAAAGACCGACGCGCTGTGGCGCTTGCAACGGCTCATGCCGGAGATCGCCGTGGACGGAGTCGGACACACGCAGCTGTTCGAAAACCTGACGCCAATCATGGCGCAGATCTACGATCTGATGATCAACGCGCCGATTCCGGCCATGGTTCATCGCACCGCAATGAGCACCGGCAACGTCGGTAACGTACCCGGCGTCTGCCCAGGAGTCGACGTCAACGCGGGCGAGATCGTCGCGCTTCACCTGGGCGCGGCAGCGAGCCAAGCAAAGCTCGAGCAGGCCTCGGACGCGTGGAAGTTCCTGTTCGGCGACCTGCCAGAAAAGGACAAACAAGCCCTCGGTAAGCCCGTGCACGCCTGCCCCGGCCAGAGCATGGCCTTCGGCGTGATAGCAGGCACCGTCGTCGCGCTGCTCGGTCAGAGGCGGTTGAAGAAGATCCCACTCGATCCGTTGACGTTGACCAAGTACACGCCGGAGAGTCCGCCGTCAGCGAACACCCAGTAGGCGTTCGGCCTCGGCCTTGTGCCAAGCCATGTGCAGCTCCTGGAAGCGAGCCCGAGCCGCTTCCAGGAGCGCGCGCGCCGCGTCGGGACGCTTCCAGCCTTGTTCCAGCTCGCCGAGCGTCAGCTCGGTGAGCGCGACTTCCCGTGGAGAGGCGCGGTGTTCGGCGGAGCGCAGCGCTTTTTCGCAGTGCTCGCGGGCTTGGTCTTCGCTACCGAGCCCCGCCAGAGAGATAGCCAGCACGCGGTGCGCCATCGATTTACCGAGCGCGTCACCGCGTTCGGCGCGCTCCAACGTACGAAGCGCATGCTCCGTAGCCAGCTCGACGCGGCCGGCCTCGAGCTCGGCTCGGGCCAGATGCCCGGAGCAGAATGACAGGTACAGATTGATGTCACGGCGCTCCAGCCATTGTACTGCCCGCGCCAGGGAATCGAGCGCGAGCAGAGAGCGGTCGAGCCGCCAACGAGCGTAGCTTGCCAGGGCCTCGCACATCGCGAGCACGTAGTGCCCGTTGACGCGCTCACCGGTGGCTCGACCCCGAGCGGCGGTTTGCAGCGCGTCTTGCCAAGAGCCTTGCCAGAGCTGAATCATGCCGAGCAGGCCATACAGCGAGCCCTCCACCGCATTGCCGGTGTCGCGCACCATGGCCAGCGCTTCGTGGGCGTGCACGTGAGCTGCGGCAAACTCACCGCGATCCCCCTTCACGAGCGCAAGGCAGCCGAGCGCGTACGCGTCGCCCACGCCGGCTGGCTGCCAGCGGCGCTTCATGTCGATGCCGCGGTTCAAGAAATCCAGCGCGGGCTCGTACTCGCCGCTTGCCGCGTAGCTCTGTCCGATGTTGACCAAGAGCTGCGCGGTCGCGCGATCCCGATGACCGCGCTCGGACAGCTCGAGGGCGCGCGTGAGATGTTCGAGCGCCGGCTCTTGAGCGCCGAGCGCGTAGTGGATCCAGCCACTCCAGTGCAGGACCAGCGCTAGCGCTTGGTAATCGTGCATCTCTTCGGCGTAGCGGGCGGCGCGCGCCAACACCGAAAGTTGCTCGCGCGACGGGTAGTACACGCAAGCCGCCGACCACTTGGTGACAATCGCCAGCCAGCGCCGCCGTGAAGTCTCGTCATTGGGCAGCTCGTCGATTTGTGCGAGCGCGGCCGCGTAGTGATGGCGTGCGCCGTCCAAGGCGGAAGTCGCAGCCGCCTTGTCGCCCGCGAGCTCGGCGTAGGTGGAGGCCGAGCGGTGCTCGTTCGCGCGCGCGAAATGCGCGGCCAGCACCTCGTAGTGATCGGCGAGACCCAGGTTCTGAAATTGACTCTCGAGCGTCTCGGCCACTTTTTTGTGCAACTCGCGGCGCTCGAAAATGCGCACGGCGTCGTACACGACCTCGCGCGTCAAACCGTGCTTGAAACGAAGCGTAGTCAGGGTCTCGGTCGTCTGTAACAGACCGCTTTCAATCAAGCGCTCCAGCCGCTGCGGGGTATCCGACCCCGCGGCGACTTTGAGCAGTAACCAGGACGGGAGCTCATTGCCGATGACCGACGCTGCTCCCAAGAGCTCGAGTAGCGGCGGTTCGAGCGCCTCGGCACGCGCCCTGATCAGCGCGTGCACGGTGGTGGGAATGGCGCCACCCTCCCAGTCTTCCAAGCGCTCGATACCCAGCTTGAAGCTGCTGCACAGCTCCTCCAAAAAAAGAGGATTTCCACCAGAACGCAAGTGCACGCCACGCAGCACGGCCCCGCCGAGCTCGCCCTCGACCAGCGAGCGCGCGGCGTGCATCGACTCGGCCTCGGTGAACGGATTGACGGTCAGGCCGGGCGCCTGAGAGAGCACTTGATCGTCCGCGGCGAGGCTGCGCGAGCCCACCACCAAAAGCAGCGCCATGTCGCGCGCCACGCGCACCAAGCGCCCGAGCACTTGGATCGACGCGCCGTCCGACCATTGCCAGTCGTCGAACATCAACACACGGGGCTGCTTGTGCACCGCGGCCAAGAGCAGCTCCGTTACCGCGGAGATGACGGCCATCTGCCGCTCTTCGGTGGTCGCCAGGTCGGTCCAATCTCGAATCGAGAGCAGCTGCAGGAACGCGGGCAGGTGGATGCGCAGGGACTCGTCGACGGCCTCCAAACCGCGCTCCAAGCGCGAGATGCGCTGCTCGAGCGGCGCGTCGTCCGGAACCGGCAGCAGCTCGCGCACGATCTGCAAAAACGGGCGTAGCGGCGTGACGCCGCCGTAGCTCTCGCACGAGCCGCGCAGCACGCTCACCCCGTCGCGCTGCGCGCGCAGCCCGAACTCGTCGAGCAAGCGGGTTTTGCCCACGCCAGCGTCGCCCAGCACGCACAACACGCCGCCGCGCCCGTTGCAGCAATCCGAGAGCGACCCTTCGAGGGCACGCAACTCCGTGCGGCGCCCCACGAACGGCGTGAGCCCGAGTCGCGAGCGCGCGTCGAAACGATTGGTGACCGCGACGCTGGCCAGAATGCGCCAGGCCAAGACCGGCTCGCGCTTGCCCTTGAGCTGCAGCGGCTCCACCGCTTCGGTCTCGAAGTAAGCCTCCAGACCACGGAGCGCGGCGTCGCTGACGATGACCTCGTCGCGCGCGGCCGCGCTGCACAGCCGTGACGCGGTGTTTACTGCGTCACCGGTGAGCTGATACTGGCCATGAAGCGGATCGCCCTTTTTCGCAAAAACTAGGCCCGAGTGCACGCCGATGTGCATGCGCATCCGAAAGCCGAGCGAGCCTGTGCCGCCCCACTCCAGTGCCCGCACGCGCTCCAAGAGCTCCACCGCAGCGCCGATGGCTCGACGCCCGTCGTCCTCGTGTGCTTGCGGTAAGCCGAACAGCGCAACGATGCCGTCACCGACGAATTGGTTGATTACGCCTTGGTGCTTTTCAACCACTTCGCTCCCGAGCTGCATCAGCCGACGACGGATGTCGGCGATCTCCTCGGGATCACTGTTTTCACTCAGCGACGTGTAGTCGCTGAGATCCGCGAACATCAGCGTCACGCGGCAACGCCGCTCGAAGCTATCGCTGTCCGGCACTAGGCCATCAGTGGACATCGAGCTCAACTCCGCGACACCGTCATGGAAACCGTCGTGCGCGCTCGCCCAACCTTCGAAAGAGCGATCCGGCGTAGCCCCGAGATTAACCTAGAATCAGCGCGCTCCGCGCTATTTTCTTGGCGCTTCCTCGCTACCATGACCCCGATTTTTTCGGGCCGCGGAGCGCCCGGGTCAAGCCCGCGCCATTTTCCTCGAGAAAGCCGCGCTGGGCTACTCCCAGCTCTAGACTGAGCCCGAGAAATCCTCGGCACAATTGACTATCGTATTGGCCGATGCGGAAGCTAATCCTGGTTCGGCATGGGCAATACGATCTCGAGACCGGCCGGCTCACGCCGCTAGGTCAGCGACAAGCCGCGGCGGTCGCCAAAGCGCTGCGCGACGTCAAGCTCAGCGCGATTCACTGCAGCACGATGCCGCGCGCTCGAGAGACCGCTGCCATCCTCAAGAGAGCGCTGCACTCGAGGCTGAAAATACGCTTCAGTCCGATGCTACAGGAAAGGCTGCCGACGCCGGTGCCCGGGTTGACGGAACGCTCTGACATCCCCGAGCTGCGCCAGAATCTAGTCCGCATGCAGCGCGCGCACGCCCGACTGGCTCGCCCCGCGCGAGGCGAGCGCACCGAGCTGGTGGTCGCTCACGGTAACTTGATTCGAATGATCGTGTGCCTCGCGCTCGAGCTGAAACCGGTAACTTGGCTCAAAATGAACATCCACAATTGCAGCGTAACGATCCTGTTCGTGAAGGACGACACAACGAAGATCCTCGGCTCGTTCAACGAGACGGGGCACCTACCGCCCAAGATGCGCACGACGGGTTAAGCGGGCACGCCCGCCAAGCGCCCAGCGGCTGCCGCGCGTTGACCGAGCGCTTCAGAGACACCCGCGGCTTTGCCCAGACCGAATGCGGGCATGTTCACGTACACGTTCTCGTAGTCGCCTGGGTGCACGCGGTAGGTCTCGTGCCAGATCCCGACGTCGCCGTTCATGCCGATGCGCTGGTTGAAAGCGCGCCAGGCGGGCAAGTGCTCGGCGCCGCGCAGCTTGGCGTAACCGAGCAGGTGTTCCATCGATTGCCAATAGCTGACCATCAGCGTGGTTCGGCCAAACCAGGCCTCGGCGCCGAGCAGACCGAGCTCGGGGTGCATCTCGAGCTCGCGCATCATGCGTGGCATGGCGAGCGCCGTGCGCAGCCACTGCCAAGGCTTCCACCAGCGGTTCACGCGCATGCCGATCAGGAACACGACCACGTCGCCCTCGACTGCGCTCATCATTCGTTGGTTGTAGGTCTTCATTTTGGTTTCCTTGCTTTGAGTAGCCTTGTAAACACTGTTAACTTCGTGACCAAAAAAAATCAGCCAGCCAAGCCGCGCAAGAGCTGCTCCACCGACGCACGGTAGAAGGCCGCAAATGCCTGGTCGTCGCCGACGGGGCTGAGGTGGTTGCATAGGCGCAGCGACACGAGGCCGTGTACGTGCGCCCAGATCAGCACGGCGGTGGTCTCCGCGTTACCAGAGGCGAGCACTCCCGCGGCCATGCACTCCTTGATCCGATCCACCAGGAATCGAAAGGTAGAATCTTGAGGCAGCGCGCTCGATTTTGGGCGCGGCTCTCGAGGCGCGGCAGCGTGGTTCAGCTCGTCCGCAGAGCTCATGAAGATGAATCGGTAATCGAGCGGATTTTCCAGCCCGAACAGGCGGTACTGCTCGCCGGTCGCCAGCAAACGTGCGCGCGGCGAGGGCTCACTGAGCGCTCGCACCAGGTAGCTCGAGAAGACCTGAAAGCCCTGCGTGCACGCCGCGAACACCAAAGCT
>Ga0210392_10002188_pt1 | contig 10061 bp, 8 predicted proteins | sample IncBWC30OmetaG_FD_161057 | JGI IMG/M metagenome (GOLD analysis project Ga0210392, IMG submission 161057) | Forest soil microbial communities from Barre Woods Harvard Forest LTER site, Petersham, Massachusetts, United States - Inc-BW-C-30-O ...
GACGTAGGGCCCGTATGCCTCCCAGGGAGCGGGCTGGCGATTCAACACGATACTTCCGGCAGGCAAGTCACTCTTCTTGAATCGCCAGCGCTCCAACGCTCTCGAATCGAACAAATAAACGTTCGCGGCCTTCGCGATAGGGATGTTTCGAGGGTTCTCGACGCTGGTCTCTATATATTCGACGTACACGTCGATAGGGGACGTCGTTTGTTTTTCCAATACCTTACGAAGTTCGCGGTCAATCAGAGTGACGGTGGGTGCCGACCGCCCTTGCTCATAAAGGGCCAGGACACGGCCGTTCTCCTCGGCGTTGGCGGCCCCGCATGCTAGCGCGAGCGTGAGGCAGGCAACCAGACGGGCTACCGGGCGAGCCCATCTTCGGCTCACCGTTGTAGGCACATCTCTGGACTTGACCGGTATAAGAATTTCCATCGACTGAGCGAGGTCCCGGATATAAATCTACCTGATGTTTCATGCCCAATTCCACTTTGCGAAGGCTGCAATTGTTTTAGATCGTGCGGTTAATTAGTGCCAGGTATCGCGAGCCGAGGATTTTTATGCCCAAAACCGCAGTGACGGCATTTCGTTTCTGATTTGTACTTCTTGAGAAAATGTGTCACGACCTTCGTACCTCGGACAAGGGGCACTCCCCAGTTAGTAACCAAGCGCTAGTTTTTTTTCACGATCCACTAAGAGTTCTGCTAGTAGAAACCTCTTTTGACATCCTCTACGGTCGCATGATGCAGGTGATTTTATTTCCTCGACCCGAAGACAGTTTGTGCCCATTGTCAGCTTAAGGGCAAAACTTCTTAAAGAGAAGGCTGGGATCGGCTAAGGCAACTCCGGTGGTGAGGTCTGGCACGGAGGATGACATCGATTCTCCGTACCATTACCTTGAGCGATTGAGAGATCTCATTAAGGGCCGTACTTCTCCAATATGCCATCCGCAGTTTCAGGTAGATTTCTAGGTCGTGACAGTTACTTTTGCCAGCAGATTCGCACCGATCTTGCGGGTAGTATCAGAATAGGTCAGCAGTGCAGGCGGAATACAAAAACATGGAACGCGATATTGTGGCCCACCCGTCGCTTTTGTTAGCAGACGACAATCCCGTGCTTCTTGAAACTCTTATCGAGATGCTGGAGCCTGCTTATAGAGTCGCCGCTGCATTGAATAGTGGGGCATCCGTACTGGAAAGAGTCGTTGCACTCTGTCCTGACCTTGTCATTCTGGACATCTCCTTAGGAGATTTGACGGGATTTGAAGTAGCCAGGCGCCTAAAAGGCAGCGGTTGCCGCGCCAAGATCATCTTCTTATCGGTGCATGAGGACATCGATTTTGTGAACGCGGCTTTTGAGCTGGGCGCGTGCGGTTATGTGTTCAAATCTCGTATCACCGCAGATCTCACGAAGGCGATCGATACCGTCCTCGATGGAGGTCAGTTCGCTTCCATCTATTCGCAATGGGTACACTAAGCAACCGCTATTGCTGATGCGGTCAAAGGGTCCGCGAAAACTGAATCCGCAAGCTGACAAATATTGGTTGTGTGTTGGGTGACGTACCCAATGGCTAGAAGTTGAACTCCAGGCCAGCAGTAGGACCTTTCTGCGTTTGGCGGACATCGAGGCGGCTGTTCGTCCCATGGATTGCGAGGTGATTGAACTGTGCAAGGTATTTCTTAGTCGGTCCCCGACATTACTCGGAAGCTCAAGAAGCACAAATAATGGGGCTACAGGCCGCGCGACGCACGATCGCGACCGATCCACCTAACGTCCCTACCTATTGCCAAAGCTCCAGCTAAGTCCTGAGCTAGTACCGTAGTCGCTGCCCTTCAGTGTCGGCGGAGGGCGAGTATCCCAGCTTCCATAGAAAGAAAAGTTCCACTTGAGATCGCCATATATCTTTAGGTAGTAAACGGCGTTCGTATTGAAATGGACACGTCCGGCATCGTTGATTGCCGGAAGGAGAGATGCCGTGACATCCAGATTTGTTTTCTTGAATTTGAAGGCCTTGATCTCGGTAGAAACGAAACCAACTGCGATATTTTGTGTGCCCTGATGGGCAAGGTTTTGCGTGTAGCCCACGTTCTGCCAACCCACGCCTCCGAGCAAGGAAATACTTGCACGGTTGGTATTTTTTAGATAACGACCAATTCCTCCACCGAGGGTGGTTTGCAGACTGATCTGCTGCACTGAGCTTTGAAGGAAGGAGGCACTACCGGCATAGAACCAGTTATTCCGGCGCAATAGCTTCATGGCGCTTATGTCTATCTGGTTGCGGGTACTAATGGGGGCGCCGCTACTCGACGAAAGGGAAGAGTTGTAGTTGAACTGCGACGACCAGCGCTCTCTGTCATATGCAACCTGCGAACTGACGTTGTATTGGGCGGATTCATTGCCTTTCGAATAAAGAAATCCGGTGTTTATCGCGCCATTGAATCGACTCCAAAAGGCCTCAGAGGTTTGGTTCAGCTTGATAATCTTGCTCCGCGCGACCTCCACTTCACCCTTTGGGACCGCATTCTTTGGAGCTGCATTCTTTGGGGCTTCATTCTTTGGGGCTGCGGCAATTTCAATTTTGACTGGCGGGTCATTGGAGACTCCAGAAATCGACAACTTCCCGGTATACACCTGACCACTTTCAGTTTGTATCAGGAACAACCGATCGCTCTCGAGGTTGGCTACCTGGGACCACTGCACCGATAGTGTTCCGTCAACGTAAGCCAAATCCACTCTGAGCACGCCGGAGTCGAGTCCTTTGATCTCACCCTTAAAGCGATCGCCATTTTTCATGACGAGGATGTCCTTCTTCTCCTGCCCGAAAAGAGGCAGAGAAAGAAGTAGTGTGGAAGCGAGGATGATCGGTCGAATTGTCATGGCGTGTCTCGTTCTCCATGCAAGTTCTGAGCTCCGGCATCTCAACCCAAGCGGTACGTGAGTTACCCCCTGTGACGGATATCCACATACCTGTGAGGTGTCTCAAACTTCTTAGAAGACCCGCCCAATTTGGAAATAGAAACGCCCATGGCCATAATCACCAACCGCGCCGGCGACTAAGATCGGACCAAATATCGTGTTCACGAGAAGTCCCCCTGCAGCGTCGAACGGGAGATGCGGGGGGTTCGGGGCGAGAGGGAGCTTGTAGGTCTTTCCCAACTCCAAAAAGCCAAGAAAGTTAACCGTACTGCCCAGGAACGGCGGCAGTTTCGCCAACTCTCGAATGTAACCCACTTGCCCTAGAAAATATTGGTTTGTCAGTAACTCATTTGTGCCCCACGCCACCAACTTCCGCGAACCACCCAGGGAGAATGACGGCGGTCCCGTCTTAAAGCCATAGCTGCTGCCCCCAAACGCGGCCACATAAACAGATGACGGCTCATTCAGGCGGAAGAAGGCTTCAGCGTTTATTTCAGTGACCGGAAAGGGTCCCGGGGCGGCGGGATTCGTGCTATACCCCTTGGTGTACATCAACAGACCGACGCCAGAGCGAGGAATCACGGGGTTGTCGAGTGTTGTTAACTCGTACTGGATCCTACCGTCGCCAGTCGTCCCGGAGGTTGTGGGGAAATCTGGTACGTTCCCAATTGTTGGAGTGGCTTTCTCATAGCCACCTTCATAACCCATGCGTAATTCGCCGGTCCTTCCGAACGAATATCCGGTATCAATGCCACCAAGCGCCTGGCGTATACGGTAGCTGGCCACCAGGGTGTTACTGGAGTAGACGTTAAATTGCTGGCTGTTGAATCCAAGTCTGGGGGAAATGAACCAGTTGCTGGTCGTTGTGAATGGGTGGTAGTACTCGCTAGCGAATTGGTATTGCGATCCAAGAATGATGTCGGTGCGCAACTCCGACCGGTAGCTGCCTACATCCATAAATGTAATTCTGCTCCCAAGGCTGAAGAGGACATTGTTGTATTCCGCACCGTCAATCACAATGAGAGGACGCACGATAGGGGGTGCGTAGGATTTCTGTTCAGCCTGAACTTGCAGACCCTGTTCCCCGTTTTTCGTTGTCATGGAATAGGTAGCAGTAGCGAACCGTCCACCACCGACGATGGTCATCATGTCGTTGTCAATTTTCGTTGGATCAACGGGCTTCCCTACCAGCGACGCCATCTGCTTTTCCATAGCTTTCGCCATGTCTGGAGAGGTCCCGGTAACCTCGACGAACTGTGGTATTGGTGCAACCCTTCGGCGAGAGCGTCGATTTGCAAGATACTCCTCCCACTCGGCCTCGCTCACGGAAAAGGCGGACAATACGGAGGCTTTGGAGGCGGCTGCCTCATATCCCAGCTTGATGATGGCATCGGCCTTGTTGTAGTCAAGAGATGTGTATTTCTGCAAGGGAACCACGATGAGCAGATCGGCCTGCTCCATCGATCGAACTACGTTGGCCTCGGACATGACGGAGATGGCTTGACCGAGGACACCGAAGCTTGACAGGTCGGCGTTTGGATCCAACGGGGCAGTCTCGAGATGGACTCCAAGGACGATGTCGGCCCCCATCGATTTGCCAACATCTATCGGGAGATTGTCGAGCAGGAACCCATCAGCGTAGAGGTGTTTTCCGGATCGGACTGGCGTGAAGATGCCCGGTAACGACATGGTGGATCGCATGGCCAATGCAAGAGAACCGTCGCGGAAGACATGCGGTTTGCCGGAGATAAGATCGGTGGACACACAGGCAAACGGAATAGGAAGGTCATTAAAGCTTGCAATCTCTGAATATGGAAGCGCGACCTTATCGAGAACCAGATTGACTCCCTGACCTGTATTGAATCCTGACGGAAATCGCAACCCGCCCCTCAAACCGAATTCAAGTTGACCAGGGAAGTCGCGGGCGTCTTGTTTGCGTCGAAAAGACAGGTCTCTGAATGGCGTCACTGCACTTAGTACCTGGTCCCAGTCGATTCCGTTGATGAGTTGCCGGACCTCTGCGGGGGATAGGCCGGTCGCGTACATACCGCCGACCAAACCTCCCATGCTGGTTCCGGCGACATAGCTAACTGGGATGCGGTGTTCCTCCATCCACGTGATGACACCGATATGGGCAAGACCTAACGCGCCGCCGCCCTCGAGGACGAGACCGAGTTTCGGGTGACCTGTCTTACCATTCTTCGGAGGATCCTGGGAATGGCCATAAACGCTCGCCGCCAAAACAAAAAGTAGAAACAACGACCGCGCGGCTCGGATCTTCATGCTTACCCTCAGTCTTTGCGTTATGTGAATGGTCCACTTTCAATGCCACGTCTACACTCAGCGCGGCGAGCAAGCAGGCGCGCAATAACCGGAGTGTCTTCGCTTTACGCGAGACAGTAGATGAATTTGCGCAATGATGCCTCGTTTTTCAGGTGAGGCCGCGGCCTCGAAATGCCCTATGCCTTCCGAATAGTGACGACGTTCACATTATTCAGGCAGCCCGCCGTTGCAGGAACTATCAAATCTAGCAGGCGCAGCACTAAAAGTTGCCAGCGAGCAGGGGGTAGCCGGAGCATACTTTCAGTTCTTATTTGCGAAACCTTGTTATCGCAACAGCTGGGATCAACTGGGAGGGAAGGGGGACAGAGTCCCGTCCATCAGGGTCGAACTCCTGCCGATCGGCCTGAAGGAGCGAAGGTGGGAAGACTATGAAGAAATCATTTGGTGCTTAATCGCATATCCGAGAAGTTCGGCGTTCGTAGTGATGTTCAGTGTTTCCATCATGCGATATTTGTGAAAAGCGACTGTGCCGGGTTTCACGTCGATAACACTTGCCACCTGCTTCATCGACAAACCCTCGGCGAGTAACTGTAGAATCTCGCTTTGCCTTTTCGTGATTCTCTTTTCTTCGGTGAAGGGCTCTCTCTTATTAAGAAGAAATGTCACCGTTTCCTTGGCAATGAGTGGCGAAAGATAGGATTCCCCGCGATTAACCTTTCTAACCGCAAGCAAGAGTTCATCGCCGGCCGACTGCTTGAGAACGTAGCCGGAGGCGCCGCGACGGAACGCTTCGGCAGCGACATCCGCAGCTAATGTCATAGTAAGGAAGACCAATTTGATTCCAGGCGTTTTTTGTTTGACCTGTTCGCCCGCATCAAGTCCATTTAACCGTGGCATGTAGATGTCGAGGATAATGATGTCCGGCTTCAATTCGGCTGCGGCATCGGCCAGATGGCGGCCGTCTGTAACGATGCCAACTACAGAAAATTCCGGCTCGAGCAGACTCTTGCATGCGTCGGCTAAAAGCTGGTGATCGTCGGCGATCAGAATTCGTGCTGCGGCTCGCTGCTCTCTCATCGTAGAACCCTCCGATAGTCGTTCTTCAGTGAGACCCTTGAATTCAGTTATGGGTCCCGCCAAACTGTCGCATAGATTGATATCTCGAATATTAGTTCGCGAACATTCTTCTAGAAAACTTTTCGTCTTGTAGACGAGATTTATACGTCGACCTCTGCGCGATGTCAATTATTCCAATGTTAAGTTTCGTTATACCTCTCAAAAATTCGACCCTGCCACCTATTGTGCGGGCTGATATGCCGAATTTTGAATCTGCACACCTAACTGCTTACTGACCCCATTCACCTGATTTGTCGCAACATGGTTCGTGCCATCTGGCAGCTTGGCAAACTGAACAGCAATTGTGACTGCGTCACTCGGATCAGTAAGATAGCTGGCAACCTGGACGCTTTGGATTGCCTTCTGCTGCTGATTGAACACCAGCGTCACCGAGTCATTCGGTTTGAGATAACTCTTAATAATCAGGCTAACGGTGCCTGCGGCGCCACCCGGTTGCATCGAGATGTTGCCTTGCTGATGGGCCTGCTGGAGCGCCTGCGGGTCAAGCTGAGAGTATTGCTTGCCGAGGGCCGCGATTTGCTGCCCATAGGCCTGAAATTCATCTGTTTTCTTTTCGACAATATGCTGCTTGAGTCTGCGGCCACTGGGTTCCGGTGGTGCCTGGGGGTTCAGTTCGGTTTTCTGCTGTTGACCATCAGGCCCTATCCGCACCTGGAACTGTTGTGTCTTCTTGACCTCGCCCTTCAAACTAATAGTCTGTTGCTCCAACCATGTGTAATGGGCTAGCGCTTGTTTGTTCGCCGCAGAGGACTGTTTGATTTGTGCAAGCTTCTCCTCCAGTGCAGGACTCTGAGCCAGCGTCTGCGTAATTGCGGACAAAACCGCGCACAGAGTTGTGGCAGTCGATAGTGTGGATGTAAATCGTCGTCTCGAATGATTGTGCATGGAGGTTTGCCTCTTCAGCTGCGTGTCAGTAGGTTCTGAAACGTTGGCACTCGGCGCCCTGGGTGAGCTACGTTACCTGAAACCTTCGTTGGGCCAAGCAGGTTTCGCTTTTGGGTAGCAAAGCTGAGCTCGAAAAAAACCCTTTTCCTCGCTAAAGTTCGAAGATACCTAGCGTGCAGCGCTTCTCCCACTATCAAAAGTCCTAGTGGGGGTGCAGCAAATGTACAGATGGCATTCTTGACACGGTCTGACCAATTGATCGACTTTTTTACTTTGTTTGTCGCTTTCCGGAGGCCTACCTGATAGCTACGGTTTTAAGGAGGATGTCCAGATTTTCCGGCGAAACGATGAAGTTGGCCGAAGACCAGTGATACGACTCGAATAGTTATAGGACTGGCGTTGATAGGGCGCCGGGTAGAAAGACGAAGCTGAAGTCTAGTAACTATTCCGATATGTACTAGCAGATATGTCAGCAGCGTCAATGTGGATGAATCCTTAGTCTTTTACCGAGCAGGCCTTTGTGTCGGGCTGAGAGAGGGACCTTTCATTGGTCCATGGAGGTGTGCAACTCTAAGGCCGATCTCGAACACCTACGATGACAGGCGATGCCAAGTCGTTCATGAAGTCACCGGCCTAGAGCTTATTTTTGAAAAGTGAAGCAATCCGAGGTTCCGACAATGAAGACAGTCGCCACGAGAAATGGGGAAACAGAGACGACAGCAAGCGGCATCGGCGATAAGACCGTCGACACTCTCGGATCACAGATCAATATCTCTATTTTTCTGGGTCTTTTGATCCTCACCGTGTTTGTCATGCCTTCGATTGGGTTGGGTGACAGACACGAAGAATGGTACGGCGACACCGTGTTTTTGATACTCATCTGCGCCGGGACGGCCATCGCGTGGCGTCGCAGAGGCCTCTTCCTGTTCTCGGCACTTGTGGGCATCATTACACTCGCTGCGCGATGGATGGCTCTATGGAGGCCTAGCCGTGCCTGGCAACTCTGCAGCGAGGTAGCTACACTTACAGTGATTCTGGTGATTTCGTGGATACTAGTTTTGCATATCTTCCGTCGGGCCAGGCCGATAACGGCAGTCAGCATTCAGGCCGCGATCGCTGTCTATCTACTCTTTGGCTTGGGCTGGGCCAACGCCTACCTGCTTGTGATGCAGGGTAATCCGCATTCATTTCACAGTACGGTCGGCCTATCCTCTTCATCGTCTGTAGAGTGGTACTACTACAGCTACGTGACCCTGACCACATTAGGTTATGGAGAAATTACGCCGTTAACTAGGGTCGCGCGCGCGCTGGCTACCGGAGAGGCTGTCACGGGGCAACTTTATCTCGCAGTTCTTATTGCGCGGTTGATTGGAATGGAAATCATTTACTCACAACAAAAATTAGCTCAGAACACTAGTTAGTTCCACTGCGGACCAAGGAAGGTCAGGCTGGCGCTTCTCTTCCAGAAAACGGATTAGATCTTGATAAACATACTGCGGCGGTAGAGCGCCCAAACGGGTACCCAGCAAACGGCGACAAATCCGATCGAATAGAGCAGAGAGGCAAAGGGCTGGTCTGGCACGACATGCAGCATCGGGCGGAAGAGGAGCTGCTGGAGGTTTATGCCCAGTTGGGGATGTATGCTGCTGAGGGTTGATTGCAGGAGCTCGGAAAAGACGTAGGCCGCGATGGCGTTGGTGCCGAAGACCAGAAGGGGATTGAGGAAGCGGGAATGGCCGGAGGTGCTGGGGCTCTTGTCGCGGAGATCGACTATCAGGAGACAGAGCGCGAGCAGCAGCAGGCTGAGGCCGCTGGCGAAGAGAACATAGGAGCTAGTCCAAAGCTTCTTGTTGATGGGAAAAGAGAGATTCCAGAGGCCTCCCAGGAGGACGGCGGAGAGTCCGGCGGTCGCGATTCCGTCTGCCTTTGCTCGGAGTGTGCGCTGGGTGCGCAGCCAGATACCGGTGAGGAGACCGAGGAGGGCGGTGGCCAGAGCGGGAATGGTGCTGAGGAGGCCTTCGGGATCGCGGGTGCGCTCGTAGAGGTGAGAGGCGGAGAAGATCTGGCGGTCGAGCCAGGCAGTAAGATTGGCGTCGCGGTCGAGGAGGGGGATGTCGCGGGTGGGGATGCCGTATCCGGGGACGGGGACGAAGCGCATGAGGATCCAGTAGGCGGCGAGCGCGGCGATTGCCAGGGCTGCTTTGCTGCGCCAGCCGGGGTTGATGAGATAGAGCGACGCAATCACGAGGTAGCAGATCGCGATGCGGGGGAGCACTCCATAGAAGCGCATGGTGTGGAGATGGAAGTATGGGAAACTGTTCACGATAAGGCCTAGCAGGTACAGGATGATCGAGCGGCGCAGGACGTGCACGAACAAGGACTGCCGGGTTGCTCCCTGCGCTAGTCGGGCGGCGGTGGAGTAGACGGTCGAGATGCCGACGAGGAAGAGGAAGGTTGGGAAGACAAGGTCAGTGGGGGTGAAGCCGTTCCAGGCGGCGTGCTTGAGCGGCCAATAGGCATGGGCCTCATTGCCGTTGTTGTTGACAAGGATCATGAAAGCGATGGTGAGGCCGCGCAGAACGTCGAGCGAGAGGAGCCGCCCGGGACGCGCGGCGATCAGCGAGGGCTTGGCGCTAACGGCGGATGGACTCGTTGTTGATGGGTTAGTCACGGTCATGAGTTACTCGTGCGCCTCCAGATGCTGGGTAGGAGCGAGATGTAAGGTACGTGCAATAGCGAGGGCGGCGTTGTAGGAATCGCCCTGAGCGTTGACGTCGTAGACCTTCCGGCTGTGATTCCATCTGTCGCCAAAAGCATACCAGTCGATGGTCTCTGGAGGTCCG
>Ga0210392_10002189_pt1 | contig 10059 bp, 6 predicted proteins | sample IncBWC30OmetaG_FD_161057 | JGI IMG/M metagenome (GOLD analysis project Ga0210392, IMG submission 161057) | Forest soil microbial communities from Barre Woods Harvard Forest LTER site, Petersham, Massachusetts, United States - Inc-BW-C-30-O ...
TGAAGGTGTAGACCGTGCCCGACCCTTGATAGGAAATCACGAGCAAATTGCCGGACTTGTCAAACGCAAGCTGAACGGGATCGAGCGGATTATCCCGCACGACGGAAAGTTGGCGCGAAGACGCCGACCAGCGATAAATCTTCTGCCATTTGGCATCGACAAAATAGAAGTCGCCGGAACTGTCGACAGAGCCACCGGAAATATTGAAGAAGCCGCCAACGAGTTTCTCTACTCTGGCGCCATCGGCGAGGACTGGAGCGGGTCCCGCCGGAACAGTTTGCGGCTGGTTTCCGGAAATGGTGAGCCATGCAAATTCGCGCTGGCGAATTTCAACATGGTGAGTCTGGTCGAAAACGGCATTGTCAAACGAGACTTTGCTGTCGCTGTAGCAGTGAACATTGCGGAAGCGGATATTTTTTGAGTTTTCGATCTTCACAGCGTACGGAAAAGGCTGGTAGCTGCTGACGACGCGATACATATGCAGGTTGGCGATGGTGATGTCGCTGGAATCGCGGATTTCGAGCGGCAACGCGAAACCGCCTTCGCCGCGCTCCTCTTCCGTTTGCAGCGCATAGATCTGCCACTTGGCGGCATGCTGCAGCACCACTTCAGCGCGGACATGATGCTCGCTGGACAGTTCGTAAATGCGTCCGCTAGTGGAAGTGTTGGAGATGTACAAGCCAGCCTGCGCAAACGGGCTGGGAGTCCAGATGTCGAGGAACGTTCCGCCACCGCCGTTGGTGATCCAGAGACTGGGATATTGGCCGTCCCAGCGGCGCTCGATGTCGGAGTCCGCGGTGTTGTTGTTATTGTAGATTTGCTCCCAGACTTTGCGGCGTTCGTCGGGCGTAGCATTCGGATCGACGGTGCCGTGACCGCCGAGAAAGCGCACGTCGTTGAGCATGGAATCTTTGCCGGCCATCCACTTCGCGGCGACCGCGCGCGGATTGATGCCGTTGGTGTAAAGCCCGATTCCGGTGACGATATTCGTGCCCCCCTCGGGCGTTTCGAGCAGCGGCTTGGGAGTGCCGACACCCTGGAACGCGGGAGTTCCGTCGGCAAGCAGGATACGCGTGACGCTTGGATGCAGGCCAATGAGGACGGTGTCTGGCTTGAGGACAATGGTGTCTGTGACGCGATACTGGCCGGATGGGAAATAGATTGTTTTGTGCTCGGCAATGACCTTCTGCAGCGCGGCGGTGTCGTCGGTTGAGCCATCACCGGTGGCGCCGAGAGAGCGGATGTTGACCCAAGTATTCATCGGGGGCAGATCGCGGATGTCGGACTCGACGGGTGGCGGAAGTGTGCTTACAGGCGCGGCGTCAAAAATATCTTTCGGAACAGGAGTGCCGCCAATGTCGTCGAAATGAAGACCGTGCGAGAAAGTTTTGACCGCATACATTTGCTGCGGGCCGGCGACTTGCTTACCACTTTCGCGGAAGAGCGCAAAAACAGGGACGCCACGGCAAATCACATTCTCCATGTTGATTTCTGTGCGCGGACTGTTTTCGTTACTGATGATCACAGCCGGGCCGGAGATATTTTCGAGGCGCGCATCCTTGATCCACAGTTCGTCGGAATATTTGGCGTCGATGGAAATGGCCGTGGGAACATTTGTGAATTGCGGGCGGATCAGGGTGAGACCCGCTTCGTGCTCGCGGATTGCCGCTTCGGTTTGGCCCTCGAAAGTGCTGTCGATTACTGTGAACTGCCATCCGGGCGAAGGCTTGCGGGTCCAGATGCCATATTTGCCGCCGAAGAAATGCAAATCGTGCGCGACGTTGCCGCCGTCGTGAATTCCGGCAAGGGCTGAGCCGAGATGAAAATCCATGTGCGCCAGGAAACAGTGCTGGGCGTAGCGCGCGCGGATGCCTACGGCACCGGGATTGCCTTCGTGCATCTCGAGATCAATGTTGCTCAGCGCGGAATAAAATGTGCCAGGGCTTGCGTCGGGAGGAGTGGCGTTGGCTCCCTGCGCGGTGGCCAAGGAGCCAGCGTTTTCTGCCGGGCGGCCGCCTGCAAAGAAAATCATGTAGCTCGGACCTTGCTGAAAACCCGGCGTGTTTGCGGCCAAGACCAGCACCGGCCGCGTCGCGCCGTAGCCAATGACACGGATACCGGGCCAGATGTAAATCGTGCGGGACAGGCGGTAGCGGCCGGAGGGCAAAAAGAGAATGCCATGGACGGTCGTTTCCTGGACCTTGTTGATGGCTTGCTGGAGGGCATCGGAATCGTCGGCCAGGCCGTCGGCGTGAACGGGAAATTTGTCGGGAGTGAAGTAGACCGCTCTGGGGTCGTCCAAGCGTTCCGTGTAGGAGGAATTGGCGCACGACGGTGCACACACAACCAAAAGACTGGCAAAGGCAAAAAGCATCTTCAGCATGAATTGATCACCAAGTGGCTAGCCCGAGGATTCAGCTTGTGAAAGCGAGAACGCACTATCATAGCGGACTGCGACGGCAGAACATGGAGAATATTTCTCGAGGCAGAGCTACAGGCGCAGCATACGCGGAGGCCGCGACGCCAGTTTCCGCGAGGCCGATGCGGAGGATAGCGGCGAGGCGGTGCGCGAGGATTGCGGGGTAACGCGCTCCACGGTTTCATCAGGAAATTGCTCCGCCAGGATGCGCCGGAGTTGCTCGCAAAAATCCTCGCGCGAAAGTTGCTTGCGGCTGCGCGCAAACGCAACGCGGACAATCTCCATGCGCTCTGGTTTGACGCGCCCAAACCGCTCGACGGTCAGACTGGTCGGCGATGGCCAGCACGCGGCGCGTGACGTTATATGCTACCTGGCAGGTTTATCTTGCTTTGGCAAGTTGCAGACTGGTTACGCGCACGGCAGGGAGCTGCATGTTCCAGGAAGGAGGGACGTGATCAAACGAAATTTCAAACGAGCGTCTTTCGCCGGAAGCCAGGACAGCAGGAGGAGTACCGAGAACGGCGCGGGCCTCGCGGAGCACCACCTGGTTCATTTCGTCGGAGAACTCCACGGAGAGTTCAAGGGTGGCAATGGCTTGCGGGCCTCCGTTGACAACTTCTGCGTTCAGGATGGTGACTTCCTGGTGCAGAAAGTTTTCCGCACGGCTCATGGCAAGGTTTTCGACGCGCACATTCGTGGCGTAGTCCTTCTCGGAATCGCTCATTCTAGGAGTCACGACAAGCGGCAGAGTGCCCTGCTGCGGTGGTGGGGGGGATTTGAAGAGGAACCACAGGCTCGCGGCAATCACGAAAACGACTATGGCCGCAAGCACCAGCGTGACGCGCCAATGGCCGGCCGGTTGCTGCTGCTCTTCCGTACTGTGCAGAGGCTCTTCCATGGGAACCTGTTCAGCGAACCGCGGATCTCCTGCCGCTTATCGTCCAACGCTCAAGCGGAGCGCCAGCGCTTCGGGCAAACGCGCCGCGCGCATGCGGTCCTGAACTCCTTCAACATCGTAGGGTACGCGCCAGAATTCCACTACCTGGTTCTGCAAATCGGCGATGGCAAAACTGGCGCGCGGATCGCCATCGCGCGGCTGGCCAATCGATCCCGGGTTTAGCAAATAGCGCTTCTTCTCATCGATACGCAGAGCACTGCGCGCTTCCGTATCACGCGGGTGCAGCTGCAAAACTTCCAACTGCGTGTCCTGATACGAAAACCCGCCTTGATGATGCGTGTGACCATAGAAGGTCACGGGAAGAGTGGAATCCAGGAGTCCTTCGAGCGCTTGCGAGGGGGTGAAGACATATTCGTCTTCGTCCTGAAACGCGCCGTGCACCAGGACGACTCCTTCGGCTTCGATTGGTCCTTGCCGAAGCGAAGCTAGCCAGTCCATGTTCTCGTTGGAAAGCTGCGCGCGCGTCCACTGGACCGCCACGCGGGCAATGGGATTAAAGTCGTCCGTCACCATTAAGTCGGCGACGGCCTTGTCGTGGTTGCCGCGGATGGTTACGGCTCCCATCTCGCGGATTTGCGAAGTGACTTCATTCGGGTCGGGGCCATAGCCAACCACATCGCCGAGGCACACTACACGGTCCCAGCTTTCCTTAGCCGCCGAAAGCGCGGCTTCCAGAGCTGTTAGATTGGCGTGGAGATCGCTAAGAACTAAAAGTCGCATCCGAGTATTGGGCCCGTGTACTTGAGTATAGATGAAGCGGAGCGCTGATGCCTAAGCGAAAGTGGTAACAGTGGTAACACAAGAGGCAATTTGGATGCCCGAAACAAGTGTAAAAAGTTACATTTCTCGCGAAACATTCCCTGGGTACCCTTCGTCTATACGGGTGCAGCCGCAATTTGGACTGTTTTGGGATAGTACGAGTTTCGCTAGAAAAAACCCCGCGGTGGCAGCCGCGGGGCCATTGACACGCAGTCTTTCCGGCTCGTAACCAGGAAATAGAGGTGCCTTCTTCGGGAGGCTACTCTTGCCCCTGCCTGTGTGTCAACTCCATCTATCCGCAAATCGCTTCCTCGGCTGACTCGCTCCTCGAAAGGACTGACACGCAATGCATAACAAATCCTGGCTACGAAGCTTTGTTCTATTGGCTGCGGTCGCCATCGCAATTCCGGCGTTCGCGAAGCCCATGAGCAAGAGCCTCCCTCTAAACCACAGCGTCCATGTCGGCAAATACGACGTAAAAGCCGGAGACTACAACGTGCTTATTGACGGCAACCACCTGACCCTGAAAAAGAACAACAAGGTCGTGGCAGAAGCCGACGGCCGCTGGGAAGAACGCAACGTCAAGTCAGAGTATACGGAAATCCTTTCCAACAACGACGGCAAGGTGCTCGAACTTCGCTTCGCGGGAAATAAGAGCGCTTTCGTTTTGACGGACTGAAGGGAGATTGCACAACCGTGGGTGACCAAAGTTGAGGGGAGCTGCATTGGGTTCAGCTTCCCTCGTTTTTTTTGTTTGGCAGTTTTCCGTCGGGCTAAATCTTGGGGTCTCTTTCTGGTTCCCCGCTACGACGCGTTTCCGCCTCTAGTGCCCTAGCGAATCAGCATGCAGTCGCCATAACTGTAAAACCGATAGTTAGACTCGACGGCGTGACGGTAGGCCGCTAGCACTCTTTCGCGCCCCGCGAAGGCAGAAACCAGTGCCAGCAGCGTGGATCTCGGCAGATGAAAATTGGTCAGCAACATGTCCACGACACAGAAAGAATAGCCCGGCACGATGAAGATTTGCGCTTCCGCGCGGCCGGCATTGAGCAATTCCGCTCTTCCCGCGAGTTTTGCGCGCTGCGCGGCGTCCTCCAGGGTGCGCACCACGGTGGTGCCGATCGCCAGCACCGGGCGGCCGTCACGTTTTGCGTTACGAATTTTTTCGGCCGCGTCGTCCGCAATCTCGTAGGACTCGGTATGAATCTTGTGCTCTTCAAGCGCTGCGGTGTGAATCGGCTGGAAGGTTCCCAATCCGACGTTTAACGTTAGGTCGCAGATTTCGCAGCCTCGCTCGCGAATCTTCTGCAATATTTCCGGAGTGAAGTGCAGCCCTGCGGTTGGCGCGGCAACCGCTCCCGGCCGCCGGGCATAAACGGTCTGATAGCGTTCGCGGTCGGAGCTCTCATCGGGCCGATCGATATAGGGCGGCAACGGCACATGGCCAAGCTTTTCAAAATTCTCTGCTATCGTCTGCTTGTTGTGGGACTGAAAACGAAGAGTACGAATGCCGAGTTCGCCGCGCGTGAGAATCTCGGCTTCAAGTTCTCCATTGCCGAACTGGACGCGCTCGCCCACAGGTAACTTTCGCCCCGGACGAACCAGCGCTTCCCAAATTTCATCTTCAATCTGGCGCGTCAGGAAAACTTCCACTTCACCGGACAGATGTTCGCGGGCTGTTTTGCGTGAAGGAGGCTGGGCGTGAAGGCCCTTGCGTTTGCCAAACAGTCGCGCAGGAACAACCCTCGCGTTGTTTACGACGAGCAGCTCATCGCCGCGAAGGAGTTCGGGAAGATTCGCGAAGCCGCGGTCTTCCCAGCCGCCAGAGGCACGGTCGAGCAGCAAAAGACGGGATTGTTCGCGGCGTTCGAGGGGCCGCTGGGCGATCCGGTCATGCGGAAGGAGGTAGTCGAGATCTCTGATCTGCATCGGGTTCCAACTATAACAAAGCCGCAGGTCTCTAGGGCAGAAGGGCAAATTGCCGATTGTGAGACCCCAGCTGGAGGAGGATGGGAGCTACGATGATTTTAATATGCCACTGATTATAATAGGTTTATATAAGACTCAGAGGTCGCCACAAAATACTTGACAGACATACACTAATATTTTATTATTCACTTGTAATCACTCTTTGGAGGAGAAGACCATGAGAGCTACTATCAGCCGTTTTGATCCTTTTCGCGGAGAATCCGCGTTGCAGCACCAGATCAATCGCCTCTTTACGGAGGCCTTCGATCGCTCTTCGGAAGAAGGCAACCTGACCACGTGGGCGCCGCCCGTAGACATCTACGAGACCGAGCACGAACTGGTCGTCAAGGCCGATCTCCCGGATATCAAGCCGGAGGAGCTCGACATTCGCGTCGAGAACAACATCCTGACGATTCGCGGGGAGCGGAAGTTCGAGAAGAAGGTGGAGGAGGGCAACTATCTGCGTGTGGAACGTTCCTACGGGAGCTTCAGCCGCAGCTTTGCTCTGGCGAACACCGTGAACACGGAAGCGATTAAGGCGCAGTACCGGAATGGCGTGCTGACGCTGAGTGTGCCGAAGCGCGAGGAAGCCAAGCCGAAGCAGATCAAGGTGAACGTGGAGGGAGCCGCTGCCGCAGCTGCCGCCGGCCGGTAATCCGCAAAAAGGTGCAAACGGCGAAACTCGCCGTGCGATAGCATAGGGGGCTGCCGTCGAGGCCAGCCCCCTTTTTTCAGAGTTGCGAGGGAACCATGCTGCGTTTTGACAAAATGACGGTGAAGGCCCAGGAAGCCTTGCAGGAGGCGCAGGAAATAGCCGCGCGCCATGAAAACCAATCCGTGGAACCGGTGCACCTTTTGGCTGCACTGGTCGAGCAACAAGATGGCGTGGTCCCTCCGCTGATTGCGCGCCTGGGGATTCGCCCCGAGCTGATCACCCAGGATGTCGAGCGCGAGATCGCGCGTCTGCCGAAAGTGCAGGGATTCGCGCAACAGAATTTAAGCCGCGCGTTGAACGACCTGCTGGAGCGCTCCTTCACCGAAGCCACAAAATTCAAGGACGAGTACGTTTCCACGGAGCATCTTTTCCTGGCCATTGCCGGTGAAGACCGCGATCCTGCCGGCAAGCTGCTAAAGAAGAACGGCGCGTCGCACGAAGCGATCCTGCAGGCTCTTGCCGGTGTTCGCGGCAGCCAGCGGGTGACGTCACAAAATCCCGAGGCTACTTATGCCGCGCTGGAAAAATATGCGCGCGACCTGACCGAGCTGGCGCGCCGCTCCAAGCTGGATCCGGTGATTGGCCGCGATGAAGAGATTCGCCGAGTAATGCAGATATTGGCGCGCCGCACGAAGAACAATCCTGTGCTGATCGGCGAGCCCGGAGTGGGCAAGACCGCGATCGTCGAGGGACTGGCGCAGCGCATTGTGTCCGGCGACGTTCCTGATGTTCTAAAAACCAAAAAACTGGTTGCGCTGGATCTGGCAGCACTGGTGGCCGGCGCAAAATATCGCGGTGAATTCGAAGACCGCCTGAAGGCCGTGCTGAAAGAGATCTCCGAAGCGGAAGGCCAGATCATTCTGTTCATCGACGAGTTGCATACCTTGGTTGGCGCGGGCGCTGCGGAAGGAGCCATGGACGCTTCCAACATGCTGAAGCCGGCATTGGCTCGCGGCGAGTTGCGGGCTATTGGCGCCACCACGCTGAATGAATACAAGAAATACATCGAGAAAGATCCTGCACTGGAACGCCGCTTCCAGCCGGTCCTGGTGTCGGAACCCACGGTGGAAGACACCATCGCCATCCTGCGTGGTTTGAAGGACCGCTACGAGGTGCATCACGGCGTGCGCATCAAGGACTCCGCAATTATTGCTGCGGCGACGCTTTCGCACCGCTACATCTCCGACCGCTTCCTGCCGGATAAGGCCATCGATTTGATTGACGAAGCCGCGGCCAGCTTGCGCATGCAGATTGATTCCCTACCCACGGAAATCGATGAAATCGAGCGGCGCATCATGCAACTGGAAATCGAGCGCCAGGCGCTGTTGAAAGAGACCGACGCGCATTCGGTAGAGCGGCGCGCGCAGATTGAAAAAGAGCTGGCCAAGCTGCGGGAAGATTCGAGCGGACGCAAAGCACGCTGGCAAGCCGAAAAAGAAGCCATCGGCAAAATTCGCAAACTGAAAGAACAAATCGAGCAGCTCAAGGCGGAAGAGCAGCGCTACGAACGAGCGGGTGAACTGGCGAAAGTGGCCGAGATCCGCTATGGGAAGATCACCCAGGCAGAACGGGAATTGGCCGCGGCACAGGAACGCTTCGCTGCGATGCAGCAGAGCGGCACACGCATGCTGAAGGAAGAAGTCGACGAGGAAGATATCGCCAAGCTGGTGGCGAAATGGACCGGCATCCCGGTGGGACGCCTGCTGGAAGGCGAAGCGCAGAAGCTTGTGCACATGGAAGAACGCTTGCGTCAACGCGTGGTTGGCCAGGATGATGCGCTCGTTCGTGTGTCCAACGCTATCCGCCGGAGCCGGGCGGGTTTGTCTGACCCAAAGCGCCCCATTGGATCGTTTATTTTTCTCGGGCCGACCGGCGTGGGCAAAACCGAACTTGCGCGCGCGCTTGCGGAATTCCTGTTCGACGATGAAAAGCTGATGATCCGCATCGACATGTCTGAGTACATGGAGAAGCACAGCGTGTCGCGGCTGATCGGCGCGCCTCCCGGCTACGTGGGTTACGAAGAGGGCGGGCAACTAACGGAGCAAGTGCGGCGGCATCCTTACTCCGTGGTGCTGTTCGACGAAATTGAAAAGGCCCATCCGGACGTGTTCAACGTGTTGCTGCAAATTCTGGAAGACGGACGGTTGACTGACGGGAAGGGCCGCACGGTGGATTTCCGGAATACGGTTCTGGTGATGACCAGCAACGTGGGCTCGACGGCGATCTTTGAACTGGCCGGGACGGAGCCGGAGCGGGCGCGTAAAGAAGCGATGGAAGCGCTACGTGCGTCGTTCCGTCCGGAGTTCATTAACCGCATCGATGAAATCGTGATCTTCAATCCGCTGGGCAAGGAGCAGCTGGCGCGGATCGTGGTGCTGCTGCTGAAGGACGTCGAGAAACTTCTGAGCGACCGGCAGATCACCCTGGAGCTGACACCTGCGGCGACGGAACTGCTCCTCAGTGCAGGGTACGACCCGGCATACGGCGCTCGTCCGTTGCGGCGCACGATCCAACGGCTGATTCAGGATTCGCTGGCGCGGGAGATTTTGAATGGCACCATCCTGCCGGGCGATCACATACGCGTGGATCGCGATGGCAAGAAAGACGCGATGAAGTTCGAGCGTGTACCGGCGAAGAAGCCGGCAGCGGCCGCGAAGACGTCTTGAGTATGGAGAGAATTGGGCGTAAGCGAATCGGGCCGGAATTATGGCGCGTTACTGCTGCCATTTGTCTGGCGGTCCTAGGTTCGACTGCTTGCGCGCAGGTGGGCACTCCGGCTGCAAAGAAGAGAGTCGCGGTCTTGAATTTCGAGGACGACAGTGGCACGAGCACTGCGACGTCCAAGGCGTTTGGAGCGGACGCAGCGGATGTGGGCAAGGGAATTTCGGCGCAGATCATAGAGAAGCTGATAGCCGGAGGAAAATATGCGGTTGTTGACCGGTCCGCGGTGAAGGCGCTGCTGGAGGAACAGAATGGCGCGCAAGAGGGCGAGGATGCGTACGGCACGGCCGCACGAATCGGGCGAATGCTGGGGCTGGATGCCATGATTATCGGGGCGATCACGCGCTATGGTCCAGAGGCCGCGCCGCCGTCAGGCGGGCAGCGTCCGATGAGCACGCGGAAATCGAAAGCCTATGTCGACATCACCGCGCGGGTACTGGACATGACAACTGCGCAGTTGATTGGCGGATTTACGGCCACAGGAGAATCCGCTCGCAGCGGAGAAGTGATGCTCATCAA
>Ga0210392_10002192_pt1 | contig 10054 bp, 9 predicted proteins | sample IncBWC30OmetaG_FD_161057 | JGI IMG/M metagenome (GOLD analysis project Ga0210392, IMG submission 161057) | Forest soil microbial communities from Barre Woods Harvard Forest LTER site, Petersham, Massachusetts, United States - Inc-BW-C-30-O ...
GCTCGCCGGCGTTGTTCGGCCGCCAAGGGCGGGTCCGCACCCGACTACAACTATTCAGCCGCCCTCAAGGCGGCAAACATCACGTGGAACGACAAGACGGTCGATAAGTGGCTCCTGGCGCGTCAGCTTTGCCCTCCGAAGCGGACATCAGAGATGTAGATGCGCAGGTGCCTACGTGCTGAAGGCGCGCTTACGATTTGGCCCGGCGATGTCAGATGGGTTCGTATCATTCGGCCATTGCCGATCAGCCTTCTGTCTCGGAACCTCGTAAATCAACTTTCTGTCGGAACCGTAAAAATGAAAAACACATGACAGGATCTACCATAATTGCATCGGTCATCATGCTTGTTGTGCTCGCCTTGCCTGCTGTTGCCGCTGCGCGCATTGAGGCGCGCTCGGCCGAGTCAGCCTTCGCCCGCCAGACGGGAGACCTCTCGACCGTATTTGACTGGCAAGCGCCGAAGTCGAAAGGAAAAACCAATGCGCACGTCTATCACGGCGGTCCGAAAGCAAATGACTGAGATTGCCCGCAGAAACAATCAAGCGATGCCGAGGCAATCCCGTCCACGACGTGCCGCCGGACACGCGCATCAATCGCGGACCCGTCTCATGCGCACTGTCGAAGGGCGACCGATCGCTGATCATCAGTACGAACACTCAATTGTCAACTGGAGTAAAGAATGTCAAACCAACTTGCACCCAAGCTCGTGGTCGAGTTCATCGGTACCTTCGCCTTCGTGTTCATCGGCGCCGGCGCGGCGGCCGTGATTGGCGATGGTGTTGGTTTGCCGGGTATTGCAGCGATTGCTCTGGCGCATGGCCTTGCCATCATGGCCTTCGCCTTCGCCTACGGACCGGTGTCTGGAGGACATATGAACCCCGCGGTAACCATCGGCGTACTTGCCGCCGGCGCCATGGACTCGATCACCGCCATTGGCTACGTGCTCAGTCAGCTTGTTGGAGGCATTGCCGGTGCGCTCCTGCTACGAATCGTCCTGGGCGGCACCGCAACAGGGCTCGGCACGCCGGCGTTGGCGCACAACCTGGCACTCGGAAGCATGTCTCTCACGGTTACGCCGGTGGCGGGCTTCATTATCGAAGCCGTGCTTGCCTTCTTCCTTGTAACCGTTGTGCTCAGCACCGCCGTTGCAGGGCGCGCTGGAAGTTTAGCGCCGCTCGCGATCGGAATGACTCTTACTTTCAACATTCTCATGGGCGGAGCTCTCACCGGTGCTCCTTTTAACCCCGCGCGGGCACTCGGCCCGATGGTCGCGACCGGCCGATTTGCTGACGCATGGTTGTACCTTGTGGCCCCCGTTGTCGGGGCGATTGTCGCCGCCGCCGTGCACTCGGGTCTCGTCCTCATCACTCGCGAGGGAAGAAGGGCAGACACGGTTGCCGCAACACCTGCCGAATGAAGGCCGGCTCGATGCTCGTCGGTCGCGGCCCGATCATGAGACCCAGTCAAAGCAAAGCGCCGGCGGGCTTTGCGGCGAGAACAACTGACTGCCGAATGGCTGCAGCTCGGTGGGCGTGCGGATGACAATGAAGGAGCGCTCCTTCAAAGCGTAGACACTGCAACCCGCCAGGTGGGAGACAAGGTAAGCGGCCGAGATCCGATATGGGGTCATTCGTGACGGAGCCAGCCGGTCCTGCCCGAAGTTCTGCCTTAAAGCGAAATGACGCGATGGGCCACTTCCAGACTCATGCGCCGCAGCAAAGCAACTTTGGCCCTCGGTCCTCTTGACCGCAAAAACATTCTGTCTGCAAGGTTCAACGTCAATCTGGCGCTGTTCCAGATTGGGATGGTGTTTTAGAAGCCAACCCCGTTCTCCATGATGACGACATCAACTCCTCCCACTCGGACCGATCCCCAGGCAACAGCGTCGCGAGCGGGTTCATCGGGGCAGGTCGAGAACCGCTCGTCCAAGACAGTGGAGCTCGAAGCAAGACATCTATCTCGGAGAGTGGGACAACGAATTCTCGTCCAGGATGTCAGTGTTCAGGCGTCATCGGGCGAGATCATCGCCATCGTCGGACCAAGCGGAGCCGGAAAATCCTCGTTTCTGCGCCTGCTCAACCGGCTGGACGAACCCACGTCCGGCACGGTCCTGCTAAGGTCGGAGGATTACCGCTCGATTAGGCCGCAGGAGCTACGGCGGCGCATCGGCATGGTGATGCAGACGGCCTACCTGTTTCCGGGCACCGTCTCCGCCAATATCGCGTTCGGACCACGTCAACGTGGCGAGGTCCTGGCAGCGGGGCAGATCGCATCACTCCTGGAGCGCGTCGGCCTGCCGGGATTTGCCGATCGCGACGTCAGTCATCTTTCCGGCGGAGAAGCCCAGCGGGTCGCGCTGGCCCGAACGCTCGCCAATGCGCCCGAGGTGCTGCTCGCGGACGAGCCCACCTCGGCACTGGATGAAGCCTCCGTCCGCGGAATCGAAGAGCTCATTCTCGACATCATTCAAGAACGACAAATGACCTGCGTGATTGTCACGCATAATCGTGCCCAGGCTACGCGCCTGGCGGCACGGACCATGGTGATGGAAGCCAGCAGGCTCATTGCGATCGGCCCGACCAGGGAGGTGCTACATAATGATGACTGAGCTCAAGAACAGTATCGGCAGCGACGTGCTGATGGGACTTGCGCAGGCGATCGGCGCGATCGCGTTGTGTGCCGCCGTCGTGCTACTGTGTCGATGGCATGCTGTCCGGGTGGAGCGCGAGGCGGCAGTATCGTTGGCTCGCGGCCTGGTGCAGATGGTTCTGGTCGGAATTGTGTTGGCCCTGCTGCTGCATGGCAGTTTGCTGGTCGGTTCCCTCATTCTGATGATGATGACGGTCGCAGCGGCGAATACGGCTGCCCGTCGCCTCAAGGGAATGGATGGTGCGCTATTGCTGTGCTTCTGGTCAATTGCCGCGGGCGCTGGAACCGTCATTGCGGCGATGCTTGCCACGGAGAGTCTGCGGCCGGAAATTTCCATGCTCGTGCCGGTGGGCAGCATGATCATTGCCAATGCGATGAATTCGTGTGCGCAGGCCGTCGAGCGGTTCCGGGCCGAGATCATCGCACATGTTGGTCACATCGAGGCGGCACTTTCGCTCGGGGCCGAGCCCGCGGTAAGCGTTGCGCCTTATCTGCAAAGCGCCGTCTATGCGAGCCTTTTGCCTCGGCTCGACATGATGAAGTCACTCGGCCTGGTTTGGATTCCGGGCGTCATGGCCGGCATGGTGGTTTCGGGAACAAGCCCGGTCTACGCGGGCATCTATCAATTCATCGTCGTCGCGATGATCCTGGCGGCCTCGGGCATTACCGGTCTTGTCGTGACCGTTTTGATGCGCTCCCGTGTGTTCTCCACTGCCGCGCAATTGACGCTTCGGCCGGCGGAAGCGGCGCGGTCGAAACCTGAGCGCGCTGAATGACTGGCTTTGAAGTATTGGCACAATCGCACGACGAGCTCAGGTCTTAGAAAGCGCTTTGCAAGGGTGAAGAAAGGCGCCTTCGACCCCGAACGACTGCTTTGTGTCATTTGCAGAAGTTGGACATATCCGAATCCCTTGTCTGGAAGCAGACATTCGGAAGCGCCGTAACCTCCCGATTGCATTTGGCCTTGAGCGGCGTTGTGCTTTTCGGTCCAGCATCGCGTGGCATCGAACCGTGTTGTCGTTCGCCATTGAAATACTCGACTGATTATAGAATAACTCTTCTATCATCAGTCCTCCTAACACCCTGACCTGCCGCTGCTTATTTCCAGCGACCATGCACGTCCCGTCCTGACTGATTACAGTTCGGCTTCCGGACATGGAAACATAACGGGTAAGGATGGGCCGGTTGGGCTAGCATTACACACGCCGAGCGGGGAGTTTTACTCGGTAAAAGAACCATCGTTTGCAAATGATCGGCTGCGACCCGTGCTTGGCAATAAGGACGGCGAGCACAACATCACGCCATCCATGACGGTCTAAAGCATTTCCGTCTCTCGCCGGGCTTGGTTTAGCGACCTTGCCCGCTTGGGTCGTTCATTTCCAGGAGTGGACCGGACCGATGTCCGATGCTCCGACCGGTGTCCCAGCCCACCGGAGTTTCCGCGGTTACTCCTGCAACGGAGGTCGCGGGTAGCGCTTGAAGCTGGGATGTCCTGGTATTTTAGGTCGGCGGGTCGGTCGAACGAGATGGTCCAGACCGCGACTGCAGCGGACGAGCTATGCGATCGCTGCTAACGTGACTGTCATCTCTTTATGTCACACGCTTGCTCGGACAAAGATTGAACTCGTCGATGGTCGCTGGGTGGCGCGTCATTCAGCCGCAGCGTGCAAAGTGCGGACACGTCTAAAATTGGTGCGCCCTGTTTTGTGCGGGGTTTAGCTTGACGAACCACGCCGATGATCGAGACACGTTCCGCGGTTATTCTCTGGTTCCTCTCCGCCAGTTGCGTTCTAGCGGACATTGGGGTTTGCAATTCAGCCGAAATGGACACCGGGTTAACAGTGCAGTTTGTTGCGCGCGGTGCGAGCATTCCTCACCCCACAACGACTCCCCCGAGGATCCTGGATACGACTTATGCAACATCCTTCACTGGGCACGCATACATGATCATCGGAGTGAAAACCGGCTCCGGAATAAAGGAAGAAATATTCGGATTCTATCCGACTGCGGAAAGCGGCAAGGGTCTAGTCAAAGGCCCAGGCATATTGAAGGCGGAGTACAGATGCGGGCCTAATGACGACTGCGACCCTAAAAGAGTCGCCCAACTGTCTGCCCAATTCACGAAATCCAAGGACTCAGTAACTATTCCCATTACTGAAGAGCAACGACGCTCGATATACCAGACGGTCTACAAGTGGGACAGCAAGAGCTACATACAAGGCAACAAACAGATCGTGCCATCTTCGGATAAGGAATACCGATTATTCGATCAGAGTTGCATCGACTTCATCGCGGAGGTAGCGCATGCGATCGGCTACGAAACTCCCGAAAGATCGTCTCTCCAAACACCCGTTGCATTTCTCTCTCAGCTTCAAGATTCAGTAGCAAATCAGAACAAAATCCGCGAGGCAAACCGCGCAAAAGACGAGGCAATTCGAAGGCAGCAAGACGCTGAACAGCGCGCGCAGACTGCAGAGACCGATGCTGCTGCCGCTCGAGAGAGCGCCCGAGCGGCCGAGGAACGAGCGAATGCGGCAGAACAAAGGGCTAGAGCCGCAGAGGCAATTCCTCCCGCGGGATGGGTGCCCTGCGGTTGCCCGGACCAACATGCCAGCATCGGCAAGTGGGTGAAGGGAGCACTTTATCACCCGCCTGGCATTTACTGTAAGAAATGAAGATATCGAAACGCCTCCCACGTTCTACTCATCGTTGCGAAGACGACGGTCCTTCCAAGCAGTGAGATTGCTGGCCATGAATCCAACCTCAGTCAAAATATCCCGTGTTTTCATTTGCCTGTTGTTGTTTGTGCTGCCGGCCGCCGATAGCGCCACACCAGTTGAGAATCCTGCTCAAACTCTGGATGCAGCTTGCAAATCCGCACCGATGCCGGCTGGCTACGTTCCTGTCGGCGAAATCGACAGCCCAGAGTGCGCACCAGAGACTCCCCCGCGAAAAAATGCTTGGTTAATAGAAAAAGTACGGGACCGGATCGTTAGCTGTGCGCGACCAGATTATGAGAACGGCTATCCACCGGCCATCGGATATGTGGTTTGCCGACGCGTTTTTACATCAGCGTGCCCGCTCACTCTCGATGGTACAGCAAATGCCGTGCAGCTAACCAAAGCTACTTCCTGCGATGGGCCTTACATGACCAGCCTTTGCTTCGAGGCCACCGATGGTCGTCCGCAACCTGGTATGTACCGTGCCAGTTGGCAGAAGGATTGGACCGTTCAGGTCCAGCGAGGAGCGGAAAAGTGCAAAGGGCTCCAACCGACTTATTCAGCTCCGGACAACCATATTGGTTACAGTTTGGAGAGCGAAACCGTTGCGCCGTTCTGTATCGAGCCTAACGTTGTTTATCTTAGAGAAAATATGAGCGCCAATTATAGTAAACTTAAGTACAACAAACTGAGCTACGTGCCCGTCCCCGGCTCAATGATTCCTCCGTTTTTTGATACGGTAATTCGCGTTTATCATGACGACTCTTGTCCCGATTATCCGCATATGGGGCAGTTAAATGCGATGGTTGTAAAGCGTTTCCCTTTGGCAGACCGTGGCAAGCAGGTTGTTATGTGCGATATTGCATTTAGGCTTGTTCTAGTTGACGGTGAAGTGGACGATTTCGTCGAATACCTGTTGCAGCAGAAAGACTTCGAAAGATACGTGCCGATCGAGCAATTCCACGATGACAGGTGTGGAGTGGATGGAGGTAAGAACGCAATCAAACTAACTTTACCTTACTAAAAGCGCTGCCCGACTGAGCTGCAATTCTCGCAGACCTAAGCATACAGCAGTGTTGCTGCTAGAGAAGCCCGACCCTTCTTGAAGTGGTCTGCAGCGGCGCTCCCCACCTCTACATTAGTCTCGGGGTTGGGGTCCCGAGTACCCGATGTCCGCCTCTGGCAATCGGTGGCCCTCAGAGCAACGCTGCGTTCGGTGCGAATGCCGCGCCAACGACTTGATGAGCTAGCACCGCTTTCATGTTCGTTATTTGAGTCGGGAGTGCGTCTGGCGTTCAGTAAGACTTGCCGTCGGCTATCGGTCAAAAGCGGAAGTCCGATCCTGCCCTAACTCCGAGTCCCGATCGGCCCCAGAAAGCGGACATCACAACGAGCTTGGGCGTTGGTCTGCAAAGGGGGGCGGAAGAGGAAGTGTCACCTACACCAGCCCCACCACTCGCACTTGCGCTTCCGGATTTGCCTCGATGTACCTCTGAGTGGTCCGGAGGTTTGAGTGGCCGGCGAGCTCTTGAACATCCTTCAATGATCCACCGACCGTGGAGATTTTCCTAGCTGCGTTGGTGATGAAAGTCCTCCGTCCGCTATGACTGGAGCAGCCGACGAAGCCGAGGTGGCGATACCAGCGCTGGAACATGTTTACGATTGCCTGCGGCGAGGTGAACAGGCCGCGCTCGGTACTGATGACGAGGGGCCCAGCAAAGCTCATCACCCGATCTCTGTATTCGATAAGCGCGTTCCTGAGGTCCTCGTTTAGGGGAATGATCCTGCCCGACTTTCCCTTGCTGGCGGAGTCCAGGAGGTAGATGATCCAGCCGATCTCACCTTGGGAGTCGTTGGTCATCAACCAATTCAGCCTCGCGATCTCCTTGGCTCGAAGCCCCGCCTTGACTGACAGGAGAAAGATCAGACGGTTTCTTTCCGGGTGCCGCGTGGTGGAGAGATAAGCAAGCATGGCGTCCACCTGGCCCTTGCTTAGCGTCTTTGCTTGTTTTCCTAGTCCCATTTGTCCTCCAAACCCGTTATTTAAGGGCAGCAGGACGCTGGACTGTAACCAGTCGGGAGAGGTCGTACATGCCGACCTGAAAATACTCCTTGGCCGATCAGGGCTTTGCCCGGACTGATGATAGAAGAGTTATTCTATAATCAGTTCTGAATCGGTATTTGGAGCCCACGCACAGCATTAAGAAAGATTCTGATGGCGCAACAAGCGGCCATTCGTTCGTCACGCAAAGGAGTGCCTGTCGCCTGCTGCGCACCGAAGCAAAATAGATGGGCATGTGCAGGGGAACAAAATATCATTGTGCAATAAAACGGGGAGAAGGATTCATGAAATCAAGATTGTTGGCGGCCATGGCTATTGGCGCAGTGTTTCTCGTGGCACCCGCTTCGGCACAGGTCAAGATCGGTGTCCTGAACGATCAGTCGCGCGTCTATGCCGACGCAGGTGGCAAACATTCGCTGGAGGCCGCCAGGATGGCGGTCGAGGATTTCGGCGGCGAGGTGCTCGGCCAGAAGATCGAGATCGTCACTGCGGACCACCAGAACAAGCCCGATCTCGCCACCGCGATTGCCCGGCGCTGGTATGATACCGAGGGTGTCGACATGATAACCGAGCTCACCACCACGTCGGTGGCGCTCGCCGTGCAGGAGCTGTCGAAGGAAAAGAAGAAGATCGACATTGTGGTGGGTGCCGCGACCTCGCGCATCACTGGCGACGCCTGCACGCCCTACAGCTTCCACTGGGCCTATGACACGCGCGCGCTCGCGGTCGGCACCGGGGGGGCGCTGGTCGAATCCGGCGGCGACACCTGGTTCTTCCTGACCGCGGACTACGCCTTTGGCTATGCGCTGGAAAAGGACACCCGCGACATCGTCACTTCGAAGGGCGGCAAGGTGCTGGGCTCGGTCCGCGTGCCCCTCAACTCGTCAGACTTCTCCTCCTTCCTGCTGCAGGCGCAAAACTCCAAGGCCAAGATCATCGGACTTGCCAATGCCGGCCGCGACACCACCAATTCGATCAAGCAGGCCGCCGAATTCGGCATCGTCAAGGGCGGCCAGAAGCTCGCGGGCCTTCTGATGACAATCTCGGAAGTGAATGGCCTGGGGTTGGAGGCCGCGCAGGGCCTGATCCTGACCGAAGGGTTTTATTGGGATCATGACGACAAGTCGCGCGCCTTTGCCGAGCGCTTCATCAAGCGCACCGGCCACATGCCGAGCATGATCCATGCCGGCACCTATTCGGCGACCTTGAGCTATCTGAAAGCGGTGAAGGCCGCCGGCACCAAGGACACCGAGGCGGTTACGAAAAAGCTGAAGGAGCTGCCGGTCGACGACGCCTTTGCGCAAGGCAAGGTGCTGGAGAACGGCCGCATGGTGCACGACCTCTATCTGTTCGAGGTCAAGAAGCCGTCCGAGTCGAAGAAGCCATGGGACTACTACAAGCAGATCGCCGTCGTCCCCGGCGACAAGGCGTTCTTCACGGCGAAGGAAAGCGGCTGCCCGCTGACGAAATAGGGATTTCTCTTTCTCCTCTCCCGTAGTCGGACTGTCGCGAATTCCCTAAGGCAAGGCTTAGCGGATGACGATGGCCGTGGAGCAGACCGGACAGCCGAGCTTTTGGAGGCGCTTTACCGAAGGGAGCCGGCGTCAACGCGACACGGGATCGGCCGGCGATCTGGGTCAGTGATGGCTCGATGTAGGAAAGGCGTTCCTTACAGGTCGGCTCCGGGCACTTTTCGGACGTGACAGGCGAACCGATTGATATCCGCTGACGGATGAAAAGCAGATACAGCGATCGCGGGCCGAAGTCTGTAAATGGACCCGTTGCGGACATGATGTCGCAACTTCCCGGATTGCAGCGTGCTAGTTTAGCGCGGCATCACTGGGGCCAAAGATGAGGCGACGCGAGTTCATTACGCTTCTTGGTGGCGCGACTACCTGGCCGCTCGCGGTCCATGCGCAGGCTGAGCGCATGCGACGAATCGGCGTGCTGATGGCATATCCCGAAGCTGATTTAGAAGCAAAGGCGCTAATTTCTGAGTTTACGAACAGCCTCGCGGTATTGGGTTGGACGGAGGGTGGCAACCTGCGGATGGACGTCCGTTGGGCGGGCAGTAATCTGGAATCACTGCGAAAATTCGCAAAAGAACTAGTCGACCTCCAACCAGACGGTGCTCTCTTGGTCGGGCCGGACAATTTTATGGACATTCACCACAGGTCAATCATATCGCTGGCTGCGATAAAAAATTTGCCCGCAATTTATCACCAGCCTGTAAGCGCCCGAGACGGCGGTCTGCTTTCCTACGGAGCAGACTTTCGAGACATATTTCATCGCGCGGCACGATATGTTGCCAGCATTCTCCGCGGGACACGGCCGGCCGAGCTTCCAGTTCAAATGCCGGTAAAATATTTGTTGGTTGTCAATCTCAGGACTGCAAATCAGCTTGGGCTGACGGTGCCACCATCAATGCTGCTAAGTGCGGACGAAGTGATCGAATAGTCCGCCGCTCGCTACGCTGCATGAGTCCGGTTATGGCCCTTCGCGTCATTTCGCGGTCGCGCAGCACTTAGGTCGCTTCTCTAATCGGCCGTTTGAGGTCAAGCACTTTCAGACTATCCGCCACTGCAATGTCGATGTCGCTCACGGGCTCGCGCTTCTCTTCGG
>Ga0210392_10002193_pt1 | contig 10054 bp, 5 predicted proteins | sample IncBWC30OmetaG_FD_161057 | JGI IMG/M metagenome (GOLD analysis project Ga0210392, IMG submission 161057) | Forest soil microbial communities from Barre Woods Harvard Forest LTER site, Petersham, Massachusetts, United States - Inc-BW-C-30-O ...
CGTCACCAAACAATCGAAACAAAGGCGCACGACGAGAATGATCCGGCAACTCCGGAGTCTGGGCTATCGGATCGAACCACCGAATCCTCAACCCAGCCAAGCACAAGCGCAGTGATTTTCGAGCCTGAGCTGGATTCCAGTGCTGCCAGCCTTCCTGGTGATCGCCGCATAGCTCTTCGGCGGCCTGGAGTTGTTCGCAATCACTCTGTTCCTCATGAGCCGCGGGGCTGGTGCGTCTTTGATATGCCATCTGTAATCCGGGATTGTCGAATTGCCAACACTCATGGACGTTGAAAAGATGGTGGACGAGAGGGGATTCGAACCCCCGGCCTCCTCATTGCGAACAGTGGGGATAATAAGCTAAGGCAAGGCGCCACAATCACTTAGCTATTTTCACGAGGCCCTTAATTGGCAAACCTGGCAAACCGGGCCTCTTCTCTTTTCCTTTTGTCTTTTCAGTGCAGCTCGACGTCGGGAAAGCGCTCGACGAGCAAATCTCTTTCGAAAGCGTTCCGCACCCAAAGGTCCTGCCACGCCAGCATCAGCGGCTGGCCGATCCGAGGCGGCGGGGCACAGTAGCGTTGGGCATCGTGGTTTTGGCCCAATTCAGTAATTCGCCATGGACAGGTCAAGGCTTCGAAATAGGACGGAATTTTTCCACAGCACAGAGCTTCGCTAGGCAGGCGATCGGAATGTAAGAATGTTACATTGCGTTGAAAACCGCCGGATGGAATTTTTGCGGACCACAGGGTATTATTCCCCGGCTATTGCCATAAACGCCTGACGGAATCCCTCATCATCGAGCGAGACAGCTGGAAAATAAAGACCCACAAGTTTTCGATCCCAGATTGCCGCTGCCGTCGTATGGTCCTCTGGAGTCGCGAAGTGATATTCATAGAGCAGCGCACGGACGAATTTGGGCGGCGCATCAGGGAACGGGTTGTAACGCAGAAGGCCCAATACCGGCTTATCTCCCTTCAAAAGCTTCCCCATGAAGCTTATAAACCACGGTTCTTCTTCGTAAGGCATAGCCACGCCTTTCGGTGTGACTGTTGCGCGAAACGGCAAAAACCACATTAGCCAATCAAGACGTAGGTGATAGGGCGCAACCTGCGGAGGTGTATGGTGTACGTCGCCTGGTTTGCCGATAAATTCGTATTCACGCCAGCGAGTGGATGGAGTAATCGCATTATCGTCTGTCCCTTCGACAATCACTTCATATCTCGGCCGGGTGATCGTTCCAAAGGCGCCATAAGTATTCACGAGGTGAATCGGCTCGAAAGAAGCATTCATCGCTTGGCGTGATGAAAGCATATTGCGCACCGGATAGTAACTCAGAGCGGCTATTATTGCTGTAAGGCCTACAATGATTGACGAATGAAAAACGGTTGGCGGAGCGAGTGTGGGGGGATGGAGCGGAATTATACGTTTCAGCCACGAATCGCTGAATGCGCTCAACGCCAAGACCATCGTGAGAAATCCCAGGAACGCGAAGTTTCCGCTCGCAAAAAGCCAACCGTGAAAAAATAAAGTTATGAGTCCGGCAAAGCCAGCTATGGAAGCTGGTGCAAAGTAGGCAAAGGGTACTACGAGTTCCGTGAAATGGTTGAAGAGCACGCCGAACTTGCCTGTCCATTCAGGCAATAAGTGGAAATACCAGCTGAAAGGATTCGGCATCGGTTGGGTTTCGTAGTGGTACTTGAGGCAGGTAAGATCGCGCCAGCAGCTATCACCCCTGATTTTTATCAGTCCCGCGCCGAACATCAACCGAAAAAGGAGCCATTGGAAAAGCAGAATGACCAAAAACGGAGGCGTCGTTTTTTCTGAGCCCAGGAAGATGGCGAGAAATCCGGCTTCGAGAAGGAGGGTTTCCCAGCCGAAGCCGTAGAACGTTTGCCCAACATTAACGTAAGAGAGATAGATGACCCACAGCGCGCTCCACGTTCCCGCGGAAGCCAAGCTACCGAATTTTTCTGAAAACCCCGAAAGGGCGAAAAGGGCAAGGGTAATGCCGATCCAGCCGAAGAGGTCAAAAGCGAAATCCTTGGGGAACCAATGAAAAATACTCGGCGATTCAGCAAGAGGTACTTGTTCTATAAATAGCGGCACGGGGAGCAGGCCGTGCTCGCCGAGAAGCGGTTTGAATTGGTGAACGACTACGATAAAAGCGATGAGGTAAACGAGGGCTAAGCTTCGCTGCAGAACGAACCGCGTGAGCCAATAATTCTTTCCGAGCTCTGTTAGTGTTTTTACGACGGAGGTGAAACTTATGCTGCTCATGTCATAGTATGGTCGCATTCTGGGCCGCAGACCAATTTGTCGCCGCTTAGTTAATAACGGTAGCGTGCGAACAGCGTGCAAAAAGCGCGGGCAATTTGAGCAAAAATCGGCCGGAATTTATAGCCGCACGCTTCCCGAATCCAGACAAAGGCTTCAATGTCGTAAACTACTTTCCCATTGCCGTCCTTCGCATGGGTGTAGTCAAGGATTTGTTTCGGATGCAGACCTTCGTTTTCCGGATTGAAGTCGGGAGTATTGGCATTCACAAATTTCAGTCTCGCTGCTTGTCTTTTGCCCCGTAACGATCGATCTCTCTTCTGCAGATGCCACAGGCGTGTGCCTGGCGAATTGTTATTTCTCCCAAGATTCCTCAGGATTCTCCGTCCTGCTACCATTCTTTGATGCGCAATCTTGCTGTTCTTTTCATCCATGTCATCGCCGTCCTGACTCGGATCCTCGGTCCGGGCGGAGTCCGTTCCCTCGTTGCGGAGTCGCTGCTCCTCAGGCACCAGATCCTCATCTTGAATCGCTCCCGGAAACGATCTCCCTATCTACACGCATCGGACCGGATCCTCGCTGGCTTGCTGGCTGTCCCTACCGAAAATGCTATCCGGCGCGAATGCCTTTGAAATCAGCGACATTGAGAGGATGAACATAGGGGCGCATCAGCCGGGCGTTTAGCACGTAACAATGTTACATGCCCTGTGGTTACCCGAAATAACAATTCGCAGGGACAGGTCCATCAGGTACCGGTCCAATATTCCGGACCAGACCACGTCAATGCTGACCACGTCAGGTCCGGCGGCGCCTTTCTGGAGGAGCTCGCGCCATAGAGCAAGTTGATTGAGAGAGCCATTAGGACGGGGAAGGCGTTTGACTTGGATCCCCGTTTCCCGTGTGAAGTCTTGCAAGTCTTGCCCTAATCCAGGCATTTGATCGGGTGTGTCCCACTCAACATCCAGATACGTCAGGGTGACGGGTTCATGCGAAGATTGCCTCGAACAACCACAACATAGAAAGAGCAACAAGATCGCTGGTGCCGATTGTCTTCATTGAACTCGAGCTCGCCTAACATTCCAGATGGTGCAACTCGCTGACTTGGAGCGCTCAACCTTACTCATAACTTCATCTCCTTCTCTTTCCCGGGGAACTTCTCTGCCAACCACGAACGCCGCCGAGCGCTTGGCTTATCGTAAGCTCGCGACGCAGGAATCCTCAGCTCTACCTCCGTGCCAACATCCAACTCGCTCCAAACTGTCAGCTTGCCTCCCATCAGCTTGGCGCGTTCGCGCATGCCCGGCAAACCGTAGTGTCCCCCGCGTCCCTGTTCATCAAGATGCTTCGCGTCAATGCCCTTTCCATCATCCCGGACCCGCACCCGAAGCTGCCGCTCGTCATACCGGATTTCCACTTCGATCCGCTTGGCCTCCGCGTGCTTGAACGCATTGCGCACCGCCTCGCCTGCAATCCGATAGACTTCGTCCCGCAATATCGGATGAAGGTCACGCGTCGTGCCTTCTACCTCCACATGAAACTCGGCAGCATTTGGATTCGATTCACCGACCGCAAGTTCTTGTCCGAGAGTCGTTATTGTGCATGCCAGATCGTTGGTCACCGTCGCCGATGAGCGCAACGCCTGTACCGCATCCCGCCCCTCGGTTATCGCTTGTGCCGCCTGATCGATAGCATCATCGAGTTTTTGCTTGGGCTCGCCCGCCGACAGCAGGTTGGAAACCGTTTGAAACCGCAGCAACAATCCGTGAAAACTTTGCAGCAGCGTGTCATGCAGATCCCGCGCGATGCGTGTTCGCTCATTCACGCGCTCTTCCAAGCGCAAGTTGAATTGCCCTGCCAACTGCCGCACACGCAACCAATAGAGGCCGGCCAGCAACGCCAGGAAGGCGAACACGCAGCACACTCGGAACCAAAGCGTCTGATAGTAGGCCGGGGCCACGGAGAAATCGAGGAATGTGCCGGCCTCATTCCACACACCACTGTTGTTGCAAGCCATCACGCGAAAGCGGTAGTTGCGTGGAGGGAGATCGTTGTAGAACACCTGCCGACGATTGCCACCGTCCTGCCAATCGCGGTCCCGCCCCTCCAGCTTGTAGCGAAAGCGTACCTTTTCCGGCGCGACCAGGCTAAGCGCGGTGTAATCAATCTCCAGGTCGCGAATCAGCGCGGGCAGAGGTAGGCGGCCATTGACAGCGGAAGCCGTGTCGTAGGTCTTGTGGTCAGCAGTAATCTGCACGACGTGCACCGGTGGCGGCAGCTTGTTGGAGGGCAGATGCCGCGGATCGATCACGCTCACGCCGTCTCTGGGTAAGAACCAAATCCTTCCGTCTCGCGACTTTGTCACTGCTGGCTGATAACCGCTTGCTATTCCGGAAGTTCGGACTCCGTCCGAGGCGTCGAAAACCGTGGTCTGCACGTTGTGTTTCGGATCAGTCACCCACGCGTCGAGTTCGGAACGGGCGACGCGCACGAGACCGCATGGCATGTAGAGCCAAACCGAATGGTCGTCATCTTCCATCGACCAGTGGACGGCATCGCAGGGCAGTCCATTCTTGTTGGTGAGTGTTGTAATGTGACCGTCCTTGATTCGGCTGAGCCCTCCCTCCGTCGCCGCCCATAATGTGCCGCGCGATCCGAATCGAAGTCCGCTCACCAAACCCTTGCCCAGTCCGTCCGCGCCACTGTATGAGGCATGGACCTTCCCATCTTTGAAGTAGGCTATTCCACCATCTACAAAACCGAGCCACAAACCACCCTGCAGCCGATCAGGAAGCAGAGCTGGGGAGGAGTAGCCATGCCCAAACTGGGACCAGGGAATATGCTGTACAGCAAGCTCTGGCGCCAAACGATATAGGCCAGCCCCGTTGCTGATCCAAACATTCCCTTCGCCATCTCCAACAATGAAGGCCGTAAATACGCCAGGGACGCCGGTCACTCGAATAAAGCGGTCATTTTCAAAGTAGAACACGCCTTCGCTGGTCGAGCCCCACAGCCGACCTCGTTGATCGTGTCCCAAGGCCTGCGGTGTGCCCAACAGTCCGCTGTTCGCAATTTCACTTGCGCGGCCGCTGGTTCCCCACTCACCTCGATGGCTTTCACCAAGCGGCTTTCGGCTGCGGTAAATACTCACATGGCCGTTTTCCCACCGATTCAGCCCATCCGCCGTGCCGATCCAAATACTTCCATCGGGGGTTGCGTGCACGGACCAGGCTGCAGAGCTTGAGAGGCCCTGCTTCCGCGAAATAGTTGGTACTGCAACATCGCGAAACCGGTCCAGTCCGTCTGGCGTGCCAATCCACACGTTTCCTTCGCGGTCTTCGAAAATGGAGCATACGAAATCGGCAGAGAGGCCGTCGACGGCTTTGAAAACGTCCGTCCTGCCCTGGTGTAAGTGAAACAAGCCTTGCCAGCTGCCCACCCACAGACTCCCGTCGTTGCTCCGAAAGAGGCGACCGGGCTCGAACTGACCGGCGAGGCCGGAAAGTGCATAGCTCTGGATTTTTCCGCTTACGAGCTGTGCAAGCCCTCTGCTAGTACTCAGCAAGATCGTCCCGTCATCTTCGGTCAGATCGAGCGACCAAGTGACGCCGTGTGGAAAGGCGTAGTGCTCGGGACTACCGGGTTTCCAGCGCCAAATACCAGTTTTAGCCGACACCCAGAGATTGCCCTTGTGGTCTTCGTACACTGCGTTTACTGCGGACCCAAAACTGCCGCCTCCGTAACACTGAATATGTCCACCCTTTGCTGCGCAGAGGTTGCCGCCCGAGATTCCGGTGCCCCCGATCCACACAGTGCCTTCGTGATCCTCAATTAGCGCCAGTACGGTTGCCCCAGTAAATTCTTGATATTTGCTGAACTGGCCGTCTCTCCAACTGGCGAGTCCCGAGTGTGTGCCAATCCAGAGAGTGCCGTCGTGCGAAACGAGCAAGGATGAGATGAAATTGTGGGGAAGTTGCTCACCGTTTGGAGGCTGCCACGGAACAGCGCGGACTCCATCGAAACGGAGCAATCCGAATTCCGTGCCCAGCCACAGATAACCGTCCGCCGTCTGAGCGATCCCGAAAATCGCGCCCTTGATAAAGCCGTCGCGCACCTTCCACGCCGTGTGCGCGTATTGACTTACGTCCAGCGCCGGATCGAGCGCGAAGGCACTTCGGGCGCACAGTAGAGCTGTGCACGCCAACAGCACGCAACCTAACCGCGCAGATCGGCTGGAGACTCTCAGCATAGTTGCACATGTTAGCGCAACAATGAGGTAGACGAGGTAAAGGAAGTAAAAGAGGTAAAGGACTGAGTAATTCGCGCGCGCAGGGCTTGCAGATCCCTCCCGCACTAAAACACCAGCTTCAACGCCAACTGAATCGACCTGGGCCCGCCAATCTGATACAGCGGGTTGAAGCCACCATTCGCGCCACCGGACCCGAGGCTGCTCGCCAGCGTTTCCGTCGAATAGCCGAAGAGCGGACTGGTCAGGCTGTTATTGGGCGGGCCGAAGTTGGGATGGTTGAAAATATTGAAAAACTCCGCCCGGAATCGCAGGTTCAACTGCTCTGTGAACGAAAACTGCCGCTGAAACGCCACATCGGCCTGCGTCGCTCCGAAGCCGCGCAGCACGTTGCGTCCGAAATCCCCCTGCTGTCCTGCAGGTGCTGGTGTGAACGCGGCTTTATTAAAAATCTTCCCGCCTGGATATTGCGAGCCAAAAAGCTCAAATGGCTGTCCTGGCACAACGTTCGGCCGAGGATAGAATGCCGTGCCCGCGGCAACAACGAACGAGCCGATGATATTCACAGGAGGAGCCGAGCGAGCGAAAACGAACGCGTCTACCGACCACCCGCCCAACGTGGCGCGAGCAAACTTATTCCATTGCGGCGTGGGCAGACTATACGTCACGCCAGCGGTAAACGAGTGCCTGATGTCAAAGTCCGAATTTCCACGATCTACATCGGGATTCGTGACAAAAGCTGGTGCGTTCTGGTAATTTGCAAAGGCATCGGTCGATGCAATATCGATCGAGTGCGAGAAGGTATACGACGCCAACGCTTGCAAACCGAGCGATAACCGGCGCTGGAATTTGACTTGAAGTGCCTGATAATTGGAGGTTGCCGAATTGTCCATCACGCCTACGAACCCAAAATCCGGATTCGGATTTACGATGTTCGTCACGCGTAGCAAGTCTCGCCCGATTGCACCAATGTAGGTGAAGGAGAAACTCTGACTGCTTCCCAGTGACTTTTCCAGTGCGACGTTCCACTGATAGGTACGCGGAACTTTCAAATGTGGGTCGGCTACAATCATCGTGTTGGCCGGTGGGTTCGTTGTGAACGGCGGCGGTGCAGCCTGCTGCGGCGTCAAAGGATAACAGATGCCTTCCACCCCAGAGGGACAAGTCGTAGGCGTTATAATTTTGGTTGCGAAAAAAGGAAAGTAGCTAGAAGCGCCGCCGAGCGAACCATATCCGAGATCATAGAAAATCCCAAAGCCCCCGCGCAGCACGGCGCCCCAATCGGGTCTCCCGCCAAGTTGGTAGGCAAGTCCCACGCGAGGGGCCACGTTCCCGTACCTTGTTTGGTAAAGCGGCGTGCCGAGCGGCGCCAAGGCTAAATTGGATGGTTCGTTCAAGTTGATAACGGTCAAGGGTTGACTCGCCAAATTCTTGCCCTTGAGCGCCGTATTGACGTCCCAGCGCAAGCCATACGTCAAACTCAAGCGGGCATTCGGCTTCCAGGTATCTTGACCATAAAAGGAAAAATTCTGTGTTAGGAAGGCGGTGGTTTGGTTGGAACCGGACTCTGCGTATGACGCGGCACCTGAGAGCACGCCTCCCGAACCCGCTGTCACTCCGGCAAATCCGACAACTTGGAAGTAAGCGAAGGGGCGCGTGAAAGGGGAAAGCCAGCGATAGTCCACACCAAACTTCAACTGATGACTGCCCTTCGTCCAAGTAAAATTGTCGATGAGGTTGATCTGGCGTTGTTCATCTGTCCCGTAAAGCCCATTTGCGAGGGTCCCAGCGCTCTGGATGTTGAACTCGAATAGACCGTTGGCAGTGGAAAACCCGGAGGGATACATCTGAGCATCGGTAAGCGGCACCGGACCGCCGAAATTGTCTAATTGGAATTGGCTGCCTACGCGGTCATTGCTGTAATTGACGCGCATTTCGTTGCTGATTGCTGTCGTGATTATTTCGTTGAGGCCAACGGTGAAAGTCTGCACGGAGGTGGAAAGCAACTCTGTGCCGCTCAATACTCCGAAGGTGTTGCGTACATTGGTTTGCGACGGCGAGTTGTTATACCGGCCGAAAATGCTCAGGTTGGAATTGATGGCGTGATCCACGCGGATGCTGTAAGCGTTCAGCGAAGAGGGATTGGAATAGCTGCCGTTGAATTGCGCCGTGCCGCTTCCGAGTTTCGCGCCGTTCGGGATGGGATAAGCGTTCAAGTACGGCTGCATTGATGCGGGTGCTGCCTGGCGGGACGCCATATCGGGCACGACAGTCTCCTGCGTAGCGGGCTGGCGCAGCCGCAGGCCTTCGTAGGAGAAAAAGAAAAAAGTCTTGTCTTTCAGAATCGGGCCACCGAAGATGCCGCCAAAATCGTTCTGCCGCTCCTCCGGCTTGGGCAGATGGTCGCGATTGGAAAACCAGTCGTTCGCGTCCAGCACACTGTTTCGAAAATATTCAAACGCCGAGCCGTGAAATTGATTGCTTCCGGAGCGCGTGACAATGGATATCTGCCCGCCGGGTGTGCGTCCGTACTCGGGGGCAAAGGAGGATGTTTGGATGCGAAACTCCTGCATGGCGTCCACGGATACAAGACTGTTGGTCCCGCCTAGGGCAGTGAGGGCCGGCAACGCTCCTCCGCCAGCTTGCACCAGCGGCGGATAGCCGGTCACGCCGAAATTCGCGCTCACCCCGTCCACCGTGAAGTAATTTGCGTCCGCCCGCTGGCCATTCACGCTGAACTGCCCCTGATCGTCGAACGCCGTCTGCGTCACCATCACGCCCGGCGTAAGCATGATGAGCGTCTGGAAACTGCGCCCATTCAGTGGGATATTCTCCACGAAGGTCTGATCCACGACGGTGCTGACCGTTGCGGAGGTGGTATTCACCAGCGGTGCGCCCGCTTCCACCCTGACGGTGTCGGAGACGAAGCCAACCGCCATTTCGAAATCGATCGCCAGCGCATCCTGGACGTGCAACTCCACAACCGGCCGCAGCAACTTCTTGAAGCCAGTCTTTTCGACTTCCAGGCGATAGCTGCCCGGGGGGAGATTCGTCAGATAGTATTCGCCGGAGTTGTTGGTCGTGGTTTCATAGCGAAAATTCGTGCCGGCATTGACTGCCGTCACATTGGCATTCGCAATGACGGCATGGCTGGGATCGATGACGCGGCCGCTGATCGAGCCGTTTGTGGACTGCGCGGGAACCACGGCGGGATGCACGGACAAAATGAGAACGACCACGAAGGCGGGGACTTTGCGCATGGCCAACCTCTTGCAGTGCGTTAGAACCCGGGGCGGCGCGGAAGAGCAATTATGCTGCGTCCTCGCGTCCCGTTTTGTCAACCATCGCGGCATAGGGGTGCATAGGGGCGGCATAAGGCATCAAGTCACTAGTCTTGTAAAGTGAATGATGAGCGACCCGACACATAGGTAACAGTTTGTACCGGACACATAGGTTACACTTTCCTCTTTTTTTGAGGAGGGCGTGATGCCGTGGAAGGAGTGTTCGGTCATGGATGAGAGGCTACAGTTCGTT
>Ga0210392_10002196_pt1 | contig 10049 bp, 5 predicted proteins | sample IncBWC30OmetaG_FD_161057 | JGI IMG/M metagenome (GOLD analysis project Ga0210392, IMG submission 161057) | Forest soil microbial communities from Barre Woods Harvard Forest LTER site, Petersham, Massachusetts, United States - Inc-BW-C-30-O ...
CGCGCTGTCACGCACAATCCAAACACAGCAATAGCAAGCATCCATTTTTTAGGCAGCAAGGACGTACCCTCTCCCAAAGATTTCAAGTTTATAAAAGGAGAAGAGGCGGAGCTGCTCTCCGCCTCCCTCCCGGGGTGTTCGGGGTTAGAAAGTAAACCGCAACGCCAGTTCGACCTGCCGCCAGCTGTTGGTTAGAACGCTGTTGATCTTTCCGATTTGGTTGTCGTTAAGGTTTGTGTCGAACGGATTCGAAAAGTGCGGAGTATTGGTCAGGTTATAAGCTTGCACGCGGAACTGGCCCTTTATACGCTCTGTAACCGGAAAATTCTTGAACACAGCAAAATCCATGTTCGAGAATCCGGGTCCGCGAACGATATCTCGGCCCGCGGTGCCAGGGGCAATGTAGATACCCGACGCATTCTTGGCCGGTGCAGCGAAGGCAGCGGCATCGACATAGTTCAGGAGATTGCCTGGATTTACATGCACCTTACCGACCAGGTCAGCGCGAGCTGTGTTGGGAGTGCCGCTGGCGGTAATGCTGAACGGCGTGCCGCCCTGCAAGGTGTAGATGGCGTTGATCTGCCACCCTCCAATGACGTAGTCCATCCACTTGGATACGTCACTGCCCCACCGCTTGCCCCGGCCAAAGGGCAGTTCGTACAATGCGCTGGAAGACAAGACGTAATTCACGTCCTGGTTCGACAGACCCCGCTCAATCCCGTAGTCCGTATACAACTGCGGAACATTGCCGTTGCCCGCATCAAGGTTGCCAAAGCCGTCGTCGAGGGTCTTCGACCACGTAAACGCACCCGTCACCGTGAGGCCACGCGACAAGCGATGCTCGTATTGCAATTGCAAGGCGTCGTAGTCCGACTTGCCCCTGGTATCTTGGGTAGCAATGCTACCCAACTGCGAATAGAGCTTCGCACCCGTGTTGAACAAAACCTGGTTGGTATCGTAATTCCGCACCAGGTGTGCTCCGTGCGTGCCGACGTAGGCGATGCTTACGGACTGGTTGTTGCCTACTTGGTGCTGTATTTGCAGGTTCCACTCAGAGACCATGGGCGTTATGTTCGAGGGAAGTAAAGCAACCACGCTAACGCCCGTGGGCGCAGCTAGATTGAACTGGCCTGGCCCTGTCCCGAGGGTAAAGCTTCCCGATGGCAATGGGCCTGTAGCGTTCGTGGAAATAAGCTGTGCTGGCGTGCAAGTCGGCTCGCAAGGCAGGGAGCCGGAAAGTGTAATGCGGAAGCCCTGCGCATACGTTTCTGTCTGCACTCCCGCGAACGGAGGATTCTGTGCCAACTGATTGTTAATGCCCCCGCGGTCGATGAAGTAGAACAGGCCATAACCGCCGCGCAGCACGGTCTTCCCGTCACCCAGCAGGTCATAGGCAAAGCCGAGGCGCGGACCAAAATTGTGATAGTCGTTGGGAATGAGCGTTCTGGGCGCTCCGTTGCTTCCTGCCACGACCAGCGCCCCCGTGGTAATGTCAAAATTGGCCATGCGATTGTCGACCTCAGTCGGCCAAGTCAGGATGTCGTAACGGAGTCCCAGATTCAGTGTCAGGCGGCGGGTAACACGGAAGTCGTCTTGCGCAAAGAAACCGTTTTCCCAAGTTCGGGTTCCGACCATGCCGAGGGGCGAAGCGACCTCATAGTCGTCCACGAAACCCGCGAGTAAGTCGGAAACTTCGTACCCGGTATCCACATGTCCCGAACCTCCATTGCAACAGGGGCTATTTCCATTTCCAGCAGGTCGGAAACCGCCCTTGCCGTAATTCGGGCGAAACAAGTTCAGTTCGCGGCGAAGGATGCTGCCTCCAACTTTTATCGTGTGGCGGCCCTTCGTCCACGTGAGGGTGTCGTTGTAGTTGAAACCGGTCTGCGGCACCAAATAGGGTCCAAAATCTCCTGTGTACTCGATTTGTTGTGCGTATGCGCCAATCAGTGCGATGCCTCCCGTCACAATGTTGTAGCAATTTGCGATGCCGAACTGTGTGCACCAGGCGGTACTGCTCAAGGGGGGTTCGTATCCATATTTGGTCCGGATATAGCCGCTGCGAAATTCGTTGACCACCGTCGGGCTGATAGTTGACGTAAGGCCGACGGAAGCTCCGGAGGGGTAGTTGAAATTGGTACCGGAACCGAAGCCCGAAGGAAGAACACCCAAGGAAGTAGTGCTCGTCTGATTCGAATGGCCACTGCTGAAGCGAACGAATAGCGAGTTCTTTGTGTCGATAATATAGTCACCGCGGATGTCCCAGTCGTCCCAATTCTCGATAACTGTTCGCTCGAGCTTGAAATTGTGCTGGATGGGGTTGCACTGGGTATCTATTATCGACGCGCCGGAGCCCGGGGGGCCGCAGTTCGGTTCCGGGTAGGCATTGAGGTAAGCCAGAGCGGCGGGGTTCAACCGGTTTGCGGGAATGACGTTGGGCTGTGCGCCATTACCCATGAACTGCAAAGCGCCGTTGGGATTTGTGAGTGTTTTCGCCACCGAGCCATCGGTCGTCGGATCGTAAATGACACCATTTGTTGGCAGGGAAAGTCCGGCAGTCATTGTGGAATCAAGCAGCGCGGAAAAGTCGGCTTCTCCAGCTAGAGCCCCCGTCCCTCGCATAGCGTCCGTCGGAACTGTGGAATACGCTGGTCCACTCGGTACGTTTTGCCGCAATCCTTGGTAATCGCCAAAAAGAAAGAGCTTGTTCTTGATCACCGGTCCGCCCGCTGTAAAGCCGAACTGGTTGCGCACGAAACTCGGAGTGGGAGTGTGCGGAGTAGAGAAGAAATCTTCGGCGTTCAAGGCTTTGTTGCGATTGAACCAGAACACGTCGCCGTGGTAATCGTTGGTGCCAGACTTGATGCTGGTGATCACCAGTGCGCCGCCCGCCCGGCCATATTGCGCAGGTGCGATGTTGGTCTGTACCTTGAATTCATCGATCGCGTCGGCTGGGGGGAAAAGCACGATCGTGTTTACCAATGCTTCGTTGTTGTCAATTCCATCTAGAATGAAGTTGTTCGCCTGTGCGCGGATCCCATTGACAACCAGCGACGCGCCGCCTTCCTGGCCGTACCGGTATGTTTCCGCGTTGCCGCTATTCCCTGTGGCATTGCCACTGCCCCTTATGACTCCGGGTACCAGCAGGGCCACCTGTGTGAAATTTCGGCCATTCAGTGGCAGTTCCGTGATTTGCTTGCTTTCCAGCACTACGCCCATCGCCGAGTCCTGCAGGTTGATTACCGGCGACCCTGCCTCCACCGTGATCGTCTCCGTCACTTCTCCAACCGCCAGTTGAAAATCCGCCACGCCCAACTGCGCCACTTGCAGCTCCAGTGTCCGCGACACCTTCTTGAATCCTTTTTGCGCGATGTCCACCCGGTAATTCCCGGGCGGCAACGCCGAAACCGTGTAATATCCCAACTCGCTCGTCGTCGCGGTGGACAGCCGCCCAGTCTCCACGCTCGTCACATTCACTACCGCTCCGGAAACCGCGTTCCCCTGCGGATCCGTCACCGTCCCCTGCAGGCGCGCTGTATCGCTCTGCGCCAGACTCACTGCCGCCATCGAGAGCACAATCAGCAGAACCATCACCCAATTCCGCATCGGTTTCATCTTCATTCCATGCCCCTTTTCTTCGATCGATCTAGCTTGGTCACACCCGTACTTATCGTGGCACCGGACCGTACTTCCCCTGAACGCCTCTCGACATGCGATGGATCGAAACGCCCCAAAACTGAATCCTGAAATTGGGAGCTTCCCCTAATAAATGACTGCTGAGATTGACCACCCGATACGTGAAACTGCACCCTTGATGCGCATCAATTTTTCAGATGCTTGCTATTTAAAGAAGTCTCGCCACGTTTGATACTGTTACATCCGGAACCTCTTCCCTTGCAGCGGGTTCCATCGTTTGTTACGTTGTTACAAAGGGATTTTTCCAGCGTTACAGGGGCATCATGTCTGATAAGGAGCAACACCTACGCCAAGTGGAGAAGGTTGCAGCCAGCGCCGTCCTCCACGGCTCCGAATCCTTATGTAAGCTCCTGCGCTATCTCGCGCACCACGCAATCGAACACCCCGGCACCCCCGTCAAGGAATACCAGATTGCTACAGAAGAGTTCGGCCGCCCCCCAGATTTCGACCCAGCCGTCGACTCCATGGTCCGCGTCCAGGCTGGCCGCCTCCGCTCCAAACTCGCGGAGTATTATGCCGGCGAAGGCGCCGAAGACCATGTCCGCATAGAGCTCCCCAAAGGCACCTACACCCTCGCCTTCCACAAAAAGGATGCCGCATCCAAATCCGACCGCCACGCCAATTCCTCTCCGGAACACGCACAGGCCGTCAACGATCAGGTTCCCCGCTCCTGGCTCGCCGCCGTAGTTGTTCTCTCTATTCTGCTTGCCGGATCATTGCTGGCCCTCTTCCTAACGCGCAAAACCACCCCCACCGCCTTTGCCGGCAGCGATGCCAAGCCTGCTCCCGCCGCCTTTGAGACTTTTTGGAAACCTTTTCTCACCGGGCCCGAGGAACCGTGGGTCGTCTTCAGCAATGCGGCATTCGTCGGCCGTCCCGAAACCGGCATGCGCTATTACAATTCCACCCACGATCAGAAAACCGCCATCTGGGATCATTACACCGGTGTCGGCGAAGTGATCGCCGTCCACAGCCTCGACCAAGTCTTCGGCCTGTTGCATCGTAACCTTCGCGTAAAACGCGGCAGCCTCTTTTCCCTCGACGACGCCCAGAACACCGACTTGATCTTCGTCGGCTCACCCTCGGAAAATCTCAACCTCCTCGAGATTCCCGGCACCCGCGAATTTGTCTTCCAGCGTGTGTCCGAAGGGCCCCGCAAAGGCGACCTCGCGGTTTTTAACGTCCACCCTCAGCCCGGCGAACAGAAATCCTATCTCGCGTCCCCATCCAACGCGCTGTTATCGGAAGACTACGCTTTGGTCGCCTTCATCCCCGGCCTTAACCCTTCGCGTTCCGTCATGATCATTGCCGGCACCACTACTTTCGGCACTCAGGGTGCCGTCGAATATGCCTGCCGCGAAAAATCCGTGCAGGAACTCCTCCTGCGCCTCTCCGTATCCGACACCGGCGGACTCAAGCCGTTTGAGGCTCTTCTTCACGTGAAAATCGCCAAAGGCGTCCCCGTCGAAACCGATCTCGTTTCTCTCCGCAAAATCCCCTCCCCCTGACCTTAAATTTTCTCCAAAAAGTAACTTTTCCCCTCCTCATTCATCACAGTTTCCGTGTTGTGATACAGTTGCCGGACGGTGCCACCCGCCCAGGTATTCAAAATTAAGAGGTACGCCATTTCGCCGGTTTTTGCAGTACAATGCCCCCGCTTCCTGCCGAGCGGTGTCCCCGGCCATCGTCCCTCTTCCGTGGGCATCCCGTTTTTCCAGCGAAGGAGTCATTGTGAGCCAGCAAACCGCTGTACCCCAGCAAACTTTAGACCAGCTCTGCATCAACACCATCCGCACTCTATCGATTGACGCCGTGCAGCAGGCCAACTCCGGCCACCCCGGCGCACCCATGGGTCTCGCTCCAGTCGTCTATTCCCTTTGGCAAAATTTCCTTCGCTACGATCCCGCCGATCCCCTTTGGCCCAATCGCGATCGTTTCGTCCTTTCCGCCGGCCACGCTTCCATGCTCCTCTACTCCACGCTCCATCTCGCCGGGGTCCGCGCCGTAAATAAAAACGGCGAAGTCCAAAAAGATCTTTCCGTTTCGATGGACGAAATCAAGCGCTTCCGCCAACTTGGCAGCCGCACCCCCGGCCACCCTGAATCGCACATGACCACTGGCGTCGAAACCACCACCGGCCCTCTCGGCCAGGGCATCGCCAACAGCGTTGGCATGGCCATCGCGGGAAAATGGCTGGCATCCAATTTCAATCAGCCGGGTTTCGAACTTTTTAATTTCAACGTCTACGCCATCTGCGGCGATGGTGACCTGATGGAAGGCGTGGGCGGCGAAGGCGCTTCTCTCGCCGGGCACCTCGGCCTTTCCAACCTCTGCTGGATCTACGACAACAATCGCGTCACCCTCGACGGCCCCGCCAGCTGGTCCTTCAGCGAAGACATGATGACCCGCTTCGTCGGCTACGGCTGGAACGTCACACGCGTCAGCGACGCCAACGATCTCCTCCAGCTTTCCCGAGGCTACAAGACGTTTCTCAACACCACCGACAAACCTACCTTGATCGTTGTCGACAGCCACATCGGCTATGGCTCTCCCCACAAACAGGACTCCTACGAAGCCCACGGCGAGCCGCTCGGCGAAGCCGAAGTTAAACTCGCGAAACAAAGTTACGGTTGGCCCGAAGACGCAAAATTCCTCGTCCCCGATGGCGTCTATCAGAATTTCCAGAACGGCGTCGGAGCTCGCGGCGCTGATGAACGCACCAAGTGGAACGCTCTTTTCGCCGAATATACAAAAAAATTCCCGGAGCTCGCCGCTCGCCTCAACAAAATGCAGAAGCGCGCCCTTCCCGACGGCTGGGACAAGAATCTCCCCAACTTCCCCGCCGACCCCAAGGGCATGGCCACCCGCGAAAGTTCCGGCAAAGTTCTCAACGCCCTCGCACAGAATATTCCCTGGCTCGTTGGCGGCTCCGCTGATCTCGCCAAGTCCAATAAGACCAATCTCCTTTTCGAAGGCGCCGGCGATTTCTTCACCAACGAATTCAAGGGACGTAACATCCACTTCGGCGTGCGCGAACATGGCATGGGCGCCGCCGTCAACGGCCTAACCCTCACCGGCTTGCGCGGTTTCTCCGCCACTTTCTTCAATTTCAGCGATTACATGCGCGCCAGCATGCGCCTCGCCGCCCTGATGGAAATTCCCGTCCTCTTCATCTTCACCCACGATTCCATCGGCGTAGGCGAAGACGGCCCCACCCACCAACCCATCGAGCAACTCGCTGCATTCCGTGCCATGCCCAATATGCTCGTGTTCCGCCCCGGCGACGCCAACGAAGTCACCGAAGCCTACAAGGTCGCTGTCCAACACTCGCACGGCCCTTCCACTCTCGTATTCAGCCGTCAACCCATGCCCACCATCGACCGCACCAAATATGCTCCGGCCTCGGGCGTCGCGAAAGGCGCTTACGTCCTCGCCGACGCCGACGGCGGCAAACCCGAAGTGATTCTCATGGGCACCGGCACCGAACTCCAGCATTGCGTCGCCGCCTACGAGAAACTCAAAGCCGAAGGCATCAAGGCACGCGTCGTCAGCATGCCCTGCCTCGAAATCTTTGATCAGCAGGACGCCGCCTATAAGGAAAGCGTTCTCCCCTCGGCGGTCACCGCTCGCGTTTCCATCGAAATGGCCGCCACGCTCGGCTGGGATCGCTATGTCGGCCCCAAGGGAAAAATCATCGGCATGCGCTCCTTCGGCGCATCGGCTCCGCTAAAAGATCTTCTGCCAAAATTTGGCTTCGGGCCGGACTATGTCGTCACTGCCGCGAAGCAACTTCTCGGAAGGTAACAAGACCATGAAAGTTGTTATCGGTTCGGATCACGCGGGCTTTCAAATGAAAAACGCCATGGGCGTCCTGTTGGCTTCGCTCGGTCATCAGGTCCTCGACGTCGGCGCCTACAACGAAAATCCCTCCGACTATCCCGATTTCGCAGAAGCCGTCGGCAAAGCCGTCCTCGACGGCCGCGCCGAACGCGGCGTCCTTATCTGTGGCAGCGGCGTTGGCGCCACTGTCGCCGCCAACAAACTCCGCGGCATCCGTGCCGGAATGTGCACGGACACTTACTCCGCCCACCAGGGCGTCGAACACGACAATATTAATGTCCTCGTTCTCGGCTCCCGCATCACAGGTGAGAAAGTTGCCGAAGAGCTTGTGCGCTCTTATATGGGAGCCAAATTCACCAACGAAGAACGGCACGTCCGTCGCCTCGCCAAAGTGCAGGCTCTCGAGGACAAGTTTTGCAAGTGAAATCCCAAGCCCCCTGCCGCGCAGGGGCGTAGAATCGCTGTTACGGCCCGTTCGAAACTTTAAGGAGAAGTGTTATGACAACCTCAGCAACTGTTCCAAATACCGGAAGCCAATCTTCCGCCAATCCTCTCAAAGGCCTCCTCGCCTACGGCCAGTCTCCCTGGATGGACTACATCCGCCGCGATCTGCTTACGGGCGGCGGCCTGCAGAAAATGATCGCCGAGGACGGCCTCCGCGGCATGACCTCGAACCCGGCAATCTTTGAGAAGGCCATCACCAGTAGCAACGTCTACGACGACATACTTTCTTCCCCCGACTCCAAAAGGCTCGATGCCAAGGGCGTGTACGAAAGAATTGCCATTCGCGACGTCCAGGACGCCTGCGACCTTTTCAAAAACGTCTATGCGGAAACCAAGCGCCGCGACGGCTATGTCAGCCTTGAGGTTTCCCCGTTCCTGGCCAGCGACACCAAAGGCACTATCGAAGAAGCTCGCCGCCTCTGGAAAGCCGTCGCTCGCGAAAACATCATGATTAAGGTTCCCGCCACTCCCGAAGGTGTCCCCGCGATCCGCCAGCTCCTCGAAGATGGCCTGAACATCAACATCACATTGCTCTTCGCGCAATCCGCCTACGAGCAAGTGGCCGAAGCTTTCCTGGCGGCTCTCGAGGCGCGTGCTGCCAAAGGCCAAGACATCAGCCACATCGCCAGCGTCGCCAGCTTCTTCGTCAGTCGCATTGACACTCTGGTCGACAGCAAAGTGGATGAAAAGCTCAAGTCCGCCTCTGACCCCGCTCAAAAAGCTCTGCTCGAAAGCATCCACGGTAAAGTGGCTATCGCCAACGCCAAGCTCACCTACAAGAAATATCAGGAACTTTTCGGCAGCCCGCGCTGGCAGGTTCTTGCCGCCAAAGGCGCCCAGACCCAGCGGCTTCTCTGGGCCAGCACCAGCACCAAAAATCCCAAATATCGCGATGTCCTCTACGTCGAAGAACTCATTGGCGCGGATACCGTCGACACTATTCCGCCCGCCACATTCGACGCCTTTCGGGATCACGGCAAACTTCGCGCCAGCCTCACCGAAGACCTCGATGGCGCTGTGAAAACCATGGCGAATCTCGCCAAGGCGGGAATTTCAATGAAGGAAGTAACCGACAAGCTGATCGTTGACGCCGTCCGCCTCTTTGCTGAACCTTTCAAAACCCTACTGGATGCCGTGGGGAAGAGCGCCGGGGTGAAAGCGTGAGTCTCAACAAAATCTCCTACAAGTTGCCCCCAGCCCTCGCCGAAGGAGTAAAGTCCTCCCTCGCTGACTGGAAAACCAATAACAAAGTCGCCCGCCTCTGGCAAAAGGACCCGTCTCTCTGGACCGGCACCGACGAAGGCAAGTGGCTCGGCTGGCTCACCATTGTCGACGAGCAGCTCAAGGAAGTTGCCAATCTCAAAAAGCTCGCCGCCGAAATCAAGAAAGCCAAATTTCGCCACGCCGTTCTTCTCGGCATGGGGGGCTCCAGCCTTTGTGTCGAAGTCCTGCGCCTCACCTTCGGCAAATTCCCCGGCTACCCCGAACTCCACGTGCTCGATTCCACCGACCCCGCCCAGGTCAAGGCCGTCGAGAAAAAACTCGACCTCAAGAAGACCCTTTGCATTGTCTCCTCAAAATCCGGCAGCACCCTTGAGCCCAACATCTTCAAGCAGTATTTCTACGAGCGCATCCGCCAGAAAGTTGGCGACAAGGAAGTCGGCAGCCATTTCATCGCCGTCACCGACCCCGGCTCCAAGATGGAGCAGGTCGCCAAAGACGGCGGCTTCCGCCACATCTTTCCAGGCGTTCCCAGTATTGGCGGCCGCTATTCCGCGCTCTCTCATTTCGGCACCGTTCCCGGCGCCATCATGGGCCTGGATCTTTCGAAGTTCCTGAAAATCACCCACAAAATGGTGAAAGCCTGCGGTTCGGCCACCGCGCCCGAAAAAAATCCCGGTGTCATCCTCGGCACCATCCTCGGCGTCGCCGCCAATCACGGCCGCGACAAAATCACCGTCTTTACATCGCCGGGTATCTCCGATGCCGGCGCATGGCTCGAACAGCTC
>Ga0210392_10002198_pt1 | contig 10048 bp, 10 predicted proteins | sample IncBWC30OmetaG_FD_161057 | JGI IMG/M metagenome (GOLD analysis project Ga0210392, IMG submission 161057) | Forest soil microbial communities from Barre Woods Harvard Forest LTER site, Petersham, Massachusetts, United States - Inc-BW-C-30-O ...
TGACATAGGCGATGTAGCCGGGCATCTGCTCTGGCCCGACCGCAGAGGGATAAACAGTGAAGGAGGCCGCTCCTGACCTGTCGATAGCAGCCAGCGGAACCGGGTCCATGCCTAGCTTCCGGGCAACCGCAGCAGCGTCTTCAGGATCCACATCGACGTTCACCGCACTGTCGATGCGAGCGAGTGAGACCACCTGCTCCCACCAGGGATCGATCTCCCCACCTGGCTTCACAGGAATGATGGGCTCAGTCATGCCGCCCCACCGTGTGCAGGCCTCCTGCACAGCCCGTCGCAGGCCGTCCTTGCTCTCGTCAGCCACGAGGTAAACCGCGCGCCCAGGCAGCACCCCAGCCCGGACGGCTGTCGGCCCCACATAATCCCGCCCGTCCATACCGCATGTCCTTCCAAAACCGGCCAAAGGCATAAGTTTGCGACTAGAAAATATTAGGAAAAACTATCTAGCCTAGCCTCAGAATTTTATATGGCTTTAGCCATGTCAACCACGACCAGCGACATAAGCCGTCTGGACCGAGGCCACAACGGCTGCCTTGGCTTTTTTCTGCATCCGAATGAATGCCCTGGTTTCAGGTGCTCCGTCGATCAGCGGACCTGTCTGCGAAGTCGCACGGTTATGTCATCCGCAAGTCTCGTGGTATCGAATAGGAGCGCCGCACGTGCCAGTACCACGGGTGGGCTATCCGCCGCCTCAAGCCCGGAGCCCATGCTCGCGCTGTTCGGTGATTGGGCTGCCTCCGCACGGGTGCGCCACGGCAGGTAGCCGATCCCGGCCAGTCGGCACGCGAGGCCTACCCGGCGCAACCTGTTGGTCGGATCGACACGATTCAGGAGCCAGCCTACGTAGCGGATCCCGTCAGCGACGCGATCCCGTACCTCTTCTTCGATCAGCGATGGCAAACCACCTATCGCACGCACATTGCGGCCCGAATCGCGGGCGGGACGGCTGACGCGGACGTTCCCCTGCTCGTCGAGTGTGATCTGGGCATCCGCCTGTGCGATGAGGAGACTGGTTCCCTGGATGACCGGCTCATGGACCCCCTGTTGTGGATCGAATACCGGGCGGTCCCCGTAGACTGCCTCTCTCTGCATATCGCGGCGCAGGCTTGCGTCATCGAGAGCGCTTGGCCGAAGCAGCTGCCGTGACGGAGCGCCGGCCACCACTACATGCAAGGGTGCAATCCCTGCAGCATGTGCCGACCTAGTCGGCAGGAGTGCCGCTGTCCGCGCCATGAGTTCGTCTTCATCCACCGGACCAGCCTGCTGGCTCAACTCCCAGTCATGCAGTGCGCGGGTCACCGATGTCCGGAGCGACTCGGGCGTGTCAAACGACTCCCGGTAACCGCCTCCCTCCCAGCCGCTCACCTCCTCCACGAACCGCTCCTGCTGCGGCTCGCGGGTAACGCCTGTCTGAACGAAGACCAGCACCGGCTTCGTACCGCGCGCTTCCCGGTACTCCTCGTGAGTGGGGGAGATGCCCGACTCTTGGGGCGCTCCATACCGGGAGCCAAGCACGAGCACCACCGCATCCGCATCACGCACCGCCCCTAGGCAGACCTGCTGCGGAGACTGCGGCGACGCCCGGAAATCCTCGGCAACGGTGACCGTGTGACCCAGCGACTCGGCCGCCAGCCGAGCCGCCGCCCGGTGATCCTCCATCCCACTGATCACCGAGCTAATGAAGACCTTCACACCCACCTCCAGTTGGGCCCGCGGTGCTCCGTTACCACCGAGGCCTGAACTTCCCCGAATCCCGCCCGGCCCGGTCCAGGTGGCGATCCCCAGAGCCACCGAACGCCAGATCAACCCGCGCGCCGAACCGGAGGGCGAGCGCCTCCACACCCGCCGCATCGGGCCATTCGGCAACATCCTCCAGCAGCAGTACATGCCGGTCGACAGCGGTTGGCTGACCCCCAAAGCCCGTGCTGACCTGCTCAGGCCATCCCGCTCCGAATGCGACCAGGCTCGCCCCGGACGTCTGAGCCACGGCAACTATCGCCCGGAACGGACCGCTCACCGTGAAACGCTCGACCATCTCCCGCTGCAGATCGAACGCCGCCCATATCCATCGAACGGCTTTCTGCAGATAGACCACGCGCCGCCGGAAGCCTGTAGCGGCGGGGGCCCACTCGTTACCACCTTCGTCGCCGAGGAAGAAGTCCACGCCGCCGTGCCAATGCACAGCACAGAAGCTCCGCCACTGGCCGTCCTCACCGGAGGGCGATAGCGCCACATATCCACTCGACACTCCACGTACCGTCCTGTGGTGCAGCAACTCCCGACCGCAGGGAACGGTGATGGGCTGAGGGATCACGGCCACTGGGTTCTGCGGTGTTACCGCGACGGCGTACGGGTCGCCCACAAGTACGCAGACTCGCACGGTTGGCGGCACAGCAGAGGCCGCCAGGCCGCCGGCAGCGAACGCCTCATCTGGCGCATCCGGGGTGAGGCCAAGGAAAGCCTGTTCACGGTTCCAGCAACCTCGTATGGCCGCGTCGTCCAACGCCTCACCTCCCCTGCCCCGGTCGTTCCAGGGCAGGGCAAGCCTAGCCAGCTTCGCCGACACTCCGGCCCAGCTCATCAGCACGCCTGCGGGACAGACGGGCCCGAAGCCCTTCCCGGGCGTATCGCGTCCGTTCCCCGGCGTTCTGCCGGTGGGATGCTGCGGTCGTGACCGACGACGAGCTGGCGCAAATAGCCAGACTGCTCACCGAGCGCAACGCCATCGATGACACCATCGCAGCCATCATCGATCGGCCGATGACATCCGGGCACCTCGGCGAGTGGATCGCCGCCCAGGTCTTCGACATCGAGCTTGAGCGCTCCGCCTCCACTGCGGCCATCGACGGCCGATTCCGCTCCGGGCCACTGCAGGGCCGGACCGTGAATGTGAAGTGGTACCTCAAGCAAGAAGGCCTACTCGACATCAGCGAGTCCTCGGCCCTGGACTACTACTTGGTGCTGACAGGCCCGCGCTCTGCCCTGCTCAGCTCCCGCGGAGGCACCCGGCCGTGGCGCGTCGATCACGTGTACCTGTTCCACGCCCCCACCCTGCTGGCCGAGCAGCGTGCGCGCGGAGTCAGGTCAGGGGTCGCGGCCAGCGTCCTCAAGCGTCAGTGGACCTCGGCCGAGATCTATCCCCACCAGATCAGCCCGGTCCTGCCACTCTCGCACCGCCAGACACAGATGCTGGAACTCCTCCAGACGTCTTGATCTCGTAGCAGCGAACCCGAGCCGAAGCTCGTGCCGACGGGCACATGGAAGGCCCTCGGGCGCCCCAAACTCAACCACTGCTCAACCACAAGCACCCGCCAACGCCCGGGTCCGGCCGGAGTCCGCCGGACCCGGACAAGCGAAGCCCCCGACCATGTTGTCACTGGTCAGGGGCTGTTTCCGCAGGTGGTGGCAGGTGTTGGGTTCGAACCAACGTAGGCTAAGCCGACGGTTTTACAGACCGCTCCCTTTGGCCACTCGGGCAACCTGCCTAGTGCCGTCCGCAGACGGCTCAGTGAAGGATAGCGGACGGCGCAGGTCCCTGTTGCACGGGATTGCGGCCCGACCTGTGGTCCAGCCGCCCTCCGCGCACGCCGCTACGCGCAGCGGGCCCCGCCGCCAAGTCCCGTGGGGCGCAGTAGCCTCATGACCCGACGTCACAGCCAAGGGGAAGGAGCCGGCGCATGGCGGACAGCAGCTTCGACATCGTGAGCAAGATCGACAAGCAGGAAGTCGACAACGCGATCAACCAGACCACCAAGGAGATATCGACTCGATTCGATTTCCGTGGCGTGGGTGCCTCCATCACCCGGTCCGGGGATCATGCGATCGAGATCCGGGCCAACAGCGAAGGACGGGCCAGCGCGGTATTGGACCTGTTCAAGGACAAGCTGGTCCGGCGGCAAGTCTCGTTGAAGGTCCTGGACGCGGGAGACCCGAAGCTGTCTGGCAAGGAGTACCGGATAGCCGTCGCCCTCAAGGAGGGCATCTCCCAGGAGGACTCCAAGAAGATCAGCAAGATCATCAGGGATGAGGGGCCGAAAGGCGTCCGGGCTCAGGTCCAGGGCGAGGAACTGCGCGTGTCCTCCAAGAAGAAGGATGATCTGCAGGCCGTGATCTCATTGGTCAAGGGCAAAGACCTGAATCTGGCCCTGCAGTTCGTCAACTTCCGCTGACGTCCGGCGCGCCCAACCCCTCAGCGCATCAGCGCGGTGGATTGTGCCCCACGGGCGGCCCACGGGCGGGGCACTACTCACCGCACTGATGCGGTTAAGGCGCGTTCCCGGCTTCTAAGGCGCGTTCCCGGCTTCGCTGGGCCCGGGCGCGCCGCCAGACCCGGGTCCACCGCCAGGCCCGTAGATCGCCTGCATCTCCTTAGCGACGGGGGCGCCGGGGTCGTGCGCGGGCGGGGGCGGCACGGTCCGCATCCATTCGCGCAGCCTCCCGCGCTCATGGGTCAGGTCCAGGATGTCCGTTTCGGCATAGCTGAACTCCGGCGACCAGAACAAGGCGTCGTACGGGCACACCTCGATACAGATCCCGCAGTACATACAGAGCGAGAAGTCGATCGCGAACCGGTCGAGGGCGTTACGGACCTGACGTCCGCCGCGCCGGGCGGGCGCGCCGGGTTCGGCCGGCACCGGTTCCTTGTGTGACTCGATGTAGATGCACCAGTCCGGGCACTCCCGGGCGCACAGCATGCAGACCGTGCAGTTCTCTTCGAGCAGCCCGATCACGCCACGGCTGCGCGCGGGCAGGTCCGCGGCCGACCCCGCATCCACCAGGCTCATCCGGTCGGCCACCCGTCCGGAACCCCTGGCGGCACGGCCCGGCGACGCCCGCGCACCGGCTGCCCCGGCTCGGCCGGCTCCCCCGGCTCTCTGGCCCCGGGCCACTCCTGGGCGGCCCGGGCGGCCAGCGCGAAGTCCTTGCGCAACGGGTGCCCCTCGAACCCTTCCGGCAGCAGCAGCGGGCCGAGCCCGGGGTGGCCGTCGAAGACCACGCCGAACATCTCGTGTGTCTCCCGCTCATGCCAGGCCGCACCCCGGTACATGCCGGTGGCGGTGGGCAGCCGGGGCTGGTCACCGGCCAGCACGGTACGCAGCAGCAGGTGGTGCCGCCCGGCCAGCGAGTACACATGGGCCAGCACAGCGATACCAGCCTCGGCCTCATCAACCGCGCTGAGCCAGTCGAAGAAGCCGCAGCCGAGCTGGTCGCGGGCGAACGCCACCAGTTCCAGCCACCCGGCAGCAGGCACCGTGACCGTGACCAAGCCCGGCCCGCCCGACAACTCGGCCACGGCCCGCAATCCCGCCGACTCCACCAGGCCGACGATCTCCTCGCCGGTCATCGCACCGGCCCAGGTTGCCGCTGCTGCAGCAGCGTGTCCAGGCCGGCCAGCAGTGCTTCCGGCCGGGGCGGGCAGCCGGGCACGTAGACGTCCACCGGGATGAACTGATCCACGCCCTTGGTCACGCAGTAAGAGTCCCAGTACGGGCCGCCGCTGTTGGAGCAGGCGCCGAAGGACAACACGAACCTGGGTTCCGGCACTTGTTCGAAAGCCCGCAGCACGAGCGGCGCGAGCTTGTCGGTGACCGTGCCCGCCACCACGAACACATTCACCCCGGCCGAGGCTCCAGCCAAGGCCCCATCCGACGGCCCAGCCAAGGCCCCACCCGACGGCCCAGCCAAGGCTCCCCCCGGCGGCCCAGCGGAGGCCTCACCTGGCCCAACCCGGCTCAGCGCCGCCGCCACCTCCACCGCGCAGCAGGCCAGCCCGGCATCGCAGATCCAGAGCGCGCAGCCCCGGCCCGCGTCCACGACCACCGGCAGGCCAGCAGCGTTCCCGGCACGTGGCGGGGGAAGATCCACAGCGGCCACCGGCCCAGACTACCCGGCTGACCCACAGCAGACCGCGGCCTGCAACCGTCTAGCGTGAACCGGCGGCGGCCGCCCGACGTCCTATGACATAGGGGGGACGGCCAGCACCGAGTGTCACACTTCCTGCGCGCGTCGCCACCCCGCCGGTTGGTCAAGCGAATTAGTGTGAGATAGGTCACGACTTAGCCAGGAGCACTTGGACGTCGCCAGAGCGGCGGAACAGGGCTGTAACATTAAGACAATCCAAACTCAGCCCGGGCGCCGAGCGTGCCGGGTGCGGCGTTCGCTGGCCTCGCGCTGTCACAGCGCCTGGCTGCGGCGCGCGAGGAGGTCCTTCGACTGTGACCAAGCAGGTCCAGCAACTCGACCGTGTCATCATCCGTTTCGCAGGTGACTCAGGTGACGGCATGCAACTTGCCGGCGACCGGTTCACCCAGGAGACGGCTGCCTTCGGCAACGACCTTTCCACGCTGCCGAACTTTCCTGCCGAGATCCGGGCGCCCGCCGGGACGCTGCCCGGTGTGTCCAGCTTCCAGGTGCACTTCGCTGACCACGACATCCTCACCCCGGGTGATGCCCCGGACGTGCTGGTCGCGATGAACCCCGCGGCGCTCAAGGCCAACCTGGGCGACGTACCCCGCGGCGCGGACATCATCGCCAACACCGACGAGTTCACCAAGCGGAACCTGGCCCGTGTCGGCTACCAGGCCAACCCGGTCGACGACGGCTCGCTGGACGGATACAACGTGCACGCGGTGCCGGTCACCTCGATGACAGTCAAGGCGCTCGAGGAGTTCGACATCTCCCGCAAGGAGGCCGAGCGGGCGAAGAACATGTTCGCCCTCGGCCTGCTGTCCTGGCTATATAACCGGCCCCCGGAGAGCACGCTCAAGTTCCTCGAGTCCAAGTTCGCGGCCAAGCCGGAGATCATGAAGGCGAACATCGCCGCGTTCCGCGCGGGCTGGAACTACGGCGAGACCACCGAGGCTTTTTCGGTCCAGTACGAGGTCAAGCCGGCCGCTGTGCGGCCCGGCACGTACCGGAACATCACCGGCAACACCGCGCTGGCCTACGGCCTGGTCAGCGCGTCCCGCCGGTCTGGCCTGCCGGTGTTCCTCGGCTCCTACCCGATCACCCCGGCCTCGGACATCCTGCACGAGCTGTCCAAGCTCAAGCGCTTCGGAGTGCGCACGTTCCAGGCGGAAGACGAGATCGGCGGGGTCGGCGCGGCGCTGGGCGCCTCGTTCGGCGGCGCGCTCGGCGTCACCACCACGTCCGGTCCCGGCATGGCGCTCAAGGCGGAGACCATCGGCCTGGCCGTGTCGGTGGAACTGCCGCTGATCGTGTGTGACATCCAGCGGGCCGGGCCGTCCACCGGCATGCCGACCAAGACCGAGCAGGCCGACCTGCTGATGGCGATGTTCGGCCGGAACGGCGAGTCGCCGGTCGCGGTGCTCGCTCCGGCCACCCCCTCGGATTGCTTCGACATCGCGCTGGAAGCGGTCCGGATCGCCACCAAGTACCGCACCCCGGTGATCATCCTGTCCGACGGCTACCTGGCCAACGGGTCGGAGCCGTGGCTGATCCCCGAAGTCGCCGGGCTGCCCAAGCTAAGGGACGAGTTCTCCTTCTCCTCGCCCGCCGACTGGCCCACCCAGGACGGCAAGGACGGGAAGCCGGAGTTCCTGCCGTTCCGCCGGGACCCGCAGACGCTGGCCCGGCCATGGGCCGTCCCGGGCACCCCGGGCCTGGAGCACCGCATCGGCGGCATCGAGAAGGCCGACGTGGACGGGACCATCTCCTACGACCCGGACAACCACGACCGGATGGTCCGGCTCCGCCAGGCCAAGATCGAGGGCATCGCCGCCGATATCCCGCCGCTCGAGGTGGACGACCCGGACGGTGACGCCAAGGTGCTGGTACTCGGCTGGGGCTCGACGTTCGGCTCGATCGGCGCCGCGGCCCGCCGGGTGCGCAACGCGGGCGGCCAGGTGGCCTGCGCGCACCTGCGCCACCTGTCCCCCTTCCCCGCCAACCTCGGCGAGGTGCTGGCCAGCTACGACAAGGTGCTGGTGCCCGAGATCAACCTCGGCCAGCTGGCCCTGCTGCTGCGCGGCCGCTACCTCACCGATGTGATTTCTTACAACCGGGTCCGCGGGCTGCCGTTCCGCGCCGCGGAACTGGCTGGCGTCATCCAGGATGTGATCGCGAATGTCTGACCCCGGCGCGCCCACCGACCCGCACGCCAACGACGGAGCCGAGGAGGCAGGCCGCCGGCCCGCCGCCCTGACCCTGGTGCCCAAGGCCGACCAGAAGCTGGGCACCAAGGACTTCAAGTCCGACCAGGAAGTCCGCTGGTGCCCCGGCTGCGGTGACTACGCCATCCTGGCCGCGTTCCAGTCGTTCCTGCCTGAGCTGGAGATCCCGCGGGAGAACCTGGTCATCATCTCTGGCATCGGCTGCTCATCCCGGCTGCCCTACTACGTGGACACCTACGGGATGCACTCGATCCACGGCCGCGCCCCGGCCATCGCGACCGGCCTGGCCGCGTCCCGGCCCGACCTGTCCGTCTGGGTGATCACCGGGGACGGTGACGCGCTGTCCATCGGCGGCAACCACCTGATCCACTCGCTGCGCCGCAACGTCAACATCAAGATCCTGCTGTTCAACAACCGGATCTACGGGCTGACCAAGGGCCAGTACTCGCCCACCTCGGAGCAGGGCAAGGTGACCAAGTCGACGCCATACGGCTCGCTGGACACCCCGTTCAACCCGGTCTCGCTGGCGCTCGGCGCCGAGGCCAGCTTCGTGGCCCGGACCATCGACTCCGACCGCAAGCATCTGACCGGCGTGCTGCGCGCCGCCGCCGACCACCGCGGCGCGGCGTTCGTGGAGATCTACCAGAACTGCCCGATCTTCAACGACGACGCGTTCATCCCGCTGACCAGCCCGGAATCTCGGGACGACACGCTGATCCGGCTGGAAGACGGTCAGCCGGTGCGGTTCGGTGCGGAGCAGGGTAAGGGCCTGCGGTTCGGCCGGATGGGCTCGCTGGAGGCAGTGGACGTGGCCAGCGCCGACCCGGGTTCGCTGCTGGTGCACGACGCGCACGCCCCGGACCCGTCCTACGCGTTCGCGCTGTCCCGGTTGGACACGGTGGATTTCGCGCACACCCCGATCGGCGTGTTCCGGCAGGCGCCCCGGCCCAGCTACGACGACCTGATGGCCGAGCAGATCGCGGACGCCCGCGCCAAGCAGGGCCAGGGCGACCTGGCCGCGCTGCTGGCCGGCTCGGACACCTGGCAAGTCAGCTAACTACCTGACCTCCGGTGAGCGTTCGGGTTGAGCACCGCGGTCCAGTGACCACCGTAATCCTGGACCGGCCCCAGGTACGCAACGCCGTTGACCTGCCCACTGCCACCGCATTGGCGGCAGCGTTCGCCGGGTTCGAGGAAGACCAGGACGCCAGCGTGGCGGTGCTATGCGGTGCGGGCGGGACGTTCTGCGCCGGGGCCGACCTCAAGGCCGTCGGCGGCCCGGACGGCAACCGGGTCGCCCCAGACGGCGACGGGCCGATGGGCCCGACCCGGATGCGGCTGTCCAAGCCGGTGATCGCGGCCATCTCCGGGCACGCCGTGGCCGGCGGCCTGGAACTCGCGCTCTGGTGCGACCTGCGGGTGGCCGAGGAGGACGCCGTGCTCGGCGTGTTCTGCCGCCGCTGGGGGGTGCCGCTGATCGACGGCGGCACGGTCCGGCTGCCCCGGCTGGTCGGCCTGGGCCGGGCCCTCGACCTGATCCTGACCGGGCGGGCCGTGCCCGCGGCCGAGGCGCTGCAGATGGGCCTGGTCAGCCGAGTGGTCCCGCACGGTGCGGCCCGCCCGGCGGCCGAGGCGCTGGCCGCGGAGATCGCCGCCCTGCCACAGACCTGCCTGCGCACCGACCGGGAGTCCACGCTGGCCAGCCTGTCGCTCAGCGAAGCCGACGCGATGGCCAGCGAACTGCGCTGCGGGATGACCGCACTGGCCGCGCCCGGCCTGGCCGCCGAGATCGCCCGTTTCTTTGCCCGCCCCGGGGGCGCGTCCCCGGGATAGCGGTGCCCTGGCCGGCAGACGCGAGAATCGCCGCGGCGGCTCGCCGCCGTTCGGCGCGGAGCGGCGAT
>Ga0210392_10002201_pt1 | contig 10042 bp, 4 predicted proteins | sample IncBWC30OmetaG_FD_161057 | JGI IMG/M metagenome (GOLD analysis project Ga0210392, IMG submission 161057) | Forest soil microbial communities from Barre Woods Harvard Forest LTER site, Petersham, Massachusetts, United States - Inc-BW-C-30-O ...
GGGGTGGGGGTGCCGCCCGCGTGACCACGATCCGTTCCGACATCGACCCGCGTTCCGCCGAATTCGTCGCCAATGCAGACGCGATGCGCACCCTCGTCGCAGACCTGCGCGCGCGCGTGGCCGACGTGCAGCTTGGCGGCGGCGAAACCGCACGCCAGCGGCACCTCGCACGCAACAAGCTGCTGCCACGCGATCGGGTCGCCGGACTGATCGACCCGGGCTCGCCATTCCTCGAATTGTCGCAGCTCGCCGCATACGGGCTCTACGACAACGAGGTTCCGTCGGCCGGCATCGTCACCGGCATCGGCCGCGTCTCCGGGCGCGAATGCGTCGTCGTCGCCAACGACGCCACCGTGAAGGGCGGCACCTATTTCCCCATCACGGTGAAGAAGCACCTTCGCGCGCAGGAGATCGCGCGGCAGAACCGCCTGCCCTGCATCTACCTGGTGGATTCCGGCGGCGCCTTCCTGCCAATGCAGGATGAGATCTTCCCGGACCGCGACCATTTCGGCCGCATCTTCTTCAACCAGGCCAATCTCTCCGCTGAGGGGATTCCGCAGATCGCCGCGGTGATGGGCTCGTGCACCGCTGGCGGCGCCTATGTGCCGGCGATGAGCGACGAAACGATCATCGTGCGCAAGCAGGGCACCATCTTTCTCGGCGGCCCGCCCCTGGTGCAGGCCGCCACCGGCGAAATCGTCAGCGCAGAAGATCTTGGGGGTGCCGATGTACATGCCCGCACCTCCGGTGTCGTCGATCACTACGCGCACGACGACCGGCACGCCCTCGCACTGTGCCGCCGCATCGTCGCCGGCCTGAACAGCAACAAACAGCCGCAGGTTACCTTGCGCGAGCCGCAGTCGCCGCACTACGACCCGGCCGAACTGTACGGCGTCGTGCCAACCGACCTGCGCGCACCGTACGATGCGCGCGAAGTGATCGCCCGCATCGTCGATGCCAGCGAATTCGACGAGTTCAAGCGACTGTATGGCACGACGCTGATCTGCGGATTCGCGCATATCTACGGCTATCCGGTCGGCATTCTCGCCAATAACGGCATCCTGTTCTCCGAGTCAGCGCTGAAGGGCGCACATTTCGTGGAACTGTGCAGCCAGCGCGGCATCCCGCTGGTGTTCCTGCAGAACATCACCGGCTTCATGGTCGGACGGAAATACGAGGCGGGCGGCATCGCCAAGGATGGCGCCAAGCTGGTGACCGCTGTGTCCACCACGTCGGTGCCGAAGCTCACCGTGATCATCGGCGGCAGCTACGGCGCCGGCAATTACGGCATGTGCGGCCGCGCCTACGAACCGCGCTTCCTGTTCATGTGGCCGAACGCGCGCATCTCGGTGATGGGCGGCGAACAGGCGGCCATGGTGTTGGCGCAGGTGAGGCGCGGCGGGACCCAGACCATGGACCAGGAGGAAGCATTCAAGGCGCCGATCCGCGCACAGTACGAGCGACAGGGTCATCCGTACTACGCCACGGCGCGACTATGGGACGACGGCATCATCGATCCGGCGGATACAAGGCGTGTACTGGGTCTCGCGCTGTCAGCAGCGCTGAACGCGCCGATTCAGCATACCCGGTTTGGGGTGTTCCGGATGTGAAGCAACTGTCGATGCGAGGAGCACAGCGACGAAGCAATCGGTCAGGCATGTGCGCGCACAAACCCGACCGAGATTGCCGCGTCGCTGCGCTCCTCGCAATGACAGGGGGAGTGGCATGTTTCGCACCCTGCTGATCGCCAACCGCGGCGAGATCGCCTGCCGCATTGCGCGCACGGCGCGACGCATGGGCATCGCCACCGTTGCGGTCTATTCGGATGCCGATGCCGATGCACTGCACGTGAAGGCGGCGGATCGCGCCATCCTGCTGGGCCCGGCGCCGGCGCGCGACAGCTATCTCAACATTGCCCGCATCATCGCCGCCGCGCGCCGATGCAGCGCTGACGCCATCCACCCGGGCTACGGCTTCCTGTCGGAAAATCCCGCCTTCGCCGAAGCCTGCGCGGCGGCCGGGATCATCTTCGTCGGACCGGCGCCATCCGCCATGCGCGCAATGGGATCCAAATCTTCCGCCAAGGCGCTGATGGAGAGATCCGGCGTGCCGTTGCTGCCGGGCTACCACGGCGACAACCAAGACGCTGCATTCCTGGCCGAACAGGCAACCCGCATCGGCTTTCCGGTGATGATCAAGGCCGTCTCCGGCGGCGGCGGCCGCGGCATGCGGATTGTCGAGGCGGCCGGCGAGTTCCCAGCAGCACTTACGGCCGCACGCCAGGAGGCCGCATCGGCCTTTGGCGATGACCGCGTGCTGATCGAATGCTACCTGGAGCGGCCGCGCCATATCGAGGTGCAGGTGTTCGCCGATGCCCACGGCAACGCGGTCCACCTGTTCGAGCGCGACTGCTCGGCGCAGCGGCGCCACCAGAAGGTGATCGAGGAAGCGCCCGCCCCCGGCCTGGACCCGGCTCGCCGCACCGCGATGGGGGAAGCTGCCGTGGCCGCCGCGCAGGCCGTGGGCTACCAGGGCGCCGGTACGGTGGAATTCGTCGCCAATGCCGACGGCTTCTTCTTCCTGGAAATGAACACCCGTCTCCAGGTCGAGCATCCGGTCACCGAGATGATCACCGGCTTCGACCTGGTGGAATGGCAGTTGCGCGTCGCCGCCGGCGAGACGCTGCCCGCCGAGCAGGACGCAATCCGCATTGCCGGCCATGCCATCGAGGCGCGCATCTATGCCGAAGATCCCGCGCGTGATTTCGCCCCGTCCACCGGGCGGCTGACGCTGTTCCGCACACCCGAGGCGACGCCGGACATCCGTATCGACACCGGCTTCGCCACCGGCGACAGCGTGTCGGTCCACTACGACGCCATGCTCGCCAAGCTGATCTGCCACGGCAGCACGCGTGACGAAGCACGGCGCATCCTGCATCGTGCACTGGCGGATACCGATGTCGTCGGCGTGGCCAGCAACCTTGATCTGCTCGGCCGGATCACCGCACATCCGGCGTTCGCCGCCGGCGGCATCGATACCGGCTTCATCGCCCGCCATGCGGACACGTTGCTCGCACCACAGGCCGAACCGACAGCGGAGGTGCTGGCGGCAGCGGCGTTATGCGTGCTGACCGATGAAGCCGAGGCCGCGGCACAGCAGGCGACCGCGAGCAGCGATCCATATTCGCCATGGCATGCCCGCGATCAGTGGTGGCTGAATGGTGCACCCGAGAGGCGACTGGATTTCATTGCCGGCGAGACGCCGTGTCCGGTGCATGTGCGGCACCAGCCTGCCGCATGGCAGCTCAGGATCGGCGAGCGCACCGTTGCAGCCTCGGCAGTGCACACTCCGGACGGCCGCCTGGACCTCACGCTGGATGGCGAGCGCCGCCGCGTCTCCGCGATGCGGCAAGGTGAAACGGTCAGCGTGCGGCAGGACGGAGAAAGCTGGCGCCTGCGCCTGCCGGACCCGATCGCTGCCGCGGCGGAAGAGGACGATGCGGGCGGCAGGCTTGTCGCACCGATCCCTGGGCAGGTGACCGAGGTCGCCGCCGCGCCCGGAATGGCGGTGACCCGCGGCCAGGTGCTCGTTGTGCTCGAGGCGATGAAGACCGTGTTCCGCCTTGCCGCACCCGCCGATGGCACCATCGCCACGGTGTCCTGTCAGGCCGGGGACACCGTGGTCGAAGGTCAGCTCCTGATCAGCTTTGCCGATGACGCCGGAGCCGCTCCGCCGGCTCAGCCCCATCAGACATAGGGTGGAAAAGCGCGCGCATTCCGCCCGGTGGGTGGCGGAATGCGCTACGCTTTCGCTCGCACCATCATGCGTTCCAGTCGTTGATCGTGGCCGGCCAGCAGCACCGCGATCGCGGTGATCAGCGGCCCCAACGCCAGACAAAGCAGTCCGATGTCGGCGCTGCCGGTGGCATCCTTCACCAGCCCATAGACCGACGGCCCGAGCCATCCACCCAAATTGCCGACGGCGTTGATCATGGCCAGGCCACCAGCCAGGGCTACGCCGGTCAGCATGGCGCTGGGGAGCGACCAGAAGGTCGGCACGAGGGCTTGCTGGCCCATCAGCGCGATGCAGAGCGCGATCATCGTGATGACCGGGTGGCCGACGCCGATCAGGACACACGCCGCGAGCCCGCCGGCGGCGACGAGCGCCGCACCGGCCACGTGCCAGGTCCGCTCGCCGTGCAGGTCGGAATGGTAGCCCCAGTAGATCATCGCCACGAAAGCACACAGATACGGCAGCGCGCTGACCAGCCCGATCCACTCGGTCGACACGCCAAGTCCCTTGACGATCAGCGGCAGGAAGAACACCAGCCCGTAGCCTGATCCGTTCTGGCCGACATAGGCCAGCGTCAGCAGCCACAGCTTCGGATTGCGGAACGCCTCGGCGAGCGAGTACTTCCGGACCGACTCGCGCTGTGCCTGCTCCGAGTCCAGCCGGTTCTGCAACCAGGTCCGCTGCGCCGGCGTCAGCCACTGTGCATCCGTCGGCCGATCGGTCAGCAACTTCCAGGTCACGAAGCACATGATGATCGGCGGCAGGCCCTCGATGATGAACAGCCACTGCCAGCCCTGCAGGCCCAGCACGCCGTGCATTTGCAGCAACAGCCCGCCGATCGGCGGCCCGATGAACAGCGAGATCACGCTGGCCGACTGGAAGATGCCCATCATGCGGGTGCGGTAGTACGACGGGAACCACCAGGTCATGTACAGCAGCACACCCGGATAGAATCCGGCCTCGGCCAACCCGAGCAGGACGCGGTTGCCATAGAAGCTCCACTCGTCCCACACGAAACCGGTCAGCGCGGCGATGACACCCCAGGTGAACAGGATGCGGGCAATCCAGCGCCGCGCGCCCACCTTGTTGAGAATGAGGTTGCTCGGGATCTCGGCCAGGAAGTAGCCCAGGAAGAACAGTCCGGCACCGAACCCGAACACCGCGTTGGTGAACCCGAGATACTTGATCATCGTTGTCCCGGCCATGCCGACGTTCGACCGGTCCAGGTAGGCACAGAAATAGCCGAGCATGAGCAACGGCATCAGCCGCCACGTCACCCGCCTGATGGTTTCTCGCTCGATCGGCTCGATTTCGTGCAGCGAGCTGGCGGCTACACTGACAGCCATGTTGGTTCCTCCTTGTCGTCGCCGGTGACGAAATCGTTGTCGCCGAATGGCTCTGCAGAAATCGGCTCGCAGCCTGACCCGGAGGTGTGGTCCCTAGGCCTCATAGGAGCACAACTGGAATGAGTTACCAGCCGGTTAACCGATAATGCAAATAGACCGCCCCTCCCTTTGCCGCGCGGCCTGCCCGAGGCAGTCCTCCATCCTCGGTCGAAGCGCCGCGGCATCCGGGGTTGTTTAGACATTGTTGGCACCGTCCGCCAGCCCACCGCGTGGCTCGAAGCCTCAGCCGGGCCTATTGCGTCACGTGGCCTGCCATGGCCACAGTGAGTGACGTGTCGGTGACCCGGCGCCGGCCGGGGCCAGTACGCGAAGGTCCGAACAGGGAGGAACGCAAAGCGATGAGACGGCTTGCATATACGGCGGCGGCAGCACTGGCGGTGGCTCTGACGGCTGGCGCGACAGCGGCGGATACGCCGGGCGTCACCGCGACCGAAATCAAGATCGGTCACACCAATCCTTACAGTGGCCCCGCCTCGGCCTATGGCGTGCTGGGCAAGCTGGAACAAGCCTATTTCAACACAATGGTCAATGAGCAGGGCGGCGTCGCCGGCCACAAGATCGACTTCATATCGTATGACGACGGCTACAGCCCGCCGAAAGCGGTGGAGCAGGTTCGCCGGCTGGTCGAGGAGGACAAGGTCGCCTTCACCTTCAACACTCTCGGCACACCGAGCAACAGTGCGATCCAGCACTACATGAACCAGAAGAAGGTGCCCCAACTGTTCGTGGCGACCGGCGCCGACAAGTGGGGCAACTACAAGCAGTTCCCGTGGACCATCGGCTGGCAGCCAAGTTATCGGACGGAAGCGCAGATCTATACCAAATACATGCTGCAGCAGAACCCGAACATGAAGCTGGCGATCCTTTACCAGAACGACGACTTCGGCAAGGACTACCCGGCTGGCGTCAAGGATGTACTGGGCGACAAGTTCGACAAGGTGGTAACCACGGCGACCTATGAGGTCACCGATCCGACCGTGGACAGCCAGATCACCTCGCTGCAGGCGTCAGGAGCGGATGTACTGCTGGTTGCCGCCACGCCGAAATTCGCCGCACAGGCCATCCGCAAGGTGCATGACCTGAACTGGAAGCCGATGTTCTTCATGACCAACGTGGCGATCTCGGTTGGCGCAGTGATTACGCCGGCCGGCCCCGAGAATGCCATCGGCATGATCAGTGCGGCCTATCTGAAGGATCCGACGGATCCGGCGTTCAAGGACGATGCCGGCATGAAGGAGTGGCGCACCTTCATGGACAAGTATCTGCCGGGTGCCGACCAGACAGACGGCGGCTATGTCGCTGCCTACGCGGTCAGCGACACGATGCTGAAGGTGCTGAAGCAGTGCAACGGCGACTTCTCGCGAGAGAATATCATGAAACAGGTCGCGAACCTGCATGATGTGAGCAACCCGCTGCTGCTGCCCGGCATCAAGATCAACACCAGTCCGACCAACTATCACCCGATCAAGGCGATGCAGTTGGAGAAATGGGACGGCAAGACCTTTGTGCGCTTCGGCGACGTGATCCAGGGCGCAGAGTCCTGATACGACGGGGCATGGCGGCATACGACGGGGCATGGCGGCAACTCGCCGCCATGCCCCGCCGCTGACCGGTTGCCGCGGGGGAGTGGCCAGTGGACATCCTGCATGTCGTGGTTCTCATGCTCGAGAACCGCTCGTTCGACTGCATGTTCGGCAAGTTGCAGGCAAAGATCGCCGGGCTCGACGGCCTGCCCGACAACGCCAGCAATATCTGGCACGGGCCGAGCGGCGCGATCGAGATTCCGGCCTGGAACGACCCGATGCTGACGTCGGTGTCGGCCACGATTCCTGATCCCGATCCAGGTGAGCTTTACAGCGACATAGCCGTGCAGCTTCGCGGATTGAACGGCGATGCCCCGATGGGCGGTTTCGTTGACAACTACATGAACCAGAAGCCGGCAGACCTGCCTTACGATCCCAAGGCGGTCATGCACTACTTCACCGCAGATCAGGTGCCGGTATTGAGCCAGCTCGCCTGCGAGTTCGGTGTATCCGATCGCTGGTTCGCCTCGGCGCCATGCCAGACCTGGCCCAACCGGTTCTTTGCCCACACAGGAACCGCTGCCGGCAATCTGAACAACGAGCCGCCGCACTTCCCCTACACGATGCCGACGGTGTTCGGCCGCCTGACCGAGAAACACTGCGACTGGCGGGTGTACTTTCACGATACCCCACAGGCGGCGACCCTGGCGACGCTGTGGGACGATGTACCGACCCATTTCCGCTTCTTCAATGCCTTTGCTGCGGACGCGGCGGCCGGCGCACTGCCAACCTACAGCTTCATCGAGCCGCGGTATTTCGCCAACGCCGTCCTGAACCTGATTCCCAACGACATGCACCCGCCGCACAACATTGCCTATGGCGAGCAGCTTGTGGCGGAGGTCTACAACGCCCTCCGATCGGGACCGCGATGGAAGCAGACGCTGCTGATGATCATGTTCGATGAGCATGGCGGCTGTTATGATCACGTGGTGCCTCCCGTGGCGACGCCGCCGGACGCTGCGCCGGCCAATGCGCCGTTCAACCGTTATGGTGTCCGCGTTCCCGCGGTGATTGTTTCGCCCTATGTGCAAAAGGGCAGCCTCATCCGCCCGCCCGGCGCCACACCGTTCGATCACACGTCCATCGCTGCGACTCTGCGCGGGCTGTACGGCATCCGCCCACTGACTGCGCGCGACGCCGCGGCGCCCGATCTGCTGGGCGCGCTCGGTACGCAGCCGGCCAATGACGGCCCAGCTCGTATCGTCGCACCCACGCCACCGCCAGCCGCGGCGGAGGTTGCACGTGTGGCCAGCAAACCGCCAAACGATCTGCAGATGAGCCTCGCGGGCACCGCTGTTCACCTGCCTACACTGGGTGCCAATATTGCAGCTCATATCCAGCGGCTGAGCGCTGCGCCGCCGGAGCTGCCGCAGCACGACACTGTGCAACTCGCCGCCGGTGCGGTTGAGGCGCACGTCAAGGCATTTTTGGGCATGCCATAATTACCGTGCCCTCCGCGAGGCATTTGACACGCTGATAGGTGGCGCACAGTCTGCGCCGAACCTGAGCAGGAGGCTGAGCCATGGCCGCAGATGATGGCAACGGCGGGCGTCTGCGCTCCCGCCGCTGGTTCGACAATCCCGCCGATCCGGCAATGACCGCGCTCTATCTCGAGCGCTACATGAATTACGGCATCACGCCCGAGGAACTGCGCGGCGGCAAGCCGATCATCGGCATCGCGCAGACCGGCTCCGATCTGTCGCCGTGCAATCGGCATCATATCGAGTTGGCGAGCCGGGTGCGCGACGGCATTCGCGCCGCGGGCGGCGTGCCGCTGGAGTTTCCCATCCATCCGATCCAGGAGACCGGCAAGCGCCCCACCGCGGCGCTGGATCGCAACCTCGCGTACTTGTCGCTGGTCGAAGTGCTGCACGGCTATCCGATCGACGGCGTGGTGCTGACCACCGGCTGCGACAAGACCACGCCGGCCTGCCTGATGGGCGCCGCCACGGTGAACATTCCGGCGATCGTGCTGTCCGGCGGCCCGATGCTGGATGGCTGGTGGCAAGGCCGGCTGTCGGGCTCCGGCACCATTGTCTGGGAGGGCCGCAAGCTCTTCGCCGAGGGCAAGATCGACTACGACGAGTTCATGCAGATGGTGTCGTCGTCGGCACCGTCGGTCGGTCATTGCAACACCATGGGCACCGCGACCTCGATGAACTCGCTGGCGGAGTCGCTCGGCATGTCGCTCCCCGGCTGCGCGGCAATCCCCGCGCCGTATCGCGAGCGCGGCTGGATGGCCTACGAGACCGGCAGGCGCATCGTCGGCATGGTGCAGGAAAACCTGCGGCCGTCCGACATCATGACGCAGCATGCCTTCGAGAACGCGGTGGTCGCCGCCGCGGCATTGGGCGCGTCGTCGAATTGCCCGATCCACATGGTGGCGATCGCGCGCCACATGGGCGTCCAGCATTCGCTGGAGGACTGGCAGCGCCTGGGTCCCGACATCCCGCTGCTGGTGGATCTGCAGCCGGCCGGACGGTTCCTGGGCGAGAAGTTCCATCGTGCCGGCGGCGTGCCTGCCGTGCTGAAGGAGTTGCTGGCCGCCGGCAGGCTGCATGGCGACGTGATGACCGTCACCGGACGCTCGCTGGCGGAGAATTTGCGTGACGTGCCGGATGGCGACCGCGAGGTGATCCGGGCGTACGACAAGCCGCTGCTGGCGGCGGCGGGCTACGTCGTGATGTCGGGCAACCTGTTCGACAGCGCAGTGATGAAGATCAGCGTGATCGACCGGCAGTTCCGCCAGCGCTTCCTGTCCAATCCCGACCGGCCGAACGTGTTCGAGGGCAAGGCGATCGTGTTCGAAGGCCCGGAGGATTACCACCACCGCATCGAGGATCCCGATCTCGGCGTCGAAGACCAGTCGGTGCTGATCATTCGCAATTGCGGCCCGGTGGGTTATCCCGGCAGCGCCGAAGTGGTGAACATGCAGCCGCCGGCTGCATTGTTGAAGCGCGGCATCGACACGCTGCCGACGATGGGCGACGGACGGCAGTCCGGCACGTCGGGCAGTCCGTCGATCCTCAACGTGTCGCCGGAGGCCGCGGTGGGCGGCGGGTTGGCGCTGCTGAAGACCGGCGATCGCATCCGCATCGACCTCAACACCCGCAAGGTGGACGTGGTTCTGCCGCAGGGTGAACTGGAAGCGCGGCGCGCGGCATGGCAGCCGGCGAAACTGGTGAACCTGACGCCGTGGGAGGAGATCTACCGTTCCATGGTGGGCCAGTTGGGCACCGGCGCCTGCCTGGAGCCGGCGAC
>Ga0210392_10002202_pt1 | contig 10042 bp, 6 predicted proteins | sample IncBWC30OmetaG_FD_161057 | JGI IMG/M metagenome (GOLD analysis project Ga0210392, IMG submission 161057) | Forest soil microbial communities from Barre Woods Harvard Forest LTER site, Petersham, Massachusetts, United States - Inc-BW-C-30-O ...
GTAGGGTGTAGGACTTGCGGTAGTCGAGATCGGACTTGACCACGCCGGCCTTGACCATCTTCTGGAAAAAGCTGGTGACACGTTCATCCGTTATGGCACCGATGCCGTTCTTCAGGCTGTCACCGGAATCGACGATGCCATATTCCTTCATCTTGGCGACGGAATAGGCGAGCAGGTCGTCGGTCATCTCGGGATTGAGCTTCTTGATCATCGCATTGCCGGCGGAATTGTCGCCGTAGATGTAATTGTACCAGCCGATGATGGAAGCATCGACGAAGCGCTGCACCAGGTCTGGCTTCTTCTCGATCACGTCCTGGCGCGTCTCGATCAGGGTCGAATAGGTGTTGAAGCCGTAATCGGCCAGCAGCAGCACGCCCGGCTTGAAGCCGGCCGCCTTTTCGACTGCGAACGGCTCTGATGTGACATAGCCCTGCATCGCGCTTTGCGGCGAAGCGATGAAGGGCTGCGCGTTGAACGTATAGGGCCGGACGTTCTTCTCGCTGAAGCCGTATTCCGATTTCAGCCACTGAAAGTAGCTGGTGATGCCTTCCTTGGAGATGAACAAGGTCAGTGGCTTCAATTCCTCGAGCTTGGTGATCTTGGCTTCGGGATGCGTCAGGAAGACCTGCGGGTCCTTCTGGAAGATCGAGGCGACGGTAACCACCGGCACCTTGTTGGAGACCGCGTCGAACGCCATCAGCGTATTCGCGGTCATGAAGAAATCGATCTTGCCCGCGATCAGCAGCATGCGGTTGTTCTCGTTGGGCCCGCCCGGCACGATGGTGACGTCGAGGCCGTATTTCTTGTAGGTGCCGTCGGCAACCGCCTGGAAGAAGCCGCCATGCTCGGCTTCGGCCACCCAGTTGGTTCCGAACGAGACCTTGTCGAGCTTGTCCGGTATCGGCGCGCCGCCCTTGTCCTGCCCCTTCTCCTGGGCCAAGGCCGGCGCGAACGCCGCCATCCCGGCCAAAACCACGGCAAAAAAGCCCGCCGTTAACGCTCGCAGTCGAAGCACCGTTTTCATGATTGGACTCCGTCGTTCGTTCTGGCCCATGATGGGAGAGGCCCCCTTAACTACCCTGCAAATCCGGCGAAAGAAACACTTGCGAAAGAAACACCTGGCGCGATGACTTCCGCTACGCCTCCCCGCGACTGGTCCGACATCGACTGGACCAAAACGGACGCCGCCACCGCAGCGCGGTGGATCGCCGTCATGCCGCTGGGGGCGACCGAGCAGCATGGCCCGCATCTGCCGCTGGAAACCGACGTGATGATCGGAGAGGCTTATCTGGCGCGGGTGCGCGAGCTTCTACCTAACGCCAGCCCGGTGACCTTTCTTCCGATCCAGAGGATCGGGATCTCGACCGAACATATCGATTTCGCGGGAACACTGACGCTGTCGACCGAGGCCGCGTTGAAAGAGTGGATGGCGCTCGGCGAGAGCGTTGCACGGGCCGGCGTCAAGAAGCTCGTCATGGTCACGAGCCACGGCGGCAATTCTGCTGCAATGATGCTGGTGGCGCAGGACCTGCGCGCCTATCACGGACTGCTTGCCGTCACCACGTCATGGTCGCGCTTCGGCGTGCCGCAGGGATTGTTTCCGGAAGAAGAGCTGCGTCACGGCATTCACGGCGGCGCGGTCGAGACCTCGATCATGCTGGCAAAATACAGGGAGCATGTGCGCGTCGGCGCGATCGCGGATTTTCGCTCGAGCAGCATCGCGATGGAGCAGGAATATCGCTGGCTTTCGACCCAGCGTCCCGCGCCCTTTGCCTGGCAGGCGCAGGATCTCAACGAGAGCGGTGCGGTCGGCAATGCGACGCTGGCAACGGCAGAGAAGGGTGTGCAACTGCTCGACCACGGCGCACAGGGGTTCATCGAATTGCTCGACGATGTCGATAAATTCGATGTGAGCGCGTTTTCGCAGGTGCAGCCGCAGCGGCCCGCGCGCCGCCCCTAATCCGTTGTTTCAGCAGCGATAAATCCGACTTACCAAAATTTCACGCCGGCATTCCGAACCGATTTCGCCCTGCTTCCGTCCAATCGGCACATGCGGACCACAACGGCCCGCCCGCAACCGGACGGAGTTAATCATGTCGATCAAGACCAAGATTGCCGCTCTCTCTGTCGCCGCCCTTGCCGCGGCCGGCAGCATCGCTTCCACCACCACCTCCGCCGAAGCCCATGGCCTGGGCTGGGGCATTGGCGCGGGCCTCGTCGGCGCCGCCATCGTCGGCAGCGCGGTCGCTGCGACCACCGCTCCCTATCCCTACTACGGCTACCGTCACTGCGGCTGGGTCCGCCAGTTCGACGCCTTCGGCCGCTACGTCGGCAGCGTGAACACCTGCTACTGATCGACCCGCTTTATTGAGCATGATCTCCGCGCAAACGCTCCGCGTTTGTCGCGAGGGCAAACCGCACCACACTTTTCCGGATCATGCTTTGAGTTTCGTGGCTCCCGTGTTCGGCGCGGGGCCTCATCCACCCCGCGCCGCATCCCCGACCCGCCCGGCTGTCCCCCCGGGCGGGTCACCTTTTTGAGGCAGCTCAGCGGTCTACAGATATTTTGCGATCGCCTCGAAATCTCGCAGCAGCGCCTTCGCGCCCGAGCCTTTGAGGCTGTGGCTGAAATGATCGGTGATCAGCGCCTTCTTGGCATTCTCGATCGCGCCCTCCACCGCCTGCAATTGCTGGGCGATCTGCGCGCAGGGCCGCTGCTGCTCGATCATCTCGATGATGCTCTCCAGGTGGCCGCTGGCGCGCTTCAAGCGCTTGGCGATGGCGGCATGGGGGTGATCCGGCATTGTCGTCTCCTATCCTCCCCGGAGGATATCTGGTATCCTCCGGGGAGGATAGCGCTTTGCGCTTGACTTCGGCGTTGTGCAGATTTATTTGCACGATTGCGCTTCTTACCGACGCTTGTCGCTGAAGCTCAATCATCACTGACGAAAGAACCATGGGTAGTACTCTCTCTGGCAGCGCCGGACCGGCGTTGTTGACCACATCGAGACTGGCCGCGTCGGCGCGGCCGGCATGGGCTTTGATGGTCGCATTGCGCTGACCGCCTCGCTCGTGCCTCCGCGTCGCTAAGCGGAAATGGAGGCGAGCGATGTTCGAGAAAATCGCAAAATTCCGTCTGCTTCGGGCACGGCGCGCGGCGCCGGATCGGAGCGCACCCGCCAACGACAACTGCCGCGGCACCGACCGGGCGGGCCGTCGCCGGCCGCAGCTCGTTTGCCGCTGGTCGTTCGACCAGGGTCCGAACTGCCGCTGGGAAATCGCAGGTCCTCAAGGAGGCAACCCACTGCTGGCGGATGAGCCGCCGGCAGGCGGGCCGCATTCACACAACTGTCTTCGTACTGTCGTACGACGGCCGGGCGCGATCGGGCCGGGCAATGGCCTGCGCTCGATCGCGCCCCAAGCTGTTGCAGGCACGTCACTTGCGGGCAGTATTCGATGGCGGATAGCGGCGGCATCCTTGCAATTGCAAATCACTCGCAACTAAGGTTGGGCGATTTCAAAGACTTGGACGCCTGCGCCATACGCAGTTCTGTTGAAAGAGCTCGATAGAGATCACTTCGGCGATTCCTTTGGTGGCGGGGCGGCGGCAAATCAGATGATGAATGAAACCTTGCTCGCGCCGAAGAAGCCCGCCTGATGAATCGTTCTCTCGGACTATGGATGCGCACATCAGCCGGCATCGGGCTCGGCATGCTGGCGCTCGCCGAGCCTGCCCTCGCCGCGGACCTGCCGGTCAAGGCGCCGGCGATCAGCGCGGTGTACGACTGGACCGGCTTTTATCTCGGCGGACATTTCGGCTACGGCGCCGGCAGCCTCGGCCCCGACACCAACGCGCTGCCGCTGCAAGGCGTCTTCCTGCCGCACAGCGTGACCGGCCTGCTGGGCGGCTACCAGATGGGCTATAACCGGGAGCTCGCCAACCATGTCGTGCTCGGCTTCGAGGCCGATGCAACATTCCCGGGTCCGATGGATCAGGCCGCGCTGGCACGGACAGCGCCCGCGCCCTTCAACACGACGATCGACTATTTCGGCACGGCGCGCGGCCGGATCGGCTACGCCTTCGGCCCGTGGATGCCCTACATGACCGGCGGCTTCGCCTGGGGCCATCCCAATATCACCATCAACGACGGCAGCGGCGCTATCGTGCGGCATTATCAGTTCGGCTGGACCGCGGGTCTCGGTTTCGAATTCGCCGTCAGCGGCAATTGGAGCGCCCGGCTCGAATATGACTATGTCGATCTTGGTCCTCAGACCTACGATTTGAGCGGCTTCAGCCTGCCCAACACCAATGTCGATCCGCGTATCAACCGCGCCACGATCGGCCTGAACTATCGTTTCGGCGACGTTCCATGGAAGCCGGAGCTGGCGCCGGCGAAAGTGCTGCTGCCGGACTCCGATGTCTGGAATATCCACGCGCAGACGACCGTTCTGCCGCAAGGCTATGGGCCGATCCATTCGCCCTATGCCGGCCAGGACAGCCTTCCAGGCAGCGGACAAATGCAGGCGACCTGGACCTCCACCGCATTCCTCGGCGTCCGGCTGTGGCAAGGCGGCGAGTTCTATTTCGACCCCGAGCTCACCCAGGGCTTCGGCATCAACGGCGCCCTCGGCGTCGCAGGCTTCCCCAACGGGGAGGCGCAGAAGGCGGGCGCGCCGTTCCCGAAAATCCGCGCGCAGCGCTATTACATCAAGCAGACCTTTGGTCTGGGCGGCGAGCAGGAAGATGTCGACGACGGGCCGAACCAGCTCTCCGGAAAGCGCGACATCGACCGCGTGACCGTGGTCGTCGGCCGCTTTGCGATGGGCGACTTCTTCGACAACAACGCCTATGCGCACGACCCGCGCGCGGATTTCATGAACTGGGCAATGTGGAGCTCCGCTGCCTGGGACTTCCCAGCCGATCTGCCGGGCTACACCCGCGGCGCCATCGTCGAGCTGAACCAAAAGGATTGGGCCGTGCGCGGCGCCTTTGTCGAGGTGCCGACCCAGCCCAACAGCGACATCCTGACCTTCAACGGCCAGGGCACCGTCGTCGAGTTCGAAGGCCGCTACTCCATCGCCGAGCAGCCCGGCAAGATCCGGCTCGGCGCCTTCGACAATGTGGGCAATACCGGCAACTACAGCCAGGCGCTCGCCATCGAAAACGCCGATCCCGCGCTCGACATCAACACGGTCATGGCCAGCATCCGGCATGACAACCAGAAATACGGCGTCTACGCCAATCTCGAGCAGCAGCTCATCAAGGACGTCGGCCTGTTCGCGCGCGCCAGCTGGAACAACGGCTCGAGCGAAATCCTGTCGTTCACCGACATCGACCGCAGCGTCTCCGGCGGCCTTTCGATCAAGGGCAGTTTCTGGGGCCGACCGGACGACACGGTCGGTATCGGCGGCGCGGTCAACGGACTTTCCGACGCCCACCGCGCCTATCTCGCCGCCGGCGGCATCGGCCTCATCATCGGCGACGGCCAGCTCAACTACAGCCCGGAGCGGATCCTCGAAACCTATTATTCGTACGTGCCCCGCAAGGGCATCACGATAACGGCGGACTATCAGTTGATCACAAACCCGTCCTATAACGCCGACCGGGGACCAGTCTCGGTCTTCTCCGGCCGGCTTCACGGCGAGTTCTAACCACAAGACGGATCATGGATTTCAGGGTCATCCGCGTGCCGGCGCTGGAACAGGCGCTGCGGCCGAACATCTGGGACATTGTCGCGCTGATCCTCGTGGTCGGCGCCATGGTGCTGATCGTCTATGGCGGCGAGCAGACCACGCTACCTTTGTCCTCGCTCGACGTCGCCCCGGTCTCGCTCGATCCGGCCAATCTGCCGCTCTATGCGCTGCGGACGACGATGCGGATGCTGCTCGCCATCATCTGCTCCATCATCTTCACTTTCATCTATGCCGCGCTCGCGGCCAAAAGCCGGCGCGCCGAGATGGTGCTGATCCCGCTGCTCGACATCCTGCAATCGGTGCCGATCCTGGGTTTCCTCACCTTCACCGTCGTGTTCTTCATGAACCTCTTCCCCGGCAATGTGCTGGGCGCCGAGCTCGCTTGCGTGTTCGCGATCTTCACCAGCCAGGCCTGGAACATGACGTTCAGCATGTACCAGTCGATGCGCAACGTGCCAAAGGACCTCGAAGAGGCGACGCAAAGCTTCCATCTCTCGGGCTGGCAGCGCTTCTGGCGCCTCGATGTGCCCTTTGCGATGCCGGGCCTGATCTGGAACACCATGATGTCGATGTCCGGCGGCTGGTTCTTCGTGGTCGCCTCGGAAGCGATCACGGTCGGCAACACCACGGTGACCCTGCCCGGCATCGGCTCCTATGTGGCACTCGGCATCGAGAAGCAGGATCTCGCCGCGATCGGCTACGCCATCCTGACCATGCTGCTTGTCATCATCGCCTATGACCAGTTGCTGTTTCGTCCCATCGTGGCCTGGGCCGACAAATTCCGCTTCGAGCAGACGGCGTCCGGCAATCCGCCGACCTCGTGGATGCTCGATCTGTTCCGCCGCACCCGCGCGCTGCGTGCCTTGACGCTGCCGTTCGCGGCGGTCAACCGCGCGTTTTCGAATTTGCGCATCAACTGGCCGGTAGGCCTGCAACCGGCGACAAAAAGCGGATCGCCGTCGAGGGCCGTGGACGTCATCTGGTTTCTCGTCATCGGCATCAGCACGGGCTATGCCGCCTATCGCGCCTATGAATATCTGTCGGCGAGCCTTGGCCCGTCGGACATTTTCGCCGCCTTCGGCTACGGCCTGCTCACGCTTACCCGCGTCATCGTGCTGATTGCGCTGGCGACGCTGATCTGGGTGCCGGTTGGCGTCTGGATTGGGCTGCGGCCCAAGCTCGCCGAGCGCGTCCAGCCGCTGGCGCAGTTTCTGGCGGCCTTCCCGGCGAACCTTGCGTTTCCGGTCTTCATCTATCTGATCGTGCATTACCGGCTCAACGCCAACATCTGGCTGAGCCCGCTGATGATCCTCGGCACGCAGTGGTACATCCTGTTCAACGTGATCGCGGGCGCCAGCGCCTTTCCGTCCGACCTGCGCGAGGCCGCGTCGAGCTTGCACCTCAAAGGCTGGCGCTGGTGGATCAAGGTCGTGCTGCCCGGCATCTTTCCCTATTACATCACCGGCGCCATTACGGCCTCGGGCGGCTCGTGGAACGCCTCGATCGTCGCCGAGGTCGCAAGCTGGGGCACCACGCATCTGACGGCGGCGGGACTCGGCGCCTATATCGCGAAAGCCACCGAGGCCGGTGACTTTCCGCGTGTGGTGCTCGGCATCGCCGTGATGTGTATTCTCGTGACATTGTTCAACCGCCTGCTGTGGCGGCCGCTCTATGCCTTTGGCGAGCGGCGACTGCGCTTGGGATGAGGAAGGGAGAAACGAATGCTCGACCAACCCAACAAAGCGACCCTGATCGATATCAAGAGCGTGTGCCGCTCGTTTCCGAAGGGAAGCGGCGAAGCGCTCACGGTGCTGGAGAACGTCGACCTGACTATCCGTGCGGGCGAAATCGTCGGCCTGCTCGGCCGCTCCGGCTCGGGCAAGTCGACGCTGCTGCGGATCATCGCCGGCCTGATCGCACCGTCCTCGGGCAACGCCTCATGCCGCGGCGAAACCATCCAGGGACCGCCGAACGGCGTCGCCATGGTGTTCCAGTCGTTCGCGCTGTTTCCGTGGCTGACGGTGCTGCAGAATGTGGAGCTGGGGCTGGAGGCGCTTGGCATCGACGCCGCTGAGCGGCGCACGCGCGCGATCGCGGCCATCGACCTGATCGGCCTCGACGGCTTCGAATCTGCCTATCCAAAGGAGCTCTCGGGCGGCATGCGCCAGCGCGTCGGCTTTGCCCGTGCGCTGGTGGTACATCCCGACCTGCTGCTGATGGATGAGCCGTTCTCGGCGCTCGACGTGCTGACGGCAGAAACGCTGCGCACCGACCTCGTCGATCTCTGGATCGAAGGACGCCTCCCAATCAAATCGGTGCTGATGGTGACGCACAACATCGAGGAAGCGGTGCTGATGTGCGACCGAGTCTTGGTGTTCTCGTCCAATCCGGGGCGTGTGGCCGCGGAATACAAGATCGACCTGCCGCATCCGCGCAACCGGCTCGACCCGACCTTCCGCCAGCTCGTCGACACGCTCTATGCGCGCATGACCCAGCGGCCCGGACCCAAGACCCAGCCGGCCGGCGGCGCCGGCAACATCCCCGGTACCGGCGTCGGCATGGTGCTCGACCATGTCTCCTCCAACGTGCTCTCCGGCCTGATCGAGACGCTGGCGGCGGCGCCCTATAACGGGCATGCCGACCTGCCGGTGCTCGCCGGCCAGTTGCAGCTCGAAGCCGACGAAATCCTTCATCTCGGCGAATCCTTGCAACTGATGCGTTTTGCGCAGCTCAGCGAGGGCGACCTGGTGCTCACCGATGCCGGCAAGCGCTTTGCGCATCTGGAAACCGACGCCCGCAAGAAAATGTTCGCGCAGCACCTGGTCGAGTATGTGCCTGTCATGGGCCTGATCAAGCGCGTGCTCGACGAGCGCCCCTCGCACACCGCGCCCGCCGCGCGCTTCCGCAACGAGCTCGAGGACTACATGTCGGAGGATTATGCCGACGAGACCTTGAAGACCATCGTCTCCTGGGGCCGCTACGCCGAGCTGTTCGCCTATGATGAGCAGTCGGAGACGTTCAGTCTTGAGAACCCGAACTAGCTCTATGGCGGTGGGCACGGCGCTGGCGCGCCTCTGACCACCCTACGCAGCTAACCGCCGTCGTCCTGGCGAAAGCCAGGACGACGGCGGTGCGTGCGCCTCACATCACCGCCTGGAACGAACTCGCGCGCGCCATCCGCCAAGCATCGGCGTAGCGCGGGTCGTTGGTGCCGTCGATCAGTTCGCCGGGACGAAGCGACGGATAGAGCTTGTCGAAGGAGCGTACTTCCGTCGTCGAGGTCCGTTGCGAGAAGTGGATCGGCCGCAAATCCTGCGGATGCTCGAGGCCGGCGGCCCCGATCAGCTCGGCCAAGGCATGCAGCGTGTTGTGGTGATAATTGTAAACCCGGTCGATCTTGTCCGGCACGTAGAGCGCGCGGTTGCGGATCGGGTCCTGCGAGGTGACACCGGTCGGGCAGCGATCGGTGTGGCAGCTGAGCGACTGGATGCAGCCGAGCGAGAACATGAAGCCGCGCGCCGAATTGCACCAGTCGGCGCCGATCGCCATCGCGCGTGCCATGTCGAAGGCGGTTGCGATCTTGCCGGAGGCGCCGAGCCGGATGCGGTCACGCGCGCCGATGCCGACCAACGCGTTGTGAACGAAATTGACGCCCTCGCGCATCGGCGTCCCGAGATGATCCATGAATTCGAGCGGTGCAGCGCCGGTGCCGCCTTCATTGCCGTCGATCACGATGAAGTCGGGATAGATCCCGGTCTCCAGCATTGCCTTGCAGATGGCAAGAAATTCCCAGGGATGGCCGATGCACATCTTGAATCCGGCCGGCTTGCCACCCGCGAGCTTCCGCATGTTGCCGACAAACTGCATCATCTCGATCGGCGTCGAGAATGCCCGGTGCGAGGCCGGCGAGATGCAGTCCTCACCCATCGGGACGCCTCTGATCTTGGATATCTCTTCGGACACCTTGGCTGCGGGCAGCACGCCGCCATGCCCGGGTTTGGCGCCCTGGCTGATCTTGAGCTCGACCATCTTGATCTGCTCTTCGGCCGAGACGCGGGCGAACAGGTCGGGATCGAAGGAGCCGTCACGGTGACGGCAGCCGAAATAGCCGGAGCCGATCTCCCAGATGATGTCGCCGCCCATCTCGCGGTGATAGGGGCTGACGCCGCCCTCGCCGGTGTCATGGGCAAAGCCGCCCTTCTTCGCACCGGCATTGAGCGCGCGCACGGCGTTGGGACTCAGCGCGCCAAAGCTCATCGCGGAAATATTGAAGACCGAAGCCGAATACGGCTTGGTGCAATCCGGCCCTCCTATGGTGATGCGGAATTTCTCGCTGGCGCTGGTCTTC
>Ga0210392_10002204_pt1 | contig 10039 bp, 6 predicted proteins | sample IncBWC30OmetaG_FD_161057 | JGI IMG/M metagenome (GOLD analysis project Ga0210392, IMG submission 161057) | Forest soil microbial communities from Barre Woods Harvard Forest LTER site, Petersham, Massachusetts, United States - Inc-BW-C-30-O ...
TGCAGCTTTCGGTGGCGCCGTGGACGCGGTCCATGCGGCCGTCTTCCCATTCCACGGAGAGCGGACCGCGGTAGCCAACGTCGTTCAGGGCGACGATGATCTCCTCGAAATTGATGTCGCCGTGGCCAAGCGAGCGAAAATCCCAGAAGCGACGGGCATCGGTGAAATCCGTGTGGCCGCCAAATACGCCGACGGTGCCGTCGCCATGGCCCCACCAGACGTCTTTCATGTGCACGTGGAATATCCGGCAGGTAAACTCGCGGATGAATTTCACATAGTTCACGCCCTGATAGCCGAGGTGTGATGGGTCGTAGTTGAAACCGAAGCGCGGATGCTGCTTTACGGCTTCGAGCGCGCGCTTGGCGGAGGCGATATCGAAGGCGATTTCCGTGGGATGCACTTCGAGGGCAAAGTTGACATTCTCCTTATCAAACACGTCCAGGATGGGCAGCCAGCGTTTGGCGAAATCGGCATAGCCTTTGTTCAGAAAATCCTGGCTGGTCGGCGGGAAGGCGTAGAGCGCGTGCCAGATGCTGGAGCCGGTGAAGCCATTGACGATGGCGGGCGCACCTTTCGTCGCACCCGGCTTGGCATCGAAAAATTTTCGCGCGGCTTTCGCCGTCGCCTTCATTTTCTCCGCCGCGCGCTGGCGGACGCCCTCAGGTTTGCCGTCGCCCCAGACATCGGCGGGGAGGATGGCCTGGTGCCGTTCATCAATCAGGTCGCAGATGGCCTGGCCGACGAGATGCGAGGAAATGGCGTGGCAGGTGAGCCCGTGCTTGGCAAGCAGCGCCCACTTCTTTTTGACGTAATCGGGTTCGGTCAGGGCGCGGTCGGGCTCAAAATGGTCGCCCCAACAGGCGAGTTCCACGCCATCGTAGCCCATCTTTTTGACGAGCGGCAGGAGTTCGGCGAGGGAGAGGTCGGCCCATTGGCCGGTGAAGAGGGTGACGGTTCTTGGCATAAGGTGTGAAATTTTGTGAGGCGATTCTGCCAGAGCCGGGCGCGAGGTCAACTTCGTCATTGACGAAGCTTAAACCACGGATGGACGCGGATGGCTATTCCAACACAATCAACTGCCCGCAGCTCAAGTGTTTCTCTTCGTCCCAGTGATTGATGCTTTTGAAGTTGAATTTTATGCCGCATCGCGGACACGCAACCCAGTCATTGTCGCTTGCCCGGGCAATCATCCTCGGCCCCAGTAAATCTTTCTTGGAAAACTTGTGATTCAAACCAGCCCGCTTTTGAGCCTCTTTGTAGGCAGACCGGGAAATCATCTCACAGGCTTTTTCGCCAATCAGGAAGCTGCCTTCTGGTCTGCCCCAGAAAGCCATGCCATTTGTGGCCAGGGTCAGGGTTGCGGCGGCCAACTGGGCGCTTAAAGCGTCAGCTCCGTTGCGCTCGGACCATCTGAACGCCGCCGAAGAATCATAAGGTTGCATGACCTGCGGGCCATAGTGCTTGTTAAATGATTCTCTTAACTGGGTGGTTATCTGATGAAGATCCATCTGAAACCGGCAGGTTGCCTCACCCAATTTTACCGTTAGCAGTCCGTCGGGATGATTCACCTGAGCAGGTTCACAAACCGGGTGAGTTCCCGGCTCAAACCCACCGTCGAAAATCAAAGGGATTTTTTTGCTCATGGCCGTTTTCTCCCAAAGCTCCCTGCTTGGTAGTGAGTGGCTATCAAAATATATTACAAGGTTGACCATATTTCATGTTTTCTGTCCGTGTTCACGAAGACCAATATGGGCATGATGGACAGAACACAATTAACAACCAATGAACAAAGGCACAAGGCGGAAGAGGATGCGGAAGATTCCGGGCCAATACCAAAATAATTTAACTACGGCTGGACACGGATAAACACGGATGCCGACAGGGTTTTTCCCCTGAAACAATATGCTCATTTGTTCCCTAATCCGTGTCCATCTGTGTCCATCCGTGGTGAAAAATATTTTGCCGCCAAAAAAATTTATGTTGCGCAAACGGCACTTCGCGGCTTAAAGATTGGCGCGTCACATGGGAAAAGCCCTGATCATCGCAGAGAAACCGTCCGTCGCCAGTGACATCTCAAAGGCGCTCGGTAAGTTTCAGAAACATGAAGATCACTTCGAGAATGACGACTATGTCATCTCGTCGGCGGTCGGTCATTTGCTGACCATTGTGCCGCCGGAGGGCGTGGAAGCCGCACGTGGCAAGTGGACGTTCAAGTGCCTGCCGGTCATCCCACCGCACTTTGACCTCACCCCGATCGAGAAGAATGAGAAGCGCCTGAAGGCGCTGGCAAAGCTCATCAAACGCAAGGATGTGGACAAGCTCGTCAATGCGTGCGACGCCGGGCGGGAAGGGGAACTGATTTTCCGCAACATCGTCAAGTACACGAAGGCAAAGCAGCCGATCCAGCGCCTGTGGCTGCAGTCCATGACGCCGGCGGCCATCCGCGAAGGCTTTGCGTCCTTGAAGAGCGATGAATCCATGCAGCCGCTGTCTGACGCGGCGACCAGCCGCAGCGAGGCGGACTGGCTGGTGGGCATCAACGGCACGCGGGCGATGACGGCGTTCAATTCCAAGCTCGGCGGTTTTTTCAAGACGACCGTGGGCCGCGTGCAGACGCCGACACTGGCGATTCTCGTGGAGCGTGAGGCGAAGATCCGGAAATTTGTTCCGCGCGGTTACTGGGAGGTCATCGGCACCTTCGATGCCGCGGCGGGAAATTATACCGGCCGCTGGTTTGATGAAAAATTTTCCAAGTCCGAGGACGATGAGCAGCTCAAGGCTGAGCGCGTCTGGGATGTCGCCAAGGCGGAGGAGATTCGCACAAAATGCCTCGGCAAGCCGGGCATCGTCACCGAGGAAAGCAAGCCGACGACCTCGATGTCGCCGTTGCTCTATGATTTGACGAGCCTGCAGCGGGATGCGAACTCGCGCTTCGGCTTCAGCGCGAAGAACACCCTGGGCCTGGCGCAGGCGCTATACGAAAAGCACAAGGTGCTGACGTATCCGAGAACGGACTCACGCGCCCTGCCGGAAGATTACGTCAACACGGTCAAGGACACGCTGAAGATGTTGGGTGAGGTGACCGGTTATTCCACCTTTGCCGACCAGATCTTGAAAGGCGGCTGGGTGCATCCCAACAAGCGCATCTTCAATAATGCGAAAGTCTCGGATCACTTCGCGATCATCCCCACGATGCTCGCGCCGAAAGCCTTGAGCGAGCCGGAACAGAAGCTTTACGACCTGGTCACGAAACGGTTTCTCGCCATCTTTTATCCGGCGGCGGAATTTTTGGAAACGAATCGTATCACGCGTGTCGAAGGCGAGCCTTTCAAGAGCGCGGGCAAAGTTTTGGTTTCACCCGGCTGGCTGACGGTTTACGGCAAGCAATCGGATTCCGACGAGACCCCGAGCCTCGCCCCGGTGAAGCCGGGCGAAACGGTCAAGACCAGCGCCATCGAGGTAAAGGAAAACATCACCAAGCCGCCGGCGCGGTATTCGGAAGCGACCTTGCTCTCGGCGATGGAAGGCGCGGGCAAACTCATCGACGACGATGAATTGCGCGAGGCGATGAGCGAGAAGGGGCTGGGTACGCCGGCCACGCGCGCGGCGACCATCGAAGGTTTGATTTACGAAGATTACGTCCACCGCAACGGCCGTGAATTGCAGGCCACGGCGAAGGCGTTTTCGCTGATGGAACTGCTCAACGGCCTGGGCATCCCCGAACTCACCAAGCCGGAGCTGACGGGCGACTGGGAATTCCAGTTGAAGGAAATGCAGCGGAAGAAGATCAGCCGCGAGCAGTTCATGTCCGGCATCGCGGACATGACGCGCCGGATCGTCGAGTGCGCCAAAAAATATGAGTACGACACCATTCCCGGCGATTTCGGCACGCTGAAAGTGCCGTGTCCCAAGTGTGGCGGCGAAGTCCATGAGCGGTACAAGCAGTTCCAGTGCGAGAAGTGCGATTTTGCCTTTTGGAAGACGTTATGCAGCCGGATGTTTGAGATCGAGGAAGTCGAAAAAATCATCACGGACAAGGTGGTGGGGCCGTTGCAAGGCTTCCGCAGCAAGCAGGGTTTTCCGTTTGCGGCCGTGTTGCGGATGACCGCCGAGCACAAGGTGGAATTTGATTTTGGCAATGGCGGAAAAGACGGTGAACCGGCAGCCGTGGTGGATTTCACCGGCAAGGAAGTGCTGGGCAAATGTCCGAAATGCGGCGGCAATGTCTATGACAACGGGATGAATTACGTCTGCGAAAAACAGACGGGCCCCACGCCGACGTGCGATTTTCGTTCGGGCAAGATCATTTTGCAGCAGGAGATTCCGCCGGAGCAGATCAAAAAACTGCTGGCCGAGGGCAAGACGGACCTGTTGACCAAGTTCATCTCCAAGAAGAACAACCGGCCGTTCAAGGCGTTTCTGATCGTGAAGGACGGCAAGACGGCGTTTGATTTCCCGCCGCGCGAAGGCAAAGGCCGGACCAGGTCCAGCGAACCGCCGCCGAAGATCGATTTCACCGGCAAGGCCATAGTCGGCAAATGCCCGAAGTGCGGCGGCCAGGTGTTCGACACCGAGGCCGGCTACATCTGCGAGAACTCGCAACGCGCGGAGAAACGCTGCACCTTCAAGCCCATTGGCAAGACGATCCTGGAGCAGCCCATCGACGCGGTGCAGGCGGCAAAAATTCTCAAGGACAAAAAGAGCGACGTGATGGAGAAGTTCATCTCGAAATCCGGCAAGCCGTTCCCGGCGTTCCTCGTGATGGACAAGAAGGGGAAGATCACCTTTGAGTTTCCGGCAAGCGATGACGAATGATTTGGCGGGCCAACTTATCCTCCTCCAATGGGTGGCGGCTGTGGCGGAGCCCAGCCGCAGCGTGTGACAATGCCGACGACATCGGAAAGTGTTAGCGCCCTATGCCATTCGGACGCGCTGCGGCTGGTCTTTCAGACACAGCCGCCACCCATTAAAAATCACTTCTTTTAATCCGCCTCTTTGTTCATTACTCATCGATGCTCGTGAATTACGGAAAATAATTCATGGTTTGTCGGCGTTGACAGCTTTGAGCCTGGTGGCCAGCGGGAAGGTGAAGACGGGTTTTTCCGAAGCGAGGGCGAGGCCAAAATCCAGCATGGCTTGCTGGCCGCCGGCTTCGATCGCGAGCGGCGGCAGGAACAGGTTCACCGCCGCGCCCTTGAGGTCGCCGACAAAATTCTGCCAGAGGCCGTCGCCCGCACCCTTGCTTTTCACCGAGGCCAGCGTGACCTCCATCTTTGGCGTGCCGGATGAATGCCGGAAAACCAGGGTGTTCACGCGGGCGGTCGTCGCATTTTCCAACCGCACCTTGCCGTCACGCAGGCGGATATCCACCAGGCCGATGCTCACGGGGCTGGCGTGTCCGCGCCGGTTAAACTCCAGCCGCACCCCGGTGACGGTTCGCTGGCCGTTGGTCAGCGTGCCGGTGATTTCCACGCTGCCGCTGCCGGAACCTTCCACGTTGATGGAATCAAGCTGGTGCGCCAGCGTGTCGCCCGCCGCCAGTTCTTTTTGGCAATGTTCGATCTTGGCGGCGTGGTCAAAAACATTTTGCAAGCTGCCTTCGCCGGCGAACTCGAAATCACAAATGGCGATGAAAGTTACGCCGTTCGTCCGGCAACTGAAAGACTGTATGCGCGCGCCTTGCGTGTTACCGATGTTGGTGAAAACGGAAACCGCGTCCGGCGAGATGAGCGGCACGAAATACATGAATGAACTGATTGAGCTGGCCGGCGCAGTGCCCCGCCCGTAGTCGAGCTGCAAGGTTGGGCCGGTGGGTGCGGCGGCCAGCAGCGGGCTGGCCGCAAAAATAAAACACAGCAGCAGCATGGGCAGGCGGATGGCGGTCCGGACGGAAATTAAAATCATGGGCGCTTTTTCATGAGCGTAAATTGATTTCAAGCATTGAGCAACCGCCGCGTGACTGTTAAAAAACAGCGCCGGAATTTACCGGTCGAAACATGCAACTCAATTTCAAACAACTTGGCCAGGGCGAACCGCTTGTTTTGTTGCACGGTCTATTCGGCTCGGCGGACAACTGGTTTGGGGTCGCGCCCAAGCTGGCGGAAAAGTTTCATGTCTTCATCCTCGATCTGCGGAATCACGGACAGTCACCGCATGACGAGCAAATGGATTATCCGCTGATGGCGGCGGATGTGGAGAAATTTTTTGCCGCGCACCATCTGGAGCAGGCTTCGGTCATCGGTCATTCGATGGGCGGCAAGGTGGCGATGCAATTCGCGCTGGATTATCCCCAGCGGGTTAAAAAGCTGGTCGTCGTGGACATGGCACCACGCCCTTACAAGCGGGCGCATGATTACATCTTTGAGGCGTTGCTGGCGCTGGATTTGGAACGGTTCCAGACGCGCGGAGAAATGGAGGAAGCGTTGGCTCCAAAAATCCCGTCGCTGAACCTGCGACGGTTCCTGTTGAAAAACCTGGGACGGGACAACGCGGGAAAATTTTTCTGGAAGATGAACCTGCGCGGTGTGTCGGAAAATTACGCGCGGCTGGGCGAGGTTTTGGGCGGGAAGACCGCGTTTACCGGTCCGACACTGTTCATCCGCGGCGGCAAGTCGGATTACATCACCGATGCCGATGAGGTTGAAATCCGCGAACGGTTTCCGGCGGTGAAGATTGAAACCATCGCCAAGGCAAACCATTGGGTGCATGCCGAGGCGCCGGAAGAATTTGTGCGGCTGGTGCTGGATTTTTTGTGAACGACGATATTTGAATCGCTGTACAATAGTTTTGGACAAAGGCAAAACGGCTGAATAAGCTGCAAATTAAGAATAAAGAGGGATGCTCAATGCGCCTTCTGCTCTTAGAGTTTTGCGATGAACACATATTGTCATGCCCTTTTGCTTTGCATCGCGATGGTGTTTCCAGCAGTCCAAACCAAGGCTGGCGAATCGCTTGCTAACAGCGTCGAAGCCGGAAGCCAAAAAACTGAGGCGATCCCAAGTGTCGCCGAGATAGAAAAGGACATCTCCACCAACACGGACCTCAGTACGCAACGCCTCATCAAGACATTGGAAGCATTGGAAAGCCGCGACTTATACTATGAATGTGCATTAGTCAAAGTGACAGAGGAAGAAAGGCTGAAAGGGCCGCCAAAATATGATGCATTTAAAAAAATTGTGCATGAGCTTGCGGTCCGTGGCGGCGAGTCGGTTTGGCAAGCATTCAGGAAAGTTCTTATCGAAGAAAAACTCCAAGCATCTGAGAAAAGTTTGGTGAGGGAAATTTTTTTGAAGGAAGCAGGTGAAGATGCTCCTTTTACTCTTTCTGCTCACGACCGAACGCAAACCCGCCAGTATCTTCTCCGCTTTAATCCAAAACGAAACACGGTAGTAACGGTCCACAAAGGTGATATGCTCGTACAAATCGCGCGAAGAGCATACCCGCATTTGAGCCAATGGTCTGCGGTTGATATTTTAGCATTTACTAACGATTTAAAAAACTGGGACAGCCTTCAATTAAATCAAACGCTCCGTATTTACGAATATGACATCGTAAAAGATGCGCAGGCGCCGGGGATGGAGCCTGTGGGCGCCGCCACCCATTGAGCATTTCAATTAGAATGGAAGCCACGCCAGAAGCGCCCATAGAAATCCGCGACAAATGGATCGCCAAGTTTCTGACGCATCTGGCGACGGACCGCGGGGCGTCGGTCTATACGCAGCGAAATTACGAGCAGGCGTTGATCGAGTTTGCACGCTGGCATCTGACGGAACTGAAGGCTGCCGCGGTGTGGGAGAAATTGCAGCGGGATGATTTTCGCAGCTACCTGCGTTACCTGGGCCGGCAGCAATTGAGCCGTTCGGCGATACAACTGCGATTTTCCGCGTTGCGGACATTTTACCGGTTTCTCATCCGGCACGGAATTGTTGAAAGCCTGCCGATAAAAAATATTTCACTTCCGAAATTGGAGAAGCGGCTGCCGAGATTTCTCACCAAGCAACAGATGGAGGATTTGCTGATCGCGCCGGCCAAGTTGCTGGCAGCGCAGAAGGAGAAAAAAGGTCCGGGGCGTCCGATCTCGCAGGAAGCCTGCCTGCGCGACATCGCGGTGCTGGAGACGATTTATTCCTGCGGCCTGCGTGTGAGCGAGCTTTGCGGCCTGCGCGTGGATGACATCGAGTGGAGCGAACAGATCGTGCGCGTACGCGGGAAGGGGAAGAAGGAGCGGCTCGTGCCCATCGGCCAGCCGGCGCTGAAGGCGATCCAGGACTACTGGGGAATTTTGTTGTCCGCGCCGCTGGGCGTGCAGCCGGTGTTTCGGGCGGACACGGAAAAAGCCGGGCCGCTCAGCCCGCTGCAACTCTCGCGGCGGTTGAAGAATTACCTCATCGTGGCCGGGCTTGATCCGGCTTTGACGCCGCACAAGCTGCGGCACAGCTACGCCACGCACCTGCTGGATGCGGGGGCGGATTTGCGGAGCGTGCAGGAATTGCTCGGCCACGCGCACCTCATCACCACGCAGGTTTACACCCACGTCACAACCGAGCGGTTGAAGAAGGCTTATGACGCGGCGCATCCGCGGGCCTGATTTTTCCAAGGCAAATTGATTTGAATTCCGTCAGGGCTTTCGCACAATCAAACTCAGGGAATTTTTTCAGTTTCCTTTTTTGAAGTGCATTTTTCTTTTTCATTCCGTCCGAAGCTGGTGGATGCGTTGAAAGATTATTCAGCGCAGACATTGTTTGCTGATTTTTCGGCGGGCGTGACGGTGGGCATCGTGGCGCTGCCGCTGGCGATGGCGCTGGCGATCGCCTCCGGCTTGAAGCCGGAGACCGGCATCTTTACGGCCATCATCGGTGGCCTGCTGGTTTCCTTGCTCGGCGGCTCGCGGGTGCAAATCGGCGGACCGGCCGGGGCGTTCGTGCCGTTACTGGCGCCAATCGTCCTGCTGCATGGGCCGGAGGCGCTGGTCGTGTGTGCGTTGATGGCGGGGGCGATCTTGTTTGTGCTGGGCGCGTGCAAGCTCGGCACGATGATCAAGTACATCCCGTTTCCCGTGGTGACCGGTTTCACCAGCGGCATCGCGATCATCATCTTAAGCACGCAGATAAAGGACTTTTTCGGGCTGTCACAAAAACTGCCGCCGGATTTCATCGGCAAGGTGCGCGCGCTGGCGGGAGATTTTCATCCGAACTGGCCGACGGTTTTGCTGGCGGCGGTTTGCGCGGTGGCGATCTGGTTCTGGCCAAAAAAAATCGGGCGCCTGCTGCCCGGGTCCATCGTGGTCATCGTACTGGCGGCGGCGGTGGTGAAATTTTTGCATTGGGACGAACAACTGGGCATCCAGACTTTGTTTTCACAATTCGGCGAAATGCCGCGCGGGTTGCCGGCGCCGCACTGGCCATCGCTGAGCTTTGATGCGTGGCGGGCGTTATTGCCGGCGGCGATGACAGTGGCGGTACTGGGCGCGATCGAATCACTGCTCTGCGCGGTGGTGGCGGACGGCATGATTGATGACCGGCATGACTCGAACCAGGAACTGATGGGGCAGGGAATCGCGAACATGGTCGTGGGACTGTTTGGCGGGATGCCGACGACAGGGGTGATTGCGCGCACGGCGACAAATGTGCGCAATGGCGCGAAAACGCCGGTCGCGGGCATCATCCATTCTTTGGTGTTGCTGTTGATCCTGATCGCCGCCGCGCCGTTGGCAAAGAACATTCCCCTCGCCGCCCTGAGCGCCGTTTTGGTGGTCGTGGCTATGCGCATGGGCGAGTGGCATCAGTTCAAACGCATCTTTAAATGGCCGAAAAGTGATGCGATGGTTTTTCTGTGCGCGTTCACCCTGACGGTGGCGGTGGATTTGCCGACAGCGGTCGGGGCATCGTTGATTTTGGCATCGGCATTGTTGGTGAAGCGGTTGGCGGAAACGGCTCATGTGGAGCCAGATGCGGAAGTGACGCAGGGAAATTCACCCGGACAACAGGTTGCCGGGAGGGTTGTGCCACCGGGGGTGGTGGTGTTCCGGGTATTTGGTGCG
>Ga0210392_10002205_pt1 | contig 10038 bp, 8 predicted proteins | sample IncBWC30OmetaG_FD_161057 | JGI IMG/M metagenome (GOLD analysis project Ga0210392, IMG submission 161057) | Forest soil microbial communities from Barre Woods Harvard Forest LTER site, Petersham, Massachusetts, United States - Inc-BW-C-30-O ...
TTGCGCAGCGGCGCCGCCGACAGCGCCGCGGCGTACCTGGAAAAATATTCGTTCCAGGTCAAGCCCGCGGAGCACGACAAGTTGAAGGCCCGCTGCGGCAGGTCTTGCGCTCGCAAAGCCAGCACCACGGCGCCCGCCACATCGTCGACGTAGACCAGATTGCAAATGCCGCAGCCGCGATCACCCAAATCGCCCAGCCGTCCCGCAACGAGCAAGCGCGCGATGCGGTCGCTCCACCACGGACTCTCGGGCCCGAAGACGATGCCCGGCCTCAAGGTGACGACGAAGTCATGCTGCGCCGCCAGCCGATCGGATTGAGCCTTGGCCGCCGAGTACCCGTCCAGGTCGCCGCGCAGTTCGCATGACTCCTGAATCAGTCCCGTGGCGGAGCCGTACGCAGCCAGGCTGCTCAAGTGGACGACCCGGGGCCGCGGTGACATCGCGGCTGCGGCCTCGAAAACGCGCGCCGATGCCTCGAGAATCAGGCCCGGATCTGCGGCGATGCAGTTCACCACCGCGACGGCTTCGCGGATCACCGCGCGCAGCGCTGCCGCATCGGATACGTCGACGTTCTGCGCCTCGACGCCGTCCGGCCAGCGGCGAGCGGCCGCGTTGCGGCTGACCGCCACGGGCCTGAAGTTCCGCTGCGCTCCCAGCGCATGCATGATTCTTCGGCCGATGAATCCGCTGGCACCCAGTACGACGACGCGATTCACCCAGGCCGGTTCCTTGCAAGATACCAGCGGGCCGTTTCCTCGAGCCCGGCATCGAGCGGCTTCCAACGCAGACCGAGATCCCGCTCCGCCCGACTGACGTCGAGCGTGATGTCCTGTCGCATCAATCTCGCCAGGGACGGCGGCATGGCCGCGGGCAGAGGCACTTTTCCCAACTTCGCCGCCTTCAACGCCAGCTCCAAGATCTTCAAAGGCGGGGCCGCCAGTTTGGTTTCGATCTTGAGGCGACGCTGCGAGATTCGGCGGATCGGCGTGGCCTTCAGCATGCGGCCGTAGCGAGTCAGGTACTCGTTCCAGGAAGGAGGACTCGGCATCGACAAGTTGAATATCGACGATTTCATATCGGTGCGCTGCAGTCCGAGCATGATCGCCGCCACGACGTCATCGACGTGTACCAGGTTGCAGCGGCCATCGCCATTGACGCCCAGATCGCCCAGGCGATGGGCCGTGAGGAAATCGGCGATGCGAATGCTCCACTGCGGGCTGGCGGGGCCGTAGACCAGCCCGGGCCTGAGAATGATGCAATCGGGGTAGCCGCCGGCAGATCTCTCGGCGCTGATTTTCGCGGCGGCATAGTCGCCTTGATCCGCACGCAAGGGAGCGGTCTCATCCACCAGGCCGGTGGCGTCGCCGTAGACGGACATGGTGCTCATATGAACGATGCGGGGCATCGAGGCGCGCGCGGCCGCAGCAAACAAGGCCTGCGCACCCTGGCTGATCGCGGAGGACTTGCCCGCGACGCAATTGACCACGGCGTCCATTCCAGAGAGTGCCTGCGCGACCGCCGATTCATCGGTGGCTTCGACGATGCGATGCTCGACTTCCCGTAAAGCTCCGGCCGGAGCGCCGCGCACGCCGGCGACCGGACTCGCCCAGTCGCTAGCCTGCAGTGCCGAGACGAGCCTCTGGCCGATAAAGCCGTTGGCGCCTAAGACCAACACCTTCCTCGGCATTTATGCGCGTGCTCGCGTCACGATGCCGGTGACGTCCTCGATGCAGCGCGCGGCCTGCAATTCTTCCACGGGCAGGGTTGTGCCGAAGGTTTCCTCGAGGGCCAGCAGCATGCGCATGACGCCGACATCGGTCCACCCGGCTATCTGCGCGGGTCCCTCTGCGGGACCGGGAAGCGTGGTCAGCTTGAATACCCGCTTGACGACGGCTGCCACTGAACGGCCGACGTTGCGCAAGGCATCGTTGCCTCTCACGCGTGCGGGTACACCGGAGACCACTGCACCATTGGGGATGACGCCGGCAACGGTGCTGCCGCTGACGACGCGGGCTCCGTCGCCAATGCGTGTCCCACGAAGCACCGTCACGCGGGCGCCGAGCGTCACATTGCGGCCGATCTCGATGGGCGCGGTTCCGCCCGGCGCATGCTTGTCCCCAACGGAGTGAAAGTCATTGTCCAGAATAAGGCAGAACGGGCCGATCCGCGTGCCATCGCCGATTCGAATCGCGCGCCTGGCGGAAATTGCCGCGCCATAGGCGATCACTACATGGTTGCCCACCGTGAGGCTGGCATCCCGCATGACAACCAGGTGCGAGCGGACAGGATAGGAACTCAGACGGCAATCCTCGCCGATGCGGATGACGCCGTCGTTTTCCACATGAGGACGTCCGTCTGAGCGCAGGTGGAAGCCCGCCCGAAGTCCGCTGAGGAAGCCGCGGAATCCGCCATCCTCGGCGCCGGCGCCGGCACTGCTCATTGGGTCGCCGCCAGCCGCGCAATCTCCGGAACGCTCCCCGAATCGAAACAATTGAGCCCGAGCAGAGAGCTCGGATATTGCAATTTATCCGACGGCCAGTCCGGCACAAAGATTTCGGGCAGCGCGGCGCGTACCCGTGTCCGGCCGCAGTCGCGCGCGTCGATATAGACCATGGCGCCGAAATCGACATTCAAGGACGCAGACAGCGCCGCGAGCTTGGCCGCTTCATCGCCTTCGGCCAAGCCGAACTCCGCAAAATCTTCCTGGCGTAAGACCGTGACGGGAAGGGCGCGGATCGCCTCCAAAACATCGGCCTTGGCGGCGGTGGACAACAGAGCCAGCGTCACCCCGCGCCGCCTCAGAATTCGAAGGGCCTGTTGATAGGCCACGTGGGCCTGCACGGTGGCGGCATTCCCCACGCCGATCTGACCGTCAGGCCAAAACAGGTCCTCGGAGCGCAGCACCAGCACGTTGCGCTGTCGCCCGCTCAATGCGGCAAGCGCTGCGCGGATGTCTCGCGCGGCCTCGGCGACAATCGGCCGCGCCATCGCCATTTGGGCAAGGTACAGGCCCCGAGGGTTGAATGCGGCGGGTCCGACCGCCGCCTGCCAGCGTGCGGCGTCGAGTACGTAGACGTTCGTCCGCGCCTCGAAGGCACGCATCAACCGAAGATTCATCGTCGACAGGGTCGACAGGATGCCGCCCGCGCGGCCATCGAGAAAACCGCGGCCGCGAAGGTGAGCCGGCTGTGTCCAGGTCGGGACCAGAACGTTTTGATAATGCGCGGCGCTCTGCTGGATCAGTCCGCAGAACGCATCCACGTCGGCGATGAGATCTCGATCATGAATCGAGTCCCCTTTGAGCAGCCGCCCGAACGCGGGCACGGCCGCTTCCGGCCGGGTCCAAATGACGGCAAAGTCGCGGGCCAAGCCGGGGGATGCTGTCAGCATGTGAGACAGCTGCGGGCCGGCGGCCACCGTGACCTCCACCGCGGGATTTTCGTCGCTCTCTTTCAGCTCGTACACCAAATCTTCCAGCTGGAAGTCGGAAATCAGCGTGCCCCGCGGTGTCGCGGGCGCGGGACCCTTTACACCGGCGGCCCTGCGGACGGAGGCTGCGGCGCGAGCGTTAGGCGGGGGCGGCGCCGAGCCCAGTTTGGGCAGCAATCGGGCTGGGATGCCGCTTGCCATGAAATGCGCGGGAACATCCGTTTCGACGATGCTGCCGGCGACCACCACGGCCCCATCGCCAATTTTGACGCCCGGCCGCACCGTGACTCTTCCGGCGAGCCAGACGTCCCTGCCGATTTCGATCGGCGATGCCGCCACGGGCCCCAGTCCGGGCGCGGCCTCCGGCAGGTCCACATCCGAGATGATGCAATGCGGCCCGATCATCGAGCCGCTGCCGATCGAGACGCTGCTGCTGGCGGCAATGAGGGCGCCGAAATTGATGAGCACGTCATCCCCGATATGGATTCGGCCTTGAGGTCCGGTGCTCAGTTCGATCGGTATCCAGGAGGAATTGACGTTGAGGTGATCGCCGATGGTGATCGAGCCGTTATTGATGACGCGCAACCGGCCGGCGACCCGCGCATTGATGCCGACGCGGTCGCAGCCCCTGAGCTCGGAGCGGGCACGGACGAGCTGCGAGAGGAAATTCACGCCCTTGCGAATTCGCCGCGACAAGGTCAGATGACGGTCGCGCTTCCAGGAGCGCCAGATTCGCGCTGGGAGCCCGAGCGCTTCAGGCGCCTCTGTATTTCGCTCCGTCTTCATGCTTTCACCAACTTATTGCGAGAAAACCCTGCGCCGAGATGACTTTCTCGGCAATTGCAGCTAGTTTACTAGGGTCATAGGAGATCCCTGATAATGTCCCCACGAGCCATCATAAACGATACATTTAAACAGGTTGCAATCGAGCAGCAGCGAACCCTATCGCAATTATCGGACAATGTTAAATTACTCGACTCCGGCCTTGACTCCCTGAGCTTTGCCCTGATCGTCGCGCGCCTGGAAGATGCGCTGGGTTTCGATCCGTTCGCCACCGTCGACACCTTTCCAGTGACTTACGGCGATTTTGTGAAACTCTACGAAGATCATGCCCCCTAGTCGCGCCCGTCCCTGATCAGGGGGTCCGCGCATATTCGCGGTACCGCCAGCCCCATAACGTCGTCAGCTTGCCGAAATTGGCCATGGATTTGATGAGCCAAGCCGCGGCGTGATGCCGGCCGAAAACCCACGCCGGCGCGGCAATGAGGGCCGCCACGATCATTTGCAGCAGCGCTCTTGAAAAGAACAGGCCACGCCCAATCGCGCCGATCGGCCGGAAACCCCCGCCGACAGTATAGCGTGCGAAAGCCTGGCCGCCGCTGAAGGATCGTTGCAGCAGCCAGCGCAATGAGAGGCGTTTGGCCTCGATGGGCTCGAACACCGGCGCCGTTTCGGACCAGACTATCTTGGCGCCATTGTGGGTGAGGCGCACCAACAGGTCGAAATCCTCGCCCGTCATCAGCCCGTGACGGGTGTCGAAGGGACCCGGCAGTGCCCGCAGGCATTGTGCCCGTAGCAGTACGTTGCCGAACCGCATCCCCTGTTGCGGCACAACCGCTCCCTCGGGTTGATGCGGAAAGTCATAGAACCGTCCCCGGCGGATCCAAGCGGGAGCGGAATCGGGCACTCGCGGTTCGACCGGCGCGAGAACACCGTCCGCCTGGAAACGCTCTGCGGCATTCAAGAGATTTTGCAGCCACTCCGGCGGGGCACGCTCATCGTCATCGATGAACGCCATCCATTCCCCCGACGCCAGTTCGAAAGTGCGATTTCGGGTGCGCGCGATATTGGGTTCCGGCTGCACGTCGTAGATCACGGGGATTGGCACTCCGGTAGCCCGGTACGCTTCGATGACGACTCGCGCACTGCCGGAAGGATCGTTGTCGACCACGACGATTTGCTCCGGCAGCCGGCTTTGCAACGCCAGGTCATCGAGCACGGCGCGCAGCCGCTCATTGCGGCGGAAGGTGGCGAGGCAGATGCAGACGTGCGCTGTCTTGGAAGTCGTCATATCATGATTATCGATGATCACCGCGGAGCCGGGTGACTTTCGTCGGATGGCCACGCGCACGGTCGATTGCAACGGCTAGTATAATATCCTAACGAATGAAAACCCGCGTTGTCACTGTGACCCGCCGCGCACTGCTGAAAAATCGATCCCGATGATCCAGGACGCAAACGATCTGCCGGAGGGTCAGGCCCTTCTCGCAGACATCTGCATCATTGGCGCGGGTGCGGCCGGCATCAGCCTGGCCCTGCGCCTCATCGACACGCGGCGCGATGTGTTGATCCTGGAATCGGGCGGTTTGCGGGCGGAGCCGGCCACGCAGAGTCTCTACGAGGGATTCGTCGCCGATGAACGGTTGCACAGTCCCCCCGATCGTTACCGGCAGCGGCGTTTCGGAGGCACCACGACGATCTGGGGCGGGCGTTGCATGCCGTTCGATCCGATCGATTTCGAGGCGCGCGACTACATGCCTCACAGCGGCTGGCCGATCGGGGAGTCCGCACTGGCATCCTACTATCGCCAAGCGAACACGCTTTGCGAAGCCGGCGACTATAAGTACACGATCGCGGAGGCCTTCGATCCGCCGCCGCGGCCGATGATTGAAGGATTTTCGAGCGCGAATTTCAGCACCGATACCATCGAGCGATTCAGTTGCCCGACCGATTTTGGCGCGCGCTACGGACATCGCCTGCGCAGCGCGCGCAATGTGCGGGTACTGCTGCATGCGAATGTGGCGGCGCTCAGGCTGGACGCCGCCGGACAACGGGTGAACGGCGCGTCGGTGCGAACATTGCTCGGGCGGCGCTTCGAGGTCACCGCGCGTCAATACATCGTCGCGACCGGGGGTCTCGAAGTCGCCCGGCTGCTGCTGGCGAGCCGCGACGTGCAGCCGCAGGGAATCGGCAATGATCACGACGTGCTTGGCCGGTACTACATGTGCCATCTCGCCGGAACGATCGGCGCGCTTCGATTCAACCGGCCTCTCGGCGCCGTGTGGAACGGCTATGACATCGCCGATGACGGGGTTTATTGCCGCCGCCGGATCGCGCTGACCGAGGATGCGCAGCGCCGGCATCGCATCGGCAATTTTATCGCGCGTCTGCATCATCCGCGCATTACCGATCCTGCGCACTGCAATGCGGTCTTGTCGCTGCTGTACCTGGCCAAGTTCGTCATTCCCTACGAATATGGCAAGCGATTGCATGGCGAGGAGCGCGTCAGCTTCGCGAGGTGGCTCGAGCACCTGCGCAATGTGGTGGCCGGCCCGTTCGATGCCGCCGGTTTCGCCTGGCACATGCTCAAGGACCGCAAGCTCGCCGAACGCAAATACCCCTCGGTCATCATCAGCCCGAAGGCGAATCTTTACAGTTTGGATTTTCATGCCGAGCAGCAACCCAATCCCTCGAGCCGCGTCAAACTAAGCGACACCGTGGATGCGCTCGGCATGCCGCAACTCACGATTGACTGGCGCTACACCCCGAACGATGTCGCGACGCTGGCGCAGGCCGTGGCGTTGCTGGCCGCGGACCTGCGCCGGGACGACATCGGGACCTTAAGTTACGAACCGGAAAATTTGGAGGCCGAAATGACCCGCTACGGCGCTTACGGCGGCCATCACATCGGCACGGCGCGCATGGGCACGGATCCGCGCAGCAGCGTCGTCAACTCCGATTGCCGCGTTCATGGCATTGGCAATCTTTACATCGCGGGGAGCGCCGTGTTTCCCACGTCGAGCCAGGCCAACCCGACTTTGACGCTTGTCGCGCTCGCCCTGCGGCTCGCGGCGAGGCTGGAGGGCGAATCGGCTGCGCACTAATGCAGGCTGACGCGCGCTTCGATTCCGACGATATTATCCGTGTAATTGTATAGATCGACGGTCGAAGATCGCGAAGAATAGTTGTAATAGCCGTGCAGCTTGACATGGCGCAACACTTGATAATTGGCGTTCAGGGAGGCCAGCGGGGAATTGTCGGTGCGCCCGGCGGTGATCGAACCCGGTGATCCGGGCACGAATTGCCCGATGAATGAGCTGTGCGCATATCCGCCGCTCAATACGACGCCGAGCTTATAAGTTGCCTGCCACGTCACCACGAGGTTGGCGCCGGTGTCGAGTTCGGAGCCGCCCGCCGCGACGTAGCTGTTGACGGTGCGCGTCGCGTTGAATGCGATGCTGGTCTTGGGCGTCAGCTGCCGGGTGTAACTGAGCAGGCCGGTGATTCCGGAGACGCTATCGCCTGTTTCATTACGCTTGGTGTAGCCGACTGCGCCCTTGAAGGTCGACAAGGCGCTCACGACGTAGTTCGCCGTCAGCTGGACATCCGTCTGGTTGTAAGATCCGACGCTGGGCGCATTCTCGAAGCGGCCCGATATGTGATCGATGCTGATCCCGTAGGTCAGATGGGCGACGCTGCGATTCACCAGTGCAAGCTGTCCGCTGGTTTCGCGTTCCACGAAATCCGGAAAATCCTGCAGCGGCGATTTCAAGTAGTGCGAATAGGCCCCCGTTTCCAGGCGCCAATCCGGATTGATATTGAGGTCCAGCGTACCGCTGATCTTGCGGTCGACGTCGATCGTCAGGGCGCTGCTGTTGCCGAGCTGGAACGGCGCCATCAGCTTCTCCTGGCGGGCCTCCAGGATGCCGTCGAGCAGACTGGTCGCCTTCCAATTGAGCGCGACATCCGCCAGATACTCGTTGTGGTCCAGTTCAGTGAAGTGATCATAGTTGTAATGCCTACCTTCGAGGGTGGCCGTCAACTTCTGTTCGCTCCACAAATACGTGCCGTCGAGGCCTATGACGCTCTTCAGGTCCCGGTCCGCGAGCGTCGGGTCGCCGATGGCGAGCAGATTGGCCTGCGAATTCTGAACTCGAAAGACGTTCGAATCGTATTCGTAGTGCGCGTCGGCGTAAGGATTCAGCGTGGCCTGCGCGAGTGCCGGATGCGGCGCGGCTGCCGCGCCGAGGAGTCCCCACAACAGACCAAAGGCGGTGCGGTACGCGCGAGTGTCAAGCATTGTTGCCAGGCATCCCATTCTTGTCTCTCGGGGTAGAATACTACAGGAGATTCATGAGATAACGGGATGCAAGTCATACTGTTTGTTCAATTCTCTGCCGTACAATAAGCGGCTGCATGCGCGTAGGATCTTGGGCTGGGCTTTCTTGCGATGGGATGAGAAATGATCAGAGCGGGAATCGTCGGATTGGGAAAGATGGGGTTGTCGCACCAGGCAATCGTCAACGCCCACCCCGGAATCGAGCTGAAGGCAGTCTGCGATAGTTCGACCTACGTGCTCGACGTGCTGTCGAAATACACCGGCGTCACGACCTATGCGGACTACAAGAAGATGCTGTCCGAGGTGCCGCTCGACTGTCTTTTCGTCGCCACGCCGTCGAAATATCATGCGGAAATCGTCGCGGCCGCGCTGGAGCGGGGGTTGCACGTTTTCTGCGAGAAGCCATTCGGCTTGGACCCACAGGCCGGCTATCGCTTGGCCGAGTTGGCCGAGAGCAAGAAACTCGTCAACCAGGTCGGCTACCACTACCGCTTCGTCGGCGCCTTCAACGAGGCCAAGCGGCTTTTGGACCAAAAGATCATCGGCGATCTGCATCATGTGCGGGTGGAAGCGTATGGTCCGGTGGTGCTGCGGCCGAAGGGTACCACTTGGCGCGCGCAGAAAAGCGAAGGGGGCGGTGCGCTATTCGACTACGCCTGTCATGCCATCGACCTGACCAACTATCTCATCGGTACGCCGATCGCGGTATCCGGCACCGTGCTCAACAGCGTGTTTTCCAACGATGTCGACGATGAGATTTATTCCACGCTGCAATATTCGGACAAGTTGTACGGACAATTGGCGACAAATTGGAGCGATGAAAGCTACCGCAAGATGTCGGTGAGATTGAATTTCTGGGGCAGCAACGGCCGCATCAACGTCGACCGTCAGGAGATCCAGATCTATCTGCGCAATCACGATGCAGCCGATGGTTTTACCAAGGGATGGAACGTGCGCTACACGACGGAGCTGACCCGGCCGGTCTGGTTCTACGTGCGCGGCGAAGAGTACTCGGCGCAAATCGACCATTTCGTGCATTGCATCAATACCGGATCGACGCCGACGAGCACGTTTCGGACCGCCAGCGATACGGTGCTGGTGGCGGCGATGCTGCGGCAGGATGCGGCCCAAGCGCGCACCGCAGTCGCTCTGCCGGGCGCCCCCGGCGCGGGCATTCCGGTCGCGGCCGAAGTGCGGCGGCCGCGATCCTTCATGCGGTCACTTTTCAGTCGACAGTAATTCACGGCGGCCATCGCAAATGCAAATGGACAGAGTGTTATTCGGCGACAACCAGTTTTTCGGCGTGAATCACATGTCCGAGGAAAAGGCGCGCGCGCAATCGATGCGCTTTCAAGAGGGCGCCGCCATCATCGAGGTGCTGGAGGATGGCTATGCCGAAGGCGTCAAGACATTCATGTGCACGACGCACGAGCGCATGACGGAAATCTGCGATTTTTTCCGCGCCAACAAGCACAAGTATCCGGACTATA
>Ga0210392_10002207_pt1 | contig 10035 bp, 11 predicted proteins | sample IncBWC30OmetaG_FD_161057 | JGI IMG/M metagenome (GOLD analysis project Ga0210392, IMG submission 161057) | Forest soil microbial communities from Barre Woods Harvard Forest LTER site, Petersham, Massachusetts, United States - Inc-BW-C-30-O ...
TGCTTTCAGCGCAATCTCCATGGTCTCCGCGTCGCGGATCTCGCCCACCTGAATCACGTCCGGGTCCTGGCGCAGCGCCGCGCGCAGCGCGCTGGCGAAGCTCTGCGTGTCGTAGCCGATCTCGCGTTGACTCACCGAGCACTTGTCGTCGGTGTAAATGTACTCGATCGGATCTTCGATGGTGACGATGTGACGAGGCGTGGTGTGGTTCATGTAGTCGAGCATCGCGGCGAGCGTGCTCGTCTTGCCGTTGCCCGCCGCGCCGACGCACAGCACGAGCCCGCGATCTTTCTCGGCCAGGAGCCGGCACGCGGCCGGCGCGCCGAGCTTCTCCAAGCTCGGCACCTCGTGCGGAATCACGCGCATCACCACCGCCAACGTGGCGCGCTGCCGGTACACGTTCACGCGGAAGCGGCCTAGGCCGTGCACCTCGTACGACGTGTCGTATTCGCGCAGCGCGCCCAGGTTCTGCAAAATTGCCGGATCGCGGATCAGGTGCCGCACCACGGCCTCGGTGTCCTCCGGCCTGATCTTGTCCACGCGAAAGAACACCAGCGAGCCGCGCACGCGCGCGCCCGGCGGCTGCCCAACCTTCAGATGGACGTCACGGGCGCCCGCCGCCATCGCCTTGTGTAGCAGCTGATGCAGGTACGACTCGGAGGCGTACGGGTTCTGAGGGAGCGCCGACGACAAGCTGACCACGATGGCATCATAACCCGGCTCGGGGCAGTCTGTTTGTAGGTGTTCTGTGCCCGGCGAGCCACATGTAGGACACATCCGCCGCGATAAGTTGCGCCTTTCGCCTGACCTCGATAGAGATCGCCCATGGCGAAGATTCGCGTCGAAGGGCACTTGCTCGAGGACCGCAATGTGATGGTGTGCTCCGGCGATACCGCGGAAGACGCATCCTTCGTGCGAGACGAAGACACCGGGCAGGTCTTCGTCGTGCTCGAGCACATCCCCCACGAAGACGTACGCGGCCAGCCTGACGCCAATCCACGCTGCTTCGGGCTCCGCGTCTGGAACGCCAACGCTCCGCTACCGAGTGTCGGTCGAGTGCTGGAAGTCGCGTAGCGCGTTAGCTGTTCGGCTACTGCCAGCGATCGAGCGCCGCGATCTGAATCAGATTGCCGCAAGTGTCGTTCAGCATGGCGATCGTCGAGCCCGTCACTTTCGTCGGCGGCACGGTGAACTCCGCGCCGCGGGCCTTCGCCCGGTCGTACTCGCGCTGCACATCGTCTACATAGAACATGGCAGCCGGCTGGCCCTGCCCGAACATCGCGCGTTGATAGGCCTCAGCGGCCGGGCTATTGGGGGCAAGCTGTAGCTCGGTTCCGTCCGGCTCTTCCGGCGAGGCTACGGTCAGCCACCGGAACGGCCCCTGGGTAAAATCCGCCTTCTTCACGAAGCCGAGCACGTCGGTGTAGAAGCGCAGCGCTTTCTCCTGATCGTTCACGTGGATGCTGGTCACTTTAATTTTCATGGCCATTCCTCCTCTCATCGCTTTGGTCTGGTTCGTCACTCCGCGGACGCATCATGAAAGAAGAATGTGACTGACGAATGGCGAGAGGGGTAGGTCCCAGGAGGCGCCCGTAAGAGGCAGTCTGAGCATCCTCGCCGCACTCTTTGGCCGTCCCGGCAGAAGGGCGCTCTATAGTCCCCGAGACCCCCTATTTTTCGAATTATTCAGTGTCCAGGGTCAGAATTGAACTGACGACACGTGGATTTTCAATCCACTGCTCTACCGACTGAGCTACCCGGACTTGTCGCTTTTGAGGGCCGGTTCGTACCTCATCTTTTGGCGAATGTCGCGCCTTTGTTGCACGAATTTTTCAGCGTGCGGAGCTTGGGCCGGCGACCGGCGGCGGATCCGCCGGCGGGGCCGCGGGACCCATAGCACCGTCGGGCGGGGCTGATTTTCTGGGGGTTTGTGTAGCGGGCGTGGCGCGGCGGGTGCCGGCTCAAAGCTCCGGGCGCGGCCAGGCGGCGAACGCGGCCTGCTAAGCTCGACGAATCGTGGCTTCTCCCGCTCCGAACCGCGCGCATCGACACGCCCGAACGCTGAGCACCGGTGGGGCAGTGGGCGGCGTCTTGGCGCTGACTGGCGCATGGCTCGCGCTGCGCGGACCGCACTCGTCGATTCAAGGCGCGTCGGGCGGCGCGGAGCTACTGATGGTGCTCGGGCTCGGGCTCGCGCTTTCATGCGGAGTGGTCGCGACCGCGCGCTTCGGCGCCGGGCTGATCCGCAGGTTGGACGGCGATCGCCGCCCGGTGCGGCTCAAGGACCCGAAGTAACGATCTCGCGCTTGCGCCCGCGCATGCGGTCAGCCCGCCGCACCAGCTCGGCGTGCAGCGCCCACAGCGGAGCGGCGCGCTCTGGCCCTTCGATCAACGACAGGGCCGCAGCGATCGCCTCTATCGTCGACATGCCGTCGGGGTGCGTTGGTCGCCGCAGCCGCGTCGGAGTCACGTTGGGCGCGGGCAACGCGAGCTCCGGCAGCGCGCGCAACACGGCTTGCCGTTTGTACATCCGCCGCGCCTGACGAAAGCTGCCATCGAGCACGATCAAACGCCGCGGCACGAAATCGAGCGGACGCGCAGGGCCACTGCAATACAAGAGCGCCGTGCCGGGCTCACTCAGTGACGACGCGTCGAACGGCTCACCACCGCCGTAGCCGAGAATGCGCGAGCTCGGCAAGGAGAGCGCGACGAAGCGACCCGTGTTGCTGGTCAGCATGAGCTCGGTGACGTGCTGAATCAGGACGATTTCCGTGCGTGCCGCGACGCGAGGCAGAACCGCGCACACGCAGATCTCGTCTTGTAGCAGGCAGCGCGGGCAATGCCCGAGCAGATCACGCGGCGTGACGGAACGCATGAGTTTGGGCCGTCAGCCGCCGCGAGCTTGCTTGACGGCAGCCAAGAACGCGCTGGCACGCGCGGTCAGCACGCCATAGTGGCCGCTCGAGATGGCTTGCGGATCGAGCAGCGCGGTGTGAACACCGAGCGCCACCGCGCCCGCGTTGATCCAGTCGGCCACGTTGTCGAGCGTCACCCCGCCAGTTGGTAAGATGGGCAGAAACGGCAGCGGACCGCGCAGACTGCGGAAGTAGGCCGGGCCGAGCGCGGCCGCCGGGAACACGTTGACGAAGTCGGCACCCGATTCCCACGCGTCGAAGATCTCGGTCGGCGAGAAGCAGCCCGGCGCGACCGCCACGTCGTGGTCGTGACACAGCCTGAGCAGCTCCGGTCGAAAAACCGGCGACAACACGAAGCGCGCACCCGCGTCGATCACGCGGCGCGCGGTCTCGCTGTCCAGCACCGTACCCGCGCCCAAGAGCACGCGATTGCCGAGCGCCCCCGACAGCGTGCGGAGCACGTCCACCGCGCCGGGGACCGTGGTCGTGATCTCGATCGCGGTGCACCCGCCTTCGATCAACGCTTCGGCGATCGCCGTCACGCGGTCCGGCTCGCGCGTGCGCACCACGGCGACGATACCCGACTTGCGAATGCTATTGGCGGTCTCGGCTCGAAGCGTCATCGACGAATCACGTTACCACGACGCGCGCCAGCCGACTGCGGCGAGTGTTCGCGCGGCTCGGCCCGCGGGAGTCTGGCTCGCGTTGCAGCGCGTCACTTCTTTCGCGCAGCGCGACGCGTCGCGGCAGCAGGTGCCGACGCAACCAGCTCGTCGAGCTTGCGCTGCAATGCCTTGTGGTTGATCGCGCCCTTATACACATAAAGTGCCGCAGACTCGGCGCCGTCGAGCAGCTCCTCGCTGACGCGCAGCCGAGCGCTGACGACGAATACGATCTTCGTCGCTAGCCCCTTCTCGACCAGCTCGATCCGCCGCCAAACCGCGTCCCGATTCCAAAAGCCCAGCACCTCACACAAGACTTGCTCGCCCGTCCCTTGGTGGGTGAAGCAAACGTCTGGCACACACAGGCCAATGCCGGGCAATTCGAGCACTTCCTGGGCCGACTCCGCGCGCCACGGCTCGCTCTCGCGGAACGCATCCAAGAGGCCCTGCACGTCGTCCCGCGCCGGCGCGGGCTCGGCGCCAGTCGCCTGCGTCAGGTCGAGCGCAAAGCTCAACTTCTCCCGCTTCTTGCCCCAGCGCAGATCCGCCGAAAGCTTCACGCTTTCGCACGCCTCGAGCGCGGGCAAGAGCAATGCCAGCTCGAGCCCATACTTGGTGACAGACTCGAACAAGCTGTACGGACCATCGATTTCGATCCGGTATCCCCCACCCTCGCGGCGCGACATTTGAAAGAGCAGCTGCCGAAACTTCAACTTGTGAAACAGCGCGCGGTACTGGTCTGCGCTCGCGCAGCGAACTTCGGCCACGACGCGCACCGAGCACAGCAGCACCGCTTGCACTTCGGCGCGCGCGTGGCGCATGAGCAAGCCCTCCGCGTCGTAGCTCGGCGCTTTGAGCAAGCGCTCGGCGCTGCGCAGATCGGAATACAGGCTGGATTCGAGCGTTTCGGCCGACATACCGAGCGACGCGGCCGCGCCTGTGAGCACGGCTTGGCGTTCGAAGCGGGCGCCAATCGCCAACTGTTGCCGCGCCAGCACCGCTCTCGAAAACACTTCGCGGCGCAGGCTCGGTGCGTCCAGCGCCGCGTTGCCGTCGAACGCGCTATCGTCCAGGGCGAGCTTCTTCAAGGCGGACAGCAGCTTCTTTTCTTGGGGGGTGCTCTCCAACCCCGAGAGCGCCTCTTCGACGGCAATGCGCGTCTGGCCCACGTGGCCGGCGATCACCAGCAGCACCTCCTCGGCTAGGGCGCGAGCGCGCAAGCGTGCTTCTGCCGACTCTTTGGCCAGCGTCAGCACGCCGTTGCGTTTGCGAACGCGCACCAAATCCGAGCTGATCACGCGCCGCCACCGCCGTAGGCGGCATGCTCGCGGCGCCGTTCACTGGTGGCCACTTCGCCCGTCTTGCGCGAGACGAGCTCGTACAGCGTCGCGAATTTATCGCCTTTTCTTCGCAAAATACGGCCCAAACGCTGCACGTGCTCGCGCACCGATCCGCTGCCACTGATGATGATCGCGACGCTCGCGTCCGGCACGTCCACGCCCTCATTCAAGACCTTGGACGTCGCGATGGCCTGATAGCGCCCGTCGGAGAAGCGCTCCAAAATCTCGCTGCGCTCCTTGATCTTGGTTTGATGCGTAATGATCGGAACCAAAAACCGCTTCGAGATGCCGTACGCAGTCGCGTTGTCTTGGGTGAAGATCAGCACCTTTTCGTGGCGATGCGCTTCCAGCAGACGCTCGATGTAATCGAGCTTGGCTTGCGCGCCGAGCGACAACTCGCGCTGCCGTCGGTAGGCGCGCATGGCACGCTGTCCAAGGGCCGTGCGCGAGGCGCGCATGATGAAGTCGTTCCAGCCGCGCGCGCTGCCCATGCGGATCCCTTGGCCGCGCACGAAATCTAGATAAATGCCGCGCTCGAGCTCATATTCGGCGCGCTCCTCCGGGCTCAGATCGACCTCCACGCGCACCGTCTCGTACTCGGCCAAGTACGGCCCCGTCAGCTCGACGATGTCCTTGCGATACACGGTAGGACCAACCAGCCGGAGAAGCTTCGAGTCCTGCCCGTCGCTGCGCTCGGGAGTCGCGCTGAGCCCGAGCCGAAATGGCGCGAGACACAGCTCGGCGGCGAGCGCGTAGCTCGGCCCCGGCAAGTGATGACACTCGTCGAAGATCACGAGCCCGAAGCGCGCCCCGAAGTGATCCATGTGCAGGCATGCCGAGTCGTACGTAGTCACGGTGAGCGGCTGCACGTCGTACGTGCCCCCGCCAACGATGCCGACGTCGCAGGCGAAGCTCGTGCGCAGCAAGTCGTACCATTGCCGCACGAGGTCGAGCGTGGGCGCCACGACCAACGAACTGCGTCGTTTGTCGTCGATGGCCAGCACCGCCACGTGGCTTTTTCCGGCGCCCGTGGGCAGCACGACCACGCCGCGCCCCTTGGCTTCGCGCCAGGCTTGCAGCGCCTCGGTTTGGAACGGTCGCGGCTCACGCAGCACGCTGAGCCCGCGCTCGAGCTCGACGTAAGCCCGCGCCTTGTCGTCGTAGGCCACGCTCTCGCGATGCAGCAGGCGCACGATGTCCGCGTACGCGATCGCGGGCGCCCGAAAGCAGCGGCTGCGCGCGTCCCACGCGGCGTGCGGCGCGAGGCTGAATTGGTCAGGCAACGTGCCGCGCAGCTCCAGTGTACCCGAAGCGAAGCGAAGCTCGATGCTCGTGCCCGGCGCGTTCGAGCTCATCGAAACAGGCGCGCTGCGCCCTCTCCGGAAGCGGGCAGCGCAGGGCCAGCCATCAATTCGACCGGCACGTGAAACACGAGCTCTGCCATGTACAGACCGCGACGCACGCGCAGCCGCAGCAGACTCGCGGTACAATTGCCCATCTTGAGAATGCACACCCGCGGCACCGGCTCGCAGAGCAGCGCCTTGGCCAACTGATAGTGAAAGCCGCCGTGACCGACCAGCAGCAGGCGATCCCCGGCATCACGATGGCGCGCTTCCAGACGAGCCATCAGCCGCCTCAGACGCGCTTGCACGTCCGCGTAGCTCTCCCCTCCATAGTCCGAAAAATCTCCGGTCTCGGTCAGGTGGCGCTCCATGAAGATCGGATGCACCGCCCGGATCTCGGCCTCGTCCATGCCTTCCAATGTGCCGGCGCCGATCTCGGGGAGGTCTTCGTCAACCACGGGCTCGGGGCGCACGCCCTGCGCGGCGACGACGCTGGCAGTCTCGAACGCGCGCTTCAGCGGCGACGTGTACACGGCAGCAAACGGTCCCTGACCGACCAAGAACGCCCCCGCACGGGCGGCCTGCTCTCGACCGAGAGCGCTGAGCGGGAAGTCGCGACGGCCCTGCATGCGCCCTTGCGCATTGCCTTCACTCTCGCCGTGACGCAAAAGCATGATTTCCATGGGCGGTGGCCTCGGGCGCGGGAGTTTGCCAGAATCTCGGACACAATCCTGCAATTGTCGGAGCCAGAACGAGGAGCCAGCTCACGTGGTCGATATCTATCTCGAATATCAGGGTGATCTGCATTGCCGGGCCGTTCACGGTCCATCGTCCGCAGTGCTCGTCACGGACGCGCCGGCCGACAATCAGGGCCGCGGCGAGTCCTTTTCGCCAACGATCTAGTCGCGACGGGGCTCGGCGCGTGCATGGCTACGGTGATGGGCATCCTGGCACGCAGGCACGGCTACGCGCTCGAGGGCACGCGCGTGCACGTGAAGAAAAAAATGACCGCGGAAAAGCCCCGGCGCATCGCCGAGCTAGCCGTCGAGATCACGCTGCCGAAGTCGGCCACGCTGAGCGTCGCGGACGCACGAGCCGCGGTAGAGCGCGAGGCTCATGAGTGCCCTGTGCGGCTGAGCTTGCTCGACGCCATCTGTGTGCCCGTGCGCTTCGATTGGCAGACCGATTGAGCTAGACCTACTCGTCGCGCTCGGGGGCCGCCAGCGTGCCGACGCAGGAATTGCTCGCGCCGTTACTGAAACAACGCACCCCAACGACGTCTGGCACGCCCATGCGCCCGGCGGCGACCAGCACGCCGTAACGCAGCGCGCGCTCGTCGCAACCGTCTTCGCAAGTCGCGGCGAGATCGCCAAGCGGGAGATCGGCGAACGGCAACAGCGCGAGCTCCTTGACCTCCGCACCCGTACGCGGTCGGCGTTCGAACTTCGAGACCTTCGGCTCGAAGCGGAGCGAGATGCGAAACGCGAGCGACGACTCCGGCTGATCGATGCGCGTTACGTCGCTCGCACTGGGCGCCGGCATCCCCGGCGGCAGCGAGCGCGGCGGCGTGAGCGGTCCGGGATTGGCTAGCGCGCCGCTCTTGAAGCGCGCGACACTCGCCGCGCAGGTGACCAGGTAGGTCTCGCTGGCGCTCGTGCCCAAGCGGCGCGAACCGCAGCGCACGCCCACCAGCGCTTCCCCGCCCGCGTTGGCCGCGGACTCGCGCAATGCCCAGTCCAAGCGCTCGGTCGTGCAGTCCAGGTCGCTGAGCGGTTCGTCATTCAGCCGGCGAAAGCCAGGGCGCAGCCTGCAGCTGTCGTGCACGGTGCCCAGCGTTTCCAGCTCACTGGTGCGCGCAGCGAGCTCGCGCACGGCTTCCGGCTCTGCTCGCCGCGGCTCGCGCGAGCCTTCGAAATTTGCAGGATCGAAGCGCGCCGCGCATGCCACAGAGCCGATGCCCGTAAGCGCGAGCGCTGCCACCGAGAAAACTCTTCGGCTCATCGTGCGCTCAGCATAGCGTGCTGGATCTCAGCGCACAAAACACATCGGCGCGACAGGTACCGGTACCTGCCGCGCCGATGCTTCTCTGCAAGTGATTGTCCCTCGGAAACGCTTACGCGCTCACCAAAGGACGACGGCGATCAAGCGCCGCCAGCGCCGGCCGGGCCGACGATCGGCTCTCCGCCTGCGCCAGCCTCAGGCAGCGGTGCGCCGCCCATGCCAGCCTCGGGAGCGCCACCTTCCGCGCCGGTGGCGCCAGTGCCGCCGCCGCCGGTAGACTTGCCGCCAGCTCCCGCGGTGGACTTGCCGCCAGCTCCTGCGCTGGACTTGCCGCCAGCACCAGCAGTGCTGCCGCTCGAGTCGTCGTCACTTCCGCAACCCACAAGAGCGATGCCCGCGCTGAGCGCGACCACTGCCAGTAGGCCAGTTAGCTTCTTCATATCATTCCTCCGAATAACCTAGGTTAGTCACGTCACACGTGGGCGGAGCCGCCCGCCAGCCCTTAAGCACGCCGCGTGCCAGATTGACGCGCTGCGTGTGGGACCGGCTAAGTAATAAGATTCATTAAGCTATTTGTACGAAGGGCAAGCATGTATCCCACACCCACCACCATGAACCCCGACTTTCGTGTCATGGTCGCGCCTTATTACAACTGCTCGATTCCCATTGCAATCCTATGGCTGCACGGTTTTCCCAACGAAGTACGGCGTAGGCGCTTCGGAGCTATTGTCGCAGGTTTCGTGCTTGGCACAGCTTCTTCATTAAATGAATGAAACTACAGGCATTTTTACGCACAAGTCAGCCTGACGGCCGGGCTTCCGACCGTTCGCTCAATCGCCGCGTTTTTTTCGCAAGCTGGGGGTCAATTTGTCGAAGCGGGCGACCGCAGGACCTATCGCATCGCGCCCGAAGCGATCTCGAATCGCGTCCAGGGCCTGCCCGAGCTCTCGCTTGGGTCGCGCTTCGGCGAACAGCTCGAGCTGCGTCTGCTCTGCCCGCGCTAGCTGAGCCATGCTCACGCCGAGCAACCGCACTGGCTCTCGAATCTGCGCCGCGTCCCACAACGCAAGCGCCACCTCGCGGATCACCCGGCCGTCGTCGGTCGGCGCGGGCAGCGTCTTACTGCGCGTGAGCAACGGGTACACCGGCTCGTCGCCGTCACTGCTGACGCGCGCTTCACGTCGCCGCCGGGCTTGGCCGAGCTTGATCTTGAGCGTGATCGTATGCCCGACGTAGCCCGAACGCCGCAGCCGACGCGCGACCTCGTCGGCGTGCGCAGTCAGCGCGGCGCTCACGACTTCGCGGTCGACGATATTGGCGTCGAAGGTGCTCTCTTCGCCGATCGACTTCGCGGCGCGCTCGGAGATCACAGGGCGCGTGTCGTGCCCCGCGGCCAAAGCTTGCAGCTCGTGTGCGCGCTCGCCGAGCGCGCGTGCCAGCTGCTTCGAGTCATAGCGAACCAGGTCGCCAAACGTCTTGAGTCCTAGGCGGTCGAGCTTCTGGGCCAGCACTGGACCGACGCCCCACAGCCTGCGCACCGGCAACGGCTCGAGCAAGCCGCGCACCTCGTCCAGAGCAACGATGCGAAGGCCGTTGGGCTTGGCCAAGGTGCAAGCGATCTTGGCGACCAGCTTGTTCGGCGCGACGCCGACCGTCACCGAAAGATCGGTCAACTCGCGCACCCGCTGCTTCAACTGGGTCGCCAGTGCGAGTGGCCCCCCAAACAAGCGCTCCGAGCCGGTGATGTCCAGGAACGCTTCGTCCAGCGCGATCG
>Ga0210392_10002210_pt1 | contig 10027 bp, 14 predicted proteins | sample IncBWC30OmetaG_FD_161057 | JGI IMG/M metagenome (GOLD analysis project Ga0210392, IMG submission 161057) | Forest soil microbial communities from Barre Woods Harvard Forest LTER site, Petersham, Massachusetts, United States - Inc-BW-C-30-O ...
CACGCCCTTCGACACATTTTTGTTCATCTTGGGCACCGTATTAAGAACGATGCTCACCGCCTTGCATCCCTTCGTCAGAAGCTTGGACTTGAGTTCGTCAACACTGATCGTCTGCACGTTTTTAAATTCCCATGGCACTATTGCCACTTTACTATACTCCTCTCATGAAGATTTTTCTCTAAGAAAATGAAAAAAACTTCTGGGAGCAGGAACACGTTATAGCATCCCTGCTCCCAGAGAGCGCTTCAGATCATCTCTGCGGTGTGGACTTCCCCGGAGGTAGTGGTATCGTAACCGGCGGTTGCGGTGGCGGAATCATCTGCGGTGTGGATTTCCCCGGAGGTAGCGGTTGCACCGGTTGTTGCGGCGGCGGAATCATCTGAGGTGTTGATTTGGGTGGTACTTGAGGCGCTGCATAAGTTACAGGCGGAGGAGCAGTGGTCGAATAGACCATCTGTTGTGGTTGGTAAGAGTATGCAGTCTGATACGCAACCGTTGCCGTTGGTTGACACGTCGTCTGTTGCTTACAGCGGTGGAACAATCCCGCGTGCCCACCACACGATGAACAGCTCTTCTGGCGGAGATGATGTCCTCCTCCACCACCACACCCTCGAAGCTTGCCACAACATGCCTCGACCACGCTGCTCATACTCAGCAGACCGAGAACTGCGACAGCCAGAATCATAATACGCTTCATCACTTCCCTCCTGTGTCAAGAGACTCTGATCTTATCCCGTTGCTTCCCGAAAACCGACCGTACTGAAGACGCTTCCAGTCCTCAAGTTCCCGCCATGTACTGGGACCACTGTTCCTTAAGTTGAGGACTGCTTCCTCGGTGATCTCGGCCAAAGACTGAAAGTTTCCCATCTGAAGCGCCTTCTGCGACCGTATACTCAACTCGCTTTCATCACACAGAGCGATCGGAACATCTGCTCCAGTCGCTCTCAGCACTAAAAGCATCCCATCGGCCAAACCGTCCTTCTCAACACGATTGGCATCTTCCTCGTCAGCAGAGATCTGTTGCCTGAACAGACCATATAGCCGCCCAATCTCAACTTTGATATCCCCCAACCGCTTGACCATCGCTGCCATCATCATCACCGACAGCCTGGGATCCCCTTGTGTCCGAATGAAGTCATCAATGTCAGATTGATCCGAGTTCGTACCATAATTGGCAAATGCTTCACCAACCTCAGCAAACGGGTGCATGTAAAGTTTTCTATCAGGTTTATCCACCAGACCATCTCCTACTTCAACTTAAACTTTCTACCATCAATCGGACCTGGCCTCTTGATACGACGGTTTCTACCCCAAGACTCCACATCAGGGCCTCGTTTCGCATGCTCCTCCTTTGCAGCTTCCAGTAGATCTTCTGGAGTCGCCTGATCACCAGTGTGAACAAAGAGGTGTACGTCTTTAATCCCTTTCTCTACCAATAAAGGTTTGACTATCCTCTGGAGCACATCGTCCAGTTCATAACGGTCAATCTGACCGTTCCGTTCTAGATGACTCAGATCCACAGTCACCTGGTCGATCGGTTGCCAGTCCCAAGTGTAAAGCGACACATACGCTGTAAGCATTCTAAATCCCTTACTTCATGACAATCGTCTGTTGCTCAGTGCCAAACTTAATATCACGATGTGTCCAGTAGTCGTTCAACCACTGAAGTCTGTGGAGTGAAAACTTAGGGCCATACGCAACCTTCTTCCAATGCCCTCGCCTGTGTTGTGGACCATAGATAATATCCGTCTCTTCTCCACCAGAGCCCGTCTTAACCCGATCGTAAATAATCAAGTCTCGGAATGTGATCTCTTGACAGTGACGGGCTGCTAACTGCTGAAGTCTCCGATCCTTCTTGGCCCTTTTCTTGGCAATCTTATCCGGAAGAGGTTCTGTCTTTGTTTGTCGAGTTGCTGCCAGAAGACACGCATTAATGGAAATTCGACAAATCCCATGAAAAAAATCTGCCTCTTCAAGGGTATCGGCCCACTCCAGGTGAGATGCTCTCTCCTCGATAGTAGACAGGTCATTTCCAATATGGATGTTATAAGTTGTTCTCCCGTCTCCAATCCTGCTTCGGAGAGATACAATCAATTCACCAGGAAACGGCTGATAAACAAACGCCAGGGCACGAGGGCCATGAGGTCCAAGAATCTCATCTGGAATCTCTACAGCCATTGCTTTAAACGGCTGACGGTAATCCATGCTAGAGAAATTTAACTGTGTATCTAGGAGCGCTTTCGAGAGAACCAATCCAGGTCGGATAATTACTGGCCCTTGATGCATGAAATCTCCCAAGCTCTTCGTCCATGAAAGAATAATCTTCCTATCCAAGTCAGAGAGTAGATCACACGTTGCGATTCTTTGTGCTATCCCCTGTCCATAGATAACAAGCTCGTTATCCTTGTCATAAACGTAGGATATCTGATCATTCATGATCCATGCCAGATTCAGTTCGCCAGTCTCGAAATAATTCGTCAACTCAATCATACCGCGACCTCTTCAAGTCCAAACTTTGAGATCAGTCCTTCAGCAAACCACCAAGCTGATCCATCACTTTAGTAATCCGATCCATATATCGCTGCATAGCCTTGACCTCGGCATGAGTTTCACACTCACCACCATCGTTAAGAGTGGTAGTCTCACGGACGACCTTACCATCAGGACCGATCGTTGTGGTTTTCGTATAAGAAACTGATCGAACCCTAGGCTTTAAGATTTTCCACCTCATCTGACTATACCCCCCTCACGCAAGATTTTCTCCAGTATCTGCATTATTAATCGAACGCTGGGTCAAATCGAGGCGCTCGACCAAAACTGACCACTCCCGCCCTTATAAGACGAGGATCTAATTGTGGTAAACGATTGGATGTAGCACCTTTCAACATTCGATCAGACCAAGGCATAAAACTGAATACCCCACCTGCTCCAGTTTTTGCCAGTGCATCTCCTCCTCGTATATTGCCTCTCCAAAATGGAGTGAAGCTGCGCACATCTCTGTTAATTTGTCCGTGACATTCTCTACAATCCGATGTGCGGATGTTGGTAAAAGCACCAGTATATCCATTAGGCACAACGTTATCACCAGTAGCTGCCGTAGGAGCATGTCCTTCAGAGTGCTCATCCATAACCCAAGTCAAACCAGTCATATCTTTAAATTTAGTGTTTCTCAGTAGTTTTTTAGAATGTTCTGGCTTAATAGGCGGCAATGTATCCACCAAAGCATAGCGGTCAAGCAATCTATACGCTAGATTATTTTTTCCAATTTTAGTTTTATTGGTGGTTGATTGCCCATCTGACTTATAAACCATATTTCCGATATAATCCCTTAACTGCTTCAGCTCCCCAGATTCCTCGCTCTCACAATGCTTAACCAATCTATCCAAATCCGGCATTTCTTGCCAGTCAAGCCATAACGTCTGCACTGCATCTGACAAAGACTGCCGATCCGGAAATGGTCGATAAACAAAACTCTTCCAAGTGCCATTCTTCTGCCGAACTCGTGCTCGAACTTCAAATGGTAGCTCCTCACCATCAGTAAAGCGTTGATATAATATCTCCATGCTTACAGTGCCAGGTGGGTATAACCAATCCCAAAACGAAGCTCTTTGATAAGAATGATCTTCACGTAGGAAAGTGATAATCTGACCGTTCTCAGGTATCTCAAGTAGTTTCACTGTTTCTGGTCCGCCATCACGTTCTGGGATATCCATACCAGCTGTAGCGCGAAACGGAAACTCAAAGTTGATATGGTGAATTCTAACAGGATCTGGAGCTGTAGTTTCACGAGCTGCTATAAAACTAGTCCCAGACTCATCGGCACTGAATACTTTTGGCCGAGATCTATCAGTATAAAATATCACTCGCGGGCTAGTCTTCAGCCGATTAAGTAACGGGCTGTCTGACGGTGGCCAAGTGGACCGCACTTTATCTACGTATGCCTGAGACTCATAAATGGTGTTCAAGTTCGAAATCTGCCCAACAGTCAATGAACCTATCAATAGCAGTGCGAACATTGCCCCCTCCAGTGTCAACCCTAAGTCCAAATCTTAGGATCGTAAACAGTTACCTTAATTCTCCTTCGAATCAGTTCCTCCATAATCATAGGTTCTATGTCTACCCACTTACCTCCTCCCCTCCCAGTTCCAATTCTTGGCATAATGACTTCAGCGTGAAGATCAACAGCCTTCCTGCCTACAGTCCTCAAGCAGTTCCGTAATGAGTCATAGCAAACTGGTTTCTGATTGCTCGCAGATCGTAACCCATCCTGGGCAATCATGTTGGCAATCCAGAGTCCGCGATCTCTTATTTTCTCAGGATTATACCCTACATCGATAAACTGAGTTTCTCCCAATCGGAATGGAGTCTCCTCGTAGATCCCTCCCCGATACCACTGTCGATAAAGTCTCTCAGGAGCCTGCCATCGTGAAGAGACGTCTAGAGTAAACCCACTTCCCCAACGACCCTTGTTATTACAGATATGAGCGATGATCCGAGATCCCTCTGTAACCGGTTGAGTTGCATCTCCAATCACATACTCGATAATCCGTATCATGTGGTACACTCACCGTAGAATCAAGACTGCCTTAGTCCCATATGCTGCTCAAAAGCCTTGAGCCCAAACTGATTCACAATTTCCTTAATCTCGCAATCAGATAGTAACTCTCTTTTCTTATCAAAATCCTGAGGATCGGAAATCACATCCGGAGTCAGCAGGTACGTCGGAATAGTTGGATCAATCCTATATAAGTCCCCGTGAAGCTTTTCAAGCCCAGAGATCAAATGTATGGAGACATTCTCCGTATGCCCATACCGAGCCACGATAGGATACTTCGACTGAGCCGCAAGGCCATAAGCCATTCTCCGAACCTTGGGATCGTCTAAGATCTGCGTCTCAGATCGAAGCTGCCAACAACGAATGGCTATTCTCACACCCATCCCTCGTTCATGAATGTCAAAAATCACTCCAAGATGATCCGGACGCCAACTCTCGTCGTTGGGAGTCCATAGTGCCTTCCAGCTGCACGCGTAACTTCGACACTGTGCTGGCCGGCTCCTGTAGATGGCACAGCCCGTGCCGCACAGGTGCTTGCACGGTGTGAATTCCGGCTTGTTAATCTCCTCCACCGCAATGGCATCACAACAGGCCGTGCAATCACCACACGATCGCTTAGAATTCATGTCGGTTGTAAACTGCCTGAGCTTCCGCTCAGCCGGTGATAATTTCTGCTGAAACGGCAATAACTTCTTCTTGCCTCGTGTTCTCATGAAACTTCACCCCATACTTAAATCACTCCAATCAAACCCCTTGCTGCCTCGGTGGATAGCAGCTTCGGATCGGGAATGATCCCCACCCTGAGGAGGTCCAGTCTGTCGGCATCAAAGCACACCCCTATCGTAGGATCACTAACCGGCTTCCCGCCGTTGTGGTGCCTGCATGCATACTCCAGCTTGGTAAACTGCTCGTCCGTTATCCCCTGGATCATCCCGTTCTTGTACATCAGAGTCACCATGTCGGCTGCACGGTGCCCATGCTTAGAATCGCTACGCTCGTCCTTACGCTGCGAGTCATGAAAGATGGCGAACAATCCTACCACAGCCCGATCTGCACTTGGCACCAACTGACACAATTCCACTCCGTTGCGATGAACCTTGTCCCAGTGATCTGGACCATGATCTGTCCGACCACGAAGCTGAAACTGACTCACGAGTTCTCGCTTGAGTTGTGCCAGTTCCTCAGACCTCGAAATCGGCTGCATCACTTTCAGACCACTCAGATGCCGTGGATCCACCACAACTTCCATCTCGTTGCGGCCAAACACCAGACCAACAATGTCGGACTTCCGGACAACCCCCTCACTGACCTTGACCTTGTTATCATAACCCGGCAAAGCATAGCGATTACCAAACCAGACCGCGATGTTGTACGCCAGTGTCCAGCTAAAGCCTTTCTGATTCCAACGCTGGTGCCCGCGGAACACCCGAATCTGATCCGGCAAACTCTGTAGAAAAACCTTCTCGCGTTCGTCCATGAAGTGATCGCGGTGCTCAGGATAAAATGAGAGGGCCTTCTTAATTTGCCGGTAACCAATTTGCCAGAGATTTTCGGAATCCGACCAGATCGCAGACAACAGATCCCAGTACTTCGGGCCATCCAGCTTGGAGCAAATCTCTTCAAATGCATTGAACCGATACGGCCGTTCATGCATGAATACGTACCCACTCCAGTTTTCCTCTGAAATGTATTCCTGCAAAGCCTTCGTCTTTGCCTCAAGCTGCTTGTTGTACAAGAAGTTCATCCCAGGAGTATACGGTACACCGAACACAAGAGGATGCTTCAGCGCATCCCACTTAAACTTGCTACCCAGATCAGCCCGGACAATGTGTTCTTCCAGCTCAGGATGCAAGGGAACGGGATTCTTCATGTTTTCCGCCCATTGCTTCTGCCAGTCGTCTAGTTCTACACCGCCGTTAAGTTCAGCCACGATCGCACCCTTGTAAAATTGGAAAAAAGGGTGAGCAGCTCACACTGCCCACCCTTGAGAGTTTACAACTTTTTGACAGTATCACTTTCCAGTGTTAACCGGCATCGGACGCGGCGGAACCGATGACCGCACTGGCATTGGACGTGGCTGCACAGGGCGAACCTGCATCGGCGACGGAACCGCTTGCGTTGGTGCAGAAGATATTGGCTTCGGTGACGACGGTGGAACCGATGAAACCGCTGTCTCAATCGAAATGACGTCTAGAGTGACCTCTGGCTCACCAACCGGCTCGACGTCGATCACCGTCTGTGACGAAACTGGACTGCCGTCTGGCATTTCTTCGGTAACCGCGATCGACGAATCCGCAGTCGGCAAGGTAGGAATCTTGACCAGATCCTCACCCATATCCGTCTTCTTGGCCGGCTTCGGAAGCCCCAGCCTGTCACGAAGATCTGCCCACGCGAGTCTGATCGCACGATTCTCGGCGTCGGACTTCTGAGAACTCGCCACCAACCACTCGACGCTATCGACCTCGATTCCACGCCCCTGAAACACGTCCATCAAGACGTCGAAACCAGCACACGTAACACCCGTCACCTTTGCACGTCGCGTCGTCGCAGGACGACTTGTACTCGAAGCATTCGGATCACGCGTGCCCACCTTACGGGCAGGCTTCACCCTCATGGTGATCACAGGGTTATCTGGGTCGACGTTGACCTCCTTCACCTTCAGGTAGATCATGACCGCCGTGGCACCCAATGCGCGAGCCCAGTTCGACTGAGCAATCGCCTCGTACAGTTTGTGCGGCGAACTGAACAGCTTCGTCGACTCCAACTGAGTGATCGCGTCCTGAAGCTCACCGACCTCGATCTGAATCTTAGTTCTGGCCATACTTCAAAATTCCCCGTTCGTTTGACTTCACAAAACTATCAACACCCACATGTTACTATACTCACCAATCCCGATTTTTTCTCGTCGATTAATGAAATTCCGATGGGCCAATTTCACCCCCGCACCTGTCATCCTGTCTCCAGAGAGAATCGATAGACCTTAGACCACTTAAAATCTCTGGTAGTCCTGTTTTGCTTCAAGCTGTCTAGCCTATAAGACCCGACATCAAGCTCGATACCCAGTTCATGACAAGCCTGACGCCCACTCTCATATGGACTCACTCCAGGAGTAATCTGAAAAACCACAACTACCTTGCCAGATTGCAGATTTACCAATCTGTAACGATTCTGTGATACAAATTTTGCCACGACAAGACTCCAATCCAGATTAACAACCCAAACACGAATAGGGTGATGAGAACCCGTCTCACCACCCTTCGTATTTTCATCAGGTCTCAGTTCCCTTACCAAGACACGCCATCATCATAGTCGCCCCGCTCAACCGCCATGATCGCTTCCCGCTCGAAATCAGCCTCGGCCCGCATCTCGCCCCACGCTGCCACGTCAATCCCGCTGTCGCTCGGCTGGACCTCGTCCTCAACCGAATTGTTCTCTTCCGCGATGCGGGCAAGCTGAGCAGCGTACTTCGACATCATCCGACGAGCCAGTTCAAACTGCTTCGACGACAGCGGCTGACGAAACCGAGGATTTGAAGTCGCCTGCCAGCTGAGGATCTGCTTGGCAAAGCTCGACAGGATGGCGGCGTCGCGACCGTTGAAACCAACCCCGTTGGTATGTTTGGTCGTTTGGCTCGACTTCTCGTCGGCCGTCTGCCTCTCGTAGATCGCCAGGATGCCCCGAACCAGCCACTTGTCATTGCTCACCAACTTCTCACGGATCTCAGTCGCATCGTAAACCTTGGTCATGATCAACTTTCCCTTGTTCGTAAACTTGTTCTTTGTGAGTCGTTACACCCGTCTCACATTATACTATACTCTCGTCTCTAACTTTTTTCTCCTTGTTTCCACGAAATCTCCTGAAAACTAAATGATCCACCATCTTCCCAAAGTGTCCACTCATGGTGGATCCCTTCGAACTGGCACCAAATCGTATCTCCCACAAGGAATGGGCCAGACTTCGTGAACCATCCATGTAGAACGAAACTCATAGCGTCGGCGAAGTTACCGAAGTCTCGACCTTCCCCAACCCACTGCTCAGGTAGCCTAGAGAATGATCCATCCGGATCTCTCTCATAGGTGTAAGTTTTTCGACTCACATCAATAACATGAGGCTGATGTTCAACTTGGAACCCACGAATTCTGCCTTCTGTTCCATCTAATCTCGGTACAAGTTGATATAGCACACTTCTTACCTTTCTGAAAAACTTCACGGATACTAATTTCTTTTCATACCGGTAAATTTTTCTGAAAAATCGGATGCTCCTTTATCATTTTTCGTCCCTCGTATCCAGAATTGCCTTCATGCGGCGACTCTTCAGTTCCTTTATCACATCTGCCACTCTCTGAATAGCCTCCTGGCTCGGGTAATATGCCTTGGGCCCTGGCACTCCCCTTTCCTTCAGCTTCGGGGCATTCAAAGCCCCTAGCTCCACTTCATCACCCAGCACAACCAGCTTACGCTTCCGCGAGTAGCGGGTATAAGTGTCAGGCTTACGGATACTAATATCCGACGTATCGATATCCAGATTTTCCAAGCTGGATATCTTCTTTTTCCGTTTAATAAAGTCAGGCACGGCAAGTCTCCTTGGAATCTGCCTGCTGTTTCCTGTAATCTGTCTGCGGTTCCCTCTGCCCTTGACGTAAACCTAGACATCACATACCCTACCTTTCCGGAAAACTTGTTACAGGTACTGAGTCACCCTAGAATCGACAATCTTACTCGGATCTGTAGTTGATCCATTCCAAAAATGTTCAAAATCTGGAGTGGGTTCAACTAACAATGCTTTGTCGTGAATAGCCGCATCAAACCATGGTTTCTGAGCCGTATCCCACGAACCTGCCCAGTAAGCCTCAAGTTTTTCTCTCTTAGCATGAGCCATGAGATCCTTCATGTTCATGAGTTCGTGAAATCTGGGATGATTCATATCTGATCCGCGAGGTTGCTCCCTGAAACTGGACTGGATCTGACCCACATCCCAAATACTCGGCGTGGGATGAATCGGCCCATAACTCTTCAGATGACTACCAGCCATCCAGATGTCCTTTGTAGTTGCTTCCAGTAGTCGATTTGCCCACTCGACTCCATTGATAAGGCAATCGGGCTCGAACGGAAGCATCCAACGAACTCCATGTCCTTTGCACCATTGAACTGCTTGGTCGAGTGCAAGTCCATGATTCTTATTGGAAAACTCCGTCTTCACAAAGTAACTACGACTATCCTGAGAACGCCATTCCCTGATCCATTCTCTTTCTACTTCAGAGCGGGAGTCATACCCTTGTACCCCAGGATCCAAATTGTTATCAATAATTAAAATCGGTGAACCTGGAAAGAAACGACGAAATGATCTTAGTCCAACTTTAATCCATAGAGGACTCTTATACGAAATGATTACAGACATGCACAAAGGAGATATCAATCTAACTCTCCTATTGACTTCTATTCTGCAATATTTGCTGGATAGTCCAAGCCATC
>Ga0210392_10002212_pt1 | contig 10021 bp, 7 predicted proteins | sample IncBWC30OmetaG_FD_161057 | JGI IMG/M metagenome (GOLD analysis project Ga0210392, IMG submission 161057) | Forest soil microbial communities from Barre Woods Harvard Forest LTER site, Petersham, Massachusetts, United States - Inc-BW-C-30-O ...
GCCAGATCCCGGAGCAGCCGGTCCTGCCCGAGGCGCTCGACGGCAACGTGATCGACCTGGAGGGCCATGAGCTCCGCCTCATCAGCGTCGGCCAGAGCGACACAGATCCGTCCACTGTCGTGCACGTCCCCGATCTGAACGCGGTGGTCGGCGGCGACGTCTGCTACAACCGGATCCATGTGTGGCTGGCCCTGACCAACCACAATGCCCGGCTCGCCTGGATAGACACTATCGGCAAGATTGAGGCCCTGGCTCCGCAGATCGTCGTTGCGGGCCATAAGGCGCCGGGCGCGCCGGACGACGACCTCGCCGAGCTCATCGCTGGCACCAGGCAGTACATCCTCGATTTCGACGAAGCCGAACGGGTCAGCTCGTCGCGGGAGGAGTTGGTCGGGAAGATGCTGGCCGCCCACGGCGACCGCGGGAATCTTTACAGCCTGTGGGCCGCTGCTACGGCGGCCTTCAGCGCGCGCAATGAAAAGAACGGCACATGACTGTTCACCTCAGTCCGGCAACATCCGGCTCAGGTGCGGGGACCGCGCTGTCCGACCCGTCCTCCTACGAGGGCGGACCGCGGCCATCTCCGCACAAGCGTGAAGGCTAACCCTGCCGGCAACTCTGCGCGGCCTACCTCCGGTCTTAGCCGCCGAAGACGGAATCAACCCGGATAGTTCAGCCAAGGAAAGGAACCACAATGGCAGTTGCCGTCATAGTCGACGTCCCCGGAGGAAACGAGCAGCTGTACGAGCAGCTCAAGCTCTTCCCGGAGGGCAAGCTCCCCGAAGGCTGGCTGATGCACCTGGCCGGCCCGACCGAGACCGGCTGGCGGGTGGTGAACATCGTGCCATCGCAGGAGCAGTTCGAGGCTTTCGCGCGCGAGCAACTGGCGCCCGCCGCCCAGCAAGTAGGGGACCCGCCACCAGAGATCACGTTCTTCCCTGTCTACAGGCTGATCCGGAGCTGACCGCCGACAGCCGCACATGCCGCTAGCCTGCTCACGGTGGGCACGGACCGTCGTGAGCGAAGCCAGATCGATCGAGATCTCCTGTGGCCTGTACTCCGGATCGACGGGGCGTCGGCACGTTCAGTCCACGGACCTCGAAGTAGTCGTCGCCTCGAAAGAAGCGACCACCGGCTGATGCCCCGACGGCTGAGGGCGACGCACTCAGCCGGTCTCCGATCCAAGATGAGCTGTGCCCTAAATGCGCAGGCCCTGCGCCGTCTTGGACATGCGCGCTCGAGCCGGACGGAACGCCTCTGGCTAGCATCTGACGGCATTGAACGTCAGTGTTCCTCCCTCTCAAGGCGGTAGCGCCGGTTCAAATCCGGTCGGGGCTACCCAAGAGGTAGCAGGTCACAGGCCCGGTTCCCGGTCCAGGGAAGCCGGGCCTTGATCATTTGTCTCCGGTTTGTCGTCGAGTCTTGGCGTCCCAGGGCAGTAGCAGCCGTCATCAGGCGATGATCATCAACCCAATCCGGGCGCGGGTCGTGGACAGCGGTGAACAGGTCAAGGCCGCGGAACATGACGCGGAGGCCGCCGAGGAAGACCCGTCGATGGGCTGGACTTCGCCTGGTGGCGGTCGAGCAGGCCGAGTTGACCGTCCTCGACGCGATAGACGCCCGCGTCTGGGCGGACGGGCGGGCGGGCTACAGCCTCCCGGGCGAGGTGACCTGGCCTTTGCCCGAATGTGACGTTTGGCCCTGCGCAGTGAGCGCAGCCGGGTGCCAGCATGCCAGAAGGCCTCGGGTGAATGGGGCGCCGGTGGCAGTTGCCGGGCCTTGGCCAAAGGAAACGGGGCTGGCCACACGCCGCTGGGACGACCATGGCGGTCGGCCGCCGAGCCGCGGGTGCCCCTCAGGTGAGCTCAGGACCCGGTGTCACGCGCGGCGCAGCGGAACCGTGCTGACGGTGAGGAGCGGACGTTTCAGAAGATGTCTACTTACGCCAACCACCTGGGCTTGTATTCCGGGGAGATCGGGCTTACCGGCGAACAGCTTGCCAACTTCCCCCCAGGCCTTCAGCCACCTGGCCTTATCGGCACCGCCATCAACCTCGACTACCAGCTCGGATGCGGTGCCGGAAACGTGGCAGCCGCCGGGTTCCGCTCGTTGGTCTCAAACATGCTTGAACACCTCCGGTCGAGCGCATGACCGCTCAGTACGAGCGGGACGCGGCCGGCGGGCGCGAGACACCCGGCCTCGGTGCCCATCCGGCCCGTGAGCAAAGCGTCGCAGCGGGCAAGGCAGCCCGCCGGCAAACCCCGCTGGCATCCCACCGGGACTTCCTTGTCCAGGCATCCAGGGACCCGATAGAGCTGCTCCTCGGCCAGGCCGAGTCCCGCGTACCGGAGCTGGTTCCGGTGCGCCACGGACGGATGCTCGTGTCGCCGTGGACGTACTACCGGGGTGCTGCGCTGCCGATGGCTGCCGACCTGGCTGGCATGAAATCCTCAGGGCTACGGGTGCAGCTGTGCGGTGATGCTCACCTGTCGAACTTCGGCGCCTTCGCCTCACCTGAACGGCGGCTGGTCTTCGATCTCAACGACTTCGACGAGACGCTGCCCGGTCCGTTCGAGTGGGATGTCAAGCGGCTGCTAGCGAGTCTGGCCGTGGCAGGCCGCGAGAACGGTCTGGGCACCAAGAAACGGCGCCGGGTTGCGCTGGCGGCGTCGGCGTCGTACCGCACCGCGATGCGGGAATTCGCCGCCATGTCGATCCTGAACGTCTGGTACGCCCACTTCGACGTCGAAGACGCCCTCGACCAGCTCAAATCTGACCTGCCCAAGAAGGCGGTGCGCCGGGCCAAGACCGAGATGGCTAAGGCCCGCACCCGCGACAGCACCCAGGCGCTGGCGAAACTGACGACCGTTAAGGACGGGCGGCGCCAGATCATCAGCGACCCGCCGCTGATCGTCCCGATCGAAGAGCTGGCCGGGCACCTTGACGTCGACGCGGTCTACGGGTTCCTCCGCCGCCTCTTCACCGGGTACACCCCGACTTTGCCGGACTACCGGCGTCGGCTGGCAGAGCGATTCACCCTGGCCGGCGTGGCCCGCAAGGTCGTCGGCGTCGGCAGCGTCGGCACCGAGACGTGGATCTCGCTGATGGAACCCGACGATGGCATCGAGCCGCTACTGCTGCAGGCCAAGCAGGCGCAGCGCTCGGTGCTGGCCGACTACGCCGGCGAGAGTGAATACCGTAACGAGGGCGAGCGTGTCGTCGCTGGCCAGCATCAAATGCAAGCCGCCAGCGACATCTTCCTCGGCTGGCAACGGGCCCCCCTTCCCGGTCGCAGTCCTGCCGAGTACTACTACATCCGCCAGCTGCGTGACTGGAAATACTCCGCCAAGGTCGAAGGCATGAACGCCGCGGCGCTGACCGACTACGGCCGCCTGTGCGGCTGGACCCTCGCCCGCGCCCACGCCCGTACCGGTGACCGGATTGCGATCGCCGCGTACCTTGGCGGGTCAGAGAAGTTCGACCAGGCCGTGGCCGAATTCGGCGAGACCTATGCCGATCAGAACGAACGCGATCACGCGGCACTGGCGGACGCCGTTGCCTCCGGGCGGGTGCAAGCGCAAGTGGGCATCTGAACCCGGCGAAGGTCTGAGCGGAACTCACAGGGCCTGCTCGGGCCTTCGGTGGGATCCAAGCCCGTCGGCAGGACTAGCCCGCGCAGTGGCTTTGTGCACCCGGCCGGGGGTGATACGCGGTATCCGGAAACGCGTAACACTGATACTTCCGGTACCGCGGGCTTGATGGGGAGGTGACCGTAGCAGCGTGTTCGGGCGGCAGCCTGTCGGCCTATCGCTGGGGTTCGCCTGCTCGCTAATGACACGCTGGGAGCAACAGGCGAGACTCAGACGATGACTGGCGTCCCGGCGCCCACCCTGTACCACCGGTGGCTGGGCTGGCATGCCCCCGCAATGCGGCGGGCAATCACGGTACTCATCGCTGGGCTGATCGTGGCTGTTGTCCTCCTGCCGTTTACCACGTGGGGGCTGGCTGTGACCGGGGGCTGGAACGCTGCCGCGCTCGCTTTCCTCCTGAGCACCTGGCCGATCATTGCCCGAGCCGACAGCTCACGTGCGCCGCAGTTCGCTACCCGGGAAGACCAGACCGAAGGATCCGCCAGGGTGCTACTGGTCGGGGCCAGCGTGGCCAGCCTGCTGGGGGCGGGTTACGCACTTCACCTTGCGGGACAGGAGAGTGGCCCGCCGCGGGTGCTCCTGATCGGCGCCGCTGTGCTGACCGTCGTCCTGTCGTGGGCCGTGATCAACACTGTGTTCACGCTGCGCTACGCCGACCAGCACTTCCGGTCGAAGGCTGGCGGAATCGCGTTCGGCACCGAAGACGGCCAGCAGCACCTCGGCTACCGCGACTTCGCTTATGTCGCCTTCACCATCGGTATGACTTACCAGGTGTCCGACACCGCGCTGCGCGACCCCCAGATCCGGCACACGGTACTTGCTCACGCCGTCCTGTCCTATGTGTTCGGCGTGGTCATCGTCGCAGGTTCCGTCAACCTCATCTCTGGGCTGTTCCGTTAACTCGGCAGATCCCACGGGACGCTGCCCTGAGGGCGGGTAACTCTTCAGCCGCTGAGGGCGATGGCCAGGTAGGCGAGTGTGATGGCGAGGGCGAGCAGGGCTGGTGCTATCTCCCTCCTGCTGTCCGCTGCCCGCCGGTGGGTGATCACCGCGCCGAAGAGCAGCAGGGCCATCCCGGCCGCCGCGGCCAGTCCGAGGGGATGCCACCAGAGGCCGAGCAAGACGCTCGCGGCGGCGGCGAACTCGGCTACCCCGATGAGCTGGTATCTGGGCCAGGAGATCCCGAAGCGCGCGGCGGATTGCCGCATCTTCGGGTGGCCCAGTATCTTGCCGGCCGCCGTGAGGAGGCAGACCGCGGCCAGCAGCACCGAGACAGTGACGAACACGAGAACCTCCTAAGGGGCGGCCGGGAACGGACCGGCGGGATCGGTCTGAGCTGGTGGGTGAGCCCGTGCCGGGTGCGTGCGTAGGGCCGGGTCCGGGGTGAGCCAGGGCAGACGGGGCAGCCGGTGCCGCCCTTCCACCGCCGCGATCACGCGGTCCGGGCGCACGATGACCGTCAGCGCCGGGTCGGCCGCCAAGAACTGCAGACCAGCAGCCCGCTGGTCGGCTACGAGGCGGATGCCGATGCGGTCGGTATCTGGGCCGGCACCGGATTGCCGAGGGGCTCTGGTGTTGGGTGCTGTGTTGCTGATTTGCACGAGGACAAGGCCGTGCCGATGGCAGAAGCCGGCCAGTTCGGCGTCGGGCCGCCGCCCGGTCAGCACGGCAGCCCGGCCGGCCAGGATGGCGTCCAGCCGGACCGGAGCGCCGTCACCGGTGGTGACGAGCGGGTTGGGGATCAGCCCGCCGGGCCGCAGCGCGGCGGGCACGCCGGTCAGGAGCGAGCGCCGCGAGGTGTGCTGCAGGGTGCTGGTCTTCAGCCGTGGCGTGGCGGTGGAGGCCATGGCGTCGCGGAGGCGGGCGCTGCGCACGGCGGCGGCCAGGGCGACCCGGCGTACGGCGGCCGCCCGGTCCTGGCCGCCGGTCATCGCCCACCCGACCCGGACGGCCTTCTTGATCATGGCGCGGGCGTGCGGACGGCGCTCGGGGTCGTAGCTGGCGAGCAGGTCCTCGCCGGCCTGGCCGGTGAGCACGTGGGCGATCTTCCAGGCGAGGTTGTCGGCGTCGCGCAGCCCAGCTGCCAGGCCTTGGCCGATGAACGGCGGGGTGAGGTGGGCAGCGTCGCCCAGCAGGAAAACACGCCCGGCCTGAAAGCGCGTGGCCAGCCGGGCGCGGAAGGTGTAGCTGGCGCTGCGGATGACCTCCAGACCCGCGAGGTCGCTGCGCCCGGTCCACGGCTGCAGCAGCCCGCCGAGGGCCTCGGGAGTGATCAGGCTTGTCTCGTCCTCGCCGTTGCGCAGCTGGAACTCCCAGCGGTAGCGGTCGCCGGTGACCTGCATGAAGGTGGCGGCCCGGGCGGGGTCGCAGACCTGCTCTACGCCGTCCCAGGTGTCCAGGCCGGCGGGGACCCGGATGTCGATGACCAGCCAGCGCTCGGTGAAGCCGAGGTCTTGCATGGTGATCCCGGCCAGGTCCCGGATCGTGCTGCCGGCGCCGTCGCAGCCCAGCACCAGGCAGCCGGTGAACGTGCGCATGTCAGCGGCCACGCGGGCGTGCACCCGGACCGGGTCCGCGGTGAGCGGGCCCAGCGCGGCGTCCAGCCCGGACACCTCCGCACCGCGGTGGAAGGTGATCAGCGGGTGCTGCCCGACCCGGGCCAGCAGCAGCTCTTCCAGGTCGGGCTGGTGGAACATGTTGGCCTGGGGAAAGCCGTGCACGCCTGCCTGCTCCCGGCGGAATTCGGCCATCACCTGGTGCCGGGCGTCGAGCAGGCGCAGCCCGCGGCACGGTCGGGACCGGGCCAGGAACGCGTCGCTGACGCCGAGGCGGTGCAGGGTCCGGGCGACCTCGTCGTCGAGATGCACCGCGCGCGGCAGCGGATGCGGCTGGGCGTGGCGTTCCAGCAGGGTGACCTTGATCCCCGCGTCGGCCAGCAAGAGGGCGGCCGCGTAGCCGACCGGGCCGGCGCCGACCACGATGACAGGCTCCGGGGGCCCGGAGTACAGGCCGTTCACTGCCGAGCTCCCTTGGCCGGCCGGTCACTTCGCTGTGGCCGGGTGCGGACGGTGAGGCTGAACCCGGCGACGGCGTCGCGGACTCGGCCGGGATCGGCGCCGGTCACGGTGACGACTAGCTGGCCGTTCTCGTGATCGGCCGTCACCTGGACGTCGCCCGCCTGCAGGCCGGCGCTGGCCAGCGCCTCGGCGACGGCGCGTGCGGCCGCGTCGGCGGCTAGTGCGGGCTTGTAGTGCTTGCCGACCTGGGTGAGGGGGATAGCCGGGATGGGGTAGATCCGTTTCGGCCGGGCGGCGCGCTCACCGATGGCGGTGCCGGCCCAGGCCAGCAGTTCCGCCTCGTCGAACTGGCCGGGGTCGGCGGGGACGACGTAGGCGACCGGCACTTCACCCGAGTGCGGGTCTGGGGAACCGACCGCCGCGGCCGCGGCGACGGCGCGATGACGCAGCAGGGCTTCCTCGATCACGCGGGGGTCGATGTTGTGGCCGCCTCGGATGATGAGGTCCTTGGCCCGGCCGGTGAGGTAGACGAAACCATCGGCGTCGACGTAACCGAGATCCCCGGTGTCCAGCCAGCCATCCCGGACGGCGCCGCCGCGGCTGACCCGCAGGCCGCCGAGCCTCGGATCGGTGAGGTATCCGGCGAAAACGGCCGGCCCGCCGATGACCAGCACGCCGGTCTCGCCCGGGGCGCAGTCCGCCCATGACCCGTCGGAACTGATCCGGACGGCCTTCACCTGCTGACCGGGCAGGGCCCGGCCCACGGATCCGGCCTGCTCCTCGCCCGGCCGAGTCCAGGTACTGGCGCAGGTCGCCTCGGTGAGCCCGTAACCCTCCAGCAGGCCTACCCCGGTCCGCCGGACGAAGGCCTCGCGGACCGCTGCTGGCAGCGGTGACGCACCAGCGATGGGCAGCCGTAGCGAGCTGACGTCGGCGTCGACCGGAAGCCGGGCCAGAGTGGCGTAGACGGTGGGGACGGCGGACATCGCCGCGATCCGGTAGTGCTCGACGATCTTCCAGAAGTGCTCGTACAGGGCCGGGTCGCGGTAGCCGCCCGGGCCAGGCCATACGACCCTGGCCCCGCCGAACAGCGGCGCGATGCCGGTGACGATCAGGGCGTTCACGTGGAACAGCGGCAGCCCGCCCAGCATGGCTTCGCCCGGGATCAGTCCAGTGGATTCGGCGATCCCCCGGCCGCAGGCCAGCTGGTTGGCGTGGGTATGCGCGGCGATCTTCGGGGCTCCGGTGGTGCCGCCGGTGGGCACGAACGCGGCCAGATCGGCCGCCGCCGGAGGGCTGATCCCGGCGAGGCGGCCGGAGGGCTGCCCAGCCATCAGGTCATCCAGGTAGGCGGCAGGCACACCGCCCTCGGTAGCCAGGGCGGGCGGGCGGCCGGAGGCGCCGTCGGGGCGCACGGCCAGGATGGCATTCATCCGGGCCTGGTGGGCCACGGCCAGCAGACGCTGCCAGAGCTGCGGGTCCAGTTCTGGGCCGGCCGCGACGAGGATCCGTGATCCGGTGCGGCGGATGAGCTCGGCGATCCGCTCGCCGCTGAGGGCCGGGTTGACCGGGGCGGCGATCCCGGCCGCCTGCGCGGCCAGGGTCGCAGCGAAGAGCTGGGAGGTGTTGGGGCCGCAGAGGGTGACCGCGTCGGGCCGCCGCACCCCGAGGCTGGCCAGGCCGTTGGCGATCCGGGTCACTGTGCCCGCCAGATCGGTATAGGTCCAGGTGACACAATCGGTGTAGGCACCCGGGTCCGGGATCCACTGGGTGGCGATGCCGTCCGGCCAGGCTCGGGCGGCATCCAGCAGCAGCTGGTAGGTGGACTCTGGCGGCGGCAAGACCTGGGACGCGGTCACGGTGACTTCTCGATCACGGTGGTGCATTGGGTACCGAGATCCAGCTGCCCGTCCGGGGTGGCGATGGTGGCGGTGATGACGTCGCCGTCGTGCAGGTAGCGGGGGTTGGCCGCCTGTCGGCGGAAGAACAGCCTCCACTTGGCGGCGGGCGGCAGCAGCCCGGCCAGCTTCTCTATCGCCTTGGCGGGCGCTTTCAATGCGGTGCCGCCAGGCGTGCCGGTCAGCAGCAGGTCCCCGGGGGCAAGCGGCTGGAAGCGGGACAGCAGGGTCAGCGCCTGGGCGGGCCGGACGATCATGTCCGCCGCCAAGCCGTCTTGCCGCACCTCGCCGTTGACCGACAGGGTGAGCCGCAGCGAGCTCAGCCGGTCCAGGCCGGCCGCGTCCACCAAGGTCAGCCACGGGCCGGCTGGGGTGAACGTCGGGTAGGACTTGGCCTCATAGAACTGGGTCTTGGTGAGCTGGATCTGCCGGGCGCTGACGTCGTTGGCGACCACTAGCGCGGCCACGTAGCGGTCCAGGGTGGCATCGGTCACCGTGGTACCGACCGGCAGGCCAGCCCCGATGACCAGGCCCAGCTCGACCTCGTAGTCGAGGAACGAGACGCCGAGCGGGCGGATGATGTCCCCGGTCGGGCCGGTCAGGGAGTGCGAGGCCTTGCGGAAGAACGTCGGCGGGACCGTATCAGGGCTCACGCCCGAGTCGATCGCGTGCGAGCGGTAATTCACCGCCTGCGCCACGATCCGGGCGGGCGCGGTCACCGGGCTGAGCAGGTCCAGGGACCCGGCCGGGACCGCCTCCTGCGACGCGGTGTCCGCCGCCAGTCGGCCCGTTTCGACCGCGGTGTCCAGAGCGGCCCGATCGGCCAGCAGGGCGGCGGTGGTCGGCGCAGTCAGGCCGAGCCGGACCAAGCCGGCCGGGGTGACCAGCCACCAGCCGTCCGCGGTGCGGGCCAGGCGGGCGGTCATGAGCTCATCGCCTTGACCAGGCCGCGCAGCGCGGCGAAATCGATCTCGTTGCCCTTCTCGCGCAGCGCCTTGATCGCGGCCAGGAGGGTGGCCGGGTCGCGGGCGCCGGTGAACTCTGCGGTCACCCGTGGCCCCCACTGGGCCAGTCCGCTGACCGAGAGCGGTGCCCAGCCGGGCGGCACCGAGGAGTCGAACACGTCACCGTCGGCGTAATGCTCGAACATCAGCCGGTCGGTGTCGCGCCAGTAGTCGAAGATCTGGCTGCCCTGGATGTGCCGCCCGATGCCCCAGGCATGCCGGTGACCCCGCTCCCGCAGGTACTCTCCGCTCGCCGCGACCTCGTCCAGGTCGGTGAGCTGGTAGGCCGAGTGCACGTAGCCGGTGTGCGGGCCCAGCAGCATGGCCAGGGTGTGATGGTCGGTCGGCACGCTGCCCTGGTCGCAGCGGATGAACGCCATCACCGGGCCGCGCTCGCGCCGCCCGTCCAGGTAGAGGAAGTCGCTGACGATCAGCCCGAGCGTGTCCAGGTA
>Ga0210392_10002213_pt1 | contig 10018 bp, 10 predicted proteins | sample IncBWC30OmetaG_FD_161057 | JGI IMG/M metagenome (GOLD analysis project Ga0210392, IMG submission 161057) | Forest soil microbial communities from Barre Woods Harvard Forest LTER site, Petersham, Massachusetts, United States - Inc-BW-C-30-O ...
GTGCGGGGTGGAGTGCACAAGGGGAGTTTCCTGCAGGCCTACAATGCTCAGGCGGCGGTGCATAGCGCGGCACAAATCATCGTGGCGGCAGAGATCACGCAACAAGGCAACGACAAACAGCAGTTGGTGCCGATGCGATGCGGGAACCTGGGCGGGCAGCGAGGAACTCTTGGCCCGCTGTTTTCACTCCGCCCCTTCCGACATTCGGGAGCTTCGAGTGCGGGCCGATGCAGGCTTCGGCTACGGGCCCGTATTGGAGATCCTGGAAGCGCGTTTGGCCCAATACGCCGTGGTTGCGCGCATGATCCCCTCCCTGAAGCATGCCCTCAAAGGTTTGCGTTATGAACAGATGAATCCGCGTTGGGAGATTGCGGAATTTGAGCACCATCCGCACGATTGGTCTCAAGCACGGCGTTGCATTGTGGCGCGGAGGAGGATCGAGGAGACCGATCCGGAGCCGACTTTGTTTACCTTGGAACGTTACGCGTTTCGAGGCTGGCACACGAATCTGCCGCTGACGCCGGCCGGGGTGTGCCACTTCTACGATACATCATTCTTCGTTATTAACCACGTCCGAGTCATCGGATGGAACGGGGGCGCCGGCGAAGGAAGACCAAGCGATGTTGATCGCGAATGGCAAAATATAGTCCATCGGCCCCGCTGCGTCCGCCCAAATTCCTCAGGGTGCGCAACGAATAGACCGCTCTGGCTACACGGTCATCCCTGGTCTGGTTGGAATGCACGTCGAAGCGGGCTTCACTCCCGTGGAAGCCATTCAGATCGCCACGGAGAATGGCGCCTTATATCTCGGCCAGCAAGATCGAATTGGAACTCTCGCGTCTGGCAAACGAGCAGATCTCGTTTTAATCAAAGGCGATCCCTCAAAACACATTGACGAGATCGAGAACGTGGAGACAGTGTTTAAGGCCGGGATCGGCTACGATTCCAAGAAGTTGATCGATAGCGTGCGCGGACAGGTCGGAATTCGTTAGGAGCATCCATTCGGGCCCAGCGGACCGCCACCAGCACGGTTCGGGCGTGCTGTCGCCAATCCGGAAGCCAGCGAGACTGTCTAAGTGGGTCGCCCGGCTTATTATGACGAGGAGATGTCACGCGGTAGAAATGGACCGCCGATAATGGCGTCAGGAAGCATCACCTCAAACTCACGACTGCACTTCAAACATTTCACCGATTGACGTGCTCTCAACCAAAATCCGGTGCGAGCGAGAATCTGGACGACCTGCTCCTGTTTGCAGCGACCACAGGAAACAGTCACAACGGTATAGGGCTGGTTCAATTGTGGCGAGGGCATAAGCGATCTCCCGCTGCCAAGATCTGGATGACCACGGGCTCGTCCGAAAACCGGATCGTTGTGAATCCCGCTTTGGAAAACCGAGTCACCGAAAATCGCCCGCTACGCCAAGGGTGCCGGTTTCTACAAGACGGTCACGCCGGAGAATTCCGGTTCTTGTCCGAACGCGGCGCAGTATTACATTACACTGATACGCGAAGCCGGACGTACCGGTCTACCTAACTACGTGCTGTTTCGGGATGATCCACACTTTGATTCGTTGCGCCTGCGCTCTCGATTCGTTCGTTTGCTGGCCGACCTTAAACGTGAATGGGAGGGTTATAGGAAGGAGTTTGGCGGCCGGTTAAAACCAACCGTAAGCGAATGCCGATTGAAGGTAGGAGAGCACTAGGAGGCGCTTCCGAAAACGAATTGTCATTTGTTGCGCTGAAACCTGTCAGACTCAAAATCGTTGCGCCACAAAAGGCCATGTTCCGGGCGGATTGTCCGCAACTCTTGCCTTGGCATTGGGATCGTCGGCTTTTTGCCAAAGCGTCCTGTTCCAAGAGCAAACGGACGTGCATCAACGTCGATATCGAGTCTGGTATCTTGGCGATGTTTGGGAGGTGGACGGTTGGAAGACCACGCTCTGGCAATGCTCCGCGGCCAACTCGCCGACATCGTGTTTGGAGTAGTTTTCCTGTTCGTCGGATTGGAAGCCTGCTCCGTTGCCGCCATCCGTCGGCGGAGCGGCGTACGCCTTGTTATCTGGCTAGGAATATGGAGCGCGATGTACGGAACCGGACTCCTGGCTCGATCGCCAGCTGTCGTTGCGGCTCTGCCGCTCGTGCTTCAGACGAGCGTCCCTTACGTGAACATTCTGATCGCGTACCTGCTCGCTGTGTTTGCAATGTCGGCCTTCTTGGAATTAAGTCGGGGTGGAATTCGGCTTCTCATCAAGATTCTAATTCTTGCGGAGGTGGTAATCGCTGTTATCGGAATTGGCTGGTTCGCAGCCGGCGGCTCAGCCGACAAGTTCATCTTTCACCATAGGCTTGTTTCGGATTGCGGCCTTCTTGTCCTCGTAACGGTCGTTACCGTGAAGAAACTTTCTGACAAGTTCCTGGTTCTATTCAACCGCCGCGTTCTAACTATCGGCACGCTCGTTTTCGCCACTGAGGCTTTGTGGTATAACGTGTCGCGCCCGCGGCATTACCAGCAATCGGGCCTCGCAAGCCATCTGGCTTTTGCCGTGTTCCTGCTTTCCTTCGGGTACGTCGCCGTGCAGATCATCTTGGCCAACGAGCGTCGCTTGCAGGCGATTGAAGACGAGCTTAAGGTCGCCCGGGAGTTGCAGTTCTCAATCCTCCCCCCGGCTGTTCCCGAGGTCCACAGCCTCCGAATCGCGGTTGCCTATCGGCCCATGGCCGCCGTCGCTGGTGACTTCTATGAGTTTATTCCCGTCGATGGGAAGCGGGTGGCCTTCCTCGTGGCGGACGTCGCCGGACATGGTGTCCCGGCCGCGCTCATCGCTTCGATGATCAAAGTGGCGATGCAATCCGTGGTGACCTGCGCTCATGAGCCGCGCGAAGTATTGCGTGGCTTGAACCGCATCCTTTACGGACAACTACACGATCAATTAGTCTCTGCGGCCTATCTGTGGCTTGATACCGGGAATCGCAAGGCACTGTATTCAGCGGCAGGGCACCCGCCGCTTCTGCGCTGGCGGGAGGGAAAGCTGGAACGCATCGAAAGCAATGGTCTGCTGTTCGGAGTCAACCCGGAGGCCGACTACCCCGTTTGTGACCTATCGATCCACTCTGGCGACCGCTTCCTGCTTTACACAGACGGCGTGACTGAGCCCCAAAATGCCAGTGGCGATTCCTTTGGTGACCGGAAGCTTGAGCAAGTGGTTCGCGACAATCAGTCCCGCTCGCCTTCTGAGTTATCGGAGCAACTGCTCTCCGAGATACGCGTTTGGCAATCGGCCTCGGTGGCCCAGCAGGACGACATCACACTCATCGTCATCGACGTGGTTTAGATGAGTTCCACGACGCGAAAATCTGATTAGGTTAGTGTTGAATACTTTGACTAAGACGTGTGAAGCGCCCCATCATCCTTATCGGGGCAGAAAGTGAATCGGCTGGACTCGGAGATGAAGTACCTCGACGTCATCTGCTGGCGTGACTGCGACGCCGCTTCTTCGATTCCTTTCTGATCCGAGTCGTTAGTGAATTACGACTTCACCGCGACGCCGAGTTTGGTCGCAAAGCGGCGCGCTTCGGCATCGCGTGTCTCCCTGACCGCACCATAATTGCCGTAATCTCTCACAGCTTGGCGCAAGTGGCATAGCCTTTGTTCGAATTGGAACTTGCGAGCTAATTTTGCGGGTTGCTTTTGTGTAGTTGACCGTTCTTCGTTTGGCGGGAGAGTTTTTTCTCTCTCCGGAACTGTTTCGGCGCACACTTCACCACTGGTTGACTGAAGCGAGGGAAAGTTGTTTTGGGATCTTTGTTTTTCAATGCCTTACGGGTACGGCACACAGCTCGTAGCCAATCGGATCAGCAATCGCAGAATACTGTTGAGGTCCGTCGCGGAGAAGTCCGGCTCTTGCTACGGTGTCTGGCATTTGCCTCAGCGCGCCAGCTCCAGCAAGCGTTGGAAGTCTTCCGGCGCAACGGGCCATGCCTGCATCCGATCGAGGTTGTCACGCGCTAGATCGGTGAGAACACGCCCGGGAGGAGCCTCGAGGAAAAGCTCGCATCCCAGTTCCTGGGCGACGCTGGTTGCTTCGTGCCAGCGGACTCCGTGTGCGATGTTGTCGGCCAGGTCTTTCGCGATACTCGCGGCTGTTCGCACAACGCGCGCGCTCACATTGCTGATGTAAACGCATTTCGGATCTCGTACGTTCATGGATTGCAGTTGTGCGTGTAGCGAGTCCGCAACCGGCTGGAGCAGCAAGCAATGGGACGGCGTTGCGACCGACAGAAGTTCCGCTTTCCGGGCGCCCGATCCGAGCGCTAGACAGAGAACCTCACGTATGCCTTGGATTTCGCCCGCGATGACAATTTGTCTTGGAGCATTGATGTTGGCGACAAACACTGGACGCTCTTTGCTGTTGACGCTCGCGACGAGCTTGGCGGTTTGCGGTTCGTTCAAGCCGACGATTGCCGCGAGTCCGTATCCAACCGGGTATAGCTTCTCCATCTGCTCGGCGCGAGAACGGACCAAATGTACGGCATCGAGAAGTGGAATGGCTTCAGCGGCCACAGCGGCGGAAAAAGCGCCGACGGAAAGGCCGGCTACTGCAACCGGCTCCAACCCGCTCTCGATCAGCGCGCGCGCGGTACCGGCCCCTGCAGCGAGCAATGCGAGTTGAACTGCTACAGGCGACCGCAGGGCTTCCTCGGAATCGAGTGCCCGCACGTCCTGCCCTAAGATGTCACTCATCTCTCGCAGTGATTCCTCGACCGCCCGATGGCGGACGAGATCGTGCAGCATGCCCGGCTTCTGCGAGCCTTGTCCCGGAAATAACAATCCCGTGTTCATGCCGACGTTGTTCTCTCCGCCGGGCGCCAAGGGTCGTCCGTTAGGATCGGCCCAATCGGCGTGCGCAAAAGGACTCTGTCCTGGCCGTCTCGCACATACTCCTCCAACGAGAAGCCACCGGTAGGAGTTTCGAGTCGTACATCGACTCGGGCCGGAGCAACATCCAGAGCGTTCCAGAGACAACGGACTTCATCACGCAGCACCGGGTGGGGGGCATATATCACGAGGTCAAGATCACTTTCCAAACTTGTCACAGACAGGCCGGTAGCTAGCTCGTACCCGACGCTTCCCACGGGTCCCCATTCCAGCGTCAACGGGCGAAGCCTCTCTTCAGCGTAACGGAGCGCCTCGATTGCCGGAATTGATCGTCGGGCGATATTGGCGTTCTGGGAGCCCAGCACACCGGGGCCGATTACCTGGTGCACCTCCTGATTCGTGACAAATCCGGCCCATCGCTGATCTCTCCCTGGACCGCGCACGGCTACAGCGATCATTCCCGGTGGCGCGGCTTCTCGTCTCGCAACGACGAATCGGCTCTGTATCAAAGCTGCGCGCACCCACTCGGGATTCGCTGCCTCAGCCTCCGCGCTGCTGCCGGGCTTTAAGACCAGGAGATCGTGTACGCGGGGTTTGTAGTCTGGTCTCGAGAACATGTGTCAGAAGAGGCGCGCGCTGATAACGAGCCACATCGAAAGCGTGATCCACCCAAGCGCGTCGGATGCAATCAGGCTGGAGCTTGCCACTTCGGGCGTGGCTTTGAAGCTTGAGCCGAACACTAGGCCGAAGAATCCACCCGGAATGGCGCTGATCACCATCACGTCACGGATCTGATGGTGGCTCATGTGGAGAAGTGTGGTCACGCCGAGCGCCAGAATCGGTTGTAGCAGGAGTTTGGCGAGCGAGGCAATGAGGACGCTCCTTTCGAATCGAAAGCGATGCGCGGACACTACGACGCCAGTCAGAATGAGTGCGGATCCGGCAGCAGCGTTCCCGAGCATCAGTAGTGTTCCCCTCAGGTAACTCGGAAAGTTCAGCTTCAGCGCCACGCACGCGAGGGCCAGCAGAGTAGCCCAAACAACCGGGCGGACTGCCGCGCGGGGCAGACTTCCCAAAAGAGTGCGTAAGGAGATCGCTCCGCCGTTCGAATTGCGCTGGGCTTCGAGAAGCGCCAGTGTGACTGGAGAAACCGTAATCGAACCAATGGCGACTGATAGCGCCGCGGGTACAGCTGCATGCGCGCCGAACGTAGCCGAAAGCAGCGGGAGAGCGACCGCAGGGTTTGGAAACCCGATCGTCAACGCCAGGACGGAGCTGTCAGCAATCGACATATGGAGACTACGCCGCGCCCAGAAGTAGCATGCGGCATAAAGTCCAATGAACACCAAGGCAATCGCGATTGCCGTCGTTGCCTGATTCTGGAGCAGCGCGAGAGGCGTTTCGATGATGATCGAAACCAGCGCACAAGGAACCGCAATATCCATTACCAAGGCGATCAAACTGCGGACGTCTTTGTTGTCGATCAATCCGCGGCGGCCTGCAACGTAACCCAACAGCAGTCCCGCGAAGATGGGCACAAGAGCATTAAGAAGGACGGTGAGCAAGGTGACGCCTCAGGGCTACTGCCATTGCGCTTCCATGAGCGTACGAACGGCGATGCCCGCTTTCCGCGCTGCTTTCGCCTCAGTCGATGCAAATCGGTGGCTCAGATCGGTGCTGCCGACGCGTGCATCATCGATTGCTTCGACTAGCGCTTGTTTCACCTCCTCGATTTCGGTGGGCGTGGGGTGAAGCGGGTCCTCCGCATGCAGGAGTTTATAAAGCAAGCCCAATCTAGCGAAATCGCGGACGTCGTAGGACATCGGGATGATTTCATGCCCAAGCCGTTCCAGATCCGCAACCGACCGGCGTGTAACTCTCGCTGCGGCTTCTTTGTGCATCGCGTGAATCATCACTCCCGCGTCATCGAAAGCCAGGATGCGGTTTGCCTGATAGCCGTGAGTGAGAAATCCGCCCGAAAGTGCGTGTCCCACGACAAATGCAATGACCGGGTGACCCGCCATGCGGGCCGAAGCGTACGCGTCGGCAGCAGCCGCAGCCGCCAGGAAGATTCCCGCTGTTTCTTCCCTGCGTCCGTAGGCCTGGCTCTTCACGTCGACGCTTGCAATGATCGGACGCTTCTGCGATTTCGATTTCTCGCGGTCTTCCTTCATCGCCCGGCGCACGTGCGCCGCCAGCGCGTAGGCTTCTTCTAACCCAACCTGCCCGTCGCGCACGCAGGGAAATCGGCTCTCCGGATTTGGAGTCACGCAAAGAAACAATCCCGTATCCTGCCCGATCCGAGCCTCTGCGGAAAGAACCGACTTCGGATCGTACGGGTATGGCTCGCTTCTTCCAGTCAAAGCCGCAAACCAGGTTTGTCCACGTAATCCGATGTGCTCGCTCATTATGTTTCTTCCTTTGATTTCTCGCTGCCCCACTGCTGTCTCAGTTGCAACGGATCGATTTGAGCCGACGCATCGAGCGCTGCAATGCGATCGCGGTACTGCGCGACTTGCTTGCTTCGGTGCTCGTCGGGCAGACCTTTTGCGACATACCCGCGCACTCGCGTCGCAATCTGGTCCGTTCTATCCTCGACAAAGAGCATCGGCCAGTCCCATACAGACGCGCTGCTCGCCGCCGTGTATGGCCCAGATGAGCGCGCGATCAGAGGAGTCGAATTCCTCGAGGCCCGACTCCTGTTCAATGACCTCCGGACCGTTCAGTCCGAGGCGCGCTTCGCGGGTCATAACAACGTAACTGGAGACGCCAGCTGCGAGCGCCATGCCGCCGAAGCAGCCCACTGTTCCTGCAATCACCGCAATGACGGGCGCATATTGACGCAGGTGCAGCACGGAAGAGATCACCTCCGCTACTGCGGCCAATCCGAGATTGGCTTCCTGCAGCCGGACGCCTCCTGTTTCGAGCAGCAGAACGGCTGCGGTTAATTGCCCAGCCGCAGAGTCGCGCGCGGCCAGGTCCAATGCCGCGCTCATCTTCGCTCCGGAGACTTCGCCGATGCTGCCGCCTTGGAACGCGCTTTCGAGGGAAATGGCGACCGCCGGTTTCCTCGCGATTTCGCCCTTGATGACAATGCAGCCATCATCGGCTTGTGGGGCGACGCCTTGCATCGGAAGCCAGGGCGACTGCACACGATCGAAGGGCCCGACCAATTCTCGCCACGAACCTTCATCGAAGAGCGCCTGCGCCCGCTCGCGCCCATTTAATTCGATGAAACTGCCGCGATTGACAAAAGCGGGAATAATATTAGTCTCGATCATTGTCCGAGCGCCTCCACAGCTTGCTCCAGGCGCAGCAAGACGCTTCCCGGAGTCGCGCCTGCGTCATTGACCTGGATGCGAACAGAGCCGTCGAACTTTGAGAAGAATCGATCAAAGACGGCCTTCCAGGCGTCCCGGAACCCGTTCACGCTGGTCGTAATCGAAACGTGTGCGCCTTGCTCCTGCAGACGGCTCGAAGAGCACTTCCATGTCGCCGGAACCAACGACGCCGACATGCGCCCTGTTGGTGATGCGTCGTTGAGCATTCGGATATTCGAAATCAATGTGTTCCATTTGTTCACCTATTCAGGCTAGTGTCTTCCCCGCACTGTTTCTTTACTACCGTCGAGCGCATCCAGAAAGAGCGTGGCGGCGAGAAGGTCCGCGCTTCCTCCAGGCGAGAGCCGCTGTTTAAGCAATGCGTGGTCGAGCTGATTCAATGCAGCATTCCCCGCCGAGGTTCCCGGTCCTCCCGCTTCGAGTACGGCGCGAGCCCCGCGTTGCACCAACTCCAACCCTTCCGAACCCCCGCGATAAAGAACGCAGGTGTCCTCCAGGGAAGCCATCATCTGCAAAAGGGCCGTGAGCCGGCTCGTTTCTTCGCACAGACCTCGGTTTCGGGCCGAATTCAGAGCGGGCAATCCACCATCGATCACATGAGGAAAACCCGCGCAGGCCTCGCCGCGAGCGCCAGCTGCTCCGTAACGAACTCGCACCAGGTCTCCATGCGAGACAAGTTGCAAACGCGCCGGGTCTGGAATCCGCGCAATGCCGCCCGCGATCCCCGCAACGCGCGCGGGCGCCGTGGATTGACTACTGCTCGCGCCCGCAATCAGCAGACCCAGAATCCAAATCGCACCTTTGTGGGAATTTGTTCCACCCGTGGCCTTAAACATAGCGCTCTCGGCTTCTCTGCCAATTGCTGCCAGCACCTCGCGGAGTCCTGCATCGACGCGTGCCGACGCAGAGGCTGCGGCCATGTGGCGGAAGAACGGCTCAATTGCGGCAGCCGAGCGAATGATGATCTCCAACGACAAATCTGTGTGTGATCCTGATCCGCGCCGGTCGACGAGTCCAGGCTTCGGCGTCAGCTGCGCTTCGGTGACGAGCGACCGCCTGGCCAGTGAGGCGAGATATCGGTGCTCGCACGCGGCCAATTCGGCAACTTGAGTCGTGAGGATGGCTTGTCGGATTACCAGCTCCTGAACTTCGCAGGAGGTTGATACAGGCCGCCAGACCAAGCGACCAGGTCCTCCATGCTCCGCGCTGCGAGCAGCGAACGCTTGGCCTGGAGACGCTGCACTCCGATGTCCTCTGGGTATGTAACAATGCCTCTTTGTCGAAGCTCCGCAGTCTCCTCAGGTTTCGCACGTAGGCCGATCGGACTCACTCCGGCGACTGCGGCAAGTGCACGGCGCCGCTCCTCAATGCCCTCTGTTTTGTACAGGTATGCGATACCCTCTTCGGTCACTACATGAGTCACATCGTCGCCGTAAATCATGACAGGTGCGATGGGCATCCCTGACTTCTTACCAACCTCGACCGCGTCCAGAGTCTCGACAAAGGCGGGTACTCCGCCCTTTTGGAAGGTCTCCACCGTTTGAACCACCAGCTTTCTTCCTCTCGCGGTCGGACTCAAATCTGTCTTCAGATCCAGCCACGCGGGGCTGGAATGTCGACGACCGTGGGGATCATGACCCATGTTCGGCGCGCCTCCGAAACCGGCGATTCGACCTGAAGTTACTGTCGACGAGTTTGCGTCGCCATCGATCTGAAGAGTCGATCCAATGAACGCATCGACTGCGTACTGGCCTGCAAGCTGGCAGAGAACACGGTTCGAACGCAAACTGCCGTCACGACC
>Ga0210392_10002215_pt1 | contig 10013 bp, 11 predicted proteins | sample IncBWC30OmetaG_FD_161057 | JGI IMG/M metagenome (GOLD analysis project Ga0210392, IMG submission 161057) | Forest soil microbial communities from Barre Woods Harvard Forest LTER site, Petersham, Massachusetts, United States - Inc-BW-C-30-O ...
CGGCCTCCCGGTGCTACCGACACCTCGACGGTCTCGAAATAGGCACCGGGCTCATCCCCAGACGCTCATGAACCTCGACGACAAACTGCACATCCTGACCACGTTGGTCTATGCGACGACACCGGGCGGCAACGCGCAAGGCAGCGCGTTCTTTTACCAACGTCGGGGAGTTATCGAGCCATCCGCGACACCAGGGCTGGTGTGGCAACAGATCGAGAATGCTTGGCTCGTCACCAATCGACATGTCGTCCTTCCGAGGATTCACGGACAAGAGACGGCTCCGGATTCATTCACGGTTCAGCTACGCGTCAATACCGAGGCCGGGCTTGCGTGGGATCCTCTAGTCCTTTCTCGCGAGCAGCTGCTCGATAGAGCACGTTTTCATCGTGATTCGTCGGTCGACGTAGCCGTGGTGCGGATCCTGGACCTCATCGGCGAGCGAATGAGCAGCGGCCCGAAGTATCTTTCGTGGCACTCCGTCACGAGAGAGCAATTTGCCGGGCAGAACAATATCACAATGCAGGTTTCGGACGATGTCGTCGTGGCCGGCTATCCACGCGGCTTCTACGACGAAGTTAACCTGTTTCCAATCGTGAAGTGCGGCACCGTGGCGTCACGCTGGGGCGCAAACTTCCAGGGCAAACGCTGCTTCCTCATAGACGCCAAATTGTTCCCCGGCTCTTCCGGCAGCATTGTCCTCTCAAAGCCGGCAGACATCGTTGTGAAGGGCGGAAGCGTCTTTAGCGCATCTGAGAAACAATTCGCCTTCCTGGGGATTTTTTCTGGCGAACCATTCGTGGAGGGACGCGTCTTTGAGACCGAGAACCTGACGATTACCGAGAGACTCGGATTCAACGTCGGAATCGTGTGGTACGCCGACTTGGTTGAGGAGATAGTCAACGACGGTATCCCGTATGCCGGCTGACGCAGCGCGCGTTGACACAGTTGCGCAAAGTTCCGGTCAGCGCGCTGCCCTGGGGCGAGCCCTCGCTCATTGTGCAAGTGCAGCGGGAGTCGGGTGGGCGCCGATTCTGGCGTGCACGCGATCTCTGGACTCGGCGAGCAGCTTCTTGCTCGGGTGTGGGTGGTCCTTCGCCTCGCGCACCTCTGTCTCTTTGAACGCCTGAAGAGCGACCTTCAGGTCTGATTCGGTTAGGCCGAATTGATAGAGTTGTTCGAAAGTGTTTGCATGCCCGATGTACTCGGCCAGCAAAACTCCGAGCGCGCGTACCTTGTCAGGGACTCGCAGCGTGATGCCCACGACGTTGCCGACGGCAGATAACGCACCGAAACCCAGGGTGACCCACGTGCCGGACGCCCCGAAGTGCCCAAGCAAGCCGACAAGCGCCGCCGACGCGGAGAACGCTGATACGAGGCGCGTGACCGTATCTATCATCGTCCAGAGATCGACCTTGCGTTGGTAGTAGAGGACGTTTGCATGCGCAGTGATGGCGCGATCCCACGCGATTTCTTCATGCGATAGAAGCTTGGCCGCGTTGAGCATCTTCGCACAGTCTACTCTTTTTTGGTGCCGGACGCTGGCGGAGCACCCGGCGGCGCTGCTTGCTGCGGCGACGGGGCCGCAGGTGAAGGCCTCGCCGGCATCGCGGGCGTCGCTCCGTCCAAACGATGCGCGTTTTCGCTGAGTTGGTGAGTCGACCCTTGGCGGGTGTGGTGAGTCGTGTGCGTCACGGGTGCCGGGGACGTTCGCGGCACGGTGGTAGTAGCGGGCGCCACCTGCGGCTTGGCAGGCTGCACTGCGGGCGCTGCTGTTTGAGGTGGACGTTCCGGGGGTTTTGCTGCCGCCATGTTTCACCCTTACTCGCAGGCGAGCCCAATTACACCTTCGAACTGAGGCCCGCGTTCGTCGCGTTCACGCGCGACCCGTGCGCTGGCTTGGACGCATAGTACTTTTGTCGGCCGCATGCGGCAGAACCGAAGGGACAGGTACGCGTCCGCTCAAACGATCGCAGGGATCGACGCGCACAAGTGACGCAAAGCGCCCTCCCCGCCCAACCGACCTAAGCCACGACTGCGAGCCGAATTGCCGGTAAATCCTGGCTGTCTGCGCCGGATCCCAACGTTGCGAATCCCCTTGGGGACGCAAAGGCTGCCCCACTCCCGACGCTGAGCTGCCGGCTCTCAGCGCGGGGGTGGTGGGAACGAGCTTTCGGGCAGCCCGGCTGTGACCATTATCCGTGGCCAACAAAACGGCTGCATTACATAAACTCGATGTCAGTGCTGCAACGTAGCAGCGAGGTCTTCAACCGGCGGCATGCCGTGTTCGATCGTCCGGTTTGGTGCGTCGCTGGTTATGAGCCGCCCGACGCCTCCAACCTCTTTCATCATGATTTGCAGAAGGGGCCGCAACTCAAGTCGGATAGGGATCTGGCGGGACGGCACGCCATTCTTCGTCGTCTTCAGACCTTTGACCAAGCCGGTGCGCAGGTCGAGCGAGCGGCGCACGGTGATGTAGCCGCGGTCCAGGTTCACATCCTTGCACTCAAGTGCGGCGAGTTCGCCGGGGCGCACGTACAGATAGCCGACCCGCGCATGTTCCGGGAAGAGGGCAGCGAGGGTTGGTTGCGCGCGAAACCCTTCACGGGATGGGCGTGCATCGCGCGCAGGCCCAGCGCTTCTCGACAGAATCGTAGTTGCACGAGCCGTCTGCGCAGTCGCTGTCGTCGAGGCAGGTGTCCTTCGGGGAATGACAAAAGTAGCCTTGACCGCACAGCGCGGGGCTCGGACAGATGCAGAATTGGTTGAGCAAGCTCGGCGAGCAATAGCCACTTTCGCCGCAGTCTGCGTCGACCCGACAATTGCCCGACTGAAGGCAGGAATTGGGAGACCCGTCCGAAGCACTGGCTCGGCATTCGCACGGTGCGTTGCTCGTACACTGCGCGTCAGCGAAGCACTCGTCATACGAGCACGTGAGCCGCCGAGGCGATACACCGGGCTGCACGCAACGGCCATTCTGGCCGTCCATGCAATCAGAGTCCTGAGCGCAGGGGTTGCTATCAGGCGGATACAAATTCGGGTCAACGGGTGTTGGGTTGACCGCGGCACGCTGCTGTGCGCAGCTTGTCCCCGCTGCGCGGTGCTTGGCGGGGACCCGCATCTGGCTTGCCCCCGCAGCGCCACCGCCAGGATGTGCCTCGCTGTCGCCACCCGCGCCGCCGAGCGCGACCTGGGCGCCACCGGCCCCGCCGAGCGTCTCAACCCGCGCGCTCCCGCCACAGCCAACCGGACCGAAGGCGAGACCAAGCATCGCCAGCGCAATTCGAGCCCTTGAGGAGCGTGTCATGTGGTCGCAGAACGCAAGATCGGGGCCAAGCAAAAGTGCGCGTAAACTGCCGGCGTTTGGGCCAATGTGGGCCAAACGCGCACGCCGCCGGCTTCGTGCCGCCGCCAAGTGACGGCAGAACGAGGCTCGGGAGCGTGACCCGAGAGGGCGAGTGGCCCGATGTCGGCCAGAGGCCACTGGCGGTGCTAGGCCACCACCGAGACCGGAATTTCGGGCAATTCCCCCATTTGCACAACTGTACGAATCCCCTTGGGGACGCAAAAGATTCTGTAACGAAGCCGGTCGGTTACAGAATCGCTGGCCCAGAAAAGGCCCATAGGACGAAAGTCACTCCCCCAGTCTAGACGGGGGCGAGGGCTACCGAGTCGCACTGCGCTCGCGAGTGCCCTCGGGGCGCGACAGGAGGCCGCGACCTGTACGCCGCGTGCGACTCACCTCGGCTGAATCGCATAAGTGCGCTACGCCGGAAAATGCGCTCAAGCCGCCCGACCGGTCCATCCGAACGCGCCTACCAGAGGCGCATGACGCCGTACTGGTCGAACGCTTCGTCGATGCTCACGATCGTGAAGTCGCGCTCAAGTGCCTGGGCCGCAAGCATGCGATCAAACGGATCGCGATGAAGAAATGGCAGCGTCGCGACCCGCGCGACGTCGCTATCTCAATAGGGAGCAGCTCGATTCCGGCTTCGGCCAAAAGCGGAGGAAGCAACTCGCTGAGCGGCTTCGCGAGGGCCAACTTACCGAGGCTAGCCTTGATGGCCATCTCCCACGCACTGGCGACGCTCAACGCGCGTACGCCGCCGGCGGCCTCGATCCCGTCACGCGCCCGCTGGCTGATGCGCTCACTGCCCTCCATGAACCACAGGAAGGCATGAGTATCGAGCAGCAGGTTCATCCGGTATACGGCGCAAAGTCAGCGAGCGGCTCGTCGAAGTCGCTACCCGCGCGGAGCAGATCCTTGCCCGCGCCGAAGCGGGGCCGCTTCGTTTGGGGCGCCGCGGGCATGATGCGCGCTACTGGCACGTCAGCGCGGGTCACGAGGATCTCCTCGCCCGCCTGGACTCGTCCCAGGAGCTCGGCGAAGTGCGCCTCGGCCTGGGCAAAATCGACGACGTGCATATGCCTAGATTAGCATCGGATGCGTGCCGCGACGAAATCGTGAGCTTACCGGACGCGGAACCCCAGTAAGGGTTTGCCGCTCATCCGTGCTGCCCTACGCCACTATGGCCAGCGGAATTGCCGGGAATTCCCCCAGGTTCACTACCGTACGGTTCCCCTTGGGGACGCTACCCGACGCCCCACTCTCCCCGCTGAATTGCCGGCATTTAGGGGGGGTGGTGACACCAAGGGCGCGAGCCTTGCGGTTGCGGCGCCAGTATCGAGCTCTGCGGCAGCAGGTCCAAAGCACGTTCGATACGTCTGAGTACCGGTCGACACCGGGTGCGTTCTCCTGCTAGCGCCCGCAAGTCCAGGCGCACGCTGGAGTGAGCGTGGTGCGCGTCGCTCAGCTCGCGCGCCGGCTGCAACTGAGTCGAGACGCGCGTTCGAGAAGCGTTTCCGGCGTATCGTCGGCGCGCCACCGAAGCAGTTTGCGTCCGTCGTGCGGCCCCAAAAAGCCCCAGCGGCTACCGACCCGAAACCACGATGACCGAGCTCGCCAGCAACGCTGGATTGCTGCGATTCAATTGCTGCCGGTCGGTCCTCGTCTTTCTCCGTACGGTTGAGCGGTTCCGCGCGAGTTCCCGTGCCGCCTCGAACGGCGCAACCCACCACGCTGGCTGCGAGCCGACCGGAGCGACGAGCTCTGGCCGCTGCCGACATGTAGGTCGGTCCGTGCTCGCACGAAGGAATTGCGAACGGGCCAACTTGATCGCACTATTGTCGCCGATTCTAAGGGTGCTCTGGAGCTTCCGCTCCCCGCACATAGCTCGAGGAAACTTGCTGTCATGAGAACTTGGCTTGGCTCGCTCTTATTCGTCGTCGTGGGCTCGTTCGTCGTCGCTTCGGGCTGCGGAAGTCCTGACGTAATCAATAGCGGTACGGGGCCAACGGCCGACGGCAGCGTGGGCGGAGACGCGGGCAGCGGTAATAGCGGCAACGACGGAAACGGCGCAACCTCCGGCGGTTTGATGATCGGTACAGGTGAAGGTGGCGCACAAGGGGACGGTTGTCCTTCGACGTGTGAGCAGCTCAACGCCAACTGCGGCACCGTGACCGACGCGCGCTGCACCAACGTCATCGAGTGCGGGACTTGTAAGGCCGGCGAGTTCTGCGGCGGAGACGGCCCGAGCCGCTGCGGTACCGGTACTGGTGAAGGCGGCGCGTGCAACGGCACCGACTGCATGAGCTGCACGCCGAAGACGTGCGCTGATCTCGGCTTCACCTGCGGCCCTGCGGGTGACACGTGTGGCGGCAAGCTCGACTGCGGCTCCAACACTTGTGCGATCCCGGGTTGGACCTGTGGTGGCGGCGGCAAGCTCGGCGTTTGCGGCTGTACCGGCACCTGCAGCCAAGTGCCGGATTGCACGGCAGAAGCCATCAAAACCACGACGCTCACCGGCAAGGTCTATGACCCTGCCGGCAACAACCCGCTGTATCACGTGTTCGTCTACGTCGCGAACAACCCGGCTGATCCGGATCTGACGACGTTCCCGAAGGGCATCACTTGCGACGTGTGCGGCGCCACTGCTGCCGGCTCGCCCGCGCTCGGCGCGGACGGCATGGCTGGCACGTACACGGACGAGACCGGCACGTTCACGCTGACCAACGTCCCGGTCGGCAAGAGCATCACGGTCGTGATTCAACTCGGCCGCTGGCGGCGTGTCTTCCAGCTCGATATCGACACGCCGTGCGACGTGAACACCGTGCCCGACAAGACGCTGCTCATGCCCAGCAAGCAATCGCAAGGCAACATCCCCTTGATGGCGATGGTGACCGGCAATGCCGACTCGCTCGAGTGCGTGCTGCGCAAGATGGGCATCGCTGACTCGGAGTTCACCGATCCCGCGGGCGGCGGCCGCATCCAGTTCTACCTGGGCAACGACCAAACCGCGAAGGGCGGCAATTCCGGTCAGAAAATCGACGACAACACTCCCCCGCAAAGCGCGCTCTTCGCGAACGACGCCACTGGCCAACCGGTGATCGACGGCTACGACATGACGATCTTGGCCTGCCAAGGCGCGGCCTACACTCAGTCGGCCGCCGATCAAGCCACGCTACGCAGCTACGCAGCTAGCGGCGGCCGCGTCTTCACCTCGCACTACAGCTACACCTGGCTGACCAATAACGACGAGAAAGCGTCGGCAGTAGGCACGGCCGACAACTGGAGTGAGGTCGCCAAGTGGAACGTGGACGGCAAGGATGAGCCGGCGACTGCAGTCGGTATCATCGACCTGGTCAGCAACCCCAAGGGCAATGCGTTCAAGGGTTGGCTAAAAGCCGTCGGCGCGTCCCCAGGCATGGCTGGAATAGACGGCACGACGGACGTGATCGTCATTCGTCACGATACGGACAAGATTTCCGACGTTCCGGGTCAAACCCAACAATGGTTGTACCGCGCCGGCGCCAACGACAAGCAATGCAGCAACGACAACGGCAAGACCTGCAAGACGGTCGCTGACTGCTCGTCACCTAAGTACTGCAGCGTCAATACGGCCGCCGCTTGCAACGTCGCTGGCGACTGCAGCAGTTACTGCAAGAACAAAACGGGCAATCCCCCTTGCACGAAGAACTCGGACTGCGGTGGCAACAACAACTGCGTGACACAGACGTGCAAGACCAACGCGTGCAACGGCAATGACTACACAGGGCAGGAAACGCCGCTGCACTTCACCTGGAACACGCCCGTCAATCTGACCGAAGATCTGACGGTCGATCCACCGAAGCTGCAGTGCGGTCGCGTGCTGTTCAGCGACTTCCACGTGCAAGACGCGCAAGAGCACGGCAAGGTCTTTCCGGCGCAATGCGACCTCAACCCGATGAACTCCCAGGAAAAGCTGCTCGAGTTCATGATCTTCGATCTGGGCTCATGCGTGCCTCCGGCAAAGGAGTGCAAGCCAACCGGCACCTGCCCCGCGGGCGCTGACTGCGGTTACGCGCCGGACGGCTGCGGTGGTTTGGTCTCGTGCGGTGTTTGCCCGACGGGTGAATCGTGCGGTGTCGGCAGTCCGCCTGTCGCGAACCAGTGCGGCAAGGGCACGCAGACGTGCGTGCCGACGACGTGCGCGGCGCAGAAGCTGGAGTGCGGCCCCGCTGCAGACGGCTGCGGTGCCAAGATCGACAGCTGCGGCATGTGCGCTGCGGGCGAGCTCTGCATCATGGGCAAGTGCGCGCACGTCAACTGAGCCGCAGCCGAGCTCGAACGTCGACAATGTAGGAACAAAGGGAACCACGCAGCGAGTGTCGAACGCTCGCTGCGCGCTCTTTGGTTCAAAGATCTGCGCCGCTTGGAACGCGCGAGATTTGAGTTGTTTCGGCAACCCGGCGTAGCGGTTTCGAACAATGGAAGAGTGCGTGTCCGGCCAGTATCAATGGCTACACGCGTGCGTCCGGAGTGGCCGGCCGCCGCCGCGGAGACCCCGCCAACGTATCTCGGAGGCAACGATGAAGACGGCAACGGCACTCAGCAGCTCGTTCACACTGGCACTGCTCACGAGCGGCGCCCTGTGTGTGGCCTGTGGCTCTAGTGTCAGCGACAGCGGCCCAGCGGCTGGCAGCAGCTCGTTTTCGACCGCTGGCGCCGCCGGCGTTCCCCAAAACGGCGGGGCTGGCAGCCCTGGCGCTTCCGGTAGCACGGTGGGCTTGGCTGGCGAGAGTGCTGGCGGCGCCAGTGATGGAGGTGCGTTCGCCTCGGGCGGGATGCCGTCAGCGGGCGCTGGCGGTTCGACGAGCATGGCGGGGAGCAGCGGCTCGACGAACATGGCGGGCTCTGGCGGCGGTACTGTGGTCGCCACTGGCAAGACCGAATACGCGCCCTACTACGAGATCGGGGCCGACACCGGCGCCTTCAAGAGCCTCGTCGACATGCAGACCAAGTCTGGCGTGCAAGATGTCACACTCGCGTTCGTGCTCTCCGGAGGCAACGGCTGCAGCACGGACGGCACGATCTCGGGCGAACTGAAAGACATCAAGGCGTTCGTCGCTGCCGGCGGTCACGTCAAAGCTTCGTTCGGCGGCGCCGATGGCAAGTACGTCGAAGCCAATTGCAGCGACGCGACGTCACTGGCCGGCGTATACAGCAGCTTCGTAGACGCGACTGGCATCACCGATCTCGATTTCGACATCGAGCAAAAAGCGATGCTGACCGCCGACATGAATGCGCGCCGCGGCCAAGCGCTGAAGATGGTGCAGGACTCGAAAGGCATTCAAGTCTCTCTCACGCTGTCCACCGACGATGAGGGTCTGGATAGCGGCGCGATTGCGTGCCTCCAGGGCGCCGTCACCGCGGGAGTCAAGATCCTCCACGTGAACTTGATGGTGATGGACTACGGCGATCAGCCGAAGGGCACGCCCATCGCGCCGATCGCGATTGGCTCGCTCAACGGCGCACTCACACAGGTAAAAAAGATCATCCCTACGCTGACCGACGACCAAGCCTGGGCGATGCTCGGCGCCACGCCGGACATCGGTCAAAACGACGACAACGAGATCTTCACCTTGGCAGACGCGCAAGCTCTGACTGATTTCGCCATGCAGAAGAAGCTCGCGCTGATCACGTTCTGGAACATTCAGCGCGACCAGACCTGCGGCAACGGCGAATGCAGCGAGAACGACAAGGCCAATTTCGACTTCAGCAACATCTTCAAAAAGGTCGTGAACTAGCCCGACGCGGATCATTCGCTGACGCCGGGTCTCCGGTGCTATTCTGCCGGTGGCATGCCCGAGGCCCCGACTTTCAACTGCTCCGTGTGCGGGGCGCCAGCAGAGGCCGGTGACTTCAGTTGCCGGTTCTGCGGCGCTGGCATCGCTACGTTGTGCTGCACTCGCTGTTTTCACATGAACATGGCGCACGCGCTGCATTGCTCGGGCTGCGGCAGCGAGCTCGGCTTGATCGTCGAGTCCGAGCTGCAAGGCGCGCACTGCTCGGACTGCCACCAGCCGCTCGAAGCCATCAAAGAACCGGCCGGCACGCTGCTCGGTTGCCGACATTGCGGCGGACAGTTCGTCGAGCACGCGCTATTCCGGAGTCTGATCCAGCACGCGGAAACCGCGGGCGCTGCCATTCCGGACGCGCCTTACAAGCGGCCTCCGCCGAAGGCCGCGCTCGAGCGCGTGCACTACCGCCCGTGCGCGGTCTGCGGACAGATGATGAACCGCAAAAATTTCGGCGGCGCGAGCGGCGTCATCGTGGATGTGTGCGCCAAGCACGGCACTTGGTTCGATGCCGACGAGCTGCCGCGAGTGCTCGAGTTCGTGCAAACCGGCGGGCTCGTGCGCGAACGCGCTCGTGAGCTGGAACGCGAGCGGCTAGCTCGAGCCCACGACCGCGAGCGCGGGGCCGGTAGCCCAGAGCCTTCCCCGTTGGCCTTCGATTCCCTGAGGATCACCGGCGAGCACTCGAGCTTTGCCTCGGACTTGCTGAGCTTCGTGGTCGACGTGCTGACTCACCACGACCCGAAGAAGCACTAATCCTGGTTCAAGCGAGCCCAGCCAGGATCTCCCGCAAGGATAGATCTGCAACGCAAGTCACGCCGTCCGACGCGCCGTAGTAA
>Ga0210392_10002217_pt1 | contig 10008 bp, 12 predicted proteins | sample IncBWC30OmetaG_FD_161057 | JGI IMG/M metagenome (GOLD analysis project Ga0210392, IMG submission 161057) | Forest soil microbial communities from Barre Woods Harvard Forest LTER site, Petersham, Massachusetts, United States - Inc-BW-C-30-O ...
CAGCTTGGAGCACCTCTCCCAGCAGGAGATCGCCAAACTGCTGGATTCCGGGCAGGGTGGGCTTTATCCACTGTTTCGCAAATGCGCGCTCGCGGTGCTCAACTCCGGCAGCGAGATCGATGACGCACGGCTGATTTTCGAAAAGTACCGCGACTTCGAGCTGCGCATCGTGCGCCAGGCATGGGGCATCAAGCTCGAAATCAAGAACGCTCCCGCGGCGGCGTTCGTCGACGGAGTGATGATCCGCGGCCTGAAAGACCATTTGTTCGCGGTGCTGCGCGATGTGGTGTTCATTTCCAATGAGATCATGGAGAGCGGCCGTTACGATCTGAATTCTTCTTCGAGCATCACCAACGCCGTGTTTCATATCCTGCGCAACGCCCGGGTATTGGAATTGCAGGTGCGGCCGAATCTTGTGGTCTGCTGGGGCGGCCATTCCATCCGCCGCTTCGAATACGACTATACGAAGAAGGTCGGCTACGAACTGGGGCTGCGCAGCCTGGATGTCTGCACGGGCTGCGGTCCGGGCGCAATGAAAGGTCCCATGAAAGGCGCCACCATCGGCCACTCCAAGCAGCGCATCACCGATGGCCGCTATCTGGGGATCACCGAGCCCGGCATCATCGCCGCCGAGCCGCCCAACCCGATCGTCAGCCAATTGGTCATCATGCCGGACATCGAAAAACGCCTGGAAGCCTTTGTGCGCTTGGGCCATGGGATCGTCATATTTCCGGGCGGCGCCGGTACCGCCGAAGAAATCCTGTATCTGCTCGGCATTCTGCTCGACCCCGCCAATCAGAAGCTACCATTTCCGATGGTGTTCACCGGTCCTGCCGACAGCGCCGAGTATTTCCAGCAGATCCACCACTTTATAGGCGCAACGCTGGGAGCGGCCGCGCAGTCGCGCTACAAGGTGATCATCGACGATCCGGCCGGCGTGGCCCGCGCCATGGTGCAAGGCATGGCGGAAGTGCGCGACTATCGCCGCCAGGCGAGCGATTCCTACGGCTTCAACTGGCTCCTGAAAATCCCGCTGGAGTTTCAACAGCCATTCGAGGTGACGCACGCATCCATGCGCGCCCTGCGCCTGTCGCTCGATCAGCCGGTGCATGAACGCGCTGCGAATCTGCGGCGTGCGTTCTCGGGCATTGTTGCCGGCAACATCAAAGAGTACGGCGTCAACGCCATCGAACGCTACGGCCCCTTCGAACTGGCCGGCGAAGCGGCGATCATGGAGCCGCTGGATAAGCTGCTGCGCTCCTTCGTGGCCCAGGGCCGGATGAAATTCACGGGGGCCGAATACAAGCCCTGCTACCGACTCGTGGCATGAGCGACCCGCTGCATATCCGCTATGGGTTCGACCTGCCTGACGGCTCGAAAAAACACGTGGATTTGATTTTCGATGCGGCGAATTTCCGCATCGCCAACGACGTCCCGAGCGAACCGCCGTTCTGGACCGAACTGAAGTTCAGCCAATGCGCGAATTGTCCCTTGAGCACGGAGCAGCATACGCATTGCCCCTCCGCGCTGCACATGGCGCCGGCGGTGGAATCGCTCAAGGAGCTGGTCTCTTTCGACGCCGTGGGCGTGACCGTCACGCAAGCCGAACGCACGGTTCATGCCGAAACCACGGCGCAGCAGGCAATGAGTTCCGTGCTGGGATTGATCATGGCAACCTCGGGTTGCCCGTGGACGGACCGATTGCGGCCGATGGCGCGCTTTCATCTTCCCTTCGCGAGCGAGGCTGAAACGGTATATCGCAGCGTCTGCATGTTTTTGCTGGCACGCGAGTTGGTGGGGGCGGGGCAAACGCCGGGATTTACGACGCTCAAGGATCTGTATGAGAATCTGCACGTCGTAAATCGCGATATGTCGCGCCGCTTGGGCGCGGCAACCAGAACTGATCCGGCGCGCAATGCCATGGCCCTGTTGGATTCCTATACGACATTGTTGCCGGCTGCGATCGAGTCCTCGCTGCAGGAACTCAAGCCGCTCTTCGATGCCTGGCGCGGCAGTGAAAATCCGTCCATTTAACTTACCGCGACGCATCGTGAGATGCGCATCCCAATGCGCGTCGCCGTCGCGCGACAGTGCCGGCCGCGCGTGACACAGTTCCTGTCGAGGAAGGGGTACGACACTTACTGTCGTCCCCATCGACAGAGGCAAACGAGATGAGCGAACTTAAGAATCCGACTCGATACACCGGAGTGGACCGCAGGGCGCCGCGCGGTGACTCAGTTGTAGCCAAAACCGGCGGTCGCCACGCGGCGATCACCAACAGTCTTTACAACTGGCACAGCTACAAGAACTGGGCCGAAAAAGCCCGTGGTAATTTCGACGAGAAAAAATAGATCGGGCAGGGGCGCCGCCGGCGCCGTTCACGCGGTGACCGGCAGCGGATTGATGGCTTCATTCGGCTGCGCCGCAGCTTCCACGGCCTTGTCTTCCTTGGCTTTCAACCACGCCAGCATCGGCTGCCAGTCTTCCAGATCCTGCTCCACCACGTAACGCTTCATTTCGTGAATACCTGTGCCCAGCTCTGCGGCGCGCACGTAGTTTTGCGAATCGCGCAATGTGGCTATCACGGGTATGCGCAAGGTCTCGAGAAAGCGCATCAGCGACTGATAAATGACGGTGTTGCGCTTGACGCGATTGGCCACCACGCCGATGCGGTATTCATCGCGCCGCACTTTCGCGATCAGCAGCAGGTCGGCGATGCATTTGGAACAGGCATGAATGTCGATGTCGGACGGCAGCACCGGCACGATGATGGCATCGGCGTTTTTCGTCATGTCCGGCATTTCCTGGGCAGGTACTGCGGCGGGCGTATCCACGATGACATGCGCGGCATCGGACGGAATGCGCATCTGCCAGGCGCGCGTCATGCGGGTGTTGCGCTCGAAAGCGGCGACGCCGTAGATGAACGGTTGGTCGGGCCGGCGCTTTTTGAGCCAACGGCTGCTGGATGCTTGAGGGTCGTTGTCCTGCAACTGCGGACGGTCGCCAGAAACCGCAAAATAACTGGCGAGATTGGTGGCTATCGTCGTTTTTCCCGAGCCCCCTTTGGGGTTTAGGACGAGAATGCGCTGCATGTCCGTAGAGCCTACGCAGCCCTAAGCACCATGGCAAGCCGACGCCCTGCTTAAGGTTGTGATGCCACTCACGGTTAGCTGTAAGCCACGCACCTAGACTTCGCTCATGGAATGGGTGCTGCAGGTGGTTGATGAGGTCGACGATGCCGTGGGTGCGCTGCGGCTGTTTGCGCTGGGATGGAGCGAGGAGATCGGCCTCACGGTGGCCAGCGGTGCTGCGACTTGCGCGGTGTGTGCCGCGTTGCTGCGCGGCGTGGCCTAAAGACGCGCGCCGCTGCAAATTCCACTATGATGCCGCCCATGGCATCCATGAATTTCCCCAAGATCATCTTGGCTGTCGCCATCGCTTTGACGGCGGGTTGCGGCAGCAAGTCCGAAGCCCCCCCTGGCAGGGCGGCACCCGCGGCCAATCCCGTGACCGGCCTACAGACTGTCACGCTCAAGCCCGGCAGCGGCGCCGCCATCGGCGGCGGACAGATTGCGGTCGTTCAATACACCGGCTGGCTGTATGAAGCGGGTGCTGCCGATCACAAGGGCAAGCAGTTCGACAGTTCGCTGCCGCGCCGCGAACCCTTCAAATTTCCCTTGGACACGGGCTCCGTGATCAAGGGCTGGGATCAGGGTGTGGTCGGCATGAAAGTGGGCGAGAGCCGCCGGCTCACGATTCCGCCGGAATTAGCCTATGGCGATGCGGGCGCTGGCGGGGTGATTCCCCCGGGCGCAACCTTGGTCTTTGACGTCGAACTCGTCGGCATCGAATAGGCGATTTGAAGCGGCCGAGCCTCCTCAGCCGCTCCGAAAGCCCAAGTCAATCAGTTCACGAATTCCTTCAGCGTCTTCAGTGCGGCGATGCGCACTTTCTTGCTCGCCGGCTTGGCTTTGAACATCATCTTTTCGCCGTTGAACGGATTGACGCCCTCGCGTGCCTTGGTGGCGGGCTTCTTGACGACTTTCATCTTCAATAGTCCGGGCAACGTGAACAAGCCGTGACTTCGCAGACTCTTCTTGATCGTGCCTCCAAGCGAGTCAAACACGGCTCCGACCTGCTTCTTTGAGAGCTCTGTTTCCTTCGAAATGGTAGCGAGAATTTCAGACTTGGTCGGTGCTGCATTCTTTTTCGCCATATTTAATCTCCTGCTAATGTTTGCGCGAGCGGGCCGTTAAGTGCCCACAATTTCAACTCGGCGCCGAAAATAACATAGAAAAAAGCCGATGTTTAGCGCAATTGCGAAAAAAGATTTTTCCGCGACGTGCAATTCGCCCTGGTTTTTCAGGCTTCCGCGCCTAGCGGCCAAGGATTCGACACGCGCCGAGTTGCTTCGTTCACTGTGATATCAGGCATGTACGAGGCGATGTTCAACGCAGTAGCACAAGCAGCGCACCGATCGCGATGGAAACCCACAGGACCGAAAAATCTATTTGTCCGATCCGCGGAATTATCCGGCGCACGCGCTTTAAGATCGGTTCACACACCTGCGCAAGCAAGCGCACTCCGGGCGCGTAGCCGCTTGGGCTGACGAAACTGGTCAGCCAGTACAGCAGCATCGCGAATAGATAGATACGCAGCACCAAGCCCACCAGATCCAGCAGGGTGATGCGCAGGAATATCAGAGGGTCAGCAGTCCCGCCGCCGGCGATCGCAATCAAGATCAGCGTGCGCAGGCCGGCTATCAGCAGCACCGCGAAGACCGTGGCTGTGTCGATCTTGCCGAGCGGCGGCAACACCTTGCGCAAGGGCAAAATCAGCCAGTTGGTCACACGCACGATGGCATCGGCCATTGGATCGCGAAAATCGGCTCTTACCAGTTGAAACAGCAGCCGCAACACAAAGGCCAGCAGCAGCAGCCACAACAGCATGTCGACGATATATCTGATCGCTTCCATATCTACGCGCTTCGCGCGACCTTTAAACGGGGTCGGGGCGACCCCGACTTAAGATGATAGTAAATCTAAGGGGCGCCGAATTCGGCGGCGAGCTCGGCTGAACGGCGGTCGGCCGCGGCTACCGCGTGCGCGACGATAGCACGAAGGCCGGCGCTGTTAAGGACCTCCAGCGCCGCGGCAGTGGTGCCGCCCTTGGAGGTCACCTGTTCGCGCAAGGTCGCCAGGGAATCAGCGGATTGACGCGCCATTTGTGCCGCGCCAAACGCCGTCTCCAAGGTTAGCCGGTGCGCGACGTCGGTCGGCAGCCCGCGCTCGTGCGCCGCAGCTTCGAGCGCCTCCATGAACAGGAAGAAGTACGCCGGACCGCTGCCGGAGACGGCGGTCACGGTATCCATCTGCGATTCGTGCTCCACCCACACGGTCGCACTGACGGCAGCCATGATCTTCTCCGCCAATGCGCGATAAGCGGCGCCCACGCTCGCAGGCGCGTAGAGGCCCGTGGCGCCGAAGCCGTTGAGCGCCGGGCGGTTCGGCATGGTGCGAATCACGGGTATCTGCGGCCCGAACCAACGCGCCAGCGATGCGTGAGGAATGCCGGCGGCCACCGAGACCACCAAGGGCCGGGTCGTTGCAAGATGCGGCGCCAGTCCCAATGCCACGCTGCGCATTTGCTGCGGCTTGACGGCGAGCACAACAACCTCGGCGTCCGGTACCGCACTGGCGTTGTCTGGCGCCGTCTGCACGCCGTAGTCGCCCACCAGCCGCCGCAGCTGATCCTGGCTGGGATCCGCGACCATCATCCGTTCGGCGGGCAGGCCGCGCTTGGTCAGGCCGCTGATCAGCGCCGCGGCCATATTGCCGCCGCCGATGAAGGCCAGCTTTCTTATATTGTGCATCCGAATCCCCTCATGGCCTTTAGCGGCTGCCGAAAAGCGCCGTCCCGACACGTACCAGCGTGGCTCCTTCTGCGATGGCAGACTCGAAATCCGCGCTCATGCCCATCGACAGTGTATCGAGGTTGAGGCCGCGGGCGTTCAGATCCAGAAGCGCCTCTCTTAAGAGACCGAAAACCGCGCGCTCTGCGCCTGGATCCGCCTGCGGGGGCGGTACGCACATCAGGCCGCGCAGCTTGAGCCGCGGCAATGCAGCCACCGCGCCGGCGAGGCCAGGCAGCGCCTCGGGTGCTATGCCGCCCTTGGTCGACTCGGGTATCAGTGCCACTTGGATGCACACGTTAAGGGGCGGTGCGTGGAAGGGCCGCTGTTCGGACAGCCGGCGGGCGATATTCAAGCGATCCACGCTCTGCACCCAGTCGAAGCGTTCGGCGATTGCCTTGGTTTTGTTGGATTGGATGCCGCCGATGAAGTGCCATACCAGCCGCAAATCGGCAAGCTGATCCATTTTGGCCAGCGCCTCTTGCAGATAGTTTTCGCCGAAATCCGTGACGCCGGCGGTGGCAGCCAGGCGGACCAATTCGGCAGTCTTAGCCTTCGTAACGGCAACCAAAGTGACCGAATCGGGGTCCCTCCCGGCGGCAATGGCTGCACTACGTATCCGAGACCGGACGTGGTTCACAGGAAGCGTCAAATTCTGCGGACCAATTAACATATTGGGTGACAACACCCTCTTATATACTGCTGGTGGCTTAAGGCCAGTCGAATTAGGAGCCGTAAATGGCGGTTGATATCGCGCAGCTTCTCGCCTTTGCGGTGAAGAACAATGCGTCGGACTTGCATCTGTCGGCGGGCGTCCCGCCGATGATCCGCGTGGACGGCGACATGAAGCGCGTCAACATGCCTGCGTTGGTGCATAAGGAAGTGCACAGCATGGTGTACGACATCATGAACGACAAGCAACGCAAGGCGTTCGAAGAGTTCTACGAGACCGATTTTTCGTTCGAGATCCCGAAGCTTGCCCGCTTTCGCGTCAACGCCTTCAATCAAAATCGCGGCGCCGGGGCGGTGTTTCGCAATATTCCATCCACCATTCTGTCCTTGGACGAATTGAACGCGCCCAAGAGTTTCAAAGATCTATGCATGCTGCCGCGCGGCCTGGTGCTGGTGACGGGGCCGACCGGATCCGGCAAGTCGACCACGCTCGCCGGCATGGTCAATCATTGCAACGACAATCGTCCGGATCACATTATAACCATCGAAGATCCGATCGAGTTCGTGCACGAAAGCAAGCGCTGCTTGGTCAATCAACGCGAAGTGCATCGCGACACCCTGGGGTTCAGCGAGGCGCTGCGTTCGGCGCTGCGCGAGGACCCCGATGTGGTGCTGGTCGGCGAAATGCGCGACTTGGAAACCATCCGGCTGGCGCTTACCGCCGCGGAAACCGGCCACTTGGTGTTCGGCACCCTGCACACGAGTTCTGCCGCCAAGACCATCGACCGCATCGTCGACGTGTTCCCGGCGGCGGAAAAAGACATGGTCCGCGCCATGATGTCCGAGAGCTTGCGGGCCGTCATTTCGCAGACCTTGATGAAGCGCGTGGGTGGCGGCCGTATTGCAGCGCACGAAATCATGATCGGCACGCCCGCCATTCGAAACTTGATCCGCGAGGGCAAAATTGCCCAAATGTACTCTGCCATTCAGACCGGCCAGGGCCAGGGTATGCAAACCCTCGACCAGTGCCTGCAGGAATTGGTCACGAAAGGTGTTGTCAGCCGCGAAGAAGCGAAGTACAAGGCGCAGAACAAGGACAGCATTTAATGGAACGCGAGCAAGCCATACGTTTGATGCAAGACCTGCTGCGGCGCATGGTCGAGAAGAAGGGTTCGGACCTGTTCATTACCGCCGGCTTTCCGCCCGCCATCAAGGTTGACGGAGAGATCAGGCCGCAGTCCGACCGTTCGTTGAGCCCGGAGCAAAGCGCCGGCATGGTTCGCGCCATCATGAACGACCGGCAAACCAAGGAATTCGACGGCACCAAGGAATGCAATTTCGCGATCGCGCCGCCGGGGATAGGCCGCTTCCGCGTCAGCGCCTTCGTGCAGCAGGGCTTCACCGGCGCGGTGCTGCGTACCATTAACGCGAAGATCCCCACTTTGGAGGAACTCGAGCTGCCGCCGGTGCTGAAGGAAGTTGTGCTGTCCAAGCGCGGCTTCGTGATCCTGGTGGGCGGCACGGGTTCGGGTAAGTCGACCTCGCTGGCCGCCATGGTCGGCTACCGCAACGAAAAGACCCGCGGCCATATCGTCACCATCGAAGACCCGGTCGAATACGTGCATGCCCACAAGGGTTGCGTGGTCACGCACCGAGAAGTCGGCGTTGATTGCGAGAGCTGGCACCTGGCCCTCAAGAACACCCTGCGCCAGGCGCCGGACGTGATTCTGATCGGTGAAATTCGCGATCGCGAAACCATGGAATACGGCATTCAATTTGCGGAAACCGGCCATTTGGTGCTGGCGACGCTGCACGCCAACAGCTCGAACCAGGCTCTGGACCGCATCATCAACTTCTTCCCCGAGGAGAGGCGCGAGCAGCTGCTCATGGATCTGTCGCTGAACATCCGCGCGCTGATTTCGCAGCGTCTGATCCCGCGCGAAACGGGCTCCGGACGAATCGCGGCCATGGAGATCATGCTGGCCTCGCCCCTGATCTCTGATCTTATCTTCAAGGGTGAAGTTGCCAAGATCAAAGAGGTCATGGCGCGCTCCAACCGCCTCGGCATGAAAACCTTCGACCAGGCGCTGTTCGAATTGTACGAATCCGGATTGATCTCCTACGAAGACGCTTTACGCAACGCGGATTCGAAGAACGAGCTGCGCTTGCGCGTCAAGCTCGAGAGCAAGCGCGAAATGAAGAATCCGGAAGAGGGCGGCCAGTCGCTGCAGATAGTCGAGGAAGAAGAAGGACAGGTGTTCTAGCAAATGAGCGTGCCTGCCGACGTTCCGGCCCAGGTGATGAACACCAAGCCGCTGTTCAAGCTCATGGTCGAGAAGAAGGCATCGGACCTGTTCTTCACCTGCAATGCACCGGTCAAAATCAAAATCGAAGGCAAGATTTTCCCGGTCAACAAGCAGATATTGACGCCGGAGACCGTGCGGCAGGCGGCTTTGGGGCTGATGACGCAGGAGCAGATCGAGTACTTCAACGAAGAGCTGGAAATCGATTTCGCGATTTCCGAAATCGGCTTAGGACGATTTCGCGTGAACGTGTTCTATCAGCGCGGCTATCCGGCGATGGTGCTGCGCTACATCACCGCGGAAATGCCCAAGCTCGAAGATCTCGGCATGCCCGACATTTACAAAGAATTGGTGATGCTGAAGCGCGGCTTGATCCTCATGGTCGGCGCCGCCGGCGCCGGCAAGTCGACCACGCTGGCGGCGATGATCAATCACCGCAACGAAACCTCATCAGATCATATTCTGACCATCGAAGATCCGATCGAATTCTTGCACAGCAATAAGAAGTCCATCATCAATCAGCGCGAAGTCGGCTTGGATACCAAGAGTTTCGCGCGCGCCTTGCGCAGCGCCGTGCGCGCCGCGCCCGACGTGATTTTGGTCGGCGAAATTCGCGATCGTGAAACCATGGAAGCGGCGATTGCATTGGCGGGTACCGGCCATCTGTGCATCGCGACCCTGCACGCCAACAATTGCGCCGAAACCCTGGATCGCATCATCAACATGTTTCCGCGCGACCAGCACAACCAGATCTTCCTGGATCTATCGCAATATCTGCGCGCCATCCTGTCGCAGCGCTTGGTATTCGCCAAGACCGGAACCCGCGTCGCCGCCTCCGAAGTCATGGTGAATACGCCGCATATCTCGGAACTCATCAAACAGGGCGATGTGATCGGCGTGAAGGAGGCGATCCGCACCGGCACGGAACGCGGCATGTTGAGTTTCGACAGCGCGCTTTACAATCTGGTGCGCGAGGGCCGGATCGAACTCGAAGAAGCATTGTCGAGCGCCGATTCGCGCACCAATCTCGAAGCCAAGATCAACTTCGGCTGAGCGACCCGGAACTGGCCGGTTGCAACGTCGCGGCAGGGCGCGAGATTGCTTTCGAACTGCCGGCTTGAA
>Ga0210392_10002218_pt1 | contig 10005 bp, 6 predicted proteins | sample IncBWC30OmetaG_FD_161057 | JGI IMG/M metagenome (GOLD analysis project Ga0210392, IMG submission 161057) | Forest soil microbial communities from Barre Woods Harvard Forest LTER site, Petersham, Massachusetts, United States - Inc-BW-C-30-O ...
CCTGGTGGGTTACGGACACTTTTGCATTGAACACAATGTCGGGCATCACGTTCATGTGGCCACGCCTGAGGATTGCGCGAGCGCGCGCATGGGCGAGAGCATTTACAAGTTTGTGCGCCGGGAAATTCCGGGAGCATTCAAGCGCGGTTGGCTGCACGAGCGCGAACGGCTGGCCAAATTGGGTCTCGGGCCGTTCAATTGGCGCAATCCAATCTTGCTGTCGTGGATGCTGACGCTGGCAATCGGCGTCGCGTTGATCGCGATATTTGGCTGGATTTTGCTGCCCTTTTTGATAGTCCACCATGTGTACGCGTGGTATGGATTGACCCAGGCCAATTATGTGGAGCATTACGGACTGTTGCGGCAGAAGATGCCGAACGGCCGTTACGAAGCATGCAAGCCGCGCCATTCTTGGAACACCAATCATATTTTCTCCAATCTGCTCACATTCCATCTGCAGCGTCATTCGGATCATCATGCCAACGCGCTGCGTCCCTATCAGACGTTGCGCGATTTCCCGGATTTGCCGCGCCTGCCGAGCGGCTATCCGGGCTCCTTTGGGCTGGCAGCCTTTCCGTCGCTGTGGTTCAAGGTGATGGACCGGAAACTCATGCACTGGGCAGGCGGGGATATAAGCAAACTCAATGTGGATCCTGATAGCAGGGAACGGTTGCACGCCAAATTTGCGCCGCTTTGAGCGCCATCCACCCTGCGTGTGATACCGCCGCGGCGCATTGCGCAGAGCCGTCATCGAAGGGCTTGCACTCAACCCTGGTACTGACCACCACGATTCTGGCGTCCGGCCTCGCATTCGTGGACGGATCCGTGGTCAATGTCGCTCTGCCCACCATTGCCCGCACCCTGAATGCAGATGCCGGTGCACTGCAGTGGGTCGTCAATGCCTACTTGCTGCCGTTGAGCGCGCTGCTCTTGTTGGGTGGTGCTGCCGGGGATCATTTCGGCCGTCGCCGCATGCTCATGGCGGGCACCGCGGTGTTCGCGATTGCATCCTTGGGCTGCGCGATTGCGCCGCAACTTTGGATGCTGCTGGGCTGCAGGCTGGTGCAAGGCGCGGGTGCCGCCATGCTGCTACCCAACAGTCTAGCCATACTCGGCCAGTCATTTTCGGGCGAATCCAAAGGACGCGCCATCGGCATCTGGGCCGCCACCGGCGCGGCGATGGGCGCAATCGGACCGGTGCTCGGCGGCTGGCTGATCGACATAGGCAGTTGGCGAGGGATTTTTCTTCTGAATCTGCCGCTTGCGGCAGGCGCCATCATCCTGGCATGGCGGTTCGTGCCTGAGGATCAGCCGCAAGGGGCGTCTCCCCTCGATAGCGGCGGCGGGTTGTTGGCCACCGCGGGCTTGGCCGGCCTGACTTGGGCGCTGACCGTCGGCTCCAGCGGCCGCGGTTGGACGCCGGCAGCGCTGGCCGTCGCGGCTGCCGCGACGGCCATACTGATCATTTTTCTACGAGTTGAAGCGGCACGCGGCGCACAGGCAATGATGCCCCTGCATTTGTTCGCCTCCAAGAGCTTCGTGGGCCTGACCGTTTTCACCTTGCTGCTTTACGCTGCGTTGGGAGCATTATTTGTCCTCGTACCTTATGTGCTCATCAAGACTGCGGCCTATTCGGGAACCGCCGCCGGCGCAGCGCTGCTGCCGTTGCCGCTGATGCTCACGGTGACTTCACCGCTCGCCGGAGCAGTCGCGAGCCGAATCGGGCCGAGATTGCCGCTCGCGATCGGTCCGCTCGTGGTGGCCATGGGCTTTCTGCTCGCGCTACGGATCGATGCACGCGCCGGCTATTGGACTGCCGTGTTGCCGATGATTACGGTGATCGCACTGGGCATGAGCGCCGCTGTTGCTCCTCTCACCACGGCGGTGCTGACCTCAGTTGATGAAAAGCATACCGGCTCCGCGTCCGGGCTCAATAGCGCTGTGGCGCGGACCGGCGGCCTGGTGGCGACGGCGTTGCTGGGAAGCGTACTGGCGGCCCAGGGGGATCGGCTTCTCGCTGCATTTCATGTCGCGATGGTGTGCTGCGCCGTAACCTGCGTTGCGGCCTCGCTGAGTGCCTTTGCACTTCTGGGCAAAAGAAACGCTTAACGATTGGCGGCGCTTCGGCTGCAACAAATAGCCGTCTTACAAATTAAGAGATTTTCACCTACAGACAACAATTTTCCGGCTGGTCAGCATGCGCGCAAGTTCAAACCAACTCGCAGGAAGGATCTCATATGGAGCAGCATCTGGCGCGTGCGCGCGAATCGGATATTTGGTGGCCCGCGAAACTCGGCCAGCCCGCTACCAGCGGCGCGCAGTACGGCCGGCGCTACGCATATTTCCGTGAACTCCGCCGCCTGATCGTCGAGTCCTACGGCAAACTCGCCATCTACCACACCGGTGATTTGCAGATCAGCGGGATCTGCCCCAACAGCAGCCGCGCGATGTCGCTGACGTTTTACAGTCAGGAAGGATTGGTCGACATTGACGAGCTAAGACAGATCAGCTGACGGCGATGGATGACAACGCCTCGGCAAGTGCGCGTTGCGTGAAGGGTTTGGAGAGCCTGCCAATGGAGGGGCTCACCCCGTGAGGCAATTCTGCATATCCGGTGGCCAGGATCACGGGCAGCGTCGGCCGCCGCGCTCGGGCAGCCTCAATCAGCTGAGTGCCCGTCATCCCAGGCATCGACTGATCCGTTATGAGCAAGTCAATTGACGGCATCGAGTCGATTTCTTCGATGGCCCGGGTGCCTGCGCCCACCGCGATCACCTTGTGCCCCAAATCCTCGAGCATCGCCGTGATATTGGCCAATACCAAGCTGTCATCATCCACCGCCAGAACGCATAGTTTCCGCTCGATAGAAGCAATACCAATTTCCTGACCGGCAACGCGCTCGGCGGCCTCGATGGCACCCGTGCAGATGGGCAACCAGAGTTCAACGGTGGTGCCCCGTCCCTGTATGCTGTGCACCAGTAACTTGCCGCCGGACTGTCCGGTCAGACCCTCCACCATCGACAGGCCCAAGCCCGTGCCCTTGCCGATCCCCTTGGTGGTGAAGAAGGGCTCAGTCGCGCGCGCCAAAGTAGTCTCATCCATTCCATGACCGGTGTCTTGCACGGCGAGGCATGCATACCGACCCGCAGGAAGATTGGTCGGATGATGCAGGTCGATCGTATGCTCCGCCACGGAGATCGTAATGGTCCCGCCGTCAGGCATGGCATCGCGGCCATTGATCGCCAGGTTCAAAAGCGCGGTTTCGAGCTGATTGGCGTCGCTGCGCACTTGGACAACGTCGCGCGGCAGGCGCGTCTCGATGTTAATCGTGGGTCCGAGCGAGCGCTCCAGTAGTTCCAGCATGTTGTCGATCAAAGCGGCAAGGTCTACCACCTCATGCCGCAGTTCCTGGCGCCTGGCGAACGCCAGCATGCGCTGTGTCAGCGATGCGCCGCGCTTGGCCCCGAGCACGGCGTTGTCCAAGAGACTCAGGAGCCGCGGATCGTTGGGCAGGCGTTTGCGTAGAATCTCTAGACTGCCGAGAATGGCCATGAGCAGATTATTAAAGTCATGCGCGGCGCCGCCGGTGAATTGGCCGACGGCCTCCATTTTTTGCGATTGCCGCAACCTCGCCTCCGTAGCGCGCCGCTCGGTGATATCGCGGGTGATTTTGGCAAATCCAACCAGCTCGCCGCCGCTATGAATGGCATCAATGATGACGTTGGCCCAAAAACGTGTGCCATCCTTGCGCACGCGCCATCCTTCGGTTTCCAACCGGCCTTCACGCGCCGCAGTCCGCAATCCGGATTGAGGCACGCCCGCGGCTTGGTCGGCTTCAGAATAAAAACACGCGAAATTCCGGCCGATTATTTCCGCCGCTTCATAGCCCTTGATGCGCGTGGCGCCCGAATTCCAACTCACGACGCGGCCGCCCGGGTCCAGCATGTAGAGCGCGTAATCCGTCACGCTATCCACCAGCAGCTCAAAGCTGCGCTCAGTCTCCTGCAAACGGCTCACCGCCGACTCGAGTTCTCGGGTACGCTCCGCGACTCTCGCTTCCAAGACGGCGTTCATCTGCTGCTGAAGCATTCCTGATTTTTTCCGCTCGGTCACATCGGACGTTATCGCGAGTTGCCCGGTGCTGCCGTCGTTCATTACAACGGGAGTGGCACGCGTTTCCATATTCCGGCGAACGCCCTTCAAACCAATGATGTCGAATTCCCAAACGAGACTCTCGCCATTGCAGACCCGCTGGTGATTCGCGATCCAATTGTGTCTGTGCTCGGGCGCAATCAGATCGAACGCGCAGGCGTATTCGACGCTCCGCCAGGAATCGGCGTCTATCGCCGCCAGGCCGGCTGGATTCATTTGCAATAGGCGGCCGTCCCGCGCGACCACTTTGATGCACTCGGAGCTCGTCGCGATTATCGCGCGCAGCATCTCCTCGCCTGCGAATAGGCCGGGGCCTAACGGCGAAGGTTTGTGCTGCCTGGTGCCGCGGAACACGGTTATTTTTCTCCCCCCATCCTCCAATGCCGCCTCAATGTACACGCATAGCCGGCGAATAGCTGCGATTCTGCCGGAGCGATACGCGTAGGACTGTGCTGACAGGCGAAGCGATGCGCCCGCCGACAGGCGAAGCGATGCGCCCTTTAACAAATGCTACATGCTCGCGTGGTAGAAATTCACTCCCCTTATACCCGCCGAGGGCAGCGTCTTGAAGAGAGTGAAGCATTTGGCAAATCACGCCGCCTGGCGGTGTAGCGGCTTTCTCGCGGCCACCGCGTTGCTCTTGGGCGCGGCGACTGCCGCCTACCCGTCTCCGGTTAGCGATGCGCGCAGTGGCCTGCCGATCGGCTCCGAACTCGACGAGGACGCAGTCAGCAATCCGCGCGAGATTTTTCATTCAGAGGCGACTCGCGGCCACCGGTCCTACATGTCCAATCTGGGGAATCTCGCCTTCAACTCGCCGTATACCCTGGGCGAGGCCGCACGCAAGGCGCATATCAGCTGTGCCACCTGTCACGTAAATGGCGCATCGAATCCGAAGCTTTTTATCCCAGGTCTGTCGACCCGGCCGGGAAACTTTGACACGACCAGTTCACTGTTCAACCCGAAGACGGACAATGGTGTGCTCGACCCGGTAACCATTCCAAGCTTGCGCGGGACGCGCTTTCTCGGCCCGTACGGCCATGACGGGCGCACCGCTTCATTGCGCGATTTTGTGCGCAATGTCATCGTCAACGAATTCGCGGGCGCTGAACCGGCGCCGCAATTTCTCGACGCCATGGTCGCGTACATCGAGGACATAGATTTTCTGCCGAATCCCAACTTGGACAAGAGCGCGCGGTTGACTGCAAACGCCACTGCGGCGCAACGGCGCGGTGAAGCTTTGTTCGTCAAACCCTTCCCGCATGATCCGGACCTCAGTTGTTCCGCCTGCCACCGGCCGTCCGCTGCGTTCATTGATCATCGCCAGCACGACATCGGTTCAGGCGGCTTGTATAAAACTCCGACGCTGTTGAATGCGGACTTCGCCGCGCCCTATTTTCATGACGGCCGGTTCGACAATTTTGGCCAGGTCATTGACCATTTCAATCGTACTTACGGGCTCGGTTTGAGCGCGCAGGATCGCTCCGATCTCGTCGACTACCTGTCGGCGGTTGGCGACGGTGTTCGGCCCGAATATCGACTCACCGGCGGCAACGTGCTGGCGGATATCAACAGTTTTGTCAGCGTGCTCGATATTGCCATTCCCCGCCGCGACACCGACGTCATCGCCTTTACAGTGCAAAGCGTGCACGATCTCTTACAGGATCTTGCCGATCACTATGCTGAACCGCCCGCCAAGGAAGCCAACGGCATTCGCGAGCGGCAACTGGCGCGAGCGACGCTGGCGACATTGATGCAACTTTTACAACGCATCCAGAGCGAAATCGCGGCGGGCCGCTACGACGAGGCTGCCGGGGAATACCTCAATTATCGGAAAGTGTCCTTCGCCTCGGCGCCGCTGGCGCTGCAGGCCGCCGAACCGTGGTCGCGCTTCGCGAATTGACATCATAGTTTCACGCGGTTGAAGCAGTTGAACGCTACGCTCGCTGCGCAGTTTTTGTTTCAACTCGGGAGGAACTATGCGAGTCAATGGTCGAAATAATTTGGCGTTGGGGGCAAGCGCAGTACTGTCCTTTTCGCTGCTGGCGGCAACAGCCGGCTTTGCAGACGACAAGTCGAAGGACAATGACGCCGCCGACGCGGTAAAGACAGAATCACCGATCAAGCACGTCATCATTTTAATTGGTGAAAATCGCGGCACTGACCACACGTTCGGCGTCTACAAGCCGCGCGGCAAGCATCAGACGATTTCCAATATTCTCTCCAAGGGCATCGTCAACCAGGATGGTTCCCCGGGTCCGAATTTCTCGCTGGCACAACAATTCTCCGTGGCCGCGCAACCGGCGTTTTATATTGGCGCGCCAAAAAACGCCAAGACCGTCTACAACAGCAACGGCCAAATGCCGCAGCCGAACACCAACGGAACTCCCACGGCACAAGGGACCACCGGGGCGCCTTTCACTCCCGCATTCTTGGCGCTGGCAGCGGGACTTGATCCCAGCCCGGACTTCAATGCGAACACCGATACGATCCTGACGACGGGGTTCTCGAATCTCGCAACCAACAGCCTCGACTCGCGCATTCCCAATGCCGGCGTGCTGCCCAATGGTCCGTTCATTCTGCAAGGTCCCAACATCAGCGATGATGACTACACCGGCGACACGACTCACCGCTTCTATCAAGCGTGGCAGCAGTCGGATTGCAGCACCGCCAACGCGACCAAGGACAATCCCACCGGATGCCTCAATGATCTGTTTCCCTTCGTCATGGCGACCTACGACCTGAACGACAGCGTGGTTCCCGCGGTTCAAAAGAACTTCAGCGAAGGCAACTCGATGGGTTTCTACGACGCGGAACAGGAACAAGCATCATTGCTGAAGACCCTGGCTGACCGCTTCAGCCTGAATGACAACTTCCACCAGTCCTTCCAAGGCGGCACCGGCGCCAATCACTTCATGCTGGGCACCGGCGATGCAGGATTTTGGAGCGACGGCAACGGCAACCCGATCACGCCGCCTGCCAGTCAGGTCGCGAATCCCAAACCGGTCGCCGGCACCACCAACAAGTACACGGCGGACAACAACTTCTCGAATTGCTCGGACTTCACCCAGCCCGGCGTCGCGCCGATCGTGAGCTACCTGGAAGCGCTGCCCTACCGCCCGCAACCGAATTGCGCCCCCGCGCATTACTACATGCTCGACAACACCAACCCGGGCTTCTATCCGAATGGGTTCCGTGCGCCTTCACCGGCGGCGCAGAACATGATTCCGCCCTCACCCGTGCGCACCATCGGTGATGCGCTCAATGACAAGAAGATCAGCTGGGCCTACTTTGGCGGGTCCTACAACGATGCCGTCGCTCTGTCGAACGACGCCGTGACCGCCGGCATCGCCGGCACGCTGAACTCATCGACTGCATTGGGTGAAGCGGCGCTTGCCGATCCCAAGCATTCGTTGGGCGTTGCCTACTGTCAGATCTGCAATCCGTTCCAATATGCCACCTCGATCATGGGAGATGCGAACCAGCGGGCGGCTCACATCAAGGATACGGTCGACCTGTTGGCCGACATCCAAGCCGACACCCTGCCGTCGGTCTCCTTTGGCAAGCCGGACGGCTTGCTCGACGGCCATCCGCAGTCCTCCAAGATCGACCTTTTTGAAGCCTATGTGCAACAGGTGCTCGACGCTCTGGAAGCGCATCCGCGTCTGAAGGCAGAAACCGTGGTGTTCATCACCTGGGATGAAGCCGGCGGCTATTGGGATTCGGGTTTTATTCAGCCGATCGATTTCTTCGGCGATGGCCCACGCATTCCGCTGCTGACACTGTCTGAATATTCCACCGGCGGCACCGTCAACCACACGTACGCTGATCACGTCTCGTTGTTGAAATTCATTGAGCGTAACTGGAAACTCAAGCCGTTGACCGATCGCAGCCGCGACAATCTGCCGAATCCGAAAATGCGGGACGATCAGCCATATGTACCGCGCAACATGCCGGCATTGTCCGATCTGTTTGATCTGTTCGACTTCGATCATCGAGTCAATCAACCCTTCCTCGAATAGTCGCAGGGTTGTAATCTAGACTCGGTATTTTTGATTCGAGTGCCGGTCTGATCCTCCAAGATCAGGCCGGCACTTTCTTTTGGCCGACTTGGGTTGCCATGACGCACACTCTGCGCGCACTGATCGCTGTTAATGTGCTGCTGACTCTGAGCATTGGCGCATTTGCTCAATCGCCGGCACATGAATTCTCCGCCGACATTGTCAGCCGCGATGCGGCGGGCGCGATAGTTGGCGCCTCAGCAAAGCTACATGTGGCGAATCACAAGGTGCGCATCGATCCGGCTGACGGATCGGGTGAGTTCTTTATTACTGACGACCAAGCGGGTACCGCCCTTTTTGTACGGCCGGCGCAACGTCTGTTCATGGATGCCGGACAATCGAGCACGCTCACGCAGATCTTTGTCAATGTCGATTTGCACGATCCGTGCCGCCAATGGCAGGCGGCAGCACTGGTCGCACGCACTCCGGTTACCGGGCCATGGCAGTGCGAACGCATCAAGTCCGATTCTGCAAGCAACCCTCATGCCATTGAATACAGCGTTCAGGCACCGCGGCAAGCAATCAGCCGCAGTTGGATCAATCCCGGGCTGAATTTCCCGATTCTGTGGCAAGCCTCTGACGGCACCAAACTTGCGCTCGAGAACATTCGCATCGGGCCGCAGCCGCCGGGTCTGTTCGCCGTACCTGCTGAGTATCGCAAGTTTGATCCTGCGGCCCTCATCGAGCGCATCAAGCACAGCGACGTATGGGCTGGACCGCCAAACCGCTAGAAGAACATACCGGCCATTTTTTTGACCAATTCATTCAGCGGCATCATCGTCAGCAAAAGAGGCACGATCGGGGCAATCACCGCGCATCCAAGCGTAATGAGTACCTCCTTGGTGATGAGAGTCGTGCGCATGGTCTGCACCACCTCGATGCTATTCCCCATGTCGGCCAGCGACTGAATGTCGGCCGCACCCAGCAGCGGTTCATCGGGCGCCGCGCCGTCGCGCAACCACTTGGCATAGAATTCGCGCCCGTATCGCTGCGCCAGCGTTCCGTAGACGCGGCGAGCCGTACGTTTGGTCCGGGCGAGAAGCGGCGTGAACACCAGTAACGGGCCGCCGACCATGCACAGCAGCAGCGCCGTTAACGTGACGACCTCGGGCTTGAACTCAAGAAGACTCGCCCGGAGATAGAAAATCCGATTGGCGATGCTCCCGGCGAGCAGTACACCATGCGCGAGCAGCACCGGCACAAAGGCGTGCACCATGCCGGTCAGAAGTCCCAAGCCGCCGACTCGGTCCGGATTGGTGGGAACCAAGGACAACGGGATGCGCGACACCTGCCAAAGAAATCGCGCCCAGATGAACACTCGGAAGTACCAACGGACGAGCAAGAACTGAAACACCGGCAGGCTGAAGTAGCCATACCACAATCCCGCAAGCGAGAACCGCGGCCCGTTGGCCGATGGAGTTGCATACCAGGTGACGGCGTCGAGTGCAGAGTAGTGCCGCCAGACGATCAGGACACCCACTCCATAAACTAGAATGACCAATAGAGCCTCGGCGCGTACAGAATTTCGCAGCCGCAATGCCGAGTTGACTATCTCCTCGAAGCGCGCCATGGCGCTCTCTGGAATCATGCGCCGATCGAGAAACACCCTGATTATGTTGCGCATACGCAGATGAACGACCAACTCCGCGCTGAGCATCAACGGCACCGCAACCAGAAATCGCAGGTGAACGTCGATGTCCAGGAGGAACGGCACTGTTGAATTACCCCCGAGCAATTCACCGCCCATGGCCGATAGCACCAGCAAGGGAAACCAGCAAACCAACGCCGTGAC
>Ga0210392_10002219_pt1 | contig 10004 bp, 9 predicted proteins | sample IncBWC30OmetaG_FD_161057 | JGI IMG/M metagenome (GOLD analysis project Ga0210392, IMG submission 161057) | Forest soil microbial communities from Barre Woods Harvard Forest LTER site, Petersham, Massachusetts, United States - Inc-BW-C-30-O ...
CTCCATGCGACCCTTGGTCATCCTTCCTACTCCTTGTTTGGTTTGAGGGTTAAGCGGGAGCAGCCAGTTACGGGCCGCTCCCTTGTGCTACGCAAAATTTCCAACAGCGCTGTTCAAGGGAATGTAACATTGTCACATTCTGATCGTCTGGCTGCGAGGCTTCAGCTTCATCTTCCAGAATGTCGCTGATTTCAAAGGCATTCGCGCCTGGTAGCATCTTCGGTAGGGACAAATGAAGAGAATGAAAAGGGCGACCAGATTGCGCTTTGCAGAATCGTAGCAAGACGGGGAATCCTCTCCGATGCATTTATCATGCACGATCTCCAAACCACAGTTCCGTCCATTGAATTCCTCGCCGTCTGCATCGATAGAGGGGCCGATCCTAGCACCCATCGAGCTCCCGGCCGATCACGAATCTTCCTGAGTATAGTGAGCCGATCTCAAGTATTTTGGGGGAAACGTAGAGGGCGCGCTGCAGCCGCAGAAAAGTTGCGATGAGCCCTCTGGACGAATCGATTTCATGGAATTACTCCATCGTCGTCGGTTAGACACACAGAATCAGGACGGATGACGCAACGCAACCATCCTGATTCCGTGGAGGGCTAGAGCCGCTTTGATCTGACCTGGACCGAGGTTACTTCTCGATGCCTGCTGCGAACCAAGGGTGAGTTCCCGCTGTTGTACGGATGAGGAGTACCGGCGTTTCGCAGGGACTCGGTGGCAACTGCGATAAAACATCATCAATGATGAAGTCTCCGTCAGAGTCAAGGGCTACGCCGAGCTGGTTGGAGCTGGAAGCGGTGGCGGTGCCGGCAGGCCCGCAGAACAGCGTGGCGAAAACGCTTTGCCCACCGTTCGTTCCGATGCCGTTTCCGCCACCCAAGAGCAGTCCGCGTCCGCGAACACGGATGTGCCCGTCAGTGGCCACATTCGCATCGAGATCCGCGATCCGCCAGATCTGGCCCGCGGGAGAAATACCCCGCACCGCGTTTGGCGTTACTGTTGTGGTTGTCCCGTTGACGACGACATTGGAAATCGGATCCACACCGATGCCGTGATCAAATCGCACGAGCGAGTTCTCTTGCCTATCGTTGCCAATTGCTGAACGCGGGACGATGGCTATCACCGCCAGCGCCGCCAGCAATCCAGGAATCATGATGTGGGCGGCTTTCCCGCTCCAGAACTTCTTATTGCAATTGTTGTCCACTTCTTTCTCCTTAATTTTTCGATTTTGAAGTGTAAGCGCGCCTGAATTCGTCAATCTAAGCTTCCGTACGCGCCTACTCCCTCAGGACCTTTGGGCGGTATTGCGACTCAAGCGTTCGACTTGGGAAATCAAGGCATCCGCGTAAAGCCGGAATTATTAGTCCCTACTTGAGATATCGGAAATGGAAGGGAAAAGACGACAAGCAAAATGAGCAGGATGAAAAGTTCTGGATCTCATTTATACCGGGCTGCACATGCGGATGTGCCGATAGCGATGAACCCAGTGCCGCTAAGGATATTCAAGACCCGCCAGCACTCCTCTTCGCGCATCGCACTTTGGTCCCTCAGATAAACCCAATACAGGACTTGGCCGCAAATCCAAGTCCCGTAAAAAATGATGCAATCATCGGCGTTCTGCTACGCTACTGCACGGTGACGTTGATTGTCGTGGTGTGGGCGATGCTTGCGGATTGGGCCGTGACCGTGATTGAAGTGGTACCCCGATTTGCCTGCATACTGCTCCCATATTCGCCACCACCGCAGCCTCCCATCGCAAGCACCAGCACAACTATTGCCAGCGATGCCGCGGCAGCCAGGATTGAAGTTCGATTGTTGTTTTGTAATTTCCCGCCACACAGTATCGCGAGGCTGAATAAGCTTAGAGCTAAGAAAAAGTCGCACACGCCGAGTAGCTCCGGCGTGAAAAACCCGTAATGCGAAACGCTAGCCGAGGTAGTAACCGTCAACGCGGTGCTCGCAATACCGTTGGCGGGGGCCACCGTCGCAGGAATGAAGCTGCAGGCGATGCCGGCAACGGGCGCGCAAGTAAATGTGACGCTGTCCGCGAACCCGCCGGCAGGTGTTACCGTCAGCACGAACTGTGTTGAGAGGCCGGCTTTCACCATCGCGGCGAAAGGAGATGCTGCCAGAGAGAAATCCGCGTTGGCAATATCAATGGCTACTGTTGCAGACGTGCTGCGGTTAATTTGCCATCCCCTTCATAGGACGCCATAAGCGAATGGGTCCCCGCGGCCAGAGTAGCGATCCTCAAGGTCGCAACACCAGTGCTGTTCAGCGCAGAAGTCCCTATGTTCGTGTTTCCATCGTGAAACACAATTTCCACCGCAGGTATTCCTCCCGCCGAGTTAATCGTCGCGGTCAACGTCACGGGTGACCCGGGAGCAGCGTCCGCCGGCGCCACGAGAGTCAACACTGTGGTCAGGCCCGTCACCTGCACTTCCGCTTGCGAACGGCTCGGCAGGAATATGCCATCTCCGCTGTACCGTGCTTCGATTACGTGGGTGCCCACACCAGTAAGGACCGCATCGAGCGTGGCTAGACCATTGACCAACGTTGCCGTGCCTAGCGGATTCGTGCCATCCAGGAATGTGACTGCGCCGGCCAGAGCGCCCGCGTTAGCGAGTGCAGCTGCAACGGTGGCCGTAATCGGGGTGCTTGTGTTGGCGGGAGTATCTGGAGCAGACACTCGAGTTAAAGTGACGAAGCCTGTAGTGATGGCCCCAAACAACCCATCATCTTCGTTGCTGATTTGCGAAGTGAAATAGAGCGTGTCTGGATCGCCAAATCCGTCGGACCGAAATGCCAATCCATGAAGACCAGTTTCGATAATCACGTGGCCTTCGCCGTCTTTCAGCTTGCCTACGAAGCTTCCGGTAGCGAGGTCAAATGCGTTGATGTTTCCATCGCTAGCGTTGCCAATCAAAATGTTATTGCTGAATGGGCCGAAATTCGCGCTGGCCTGGGTAATTCCCCAAGGCGCGTTCAAAGCTCCGCCGGTGGCGAAGCGCCGCACGAAATTGCCATCCATATCGAAAATGCTGACGATGCCGTTTCCCGGTCCGGCGATGGGATCTTGCTTAGCGGCATCTTGCACCGCATACGTAACGAAAACCTGCCTTCCAATCACTTGTATCCCGAACGGCGCATAACCCGCGAGCAGATTCGGATCCGTAAATGAGCCCGAAAGCGCAACCGGATCGAATCCCGAAACGAAAGTCTCGATAAACCCCCCATGGAAATCGGTGACCGCTAGCGCCGGTTGCGTCAAGGAAGAGTTCAGAATTGCGACACCTTTGTACACCGCGCCTTGCGAGGAGTGATTGATCACTAGTGTTGCTTTGCGGCGGCAGGTCGCCTACGGCGTTCGGGCCTCACGTGAACACCGTACCTTGGTCAGTAACTACAAGGATCGGTTTGACCAGCGATGGGCTTCCAACGAACGAATCCTGGTCGGCAACAATTCCGGTTGGATTGTCGAATCCGGTTCCGGCGGCATTCGGGATGGTGAAACCGCCGGGCGCGGCGCGAAACCCGGTGGCATCATGAACGGTGATACCTCCAATTTTATGATCAGAAATGAAGAATGGCTGGCCTGACAAGAATGCAACCCCCCAAGGATCTGGCAGGTTTGGCGTTAAGTGGTCGGCGACGTTCGGAAGGTTCGAGGCTAGATTGGACTGACGGTAGCCAATCGTTTGCGCTGCGGCATTATTCGCGCTCAGGACTAATCCCAGAATCGAGAAACAGAAGAAATGGAAAACAGCGATAAGCCATTGGAAGGCGGTGGCATCACCACGCATTGCAAAGGCTATTGCTTCTCTCACGCTCGGCCCCACTGTCGCGCGCTTCCTAACTGCGTCCGTCTTATTCATCTCCATTAGCTCCCGGCAAATTCCATTTCTGGGTCTGATTCGAAAGAAGCTTCTAAGGCAAAAACTTGTAGCCGGCGCCGTGCACGGTTCGAAAATGGACCGGCCGGGATGGATCTCTTTCGAGTTTTTGGCGCAGCTTCAACATGTGGTTGTCGACTGTGCGGGTGCAGGGATAGTTCTCGTATCCCCAAACTTCATTCAGCAATTCGTCGCGCGAGATCACGCGCCGCGCATTTTGCACCAAATATTTCAAGGTCTTGAATTCCAGAGCCGTCAGCATGACCGGCTCTCCCTCGCGCGACGCTTCCATCGAAGCAAAACTCACCTTTACACCACCGAACACAAAGTCGCTTTCGGTGCTCTTGGTCTTTGCTGGCGGCGTGGCCTTGCTGAAAAACTCGACTAGTTTCGACGTTGCCGTGGTCGCGCCAGGCGAATTGTTCCGTGCGGTCTTTGACGGAGTGCTTGCGTCCTCGGTGGATGACGCGGCCACTAAAACAATGACCGGCACGAACTGCGATAACTGCCGCGCTTCATGCAAACCCATGATTCGCATTGGTGCCGACGGATCATTCAGGAAAATCCTAGATACTGGCTCTGCCGCGGCTGGCATCAGTTCTGGAATCGGATTCTTTGCGATTGCGCCCATTACACCATCTCCTTAGTTTTCCTGGACCCCTGTTACTTACGTTCCTTCAGGTAGCCCTCCCAGTAGTCCCCAGTGCGAAACCTGAAGTGGAAGAAGTTATAGCCTTCCTTCCCCGGAATTTTGAAACAGACAAAACTCCAGCCTTCTCCCGAAACGATTGGTTGCTGGCATTTGCTGCACACGACGACGGCCCTGAATTTCACTGCTCATCTCCCAAGCTATTGATTGCTGTTCCTTGCAGGACAGCTGAATTCGTACGACTTCCAGATCACAAACAGGCTCTGCGGAAAAGTTCGGGCAGAGTCCGCGCACCCGAACAACATGCGCGGATCTGCGGTATCGACAGCTACCCAGTTCTTACTGATCTTTGCGGAAGAAGTAGTAATCCGCGCTGTAGGGCACCAGAACTTGTTTCCCTACGTCGCCGGTAACAAGGCAACCCGTTAAGGGAGCCGATCCGCCGTGGGTATTAAGGCGCTGGATAAAAGTGGTCTTGGTCAGCGATCTGCCGCCCGTGGATCCCTCATCGGTGCCGATCACCTGCAGCAAAAGGCAGTCAATTGAGCCGCCATTCGGGCAACTCGCATCGGTGCCCGCGGTCGTAAAATCCTTCTTTTGTGCCCACACCCGGCTGCTGTCAAAGGAACTTTGCCACGTCGCGTCCCCGAAACGTGGCGGCTTCGGTCCGATGTCATTGGGATTTACAACCGGGCTGAGGAAGTGAGTGATGATCTGCACTGCTTCCCCGAAAACATGCGTGAACAGCGTAGCTTCGGGACGGGCATTATCGACGGTCCATGACGCACCGCCGGAACCGTCGGGCAGGCAGACATAGCCCTGCGTGCCGGCTGCCTGGCCCAACAGGAATGCGGAGTTTCCCACCGGCGGCGTAATCTTCTCCGGTGTTGTCGGGCTTGGAATGGTGCCGAAGTTGAGATCTTCTCTTTTTTCCTGGCCTCTCTCTTGAGCGTACGCCATGCCGGAAAAAACCAGCACTGCCAGCGCCGCCATTGCTTTGCGAACGACGCGAGCGGCCGCACCGTCCAGCAACTTGTTACTGCAATTGTTTTTCACTTCTTTCTCCTTGTTCATCTGGTCTAGATTGTGTAAGTGCACGGTACCTCCGAGGCTGCGCCCCGAAACTTACCATCACGCTCCACGCATAAAACGTGGCGACGGGGTAAGACTGCAGCGATTTGCCCCTACTCGAGATATCGGAAATGGAACGGAAAAGACGACACGAGGGCAGGAAAGATTTGGCCAGGTTGAAAGGTCGATACGACTGGCTTACCGCGTCGGTGAATTCAAGGTCAGTGCGGCCGACCGAACAACGTCGGCCCAGCGCAATTGCGGCTCAGAAGTTGCTGATTATCCACGCATTGGATTCTGAATTTGAGCCCATGATCGCGAGATGACGACCGTCCGGTGACGGAAATCCCCACGTCGTTTTCGATTGTGGCTGGTGCCAGACAGGCGAGGCATCGCCGTTCAGCGCAACGCGCAACAAAGTCGCGCCACTTGGTTCAAAGGTCGACACAAACATGCTTTGTGAATCATTCGCCCATTCTAGATGCAGCAAGTCGGGGAAGCCCTTTACCGTAATTGTTCTCGTCTGACCTCCACGCAGTGGCACCAGCCGAATTTCATGCGAGTGCAATTTCACGATGCCGATCTGCGAACCATCCGGAGAAAGTTGCCACCAGTAATCGAATCCAATGTCGGCGCTACTCCCCGCCTCTAACGGAATCCGTACTAGTTCCTTCCCCTGTCCGCCGAGCGGGTCAAATGAAGCAATTACAAGCTCGCTCTTGTCAGCCAACGGTCGCCCAAAAACACAAAGATTGGCGGCCTGATTTGAACACGAGAACACTACGAAGCCCTCAATTTCAAATATTCGCTGGGGAGCACCACCCCTTGGATCAACTCGATAGAGACCCATTTTGCGCGAGGCGAGCGGCTCTCCCTCGAGCAGGATCCAGACTCCATCCGGGCTTAACCGGGCCAGATAAAAATTCGTGTTGGCAGCGGGACTAAGCAGTTCAGGAGCACTGCCTGGGTCTAACGCTTGCCGATACATTTGCCGGTTTGTAGCCCGCTCCGATGAGAAAATCACGTCCCGAGAATCTGGCGTCCAAGCCGAAGGGATGTTGTAGTTGTCATCAAGTGTAAGACGGCGGGGATTAACGAGGCGGCCCTCCTTGTTGGCCAAGTCCCCGACAAAAACCGAAGAGTGGTCCGTGCCTCTGAGAAAAGCCAGTTGTTTTCCATCGGCCGTCGCGCTCAGGCTGTAAACCGCAAACCCCGACCAATCTGTCAGCAGGCGTCCTTTGCCTTGCGGCCTTCCGTTCTTTCCATCAACCTTTAGTTCCCACAAATTATCGGACTGTGCCGAGCCGAATTCGATGTTTCGCGAATAAATGAAACGTCCTGACGACGTCCAGGTGAACGCGCTCAAATGATTGTCCTGCACAATCGTCGTTACGTCTGCGCCACTCAGGTCGCAACTCTGCACCTTGATCTCTGTGTGGTTGCTTTTGTCACGCCTGGAGCGGTAGGCAAGCCGGTTTCCTGCTGGCGACCAAGCTATGGCCTGAAATGTTGTCTGGCTTTCGCCTCTCAGGACTTTGTGAGGCGACTCTCCGTGCGGACTCATGACCCAGATTTCGCGCGCTCCATCGGAACTCCTCACTCTTTGGTAGGCAATGCTTGATCCATCGGGCGAGACGGCTCCGCCTCCGAACATATCCTCAACTTCCGCTAGTTTCTGTGCCTCCCCTCCTTGTATCGGAATCAACCATAACGTGCTCGGCCTTCCTGGCACGCTGGCAGATGCTATGAATCGTGTGGAGTCAGGGAACCAGCTCCCGAATTCCCAGAAAGCTGTCCCTGCCTGAACGCCGGGCAGCAAAGGCAGATTCTGGGCAGCTTTGGTCTCGACGAGTTGTAGATGAATGCCTTGCTGGTCTGCATAACCTAAATACTTGCCATCGGGAGAAATCGCAGCGTTGAGCACCGGTGAATCCTGTGCGTTCGCAGTGAGCTTTCGCTGATTGTACTGGGGCAGGGAACGACGGGGAAAAAACCATGCAAATAACGTGGTGCCGATCAGTGCCAGCGTTACCACCAGCGCTGCGACAATGCCGCTTCTATGTCGGCGCATGAATTTGCCTGCGCGATAGCCGATCGCATCCGGTCGAGCACTGATGGGCTCGTATTCCAGGAATCTTTGCAAGTCGTCAGCAAAGGCCTTGATCGAGGGATAGCGCTCCTGCGGATTCTTCTTCAACGCTTTTGCGACAATCGTATCCAGGTCGCCGCGCAACAACCGCGCCAGCTTGTCCGGTGTCGTGGCGCGTTTCATGGCATTCGTGACTGCATTCTCTCCATTTGCCTGCGTCGGAGCTACGATCTCCGAAGGGCGAGGAGGTTCGGTCTCCAACGTAGCCTTAACCAGGCTCGCGGGCGTATGCGGACCAGCGCCGGCAGGATGCTGCCCGGTCAGTAGCACATACAAAAGAACTCCTGCGGCGTAAACATCCGTGGCCGCCCTCACGGCTTCGCCCTTCAGTTGCTCGGGAGCCGCATATTCGGGTGTCATCGCCCGCCCGCCTTCGAGCGTGAGCGGCGACTCGCCGGTCTGTCCCTCGACTTCTAGCAGTTTGGCAATTCCAAAATCCAGCAGCTTCGCCTGCCCATCCGTTCGCACCAATATGTTCGAAGGCTTAAGGTCGCGGTGAACGATACGGTTGTCATGTGCTTGCGCTACGGCGCGCAATGCATCGAGGAACAGCCGCAGGCGGGATCTAACGTCGAGCGTATTTTCGTCACAATAGCGGTCGATGTGGTCGCCCTCCACGTACTCGAGCACAAGAAATGGCTGCCCACTTGGCGACACTCCCGCATCAATAAGCTCCGCGATATGAGGATGGGTTAGCCGGCCCAGAATGCTGCCTTCGCGCTTGAACCGCTCCTCGCCGCCTTTCCCCATCAGCGCAATGTTGAGAACTTTCACCGCAACGCGCCGCTCAAATCGCCCGTCATTTCGTTCCGCCAACCAGACGCTGCCCATTCCCCCATGTCCGATTTGAGATATCAGCGTGTAGGCACCGAAAGTTTGACCTGCTAGGCCAGGCTCACCCGGCAGTTCCACAGCGCTCTCTTCCAGGAAACCTTCCTCAGTCAGCACGCGGTGCTCCTGAAGAAGTATTTCCAGCTGCGATGCCAGCGTTGGGTTTTCGGTCTGCAGAGAGGACAGCCAGGTCGAGCGCTGCTCGTCTGTCATGTCCAGCGCTTCATCGAGGTGTGGACTAAGGGCCCGCCATTGATCGGGGCTGAGCTTGGACATCAGTTCCTCATATTGACAAATCCGCGCGAATGGTGCGGTGGAGATAGATGCGTGCCTTCTCCCACTTTCGCTGTACCGTCCGTTCTGACACGTGCGACAAGGCAGCGATTTCGGCGAATGAAAACCCGCAGAAAAACTTTAAGTCCACCAGCTCGGCAAGCTTAGGCTCGACCTTGGCCAGTTCATCCAGCGCATCGCCAATCAACGCAAGCTCTTTCGCGTCAACTGCATTCTCGCCTGAGTCGGTTTTTAGCGAAGTTATTTCGAACTGTCGCCCGCGCTTGATCGCGTTTCGTTTTCGCGCGTGATCAATGATCAGTCCGCGCATCACACGCGCGGCATACCCCATAAAGCGCGGCCGGTCGGGAAATGATTTGCCTTCACGTGCGGATATATCCAGATACGCTTCGTGCAGCAGCGTGGTCACATTCAAGCTTACGGGGGCTCCCCACCGTGCTAATTCCCGCTTCGCCATCCGGTGTAGTTCAGAGTAAAGAGTGCTGAAGAGCGTATCCGCGGCTGCGCTATCGCCCGCTTCGGTTGCCCCGATAAGAGAGGAAATTGTCGATTCCACGCGGCACGCTCCTGCCGGCGAAACGCTCCGAGTTGGTCTAGGGTCTCACATTTATAAATGGCAACCAAGGTGCTTCTCCCGTTTAACTCCTCAACGGACATCGGCATTTTTTCTGTGGAAGCTGACAGAATTAGGCCCATATTGGCGTTCTGTGAATTCCCAAGCATTGCATTGGTTCTGTCTCCCGAGCACTCCGGATCGCGCAATGGGCTCGGGCCCAGCGATACTCCCATCTTTCCCCAGGGACATAAGCACGCAGGGGATCTACGCGCTCGACTCGCAGCTACCATCGAGTTCCGTCCATCGTGAAATGTACAGCCCACGCAGCGTCAAGATGCAGTGGCAAAGCGGGAAAGTGCAATGTTTTAGCGTATTTCCAATCTACAAACAGAATTACAATGGCGGGCTCTCGAAGATTAGACTCGTAAAAGGAGGAGCCCTACCATTAAGAAATTAAACTTCAAAGGGCCGCCACCTGAGCTTATAACTCAAAAAAAGGGCGATCTGCTTCCTCATCGGCTCGAAATTCGATTGAATCCGGCCAACCCCGCTCAAGAG
>Ga0210392_10002220_pt1 | contig 10003 bp, 7 predicted proteins | sample IncBWC30OmetaG_FD_161057 | JGI IMG/M metagenome (GOLD analysis project Ga0210392, IMG submission 161057) | Forest soil microbial communities from Barre Woods Harvard Forest LTER site, Petersham, Massachusetts, United States - Inc-BW-C-30-O ...
AGGGTGGTCTTCACCGTCAATTCTTTCGCGGGCACGGGCTTGTCGGTCAGCAGCAGGTACGTTTTGTGGACCTGCCGCGCCGTGAACTGTTCCGTCAGCGATTTATTGGCCAGCGCCGTCTTGCCAAAGACCAAAATGCCGCTCGTCTCCTTGTCCAGCCGGTGGATGATCGCCAGCGATGCCCAGCGCGGTTCGCGCGCGCGCAGCCAGTCATAAATCCCTTCGCCCGCGTACGGTCCGGGCGCGTGCGTATTCCAGCCGGCGGGTTTGTGAACCGCCAGCAGATGTTCGTCTTCAAAGATGACGCACGGAACCATGCCCCATGAAACCATTTCTCCATCCACTTGTCACCCGCTCACCACCACCTCGATTCGTCGTTCGGAATTCGGCATTCCTCTCCTCTGTGTCTCTGCGCCTCTGTGGCAAAACCCACCCCCGTCTTGATTCTCGTCATCGCACCCTGTATTCATCCCCCGTGCAATCCATCCGCCTATTGTTATTGCTCGTCCTGCTGACGCTCACCGTCGCCGGTTGCTCGACTCCTGCGCGGATCGCCTCCAAACCCCTTTACCGCGACCCCGTCTATGACGGCGCCGCCGACCCCGTCCTTGTCTGGAACCCGCTCGTCAAAAAGTGGTGGATGTTTTACACCGACCGCCGCGCCACCGCGCCGGGTCAGACCGGTGTGACGTGGGTCCACGGCACGCCCATCGGCATCGCGGAATCGGCCGATGCCGGCGCAACCTGGAACTTCGTCCGCATGGCGCAGTTTGACTTGCCTGAAAGTTACGGCGGCACCAACATCACCGAATGGGCGCCCGACATCATCCGCGCGCCGGACGGCACCTGGCAGATGTTCCTCACCGTTGTGCCCGGCATCTTTGAAGACTGGAATCATCCCCGCTTCATCGTGCAACTCACCAGCACGGACCTGGTCCATTGGAAAAATCCCCGCCCGCTCACCCTCGCCTCCGACCGCGTTATCGATCCCAGCATCCTGCAATTGCCTGACGGTTCCTGGCGGCTTTGGTACAACGACGAACGCACCGGCAAATCCATCCACTTCGCCGACAGTTCCGATCTCAAAAATTGGGCCGACAAGGGGCTCGCGTTCAGAAGCCGCGGTGAAGGGCCGAAAGGTTTTCGCTGGCGCGGCATTTACTGGGTCATCATCGATGAATGGAAGGGCCTTGGCGTCTTCCGCTCGCCCGACGCCCTGCACTGGAGCAAGCAGCCCGACAACCTCCTCGCCACCCCCGGCACCGGCCCGGACGATAACGACATCGGCCGCCATTGCGACGTCGTCCTGAGCGGCGACCGCGCGTTCATCTTCTATTTCACGCACCCTGGAATTGCCGGTCATGGCGATGAGCACGACCACCGCCGCAGTTCCATCCAGGTCACCGAACTGCACGAGGAAAACGGCTGGCTCACGTGCGACCGTAACCAGCCCACCCAGATTTCCCTGCTGCCGCCGGAATAAAATAATTTCATCATGGAAAATCAAACCATCCTCGTCACCGGCCTTTCCAACCAGGAATTCATCGAACGCTACGCTGCGCCCGGCCGCATTGGCCTGTGCGGCGGTGTCACGCGGATCGACCTCGCCATCCGCGTCGCCCAACGCCACCTGCACTCCGAGGGCCGGTCGAGCGACTGGTCGCACGCCTTCCTCTTCGAAGGCCGCCGCGTGGACGGCCAGCATTGGGTCTTGGAATCCGACATCCAGATCCTGCACAAGAACATCCAGCTCGGCGCGCAGGAGAACCGGGCGGATAAATATTACGATGAAAAAATGTTTCCCACCCTCGCCGTGCTGGATTTTGGCCTGAACGAAACCCAGGTCGCCACGCTGCTGCGCGAAGGCCTGGAGATGGTCGCCGGCCACGAACGCTACTCGCTGCGCGAACTCATCGGCACGCTGCTCGTGTTGAAGAAACCCGAGCTGCGCGCGCAGGAAAACCGCCTCGCGCGTGACCGCTCCGTTTATTGCTCGGCCTTTGTGCAACGGCTGTATCACGCCGCCGGGTTGGACATCGTGCCCGGCGTGAGCGAGAAGAACACCGCGCCCCACGACGTCGCCAACTCCCCGCTGCCACACGTGAAATATCTCCTCCTCCGCGAAATGCCCGGCTTGAAAGTCGTTGAGCTCGGGAAAAAGCTGAAAACCCGCGTCCAGGCCCGCCTGGACAAGATCAAGCGCAAGTAGTGGCAAGGATCGTCTAAAAAAACTCGCGGACGAGCCGTCCGCGCTCCATTTTCTCCGCGTGCATCTGGCCCATCTGCGACTCCGTGACTTCCGCAACTACGCGCGGTTGGACACCGATTTTTCGCCCGGGTTCCATCTGTTGCTTGGCGACAACGCCCAGGGCAAGACCAATATCCTCGAGGCCGTCTACCTCATGGCCACGCTCCGTTCCTTCCGCGGCGTTGGCGGCGCGCAGATGATCCGCCACGGCGCAAAAGGCTACTTTGTCGGCGGCAACGTGGTGGGGCAGGGCGATCGCGAGATCAAGATCTACTGGTCCGCCCGCGAACGGAAGCTGGCCCTCGACGGCCAGCCCGTCAAGAAACTCGCGGATTATTTTGGCGCCCTGCGCACCGTTGTCTTTTGCACCGAAGATTTGCAGCTCATCAAGGGCACCGCGCGCTCGCGTCGCCGCTTCCTTGACCTGCTGCTCGCCCAGACCCAGCCCGGCTACCTCGCATTGCTCCAGCGTTACATGCACAGTGTCCGCGCCCGCAATGCCCTCCTCAAGGCCCGCGTCACGGATGAGTCCGCGCTCGAAAGTTTCTCCGCCGAGCTTGTCAAGCTTGGCAACGGCATCAGCCGCGCCCGCCGCGAACTCGTGCCGAAATTTTCCCCGCTTGCCCGCCTCGCCTACCGCCGCATCTCCAACGACGCCGAGGAACTGCGCATCGAGTACCAGCCCAGCGTCAAAAATGATTTCGCCGTCGAACTCGCCGCCTCGCGTGCACGGGAAAAATCCTTTCGCGCCACGCTCGTCGGCCCGCATCGCGACGACCTCCAATTGTTGCTGCACGAAAAATCCGCCGCGCAATTCGGCAGCGAGGGCCAGAAACGCACACTCGCCATCGCCCTGAAGATGGCGCAGGCGGAATTCCTCACCGGCATCCACGGCTCGCCCCCCGTGCTGCTCATCGACGACGTCATGGGCGAGCTCGATGTGAAACGTCGCAGCGGTCTGCTGCCGTTGCTTGCCCGCTCCCGCGAAGCCAGCGGCCAGGTCTTCATGACCTGCACCGACGAAAACTGGCCCAGCGAACTCGGCAAAGATCTGCAACGCTGGACGGTGAAGCAGGGGACGATCCAGCGGATGTAAGGTTCCGGGAGGCAGGTTATGGCCCCATATCCGATTTTAATCCAAGCGTAAAAAAACATCCTGCGGCCAGCAATGCCCCGACGGTCAAAAGGACACCGCAAAATATCACGGATGACAGAAGGAGCAGGGAACAAATTCGGGCCATGCCCGTAATCTCCCGATGCCAGCAACTGCGGTTAAGGATCATAAAAGTCACGGCTACCGGGAGGAGCGCATAAAACAACAGTTCAACCCACCAGGAGCTGAACAGCACGTCCGCCGGCCTGGCCGCCCCAAAAACGAGGGCAAAACATACCAGGCACGCAAAAATTGAAATGCCGACCGGCGGTTGCCCATCCGTTTCCCGCTCATCCTGGTTCAAGGCGGGGAAACGGTTGAAAAGCACCGACCATGCATGTGCGATCAAGTTCACGTCACACAATAGACACCGGTCGCCTTCGTTTTTGTATGTCAGCCGGAAAAAGCGTTCACCAATCCGACCTCATGACATTTCCAAGACGTGGTGCAAGTTTCTCCCTCTCATTGGAGGAGAGGGCGGGGGGTGAGGACAGTTGTTCCACCAACTTCTTCGCGTCCCGCCACTTGGAACCGGCTTTCCTGTGGACTTCAAAACCGCCTTTCGCCATCCTCGCCCTAGACGCCATAGTTGGGTGTATTCCATGATCAAGTTGATTTCTGCCTGCAACCGCGAACCCGCTTACCATGAATTGGCGGACGTCAGCCGGTCTTCCATCCAAAAATATTGCGCCCGCCATTCGTTCCCCTTTGCGTTCCACGAGATCACGCAAACCGGCCGCCCCGCGAGCTGGTACAAGCTCAAGATCTTGCGGGAGGAGATGGAAAAAGGGGACGCGGAATATTACCTCTGGGTGGATGTCGATGCCGTGGTCTTCAACCTCGACTACGACCTGCGCGCCCTGACGCGCTCCGGGAAGGAAATATATCTCGCCAAGGACGATACCAACATCAATTGCGGGGTGCTGCTCCTGCGGAAAAGCGCCTTCAATGTGAAACTCCTGGAAACGCTCTGGGGCATGACGCATTGTCTGGATCATCCATGGTGGGAGCAGCAGGCCCTGATCGAGCTGATCGAGGCGGACCATGAGGGCATCCGCCAGCGCATCGAATATGTGCCGCAAAGGATTTTCAACGCCTACATCTACAAGTTTTACGGGAAAAAATATGCGGCGGGAGAATTTAACAGGGACTCGTTTGTCGTCCATTTTCCCGGCCTGCCCCTCGCGACCCGGCTCCGGCGGATGAACCTGGCCTGCCGGTATCTGCAGCCTTGGCGGCGGTTCGGCCTCGTCACGGGCCGGTTTTTTGCCTGGTGCGGCGCCAACGGAAATTATGCAGCGCCGGATTGACTTTTTTCGTTCCAAGTGAAACCTTTTGCGCCAGCGCGCCTTCTGAATTAAATAGTAGGGAGACGCGCAAATTAATCTCGTGGCAGAAAAAGACGACTATTTATTGGACCTTTTGGTCGACCTCGGCTTCACCAGCGCCGATGTGGTGGCAAACGCCCGGATCGAATCCAACTCCGCCGGCGTGGGCGTGGTGGATTATCTGGTGGCCAACAAGGTCATCCGCCCGGGTGACGTCACCCAGGCCAAGGCCGCCCAGTTCGGTGCCGAGGTGGTCCACCTTGCCAACATGAAGATCGAGGACGATGTCATCTCGATCATCGCCCGCGACATCGCCAAAAAATACCGCGTCATCCCGCTTCACAGGAACGAGAACAAGGTCGCCGTCGCCATCGCCGACCCTTCCGACCTCAACACCCTCGACACGCTCCATCACCTCCTGAACGCGGACATCGAGCTCCGCGTCGCCTCCGAGCAGGACATCGAGGCCGCCCTGGCCAAATATTATGGCGGCGATAAAAAGGCGATGGGCGATAACGCCGAATTCAAGGATGTCATCCAGCAGCTTACGATGGATCACGTCGAGGTCGGCCTGGAGGACGGCGTGGAAGTGGAGGCCGACGCCCCGCTCATCCGCCTGGTGAACCAGATCATCGTGGACGCCTTCAAGCTGCGCGCCTCGGATATCCACCTCGAACCGCTCGGGAAACGGTTCCGCCTCCGCTACCGCATTGACGGCATGTTGCAGGAGATGAAGTCGCCACCCAAGCAGTTGCAGGCCTCCATCATCGCGCGTCTGAAGATTTCCGCCGGCATGGTCATCTCGGAACACCGCATCCCGCAGGACGGACGCATCCAGTCCAAGGTCGGCAACAAGCTGATCGATCTCCGCGTGTCGTGCCTTCCGACCAACCACGGCGAAAGCATCGTCATGCGTATTCTCGACAAGGAAGGCCTCCGCCTCGGTCTCGCGGAACTTGGCTTCCTCATCGATGACCAGCAAACGTTCGAGCGCATCATCGCCTTGCCTGACGGGATCCTGCTCGTCACCGGCCCGACGGGTTCCGGCAAGACGACCACGCTCTACTCCTGCCTCAATTTCATCAACCGCCCGGACCGCAAGATCATCACGGTGGAAGACCCCGTGGAATATATCCTGGCCGGCATCAACCAGGTGCAGGTAAATGACATTGTCGGGTTCACGTTCGCGACCGCGCTGCGCGCGATTCTCCGCCAGGCGCCGAACATCGTGATGATCGGGGAAATTCGTGACATCGAGACGGCGTCCATCGCCATCAACGCATCGCTCACCGGTCACCTGGTGTTCTCCACGCTCCACACGAACGACGCGCCCGGCGCCGTGACCCGTCTCGCGGACATCGGCGTGAAGCCGTTCTTGATCGCCTCCTCCACGCGCTGCCTCATGGCGCAGCGCCTCGTCCGCAAGATCTGCAAGAAGTGCATCGCGCCTTACGTGCCGTCCGATGCCGAGCTCCGCGCCCTCGGCATCAAGCAGGAGGAAATGAAGAACGCCAACGTCATGAAGGGCAAGGGTTGCTCCAACTGCAACGGCTCCGGCCATCGCGGCCGGATGGGCATCTTTGAGATTTTCGTGGTCGATGACGAAGGCCGTAAATTGATCTACGACATGGTGCCGACAAACGTCCTCCGCCAGCGCGCCCGCGAGATGGGCATGCGCACCCTGCGCGAGGACGGCATCCGCAAGGTGCTCGCCGGCATGACCACGCCGGAAGAGGTGATCCGTGCTACGGTTGGTGACGAAGCCTGATTTTTTTATATGTCATACTCGATGTCAGATTTGTTGCAGTTGGTGGTGTCCGAGGGCGCATCCGATTTGCACACGCGCGTCGGTTGTTCGCCGACCATCCGTGTTCACGGCACGTTGCACCGCGTCGAAGGCCCGGTGCTCACGCCGGAAACGTCGGAAGAATTGATGCGCAGCATCACCTCCGAGGAGCACATCCAGCAGGTGCGCGAACGCGGCGGCGCGGACTTCGCCTTCGCCTTCGGCGAGGCGGCCCGTTTCCGCGTCAGCGTGTTCAAGGAAAAGGGCAACTTCGGCATGGTGCTCCGCCAGATCCCCAGCAAGATGCTCACGTTTGAGCAGATCGGCCTGCCGGAATCGGTCAAGGAGCTGTTGTTCAAGCCCCGCGGCCTGATCCTGGTCACCGGCCCCACGGGTTCCGGCAAATCCACCACGCTGGCCTCGCTCCTCAACATCGTCAACGAGACCCGCGACGAGGTCCACCTCATCACCGTCGAGGACCCGATCGAATATTATCACAAGCACAAGAAGGCGCTGGTCACCCAGCGCGAGGTCCACGTGGACGTCCCGAACTTCGGCGAGGCGCTCCGCCGCGCGCTGCGGCAGGACCCGGACATGATTCTCGTCGGCGAAATGCGCGACCTTGAAACCATCGAGGCCGCCATCACCGCCGCCGAAACGGGCCACTTGGTCTTCGGCACGCTCCACACCACCGGCGCCGCCAAGACCATCGACCGCCTCGTGAACGCCTTCCCGCAGAACCAGCAGGAAATGATCCGCATCCAGCTGTCCACCGTGTTGCAGGCCGTCATCTCGCAGCTTCTCATCCCGCGCGCCGACAAGCCGGGCCGCGTCGCCGCGTTCGAGATCATGATCAACACGCCGTCCATCGCTGCGCTCATCCGCGATAACAAGACTTTCCGCATCCAGTCCGACATCCAGACCGGCATGAAATACGGCATGGTGACGCTCGACGCCTGGTTGATGGAAAAATACCAGAAGGGCCTCATCGCCCGCGAGGAGGTCATCAACAAGGCGCAGGATGCCACCACCATCATGGCGAAATTGCAGGAACTCGACCTCGCGTCGGCGGTGGACAAGGGCAAAAAGAAGTGATCATCCATGTCTGACGAAATTTCAGATCCATTGTTAAACCTCCTGCACGGGCAGGGGATGTTGGACGACTTGCAGTTCGAGGAAGTCGCCGGCGAACTCAAGCGCAACGCCACGCCCTCCATCCAGATCCTGCAGGACTTTGGCATCATGAAGCTGGACGACATCCTGCATGTCATCGCCAGCACCATCGGCTCCGAGGTGGTCCCGCTGAAGGATCGCGAGATCTCCGCGGAAACCCTCAAGCTCATCCCCGCGAAGGTCGCCCAGATGTACCGCTGCCTTCCCGTCGGCCTGAACGGCGGCGGCATCCTCCAGGTGGCCGTGGTCGATCCCTTCAACCCGCAGATGGCCGACGAGATCCAGTTCGCCGCCAAACGCGAAGTGCAGGTCGTCGTGTCCGACCCCGGCGAAATCCAGCGCGCCATCGAACGTTTTTACGGCCAGGAAGACAGCGAAAGCTTTGCCGAGATCCTCAAGGAACTGGGCGCGGATAAAAAGATCGCCCGGGAGGTCGATGAGGCCGGCGAGGACGCCGCCGCCGCCGCCGCGCTTGCCAACGAGGTGCCCATCGTCAAGTTCGTGAACCTCGTCCTGCAGCAGGCCGTCGCGGACCGCGCCTCGGACATCCACTTCGAGCCGTTCGAGACCGAGTTCCGCATCCGCTACCGCGTGGACGGTGCGCTGTATGAGATGGCCCCGCCGCCCAAGCACCTGTCGCTGCCCGTGATCTCCCGTATCAAGGTCATGGCCAACCTCAACATCTCCGAGAAGCGCCTGCCCCAGGACGGCCGTATCAGCCTCACGATTACTGGCAAACAGATCGACCTCCGTGTCAGCACGCTGCCCACGGCCTTCGGCGAATCCGTTGTGTTGCGCGTTCTGGACCGCGGCTCCGTGAACCTTGAGGTCGAGTCCCTCGGCTTTCCCAAATACGTCTACGATTTCGTCACCGAGGTCATCCAGCGGCCCAATGGCATTTTCGTTGTCACCGGTCCGACCGGTTGCGGCAAGACGACCACGCTCTATTCCTGCCTGCGCCGCGTGAACGTCATCGATTCCAAGCTGCTCACCGCCGAGGACCCCGTCGAGTTCGACATCGACGGCATCATGCAGGTCGCCATCAACGAGGCCGCCGGCATGACCTTCGCCAAGGCGTTGAAATCCTTTTTGCGCCAGGATCCGGACATCATCATGGTCGGGGAAATGCGCGACCTTGAGACCGCGCAGATTTCCATCCAGGCCTCGCTCACCGGTCACTTGGTGCTGAGCACCCTGCACACCAACGACTCGCCCGGCGCCGTCACGCGTCTGGTGGACATGGGCGTGGAGCCGTTTCTCATCTCCTCCACCTTGATGGCCGTGCTTGGCCAGCGCCTGGTCCGCACCAATTGCAAGAATTGCCGCACCCCGTTCGAGCCCACCGAACAGCAGCTCGCGCTCCTCAACCTCTCGCCGCACGATTTGGGCGACAAGGTGTTTCATTATGGCCGCGGCTGTTCCACCTGCAATGACACCGGTTACAAGGGCCGCAAGGGCATTTTTGAGCTCCTCGTCGTGTCCGACCCCATCCGCACGCTCATCAATGAACGCGCGCCCACCGTCGTCGTGCGCCAGAAGGCCGTCGAGCTCGGGATGGTGACATTGCGCGAGGACGGCTTGCGCAGCATCTTCGATGGTGATACTAGTATTGAAGAAGTCGTTAAATACACGTAACCATCCGCGCCATGCCCAAGTACAATTATACCGCCCTCGATTCCCGCGGCAACGAGACCAAGGGGAGCATTGAAGTCGCCAGCCAGAACGAGGCCATCGGGCGCGTGAAGGAGATGGGCCTCTTCCCGACCAAGATCGCCGAGGCGGAAAAGGAAAAATCCCCCGACAAGAAGGCCGGCAAGGGCAAGGCCCCCGCGCGGCCGGGTGCCAAGAAAAAGGGGGTCAACATCAACATCAAGATCCCCGGCCTCGGCGGCGGGGTGAAGCCCAAGGTCCTGATGACCTTCACCCGCCAGCTCGCCACGCTGGTGGACGCCGGCCTGCCGCTGCTGCGCGGCCTGCGTGTGCTGGAAAAACAGGAGCGCAGTCCGACCCTCAAGGGCATCATCGGCGAACTCGCCACCTCCATCGAGGGCGGCAGCACCTTCTCCGAGGCGCTCGCCCAGCATCCCAAGGTTTTTAACAAGCTTTTCGTCAACATGGTCAAGGCCGGCGAACTCGGCGGTGTGCTCGAAGTCGTCCTGAAACGTCTCGCCGAATTTTCCGAAAAGGCCCAGAAGATCAAGGGCAAGGTCAAGGCCGCCCTGTTCTATCCCATCGCCGTCATGATCGTCGCCGTCGGCATCATGATTCTCCTCATGTGCTTCGTCGTCCCGAAGTTCAAGGACGTGTTCGCCGGC
>Ga0210392_10002224_pt1 | contig 9997 bp, 5 predicted proteins | sample IncBWC30OmetaG_FD_161057 | JGI IMG/M metagenome (GOLD analysis project Ga0210392, IMG submission 161057) | Forest soil microbial communities from Barre Woods Harvard Forest LTER site, Petersham, Massachusetts, United States - Inc-BW-C-30-O ...
GACGACGAGCAGCAATGAACTTTGCGTGGCGACGTCCGTGACGAGCAGCGTGGAAAAAAGATACGCGCGCTTGGCGCGGTAATCTTCCAACGCGGCGAGCAGCTCGTCTTTGCGCTTCCAAAATTGTTCGAAGCCGATCTCCTCAATCTGCGCGACGCTGAACTTGACGTTGTTCTCGCTGTATTCCTTGCAGTCGGTGGTGACGGCCTGCGGCGCGGGCTTGAGCGTGAGCAGCGAGCCGGAGGCGAACAGCTTTTCCGTGAACTCGCGGGCGTTGACCTGCGAAAGCGTTTCGAGTTTCTTCAGGATTTCCGCATCACGCGTGGTGGTCGTGGGCGACGTGAGGTTCAACGTATCGGATACCAGCCCGGCGAGCATCAGCCCGGCGATTTCGCGCGGCATCTCCACGCCATAACGGAAAAAGCAGTCGGCGACGATGGTACAGGTGGACCCGACGGGTTCGTTGCGGAAGAGGATGGGCTGCTGCGTGGCGAGCGAGCCGATGCGGTGATGGTCGATGATCTCGATGATCTCGACCTCGTCCGCGCCCTGCACGGCCTGGGAAAGTTCATTGTGATCCACGAGGATGAGGCTGCGCGTGACGGTCTTCAGGAAGTCGGTCTTGGACAGGATGCCGACGGTCTGGCCTTCGCTGTCGAGCACGGGAAAAGCGAGGTAGCCGGACGAGGTGGCCTCCTCGCGCACGGCGGCGAGCGGGGCGTTTTCGCGGAAGCAGAGAAATTCCTCGTTCAACACGTGGCGCACGGCGACGGCGGCGCGGCAGAGCGAGGCGGTCGTGGCGGTGTCGTGGGGCGAGGTGATGACGCTGACGTTGCGCTTCTGCGCGGCCTCGATGGTCTTGGGTTCGACATGGATGTCGCCGGTGACGATGAGCACGCGCACGCCTTCGCGGATGGCGACGTTCTGGATGTCCCAGCGGTCGCCGACGACGACGCACAATTTGTCCGCCGGATATTTCTCAAGCCGGTTGGCGAAGGATTCCAGTCCCATCGCGCCGATCATCAGGATCAGCTCCTCTTCGCATTCCGAGTTGAAGCCGACGACCAGCTCGCCATCGAGCGTCCGGGCGAGGCCGGAAAGGGAGGAGACGACTTCGCGTGAATTGTGCTGCCCGGCGTTGCGGTTGACCGCGGGGAAAAGGAATTTGCTCAACTTGAACAGCGAGAGCAGCCCGCGGCATTTCTGGGCCTCGTCGAGCACGGGCAGCAGGCGGAGGTTTTTTTCATCCATCAGGCGCAGCGCCTCGGCAGCGGTTGATTCCGGGCGGACGCTCAGGATTTTACGCTGCATGACGTCGGAAATCTTGGGAGAGACGTCGGCGATGAACTTGGGGGCGGGCACGCCAAAGGTCTTGAGGACAAAATCGATGCGGTCGTTGGTATCGCCGCAACGGGCGGCCACGGCCTCGGGCATGCCGGTGCGGCGTTTGAATTCCGCATAACCAATCGCCGAGCAGATTGCGTCCGTGTCAGGATTCCGGTGGCCGATGACTAAGATTTCACTCATGTAAAGCAGGCGGAGGCTAACCATAATTGGCGATGGCAGCAAGCCGAAGCCAGAATTGACTCACCGGGACGTCCACCCCAACATTTTTCGACCACATGAAACATCTGTTTGCACTCGTCATCGCCCTCGGATTCGCCACTGGTACCAGTTGGGCGGCCGACAAGCCCATCTTGAACGTACTCGACTTTGGCGCGAAGGGCGACGGGGTGACGAAGGACACCGCCGCGATCCAGAAGGCGCTGGATACCTGCGGTGAGAACGGCGGCGGCACGGTGCTGGTCCCGGCGGGGATGTACCTGACCGGCGGCATCATCCTGCACGCGAATACTACGTTGCAGATGGAAAAGGGCGCGAGCCTGATGGGCAGCCCGGACATCGCAGATTATCCGGTGGTGAACGTACGCTGGGAGGGCGAGTTCCGCGAGGGTCATCGCGCCCTGATCTCCGCGACGGATGCGGAGAACGTGACCATCACCGGCGGCGGAATTTTTGGCCCGCCACTGACGCTGGGCAAGTTGCGCAACCCGCGCGGACCGGTGCTGATCGAACTGACCGGGTGCACGAATGCCATGCTTGAGTCATTCACCACGCAGTACCAACAGCTCTGGTCCATCCACCTTTTGTACTGCAAAGATTTTACGGCGACCAACCTCACCATCCGCACCGTTTACGCCAATGGCGACGGCATGGACGTGGATTCCTGTGACGGCGTGACCATCGAGCATTGCGATATCAATACGGGTGATGATGCCATTTCACTCAAGTCCGGCCGCGGACTGGCCGCGCAGAATTTGAACCGGCCGACGGAAAACGTCATCATCCGCGACTGCCGCCTGCAAAGTTCCATCTACGCGGCCATCGGGCTGGGCACGGAAATGTCCGGCGGCGTCCGCAACGTGAAGATCTCCAACTGCGTGATTTCCGGCCGGCAAAACGCCATCTTCATCAAAAGCCGCGACGGCCGCGGCGGGTTCATGGAAGACATCACCGGCGAAAATCTCACCGTGCTGAAATCCCCGACGTTCATCGGCATCGACCTGATGAAAAAGGGGATTCAGGCCACCGACCCGGTGCCGGGTGACGTGGAGAAGTGGCCGCGTGTCCACAACCTGACCTTCAAAAACGTCCACGTGCAGGATGTGGCTGAATTGATCGACGGCAGAAACGTTCCGCCAGCCAGGCCGATGGACGGGTTTACGCTCGCGGATATTTCAGGAACGTGCGGGCGGGCGATTTCGCTCTCCAACATGACGAATGTGAACCTGTCCAAGATCCGCGTCACCGGTTTTGAGGGCGCCCTCATCACCACCAACAACGTCTACGGCAAGGGGCTGGACGATTCGGCGGCGAAGTGATCAGGGCTGGGGGTGCAGCTTGGCCCAATTTGTATAGTGTTCCAGCACGCGCTTTCCGGTGTCCCTGAACCAACCGTAGCCATTGCGCCGTTCGCGGGAGATTTCATTCACATCATCATGGATCGTCAGGTCGCGGTCGCCGAAAACCGGCCGGTCCGTGCCGATTTCGTAGTAGCGCGCCCAGATCGGGCCGCTGCCCGGCGCATCCACCAGCTTGCGGCCTTCGCTGTCGGCGACACGGTAAGCCTTGCCCATGATTTCGGTTTTCTTGAACCAGGCCGCCGCCGCGTGGACCGCGGCGACCACGTTTGAATCCGGATCCGGGAGTTGCATGAGGAACAAAACAATCGTGCCACTCTCGCTGGAGGTCGCCGCCGGCATCTCATAATTTCGCGCGGAGGCGGGCTGCAAGGTGATGGCATCGTGCTGCTGGCACCAGACCGTGCGGCGGCCGTCCACCCGGATCTGCGCGGCGAGGATGCAATCCAGCCCGTGTTTCCAGCTCGCGTCCGCCTGCGCGCGCAATGCCGGTGATACGAACGAAAATTCCTGCTGCCCGGATGCCACGTCGCGCATCAACTCGATGAGATTGAGTACTGCATCATCATTGACCGTGATCGTGTCATGATAGCCGCCCTGCAACGGCCAGACCTGCGGCCAGCCGCCATTCGGATATTGCGCGGCGAGGATGTAATGGATGCCACGCGTGAACGCCGCCTGCCACGTCGCGGTGTTCGTGCCGCTGGCGGAAATCACTTTCGCGAGGAAGCGCAGTTCGGTCATTGTGGCATCATTGTCAAAGGTGCCGATGTAATTCCAGTGGACATCGGTGGGCCGGTCAAAATCATTGGTGATGAGAAAACGGGAATTGTTGTCGCCGGCGAACAATTCGCCCGGCGCGCGGACATGCCGGCTGTAATCCGTATGCTTGCTCCAACCGCCCGCCGGGGTCTGGAACGAGATCACGCAGTCCGCGATGCGACGGGCTTCCGCACTGCCATACCAGCGGGCCGGACGGTCCAGCGGCGTGCCTTTGGGGGTGGCGGAATAGGGCGGCTGGATGGCATTGGTCAAACCATACGCCTTCATTTCCGTGTGGAGAAAATCCTGGTCGGCCTGCCGCTGGCGGATGGAGGTTTCCAGATAACTTTTCCAGTCTGGTAAATTGGCAACGCGATCTTCGGTCAGAGGCGTCGCGGGGACATTGGTGCCGATGACATGAGCGTGGGCGATGGAAAAGCTGATGAAAACGGTGAAAAAGACAACGGCGGATTTGCAGTTCATGGGTTGCCGAACCAGACGCCCGCGCCGGGGTTAAAGTTTCAGGGAATCACCACCCGCAGCTTCTTTTGCTCGAGGGAAAAGGTCGCGGGCAGGTAGCCGATCCATTCGCCGTCCAGTTCAAAACTGGCCGGCGTTTCGCTGGTCAGTTCCATTTTCCGGGAACGCAGCCGCAGCACACGGTGTTCCGGCAGTTTTTTGCGGAACAGGAGCCCCGGTGCCAGCTTGAACAGCGCGGGCAGGTTGACACTGGGAAAAACACAGGCATCCAGCAACCCGTCGTCCAGGGTTGCACCAGGAAAAATGTCAAATGGTCCGCCGTACAAACGGCCATTGCCCAGCAGCGCCAGTTCGCCCTCAATTTTTTTGCCATCCGCACTCACGCTGACACGGACTTGTTTTTCCGCCAGCGCCTGAAAGCCGGCGACCACATACGCCAGCGGCCCGGCGCTTTTCTTCAGTTTCCAGCTGACGAGCTCGATCGCCCGCGCATCCAGCCCGGCGCCGGCGAGCTGCATGAAATAGCACTGGGCCGGCTTGCCTTCATCGGAAAAGTCCACGCGCCCGAGATCGATGCGGGTTTCCTTCGCCCGCTTCAAGACCTGCCAGGCGCTTTCGAGCTTGGCGGGAATCTTGAGCTCGCGGGCGAAGACATTGACCGTACCGAGCGGCAGCACGCCGAGCCGTGCGCGTTGAAAACCATCCGGCTCATCGCCGATGCCGTTGAGGACCTCGTTCACCGTGCCGTCACCGCCCGCGGCGGCAATGATGTCGTAGCCGGTGGCCACCGCGGCCTGCGCGAGCCGCCGGGCGTCGCCGGGCCCGGTGGTGGCCTTGAGCGCGCATTGTTGGGACAGCTCGTTCAAGAAGCGGCGGAAGCGCCGCGCCTTGTTGCCACGCGCGGCAGGGTTGAAGATGACGCAGATGCGCATGCGGGAATGATTTCTTTTCCGCGCCGCGAGTCGAGGATAAACACGCCGTGCCGCTTGCGCTTCGACGACATTTTTCGGACACTGGCAGCATGAAAGACGTTTCCGAATGGAAGGTTGCCTGGCAGCCGTTTGTGGCCGCCAACGTGGTTTTGGTCCTTGCCGCCGCCGGTGTGATCTGGAAGGCGGCGCATCCCATTTCCCTGAACGTGGCCCTTGTCGCCACGGGCTGCGTCGCCTTGGGCAGCTTGCTGGGCTGCCTGCCGTTCATCCTGGAATATCGAGCGGTAAAAAAGCTGGTCGAGGTCAACGCCTTGACCACGGTGGTGGAACAACTGGGCGATCTTAAGAAATATTCCGCGCAGGTCGCCGCGGCCACGGACCAGTGGGCGAGCGTGCAGGAAGCCACCAAGGGGAACACTGACAAGACTGTCATTGCGGCGCGGGAAATCGCCGGGCGCATGACCGAGGAGATCCGTGAATTCAATGAATTTCAGGTGAAGCTGAACGACACAGAAAAAGGTGCTCTCCGGCTTGAGGTGGAAAAGCTGCGCCGCACCGAGGGCGAATGGCTGCAGGTGGTCGTGCGCATCTTGGACCATATTTTTGCGCTGCACAACGCCGCCGCCCGTTCCGGCCAGCCGGAACTCGCCGAGCAGATCGGCAATTTCCAGAATGCCTGCCGCGATGCCGCCCGCCGGGTTGGCCTCACCCCGTACAACGCCGCGCCGGACGAGAAATTTGACGCGCAAAAATTCCGCGCCCACGGCGTGGAAACCCCGCCAGCGGATGCCGTGGTGGCCGAAACGCTTGCGCCCGGCCTGACCTTTCAGGGCCGGCTCTTACGTCCCGCGCTGGTGCGATTGCAGGATCCAAATGCGCCGGCGGCCCAAGCGCCGACGGAGCCGGCAGCGGAAGCGGGTCCGGAGAAGCCGGAAGCCGGTGAAAGGTCCGGCCAGTTGACGCTGGAGGCGGAATAGGATCGGAGCGGCCAGTGGCACGACAAGCCGGATGCTAAACCGGTTCGGTATGCCGCAAGGTCAGGAAGTGCAGCATGCGATTGGTCACTTTGCGCCCGAAAATTTTATGCAAGGCGGCGGCGTACAGTTCCAGTTGCGGCGTGTAGGTTTTGATCTTCCCGGGCAGGTCGCCTTTTCCGATGTCGTCGGTTTTGAAATCCACCAGCCAGATTTCCTTGGGCAGCAGGACGACAAGGTCGGCCACGCCCTGAACGACGATAAATTCGCCGTCCAATCCCACCTCGGCCTTACGACCGGTGATTTTCTCCAACTCGACGGGGCTGAACCGGGCGGTGAACGGCAGTTCGCGCCGGACGTCTTTCAGGTTCGCGCGGATTTTTTTGCCCAGTTCGCCATCCCAAAAGGCTGCCAGCGCATCCAAATCCAAGGCGTCATGTTCGTCCGCCGTCAAATATTTCTCGCGCACCAAGCGTTCGGATTCAGCGGCCAGCGCAGCGATCTTTTCCAACCGGACATGCTGGAGAAATTTGTGGTGAGCCGCGCCGATCTCTGATGCCGACAGTTTCTGCTTACCGCGTACTGCCTTCCGTTTGGGCGCCGGCGGTTCGAGCGGCCGCGCCGGGAAGAGTGATTCCGCCTCGTCATCCAATTCTTCCGCTTCGCGCCGCAATTGCGTGACGGATGACTTGGCCTTGCGGTCCGTCGCCGCCGTGAACGGGTAGTTCCAAGCCAGCATGGCTTGGAGCTTTTTCGCCGTCCCTTCGTCAGGCGCGGTTATTTCAGTTTCCGGTTTTGGTTCTGCCGTTTCCGCAATGCCGGCCAGGGCGTCATTGCCTGCCAGCCGCCAGCGCAGGTTCTCGAATTCACCTTCAGTCAGACCCTGAGCTGATGGCTTATGATGGCCAAACCACAACGCCAGCCAGTCCGCAAAACTTCTTGCATCCGCGATTTGTCGCGTGGTCAGCGGCGACGGCTGGTTCCAGGAGGTTTCCCATTTTGTTTCGGTGAGGCTTGCGGTCAGGATCAGGTTGTCGCGAGCCCGGGTGAGGGCGACGTAGAGCAGCCGGATTTCTTCGCCGCGCATTTCGCGCTGCTGCCGCCGCTGCGCGAGCCAGTGCGGCAGGCTGGGATAGCGCCGTCCGCTGCCGGGCGGCTTCACCTTGGGACAAAGCCCGAAGACCTCGTCGAAAATGATTTCGCCGCGCAGATCCTGTTCGTTGAAACTTTTTGCAAGGTCCGCCAGCACGACGACGGGGAATTCCAAGCCTTTGCTCTGATGGATGCTCATGAGCCGCACGGCGTTCTCCGTGTTGCCGGCGGAAATCTCCGGCTCCACATCCGCCTCCTGCTGGGCCTCGATGAATTTCAAAAAGCGAAACAGTCCCTGCCGCTGGAACTGGTCGAACTGCTGCGCGAGGCTGAGGAAGGCGGTGACGTTGGCCGCCCGCTGGGTGCCGCGCGGCTGGGCGCGCAACCAGTCCACATAGAGCGTTTCCGTGAGCACGGCTTCGAGGCATTCCGAGAGCGAGGATTGTTTTGCCAGCTTGCGCCAGCGCGGGAAGCGTTCGAGAAATCGGGAGACTTTCTCGTCCGCCGGATTTTTGGTGCGCACGGCCGGATCCTGGCTGCGGGCCAGGGCCGTCCAAAAATGGCCTTCCTTCAAACCGAGCCGGATCTCCGCGAGTTCATCCAGCGACAGGCCGACGAGTGGTGAGCGCAACACGGCGATGCACGGCACATCCTGCAGCGGATTGTCCAGCAGTTGCAGCAGGCTCAGGAGGTCGAGGATTTCCGCGCTTTCATAAAAACCGCCGCGCGCCACCGCGAGCGGGATGCCGGCACGCTCAAACTCCTTGGCAAAAATCTCAGATTTGCCGCGCGGGGAGCGCAGCAGGATGGCGATGTCGCGCCACTCCGCGAGCCGGAGGATTTTTGCATGGTCATCCCAGATTTGATGTTTATCCGCGATGAGCTGTTGCAGTCGGCAGGCGACGAGGCGCGCTTCCTTTTGGGCCTCGTCCAAGTCGGCGAGGTCGCCGTCTTCCTCGTCGCGGACCTCGTTGCGGCCGGGTTTGAGCCGCATGAGCAGTTCTGCGCGCGGGGCAGAGTCTGGTGCCGTGCCGGCGGGATTTTTGGACGGGCCGGGCTTCAATTCCGCCGCCGCATCATAAGCCACGCCGCCGACCTCTTCGCGCATGACCTGGTGGCATACGGAGTTCACGAATTTCAGCAGCCCTTCATGACTGCGGAAATTCTCCGAGAGCGGAATCGTCGCGCCGGCATCGCCGTGCCAATTTTTGGCGTAGTCGCGAAAAATTCCGGGATCGGCGAGGCGGAAGCGGTAGATGCTCTGTTTGACATCGCCGACGAGAAAGCGGTTCGCCGCCGGGCCGTCGCCGGAAAGCGCGGCGATGATCTTGTCCTGCGCGGCGTTGATGTCCTGATATTCATCCACGAAGACAAAGCGCAGCTTGTTGCGCCAGCCTTCGGCAACGGCCGTGGGTTTGTCCTTGGAAAAATCCCACAACAGTTTCAACGCGAACTGTTCGAGGTCGTGGAAATCCACGACGCCATCAGCGCGTTTGCGGTCAGAATATAGGCCGGTGAACTCCTGGGCCAGCCGCAGCAGGCTTTCCATGTGGCTGCGGACCCACGTCCAGTCCTCCACCAGAGGGTCGCGGTCGTTTTTCACCGTCGCGAGCGAGACCAAAAAAGCGGCTTCTTCAAAAAAGTCTTTCAGGGGTTTGCGGAGGATGGTTTTCCGTTTGGCCGGCCAGTTGCCATCGGCGGAAACAATTTGCGCCAGGATTTCCGCGGCGGGTTCGCGCACGACCGCCTTTTTAAGCCGGGATAAAACGCCGGCCAATTCAGCGGCCTTTTCGTTGCCGCTTTTCAACTCTTCCAAAACTGGCAGCCATTCATGGCGCCATTCATCGATGGCTGCGAGTAGCCAGCGTTGCCATTCGGCGGGTTCGGGGCCGGAAAATTGTTCGAGCTGCCGGGTCAGCCAGCCGGCGGCATCCGGGCGGGTCTGGGAATAATTGTGCAGCCGCAAGACGAGCTTGCGGATGCTTTCATCACGACCGCCGCCGTGGACCTGGAACAGGTTTTGAACCGCGAGCGAAAATTCATCTGCGCCTTCGTAGTGCGCCTTGAACTGTTCGTCGAGCGTTTCGGTGGCGCGCTGGCGGGCTTCGCCTTCGTCGAGAATGGCGAGCTGGGGGTCGAGGCCCAGTTCGTAAAAATGTTCGCGGATGAGCCTGAGGCAAAAGCTGTGCAGCGTGCCGATGTGCGCCAGGTCGAAGAGCACGAGCTGTCGCGACCAGTGTTCATTGTTGGGCTCGGCGGCGGATTTTTTCTCGAGTTCACGGCGGAGACGCTGGCGCATCTCGGCGGCGGCGGCCTCGGTGAAGGTCACCACGAGCAGTTCATCCAGCGCGGCGCGTTCGCGGGCGAGGCAGTCGAGGCAGCGTTCGACGAGGGTCTTGGTCTTGCCCGTACCGGCGCCGGCCATGACGAGGACATTGCCGCGTGCATCGACCGCCTGCCGTTGGGACGGCGTGAGCGAATCGGTCTGGGCGGGCGCGGGTTCCACGTGGCGGAAACTTTAGCCACAGATGGACGCAGATGAAACACAGATTTGATTGAGGTGCCAGATTTTATCCGGGGCCGGACGGATGCAAAATTTTCGTGTGTTTCACGGGTTTCATGGGTAAACCATTTCCATGAATGATTCCCTGCGCTTGAAAGACCAGCCCGCCAGCGAGCGTCCCCGCGAACGGCTGGTGGCGCGCGGGCCGGACGCATTGACGCACGCGGAACTGATCGCGATCTTGCTGCGCACAGGTCTGAAGGGCGTGAACGTGGTGCAGGTGGGCCAGAACCTGTTGCAGAAGTTCGGCGGCTCGCTTAATGCCCTGGCGAT